>ENA-UOVY01000237-UOVY01000237.1-plant-metagenome-genome-assembly--contig:-NODE-237-length-34443-cov-634.198878_pt1 | contig 34443 bp, 27 predicted proteins | sample MGYA00249840_ERZ761561 | MGnify/ENA primary metagenome ERZ761561 (study PRJEB28882, sample SAMN05720143) | plant metagenome | isolation source: Guanajuato, Mexico | place: Mexico:Guanajuato, Mexico...
AGAGTTGTTGTGGATGTAGGATCCTTCCTTCGCCTCTTGGATCGCCTCCGCTTTTGGTGTCGATCATCATCCTCTTCCTCAACTCCATCTTCGTTCTCGCCCTCAGTTAAGAGCTTCTTCCTTCTTCGTTTCTTATCCTCGTCCTCCTCCAACTCTTCCTCAGCTACAGTCGTCTCCGGGTGAGCGGTGGTCGTTTTGTCGAGTTCAGCGGAAGTAGTGGCGATTGTTGTTGTGCTGTGCTTTCGTGTTGTGGCCCTAGTTTGTCGAGCTACAGGAGACCCGTTGGCGCCAACTACTTGAGGATTCTTGCTCGCTTGCTCAGGCACTTTTGGAGCACTGCTCACTTTTGTGTTTATCTCTGGAGTTACAGCTTCAAGGGCTGAAGCATTCTGCTGCTCATGCCCTGGATCACTCGCTACTTCATTCAAACGGATCCTCGTGTCTGAAGGGATTCGCTCGAATTTAATCTGCTGAGAGGCTGCGGCCCCTCTCTTTGCATCGGCTGTAATAACATCCGGTGCAACCAGGGTGCGTCTAGGTGTGTTGCTCAGACTTGTCAGGGCGGGAGCATCCTGTGCTCCTAGAGGGACAATGAAGGTTATCAAGAGGGTTGTAACGATGACTAAAGTCATTGGGCTATCGAAAAAGGCAGAAATCTTGCAGAAATAAAACGCTTGCTTCAAGTTGACGCCAACGAGCCATCTGTGTCCATGGGTCATTTTATTGAACTCTTCCATGTCAACTGGCTAACTTCTCTCTCGCCTCAATCTGGCAACCAGGATTCTCTTTGGATTTGTTTACTCAACCCACAGTCAGTGCAAACAAGGGCTCTGAGCGAGCCTATGACGATGAGGCAGGTCAAGTTGGCTGCAATAGATGACATGAATTGTGTTCAACTAATTCCGATTGTCCGTCTCCATCTAGTGCCTGACGTGCCCACTGGTGGAACATCGAGCCACAAATGGGCCGTTTAGTAGATTTGGCAACTAAAGAGCTTTTGCAAGCCAAAGCTAATTGAGCGCTATGCTCGTTTCCCACATTGCGGCCGTGACTGCATTCATCTGGCTGCCTAATTGATTTAGAGAACATGAACTGAAGTGGGCCGTGGCCAGAATGATGTTGCGCAAGCTCGTGCTCACCCAGGCTAGAGGTCTTCTGGGGCCATGTCGATTGTGACCTTCTCGCCTGGCTTGAGGACGGGCACGAGCGACACCTGAACGTGTGGCCCAAGTGGCATTATATGGGGCTTGGATGCCTCAAGTAGAGATAAATTCAACTCGCAGAGCACAAGAATTGTCGACGCAAAGTCTTTGGTCGCTTGTAGGCCGTCAAGGTGTCGAGTCTCCTGCAATCGTCGTGGATGAAGATGCCTGTTAGCGTTAAAAATCTCGGTCTGATTCATCTTCATCCAACAGTCATTCGGACAGATCTGTCGTTCGTAGTAGCACTACGAACGGCTGAGAGAAGACCCTAGGTGCAGTCGCCGACTCAGCCTTGGATTTTATTCCCTAACGGTTGATACCCGCAGATTGCGTGAAATCGTTCAGCTTGTCGTCTATCTCATCAACTGTGGGATTCTCTAGGCTCTACCCGGATTGTTGCTGTAGGCGTGGTCACAGTTAAGCTGAGGGTTTGGCTTATGCTCACGCCAAAGGACAACGCAATCACCTGTTGAGTCCCTCACGTACCTCAGACGCCAGACCAACATAGCAGTCACCTGTTGGACCTCAAGACAAATTTGTGGATGCATGCGCCGAGAGCGTGTAGCCAGAATGAAGATGTTAGCCTCTCAACTTGGTGCGCAGCCCTCGATTGGTTTGCTAACTGCACCTAATTTTGTGGTAGAATGATGAGACATTGAGAGAGGATGCCCTAGGGGTGTAAAAAACTTCGTATTCCTTTGTATTGGTTAGAGAACGAAAGTCACATACTAAACTTTATTTTGGATCAGAGTCGATCCAGTGAATTTGACGACACCTGAATATGAACTTCCAAACCTCAGCCATCACAAGGTTCTTGTCTGTTAAGTCGTCTATTCCTAGTTGCTCAACTGTTTTCTGCTTGTAGACGACATCCATTCTGACCGTAGCGTTAGTCAACTTTCGTTTACCATAGTGATAGTCGCCAGCCAATCCATAAAAGCCGTACTTCTTTCGATCGATGGCGTCGGAAACTTGTTCAAGATCACCGTGGTCTAGCACCTCGTAGAGAGAGCGTCTCAGAAGGAATAATGGCTTCTGACTGCGAGCAACTAACTCTCCCATCCACACTGAATCAATGATTATCTCCAGCTTTGACTCTGGAGGAGGTTCAAGCTCTTGATCCTCTTTATTCTTGCTCGCCAATTTGAGCTGCTCCAGTCTCTGGTTGCACAAATCGAGAAGTTGTATCAGAATATAGAATCTTGCCTCTGTCTTCAACTCGATCACTTCGCTCTCAATCAGCTCGTTGAGACGAAGTGAGCATGGATCACGTAAGTAGTCAAGTATCCTGGCAAAGTGTTTACCGTTGCGGTCGATGATGATGAAATCGAGCTCAGATTCACGCTTGTCAGGTTTCAGGTAGTAGGCTAGCCTGGAATCGGCAAACTTCGTCAATGTATCGCGGTGACATAGATGCAAGGTTGCGCCCACATCCAACCGAACGTAGTCCATCCTACTGGCGATTTTCATCCTTGAATTTCGTATTGAAATAGCGATTTCGGCAATTTGATCGGTGCCGTACACTGTAACAGAACTGGCTATCAGATCTAGTGCAGCTGAACTGCCTTCGCAACAGTTGCAAAAAGCGAAACAATGAAGGCTCACGCTATCAGTCTGTCTGAGCAGAATGCGTCCTCAATCTCAGGTATCCATGCTTGTGAGATCGCATGTATGTCGATCAGTTTCAGGTTAATTGCGAGATGTAAGTTTGTTGCCTACCGGCAAAGATTTGCTTTCGAGAGGATTTTGTCCAATTGGTCTCTCCACTGATTCAATGCAATTCAGCGAACTTAACTGGCGTTATCGACTCGGTGGAAGTCTATCTCAGCAATTCTATCCCTCAAAAAGTTGATCGCATGGAACAAAGGTGCTCATCTGAGCGTTGTCGAGGTTCCAGAATTCATCTCGGGATTATTTCACGAGCTATTGGCGTTGCGCAGGTCAGTGTTCGGTTCTTATTACCGGTGAAATCTGATTCGAACAAAGGAACGAATGTGCGGTACGTCTCATGAGTAACAATAGTCTAACGTCGAAGTCTTGGCCAGTCGAAGGTTGTCAAAGCAGCGACCGAATCGCTGGTCAATGCTAAATTGATACTCGAAGAGAACCCATCCGCTAGCTCGAAGTCGAATATCTGTCGAAAATCTAGAAAATTAAGTAATCATCAGTATGGGTGGTTGGGATACAGACAACGGTGATGAAAATAAGGACTACTCTGAAGAAATTAGCGCTAAACAAGGAGGTAAACTCGAAGGGAAAGGCATCAAAATCGGTGAGAGGTCTGACTACATTAGGCTCGACGTCGGCTCAACTCTGCACTTATGTCATCGAGACACGCTGATGAAGTTCCCAGACTCATTGCTGGCCAAGTGTGTATCGCCCGAGTTTGACAAACGGAAGTCTGACCGAGATTTCATCATCGTGGATCGTGATGGAAAGCACTTTGGTACCATCCTCGGATACATGCGAGATCCAAAATCACTTAATCTAAGTAGTTGGGAAATTTCTGATCTCGAAGAGTTGAGGAGTGAGCTCGACTACTATGGACTCACGGAGCCTCTCCAGATAGTTGAACAGGAGATCATATATAGAGAGAGCAAATACGAACTCAACCCTGCGTCTACGATCAGTATTCTTACAACAATTGGTCAAGTAGAGAATGTTCTCCAGAATACGAACAAGCAAACTGTCTTGATGAGTATGAGTCTGTTGCGAGAGCTCAGAGACACTGATATCAAACGGATTACCGACTCTTTCGATCACAAGAGGCGAGGCCTTTTTGCTACCACCACAACGAAATGGTTCGATAACCAGACGGAGATTGTAATGATCGATGGTGGCAAGATAATTGACCGGCTTATGGAATACGAAAGTTGTCGCTTTCGAGATGGAATAGTATCTGCAAGAGCAGAGGTCTACAGCTGGTTGTTGTTTCACCACACTCACTAGTTGATCGGCCTGTGAGTCCATGGAGGCTCATCTATAAGGTTTCTATCTATAGTGAAACTTCCAATTAATAAAATCTTTCTGAGACAACATTAACGAGGGACACTCTAGTTTAATGTGAGTTTTCATTCAAACATTTGGCGATCCACGTCCATCATTCGCAAGATAGCGCGAAATATTCCCCAAGTGCTGCATTCGGCAAGTATCCCATTGCCAACCAGTCTCTTCCAAACTCGAATTTGAGTATCCGTGTACAGGGTTAATGTAATGGAAATACCGGTGTCCCATAACTGTTTTCAAGCCGAAATTTTGGCATAGCTACTACAAATCGGATGATATTGGGCATCTTGATAGAGAGGGATCCTGAGGTCATCCAAGTTGCTGTCTGATGAACCTAGTCCCGTGCTCCCAACCCGATCGATGGGCGACGTCCTTGATCGGCTCAGAATCCTTCGAGCCTAAAATCTGGTAAGGGAGTCAAGGGTCGGCTAGATTCTACTGATGCCAGCTGTTGGGGGATAAATTGCGAGGGACAAATGAGCGTATTTGAATAGCAGCAATACAGACAGGATTCTTAAATTAGTTGCGAAGTCGTGTTAATTGCGATTTGAGCCGAGCAGAGTAGAATTCAATCGAGACAATGGGCTTAAATTTAAAGACGTTTCGAGCAAAAACTCATGCGGATCCGATCATTTAGAAGATCAACAAGCCACACTAGGATCGCTTTTCAAACGATAATCTCCGGTTTGGTGGATCAGCGTTCGGCCAACTCAGGCTATCCAGTCATGAGAGCTTTGGTCATCAGTCCGCGTCCAAGAGATGTGAGATAATCAAGCAGGTTAAAATTCTAGAGTTAGATGTATAGATTTGTCCGAGGATCTCAGGCCTCAAAATTTCATAGAAATGAAGCTTTTTCAAATTAAAGAGCAACTGGACAGAGAGAACATCCGCCGTAACAAACTCATTTACCTGTATCGCTGGCTAAATGGACTGCCTTGGCCGCCCATACCTCCTGATGATCCGGATTTGCCTTATTTAAACATCTGGCCAATTTTGCAGTATCCGGACTCAAAGAAGCGGAACCGCAGAAAATCAAAACTGGGTGAATCTCATCGACTGAAGTGTCGACGGCCTGCTCCCGAATCGACGTCAGAGTGCTGATCAGGATACAAAACTGCTATCGGCGGTTACATGTGCATCATGGACCAAAACTGCCGTCGGCGGACATGGACGAAGCTCGATGAGAGGCTCGTGACGGGCTCGTGACGCATACCACATAAAATCACATCCATCGCTGATTTCATCATCTTGCCTATTCCGAGCGATCTTATTTCGTTCAATAAAGCCACACATCATGTCTGAATAGCTCGTATCTATCCGTCCAAATGGAGAAAACTCTTTTTAGACGATCAACGGTAACATGTTACCATCCGCATGACCACAACTTTGTCGAACGCAATCTAGATGCGCCTACGGATGATGGTTCTCAACCCCATGCAAAGACTCGAGTCAAGGCAACAGCTCTGGCTAAATTCAATTTGCCCACAACACTGAGCGAAAGCTTTGTTTTCCGTGGGTCTTTATCGCATCTACAGCACAGATACCTATCTATGGATCAGGCGGCGGCCGGCCTCGTCGTCCATCGGCGCGGCCAAAACACATGTACTTGTCTATTCATACAAGATCGGATGAAATTTTGATCTGAAATGTCCTCCAAATCCATCGCCGGGAGTAGAATGAGCAACCACGATGGGCCCACGACGATTCCAACTCTCGGAAACAAGATGAACTACGTGCGATTTGATGTCGGCTCCACTCTGCATCTCTGCCACCGGGACACACTGCTCATGTTCCCCAACTCTGCTCTGGCCAAGTATATCGCTCCTGAGTTTGACCTACGAGAGTCCGAGAGCGACTTTATTCTCATCGACCGAGACGGAAAACACTTTGGCGCCATTCTGAACTGGATGCGCGATCCAAGCTCGCTCGACCTGGACCTCTGGCCGGCGACTTCTCTCGTCGAGTTGAAGAGCGAGGCCGACTTCTACGGGCTCACCGAGCTTCTCGAGAAGGTGAAGCTGAATCTGCAGCGGAAAACAACCAAGAACTATAAGGTGCCCAAAGGGCGTCAGTTCAGGATATTAACGCGCGCCGAGGATGTTAGAGGTTTCCTCAAGCAATCGCAGAAGCCAACTTTCCTGCTTCCCGCCATGATAGCGACTGGACTTTTCGCCTCACGAACCGAGGGATTTCTAGAACACTTTGATCACAATAGATTTAACGTAGTCTTCATCACCTATTTAGACGATTATATTGTGAAACTGATACCTGCTGGTCAAACAAACTCCTCCGATCATCTATGGCAAAGACGAAGTTCAACTGAAAGTCGAGTTCTGCAAAAAGTCTACGAGTTCGTCGCTCGCAATCAATCTGAATAATGTCAACTGGATCCTCACTGATCTCGAAGAAACTTTCAATATCTTTTGTTGAGAATCAATGAGCCAAGTTGTGAGTGCTTTCTAGCATCCGCGTTCGAGCCGATTAGTTGTCTTACCCACAATTGACAGGATCCCAACAGCCCAAAATGCATGACGTTTCGCATTGGAATAAAGCTTGCTAAACATTGAAACTATCCTGTGAAATTTGAGACCACCTGTTGCGCTTGGACCCTCACTTGCGAACCTCAAAGCTTTTGAGTGCCATCTAATCAAGAGATATTTTGATCAGATTATCGCTATGAGTTGTGAAACTTGGCGCTATCTTCGGGACTGCAAATGAAACTCACCGCGTGATTCTAACCAACTTTGTCACTCTTGATGCTAGAATAGGTTAGTCTTTCTTAGTGTCAATCTGGCTTCGGTCAACAACTCGGTTGTTTTACGTAAATTTGAGCTAGCCAAGGAATCGCCCGACCTGTGAAATTGTAACCGATTTGCTCCGAGTCAGCCAAGAGCCGCGTCTGGTGAGCAAACATCGAGACCTCTCTGGATCATTGTCGATCTTGCACTCATTGCGATCTCTTGATCAGCCTGACATCAGCAAATCAGAACTCCTTGGAACGACAAACAAACACGGTCCAGCTCAACAGTGAACTATCAAGCAGCGCTAACAAAATGTCTGAAGCTCACGAGGTGGAGGGCGAGGATATCGACGTGCCAGAAGTGTCAAACAAGTACAACTACATCCGATTCGATGTTGGCTCCAACTTGTACCTATGTCATCGGGATACGTTGATGAAGTTTCCAAACTCAGTTCTGGCCAAGTATGTGGCGCCAGAGTTTGACCAACGAGACTCTGAACTTGACTTCATACTCATCGATAGGGACGGAAAACATTTTGGGGCCATTCTGAATTTCATGCGGAACCCGAATTCTCTCGATCCAACCGAATGGACCAGATCCACTCTAGCACAACTCAGATGCGAGGCCGATTTCTATGGTCTGACAGAGCTCGTTGAGGTTTGCGACGCAATTGTCGAGGAATGGAATCGTCCCGATTACAAGGTAGACCCAAAACGCCATCTTATGGTTATCTACTCGGCCGAGGAGGTGGAGAAATACTTGAAGGATAAGAAACAACCAACTGTGCTTGTCCCTTTCGATGCCTGGGTCGCGATGTCAAGGCAGGATTCTGAGAACATTTTGAGCCACATTAACCATGGCAAACTTAGCGTCGTCAGCTATGTTCATCAACCCAGGGCTCGGATGTTCACACCTGAGGGCTGCCATGGTCAGAAACCTGATTTCATTCTGTTCGCCGACAACAAATTCGTTGAAAGTGCTCACAGTTCACGCAGGAGTGGCGATTCGGTCGCGAAAGAGATGCTATTCTTCATACTCAAATGTTATACACTTTTGAACTGCTGAATTAAAGGTCCATAGTTCGTCTGCCCAGACCCTGAACCCTTAGATAGCACCGCTACTCGTTCTATGAAACCATCAATTCGATCGGTTACAATTTCTCTAAGTTTGCTCCTGTCGCTTTCATTCGTAATGGATAACATGAGCGATGAAGCTATCAGATATCCAGGATGTCAAAATGTCGAAAGTTCCACGAGCTGCGTTCATCGGACTAAATGAATGACAAACGTGTTCGGAGCCGCGTTAAGTAAGACTAACAAATGTGACAATTGATGTCTTCGTTCTTGGCAGTTATCGATCTCGGTTGAGGTGCTCACCAAGCGATGACTATATAGACATCTGACCGCCAGCTAAGACTTCCGGAATCGCCCTTGGCTCCGAACAACGGCTGGACAGACATACGGGTTCATTTTGCCCTGATTGCCGCTCAAACCCTCTGTGCGCCTCGTGGCTAACCCACTTTCTCCAACTCATGCTTTTGGCAGCCAAAACAACCTCGAACATGGAAATTGTGGAAGCTCCCGTTCATCGGGATCTATAAAATATCGAAACCATAGCTATGTCAGCTATTAAAAACATAGCTAGTGGATCCTTGAAGAGCAAAATTGTCAAGCTCATCAAGTTCAAGGGACCCCTGACAGTATCTGACTATATGAAGATAGTCCTGACTAATCCAGAGAGCGGATTCTACATGAACAATGACGTTTTTGGCGTGAAAGGTCATTTTACAACTAATCCCGAGATAAGTCAGATATTTGGTGAGATCCTGGGTATCTGGATTCTTCAAGAATGGCGCCGATTTAATTGTCCAAAACCTCTGCGGCTAGTCGAATTCGGTCCAGGTCGAGGGACTCTCATGTCCGACATGACACGAGCATTAAGGACCTTCGAGCAAACTCGTGGCAACCTCCAACTACGCTTCGTTGAGATTTCGCCTCGGCTCAAAGAAATACAGAAACAATCTATAAGCCATGAACCAGATCTGATAGAGAACTCTGAGTGGCATCCAACATTTGAAAGTTTAGACGAAAACCGATCCGGGTTCACTGCCTTTCTCGCCCATGAGTTCTTAGATGCGTTGCCAATCCATAAATTTGTTCGCGATCCTACGACACATCAGTGGCGAGAGCTACTCATCGACTACAGTCCAGAGGAAGAACTCAGGTACTGCATATCTAGAAATCCCTCTCTATCAACTAGACTACTTATACCGCAAGGCTTCAAAGGCGACCACATCGAAGTATGCCCACAAGCTGCCTTATTATTGGATAACGTCGCTAAGAGCTTGAACAAAACGAGCAAAGGTTGTATGCTTGTTTGCGATTACGGATTCGAAGATGAGCCAAAGGAGATTGGTGTCGATAGCACTAGTCAGGTGACACTGAAACCCATGATAGCGAATCGTGATACCTTTCGTGCGTTCAAAGACCACGAATCGTGGCCACCACTCAAGGAGCCTGGCCAAGCTGATTTAACAGCAGATGTAGACTTTGGGTACTTAAAGAAACAACTGAACGAGAGAGCAACCCTGTTTGGCTCTGTGACCCAGAGAGACTTTCTAGTCAAATGTGGCCTGCAAGCGCGACTGAACGTATTACTTGAGAATGCAAGCCCAACTGAGAAGGACGAGCTCGTGTCTGGAGCCAATATGATGCTGGACGACATGGGACAGAGATATAGATTTCTGGCACTTTTTCCCAAAGAATCGGGTCATTTATTCGAGTCTGACCCTCCGGCGGGCTTCGACCAAAATCATGTCTAGTTTGGTAATGAGGCCTTTGCTCTGCAGGCTCGCATCAAGGCTCTTAACATGAATTGGCGCCGAGATAATTCTCGCACACTTTTCAGAAACACGTCGAGCGTTATCACTCCTTTCCGTAATCCCTCGCCAGTGTAATAGATTGCATCAACAACAGCATTCTCCTCAGCGTAGGCCTCTAGAAGTTGTTTGAACAATGGCTGAGTTGGGCCGTAAACCTCGTCTGGATTTATGTCTTCGCCCTCTTTATCGTACTTGATAATAAATTCTTGCAACTGGTCGTCCAGCTCTTGTAACTTAGTTTTGGCCTCAGTTAACTCAGCCACTTCATTGGCCATCCTTGTTTTCATTTCATCTAGTTGGATCTTGCCGCGGTTCAGGTCATTTGATGTCTTTTTGAGAACCTCAATTTCGTCCTGTATTTGGTGCACTTTCTCTTTCATTCTATACTTTAATCTATCTTCAACAGCACTGAGCAATGATGCTCGAATGTGCTCTTCTTTGATAGTGCCTGGAGGATTCGATGCTGAGTATGGTTGAGGCTGATTTGCAAAGGGATAGACAGGATTCTGAGGAGTTGGCATGCTTACAGGCCCGGGTGTTGGATTGGTGGAACCGCTAGAGTTAGGTGGCACGGGATAGAAAGAGTTGGGTAGTGGTGGCATGGTCACGCTACTTTGCGGCGCTGGATCATAATCTTTGGTTTTCTGATAAACTGGACACAATTGGCCAAACACGATTTGCATTACTTGAATGGTGCTCAAAATGTCACTCGTATGTCTGTTCCACTCACTAAGATATGGCAAGTAAACTCGGCCACTGCCGTCAACATGACGCGATGTTTTGATTGTCATATCACGAGTTGGTCTCACGTAGCAGATTGGCGCTTCGAGAGGATGATTGTCGCTGATGAAAATGCCAACAGGAATATTGTAACTAGCTTCCCTAAATGTTACTGGAATTGTGCCATCCAAGCAAATTAATTCCTTGGATACACCGTTGGGGAAAGTGTAGCGCTCTAGTCTCGGTACTAATGTCTTAAAATATTTCACAACATTTAATATATCATGTTTTGTGTGATCTAGATGCTTATATTTAGCTGTGTTTAATAGTTGAGAGATTGGTTTGGCCATTTTGCAAAAATCTGAGTTACGACTTGTCTGTTAGGCACAAATCGAGTGTTGGAGTCAGAGGCTTTCTCAAGTTTTCCGACAATATTTCCAGCTCAGTTCACATTCTGATGAAGTAATAGTATCGTACAGCTTAACTACGGTCCACAAGATCGCCGTTTGATCACTAGGAAGTATTAGAATGCCATTCTCTGATAAAGCAGGCAAATTATATGGTTAGACTAAAATACAATGTAAGTGCGGTTTATTGTGAGTCATAGTCCAGCTCATAGCTGAACTCCTGCAAATCGTCCTAGCATTTGTTTCTGTGACGGGTCTGGTACAGTTCGCCCGACTCGCACAAGAAGCGTAAATCTCCTGCAGAGATTTACGCAGCAAAATTTCAACGGCGTCCTCGCTTGTGTTGATAACTTGATAATTTATTTTAGTCGTTTTGGTACATACTATTCTTGAAAAGCTTGGAATGTAGACTTCTCCAATGCTTCTAGTGATGATACCCTACAGGGATTTTATTCATTTTACAGTGGTCGTGAGTACATACTATACCCTCGCCAGGGCCAGGAGTATTTGTCGTGAATCTATCAAACTTCGTGATCTAATTTGATGTAGCGAAGGTGCATCCTCGCCTTACAAGAACGTTATCTGGTTGAAACTAAAACTTATAGCTCTTATTCAAAGATGGAAATCCCATACTTGGTTTATGAGATGGCTCTTGGCAAGGGATACGCCTCGAGAGAGATGCGAGGGGATTTTGGTGATGGAAAGAAATTCACCACATGGCGTTGACTTCGGGTTATCTTTGCCAAGGTACAAAAAGAGTTAGGTATTGCTTACATTAGCGACGAACAAACACAAGAAATGACCGTGAACATTGAGAATATCGACTTGGATCTTGTCCAAGAAGAGGAGACGAGGATCCGCCACGATGGCTCACAAGATTTCGCTAACCAAGAGCTGCTAGCGTAATTCGCTTTCTAGCCACATCTTATTTTGTTGGTGATAACACCGGTCAAATGATCGTACGAGTTGCAATTGTTATCACCTTGCCCAAGTTGGTCAGGTGCCCAAAGGTGATTTCTTCACTTAGCGAACCGATACCTGGCCTACCATGCCTAGCTTACACTCGTATACAACTTGCTCAACCTGTTAACGTAGGTGAGCGCGCGACTCTATGGGTCAGGGATCTAGTGAAAGCATTTGTTCGAACTGAGAGAGCTAGAGACGATATCGAATCCAGAGGGTGCAAGGGCGGGATGCAAGCCTCTTTTCTGCAGCTCTTCGACCAAGGCCGGTCCAAAATGCGAGCTCTATATCAGCTTGATACACATAGATCTGAATTCACCAAGCTCGTAAAAGTTGTTGGCCGAACTCATCCTCGAATCGATGATGTTCAAGTTTTGTCAGCTCACATTATTTGGTAACCCTGTGTACAAGTGTTGCACTGATCTGAGATAACTAGCCTATAAGCAGGAAATCGAAGAGCCATTCGACGAAACTCAAGTCGTATCATCGGCAGTGCCGTACAAAAGAAACCCTATGAGGTGTGAAATGATTTGTTCTTTGTTAATGTACGAACAGACTGCTCACTTTAAGGCATCGACACAATGGATCGAACATAGACTCGATGATAGCGCCAACAGGCGGATCATAATTGCAGATGCGTTCTTGACGGTAATTGCAATTTTGGTTACAGAATGTTTTAGAGGTTTTGTTAGTACACGAAGCTGTGATAGTCAAGAACTTACGGGAGCTGCCCTTCATGGCAACCGAAAACATAATCGTTGTGATGGTACGACCAAAGGTGGCAATAGTTGAGAGTGTCACGAGAAGATTCGTGTGCTCTCCCATGAGGCCACTTTGATGATAATTGAAACGATTTCATCGAAAGGGTCAACAACGAGCCTTACTCTGCTCCAATGATTCATATCATGGACAATACATCAACCTACACCGGATGTGCACCGCACTAGGTTTCTGGATGCATCGCGGAGAGTTCAGCCTCTGCTCAAACGTTATGAAGATCAGCTCGAAGGGTTAGCAAGTATCACTATATGGTTTTGAAGTCAACCGTAGTGCAAACGTTCAACCCCTGTTTCATAGGCAACTTTATTTATTTTTGTTCGTTGTTGTTGTTATTTCAGACAGCAATGCTCCCCAGCTAAGGCGTACACAAAGCCTGCACCTACAGACACCACGGCTCCAACGATTGGGAATGTTCAGTTGTTTAGGGGTCTCTTCATTTTGGAATCGTGCGAGATCGACATCTGTGTCTTAGCTATGCAAACGGGCAGGCTACCAAATCCGTTTTTCTCTAGAACTTCAATTTTCCTCTTAACATCAGCGCCTATGCTGATTTCTTTCGCAACATATTCCTCGGTCGCTACCATAGTGAGTCTCTCCTCGATCGAGTGACAATCGTCTCCGTAGAGTAAATTTGGTCGATTGTCTGAGTTCTTCTGTCTCGAACAAGCTTTTATCACACTCTTTGCTAAATCTATAGCGCCAGAGCCACCAAGAGCCCAGTTATCAGCTAACTGGCGATCGATTGGACCAGCTTCTATGGATTTTTCCCTTACATAATTTAGCTCGCTATCCAGATCTTCGCGGAACTTGTTGAGTGCCACAACAACAGGTGTGTTGAAATTTTGCTCGATGTTCCTGATATGCGCATTCAAGTTCACGAGGGTCAAATTTATCAGTCTCGTTTGTGGCCTGTCCATTTCCACGCAAGTCTCTTCCATGGGCTTTGATGGCGCGAATCGTTGCTACCAATACCGCGAAATCCGGCATCAATTTTGAAGTTCTAAACTTGATGTTGATGAATTTCTCAAACCCAATGTCCGAGGCAAAACCTGCCTCAGTCACAACAAATCCGTTTTTTCCAACCAAATCTAGAGCTATCATGTCTGCCACAATAGAGGAGTTCCTATGGGCCACGTTAGCGAATGGTCCACAGTGGACAAGGACTGGCGAGCTCCCCAGGGTCTGGATGATCGTCGGATAGAAGGCATCCTTGATCAGCGCGCGAACTGCTCCAGACACGCACAAATCATCGCAGGTGACTGGTTCCGGGATATCTGTCGGATTCTTAACTTTGGTGAATCCGATGACCATTCTCTCAACTCAGCGACATGCGTCTGCAAAATCAGTCGCCAACGACAGAATAACCATAAGCTCACTTGCAACCGAGATGGTAAACTTGGTCTGCCGTGCCTGGTTCTTCTCAGCAGGCGACTGGCCGATCGTTACCTTCCTCAAAAACCTATCATTTGTACCGATGAATCGACACAAGGTTATAGTATTTGGATCAATGTTGAGCCTTACAAAAGACTCTTTTTGCTCATCAATGGGCGCAAGGGGTGGAGAGATGCCAAGTTTCTCAAGGCGCCTATTTCGTGAATCGGTGAAAGCAAGCTCACCCTTGCCTGGCTTCTGTGCAAGACGCTTATATGAATCAGCTATACTCTGTTTATTCTTATGGAACATTCTAGCGTCGATGGCCGCAGCTATCAGATTGTTTGCCGCTGTGACAGAGTGAATATCACCGGTGAAGTGCAGGTTAAACTCGTCCATCAGCCATACCTGGCTGTAACCACCGCCTGCAGCTCCGTCTTTAATCCCAAAAGTTGGCCCCTGTGAGGGTTGACGGATACAAGCGGAAGTATTCAGATCGAGCCGAGAAGGGCCTGCACTAAGCCTATGTTGGTGGTGGATTTTGCCTATCCAAAGAGGGTTGGTGTCACCCCAGTAAACACGATGTACCCACCCCTTTTATCAGGAAGACTTTTGGAATATCGTGTAAAACTTTTGCTTTATACGCGCCAACCTGATTGTATTTTGTAATTCCAACCTCTCCTCATAGCTCAATAATCGTTATGCCGGTAACAGACCTAGAGATAGCGATATCGCTCGGCACAAGTGTTTTCAATTGGGTATCGATGTGCCTGCAGGCCCATTGAACTCTAGCACAATCTGAGTCCTTCGAGCAGCTTGAAGACATACTTAGAGAGGATTTGCCTGTCACAAGCCTGGAGATCCTTGAGATATAAACTTTAAAGACTCACTACCGAAGTTGTCGTATGATGATTCGATGTTCCGGCCCTTGGGGTCTCTGACGAACGGAATTCCTTGATCGTATATTGCTGCCGACATTCAAGGGTGTGAAGCAAGAGCACATTACTTGCATTTGGACTGGCTTGCAATTAGAGCTCGAATCGAGCTTTTCTCCCATATCCCGGATCAGATCGAATGGATGGACTCTATTTGTTTTAGTAGAGAGTAGTGTTTGTCCATGAGAAAGGCCATTATGAGTATGATTCACGGCCCTCATAGTACCAGAAGCAAAATAAGTGGCAGGACTTTATTCATTTTAGTCGTGAGTAAATCCTGTTCTTGAAAAGTACTATGCACTATGTTCATGATAAATTCAGACAACGAAGGAATTTGAACTGTACTACTTTACTCGAGAAGCTTTAGATCTTGACAAATTTTCAAACTTTCGGAGGTTAGTCCTCCAAGAAAAACCGAACTTCTCCCAGAGAATCGTAAGGCACTCAGAGAATAGGAAATCTTTTACAAGTGCTTCGACTGTTGTCAAATTTAACCTGTGATGAATCCAGAGAATACTTTGACCAACCCGCAACCAGCCAACTCGATATTGATCCAGATAGCTAAGGGCTGGTTTCTAACACGCTATCTAAGTCGACACTGACTAAATGTATAGCTATTGCACGTTCATAGCTCATCAACAATAAATTTCTTCACTTTTGTCATGGTCTCTTCATGGTTGCAAATATGCTTATGTCCTAAGCCAAACGTGCCACTTATAGATATGAACTTCACTTTTGCATCACTCAAAACATCAACGGCTCGCTTGTATAAGTTGTAACCTAGTTTGTAAGGGATAATACCATCATCTTCAGCATGTAAAATCATAATTTGTGTCGACGTGATATCGCCTATGCGACTTGCTGAGTCAAAATTCAGTTCAGGCGCATTCTCGATGGGATCCACAAAAAAGTGCTCGAAATAAGGTATCAATCTGAACGGAGCACTAAAAGGGTGATTTGCGATAGCATTGGCAACGGAATCAAACGGTGCCTCTAGTATTAGCTTGCCGGGTCTCAATTCTGGGGGCAAATCCGCGACCATCCTTACAGCCACTGCAGTGCCCAGGGAGTGACCCCAGAGGACAACCCTCTCTCTTGTAACGTTTGGTTGATTGACAAGCCACTGGTACATGAATTTGGCATCCAAGCTGAGTCCGCTAGTTGTTGGTTGCAAATAAGTTGAGTCGCCGTAGCCTCTGTAATCGAAGGTAATAATATGACAGTCTTGCTCATAGGCCAGTCTCCTATACAGCTGGCCACGGTGACTGCCAGCTCTGGTGCCTCCGTTCCCGTGGATATAGAGCACTATGGGCCTGTCATCGTTGAAGGCTGATTGATCCTCGATGAAGGTACGATTATCTTCATTCGATGTTGTGCAATGAGGCAATCTAGATTCGGGTAATATATGCCAAGTGCCCAGTTCCACCCTCTCACGCGAGGTGTCTAGATTGTTGTGTAGCCTTAAGGTTCTTGCACACTTGATGCCAAGTTGCTCTGGAAATGAGAGGTTGAAGTAATACTGAGTGTTGACATGATTCATAAATAGAAAGGAACGTTGTATAAAGGTCGAATACTTGAATACTATCGGTGATACAATGTAGATAAGGGTAACCAAGGCGAGTAGAGCTCTCAATTTGCTGAATCCCATTGTTATTGTAATAGTGAAAGGTGTGAGCAAACAACAGTGAGGTTGGTGCGTAAAATTTGGGCACCTGGAACGTCAGGTTGTCGTTTTAGAATGAGACTCATTTCATAGAGATGTCAGGTTGCTGGTAGAGTTCCTTGAGAAACAGCTAAGCTCACGTCAGCTCTCATTGCCGCATGTACACTAACTAAGGTTTGAGCGAGCGATAGGCTCGCATCGCTGGTGGTTGTTCTTGGGGCAAGCGTTAAGCAGATAGCTGATGTCGCCGCAGCCGCAAGGTGGGCGTAACGGCAGGTAGCTAGAGGCTTATGGAAGGAAGTTGGAGAGACTGTTCGAACAGAACGGATTGACACTCAGGTGCGAACTTTTATTGAATGGATTCTGCGACAGCATCCGAGCAGCGTTTCGATCATTGCAGAGGAGTTGACATGTTCTCTTATCTACAAGTTGAGATCCCCAAGTTTGAATACATGAGTGAGAGGCAGAGATCGTTCATGGGTCCTATGGTCGACTAGATTTGCCTTTGTTTGGGCACTCCTCCAAACGAACGCATTTCTTTGTTGCTTTGTTCCTGACGAGGGGCGATTTACAAAAGCATGGTACCTCATCCATGATGACGAAAACCTTTGCACAGATGGGCTTAGGATCATCACAGGAGGGCTCGCAAGTGGGCTCCACCCCATAGGTCAGCACCTCATCTGGTCCACACTCTTTGGGTATCAGAAATGTCGGGATATCATCAGCCACAGGGCTAGTGTTCACATGGTAGAAGCCGTATGCGCAAACGAGACCTACCGATAGATTGAGATGATTAATATTCATGGAAAGAAATTCTATCCAATACGTTAGAGCTTGATCTTCTCAAATCGATAACTTACACAGCAAGCCCAAGATTGCGCCAGTGAATCTGAGAGGAGACATTGTTTAGGATCTAGTTCAGATTTTTGCTCTCAATCGATATGATTCTCCACTCTTTTAGCTTCTGTTCTTGCACGATCTACTTTCAATAATGAGAAACGCTTCGTGCATTTATATCCCAGATACTCTGAACTATCCAGGCGCATTCAACCCTCGTTTCTGTGTCCCGCTTCGTCGGTTGAAAGCGATTAAATAGTCGTTATGCCCTCAAAGAATTGAGCTGAAAATTTGCTCAACCTTCCAGCCTTATTAAAGGCTTCCTTGTGCAGAAGAACACGGGCTGATTTTGTCTGATCTAATCACCACAGTGTCTAGATGAACGAGAGTTTTGTGCCTCAGATGGCTCTCTCGGTGATTCGGTGTCAATCAACTGTTGGAACCGCTTGCAACAGGACCATCAAGTGTTCGCGACAATTGCGCAAAGCTACACCTACAACAGGAGGCCGTGAGAAGCGGGTGCATCCGAAACAAAACCAGATAGATAGATGCAAGCGCTATTACAGCAAACAATTCTACTGATTTTTAGCCAATACTGTTGGCCGTGATTCCGGCCAGTTATATTGATACCCTCGGGTGCAACAAAGCTACAAAGTTGTACTTGTGAGCTCTAACAAGCTTTGGGCTTGGTGACGAAACTGAGCGAGCGCCAACAGATAGTGCCGGCTCAGCAGGTGCAATGGGACAATGACTTGGGTATGTTGCATTAACGCTAACAACACATTTGGGCCGCCAAGCTCTTTGCTCGCTTGTTCGATTAGCCTGCGATGTTTTGTCTCGCAGTATGAGCTTTGCCATGGCTCTTTAGTGTTGTTGTTGTTGCTTATGTTGATCAACACAACCACATCAATATCCCGAGTGTTGGATGATGTTAACACATCATATCCGACTCTCAAATTGCATTTGGCTTGCCTACAGCCGGCTCACCGTCAACGTTAGCCCTGAGAAGCGAGCGCCAAAGTGGCACATGACTCGCCCTTGGTGGGGGCTGTCTACTAAACAGGCTTGTATCCTGTTGGACGAGCGGAGACGAATTGTGACGGCTGTTTCGTTGCAAGTGTTGTTTGTTGTTTCGCATTCGAGGGTATTTCCGTTCAAAAAGATCGGGCCAACGTATCTGATGGATAGGCAGAGTCTTGCAGGCGCAACAATTAAGCCGCTCAGCCAGCCGACAAGCTTGCGAAATTCAATCAGCCGTAGTAGTAATGCGCCACCACCTGGAAAGCAAGCCCAATGGCCGTGATGAACCAGATAAAATAATTGCCAACATTATCCGACTTAAACAGACTGGAACTGGGCGCATTGGTTGGCCTGCAGAGCCCCTGGAAGCTGGTCATGATGAGGCCAAATAGGATGAGGGCCGCTGAGCCAGAATATAGGAGCGAGACGGTTAGGCTGGCGCAGTTGAAGTGATAGCGGGCGTACATCATGTTTAGTCCGGCCATCATGGTCAACGCTGTTAGCGCGATCAAGAGAAAGACAAAGAGATATACAACCTCCAGGTTCCATGGGCAATCCAGTGATATTATTAAAATGGCAGCGATAATGTAGAGGAGCCCGCTGGAGCAGGTTGCGGTTAGGGTTGAGAGAGGCAGTCCGCAAACGATTGTGCTGAAGGGAGTTAGCGTGTTCCTGTAAGAGTGCGACATGATTTGGACTTGCTCTTATCTAATTAGGGGACCTCACGAGCCCATGGAAGGAGTCCAATTAGTTGTGTCCTCGTTGTTTAGAATCGGCTGGCCTCGATGTGTCAGATAGAACGAACATTGTCGTTTGGAGCAGAAAAGCGCTCATGCTCCTTCACCTGGCCTCGCCCCCCCCCCTCGGCAGCTTGAAGCAGGATCTGGTTCAAACACTAATTGCGCCAACGCTAACAGGAGAACCAGCTGCATCTGTACGCTCGCTAGGCACACAAATTGCTCTTTCATTGCCAATCCTGCAATCTAAAAGCAAGCAACAGTTTCCGTTTACCTCTACATGCAATTTCCAATTCGACTCACAAAATTGTTACCTGCAGCCCACCCACTTCCTGCTAATCCGAATGCATTATCATTGCAATCAATCAAGCTCACACCCAACCCATCGATGGGTCTCGCCATTCAATTCCAACTCCTACCTGCCTCGTCCCCACTCCTATGGAGCCGGCCAAGCTCTTGAGGGTCCAGTTGAGTGGCTTGCCTTCGTGGGAACTCTTAGCTTGGCCACATCCACCAGCCAGCAGCTGGCCACTCAGGTTCACCTGCCCGGCGCACAAGCCACGATTGGCGGACAAGCTGGCAAATCTAAAACTTGCGAGTCCCTTCGTTGGAGCGAGAGGGGGTAACTGGCTCCAATTGGGGCTATTTCTCACATTAGACGCTCCATCCCCCCTCCCGCCTGGCAGCCGGTGAATCCGATCATAAGTCTGGGCTGTGTGCGAAAATCCCCTCCCTCTCTATCTCTCTCCTTCCTCGGAGAGCCATTGTCTATTAGCCGTCATCGCAACCATTGTGACCATCGGACTTTTGGAGAGGTGGTGGCCGCGTTTGCTCTCGCAGCCCACGCGTTCCCCAGCGCGCCGTACTGTTCCAGTTCTGCCTCGGGGGGGTGGGGCGAGCAGGCACCGTCACGCCCTCGCGGGCCGACGCACCCCTTTCGCGCCGCTCCAAGCGCAATAGGCCACTGCTGCCTTCTACACCTGCTTAGTGTCCCGCGAGTGAATGCCAAAATTCAGCCGGCGTCCGCAGTCAGAGCGCAAAGGACGCATCAGTTGGCGGTCGGAGAGCCCAATTATGAAAAACCTTTATTCGCGGCGCTTGCAGGGAGGGGGCGCGAGAGCAAACGGGGGGTCGGCAGCCAACTCAGCCCATTGTGCTGCAAATGGGCAGAGGGGGAAGATAGGGGAAGGGTGGCCAGCAACAGCTCGCCGACGGCCGACGGCCACTTCTTGCTCGCCGCGTCTGGCTTCAGCGCGGCGTTGCGAGTTGTCGGATTGGCTGGACTCTGTCGGCGTTGATTCTCTACGTGGGAGCTGAGCACAACCAGAGGGGAGAGATTTGTTGCAAAAGCGGCAATATCAACGAGGAATCTGGATTTCGCTGCCACTCACAGGCTTCCAAGGCAGAGCTTTCGAACTGAAGCCAGAGTCAGAATTAAGAGTTTTGGAACAAGGTTGGCTGGATTTGGCAGTTGCTTGTTTTAAACCCCTTGGCTGGAGAGAGAGAGAGAGAAGGAGAAGGGAACTGACGAGTGAGAGAGGGAGGGAGAAGCATTGTTTTCTCAGAATTAACAACCATTTGGGTCTCTGGCGACTGTTAAGCTACCTAGAACAAAATCGGAGGACAACAGCCACCAAAGTTCTCATCACAAAATCCAATTGCTGTCAGAGGGCCGCCATTAATTAGAAGCCAATCTCTCTCGTTAGAGCCGACAGTCGGTATCTAGCGAGCCCCCTGTTAACATCGATCATAAGAACGTCGGATTGCTCACCTACAAATTTCGCTCAATTTAGAGAGTAAGTTGTGGAGCTTGTTCGCTAAACAGTCCCGCAATATCTACAATCACAAACCTTCATTACACAACGTGTCAAGATCATCGCTGCATCACAATTGATATACCATTTCAGTGTAGCAAGATGGATTCAGTCACAACCAAAGAGGAGTTGCCCAAGATCGACGGCTGCATCAAGGCCGAGCTTGAGGCTGACCGAAGCCTCAAGCATGTAGAAACTGAGGAAAAAATCGTTTTGCCATCGGCCGAGCAGATCGATCAGGAGAAGACGCAACAAAAACTTCTCAAAAATATCGAATCTTTCCCAAAACAGCAGCTAAAACCGGCTCAAACGGAAGAGAAGAACACCCTACCAAGTGTTACACAAATTGAACAAGAGAAGACCCTCGTCTCTTGATTCACTTGATTTACCGCATTAGCCAACTCGCGAAATGGCGTTGGGTTGAACGATAGCGTTCTCTTGTCGCTGGCGATAGGCGAGCTTATCATGTCTTGAGCTGGTAACGGGAGTAAATCAGGTGGTTACACGAATGACCGGTCTACAAAAAAGCATCCAATGGGAGATGGTTCGCATTGTCAACCGTCGACCACAATTATATACATTGTAATTGTAAAAATCATTATGATTTATAACAGGCAAATAAGAAAAAAGAACCGTGGACGGAGAGAGAAACTAAAGCTTTTGATTGTCAGGAAGTCAGAGTAACGGAGAGGGAGGTGAGATCCGAAGGGGATATTGAGAGAGTCCTCTGCAAGATTTCTAAACCTTAAGATGATATGTCTGTACGTTGAAACATACAAAACAGTAAAAAACACTTATACCAATGGCAAACCTAAAGCGAGCATAAATAAAGTCTATCCAGATCGACGAAGCCCATAGAGGGCTCGCTCGCACAACCTTAGGACTGCGCAATCTCGCTTTTCTGGCCCTGTCTAGATCAGGTCTACTGGTGCCATATCTGCTCCTTTACGGCTAAACCCGAGCTTGTTTGGAATGCTTTCTTACCAACTACCAGCAATAACGGAAATTTTAATGAAGATGTCGATAGTTTAATCGCATTAGAGTCATCTGAGAATGTCAACTTGCTCCGCGAAGCTTATCGATTTGCCTGCTTTTATATAGAGAGTATGTAAACAAACTTTTCTCTATGATACTCCTCACTAGAGCCTACTATAAATACCTTTATAATGTCTTAACATTCGTGTTGAATGGAAGGAGAGATCCTCAGCCGTTCCCCTTGACAAGGATGAAACACACGTAAAACCCAACCATCGGGGGTCCCCTCTTTAGCACGGGGGGTGAGCACGTCGATGGTCAGTTTTTTTCCTCAGACTTCCATGAGCTAGTTGTTGGTTGAGGGGATGATGATTTTTTGAACTTTTTGTGCAAACGATTCTCGTTCTCTCTGAGCCATTCTAGATAAGACTCTCTCGCTACCTGTTCTTCTATTGCCTCATTTGTAGCTTCCCAATCAGTAGCTAATAATTTGTCTTCAAGCATTGCTTTCTCAATCGCATCCTCGTCGGATATTCTTATGGCTCTTTCCAATAAGGATCGATCTGCAACGCCTGGATCGTAAGCTGGTAATCCAAGGCCAACACCGACTGTTGCCTTGAATGGGTCTACGATAGAATTGTAGTGTACACTCCGATGATAACTCAATCTGATGGGCTCACTTTCGCTCTTGGGCCCTTGAAATGTGTTGATTGGCTCGCTAGAATAGTGATAGACCTCGATTGGCCGGTTGAACATTTCGCTCATAGCTTGAATTTCTATGTGATTGCCGTGACTATGGTCGAGTGATTTTCTTCTCAGGTATTCGCCAAAATCTTCGGTGACATATTGTGAGAAGTAGTCGGAATTTTTGGCCTGTTTTGAGAGAAACTAGTTAGTCTCGTATAGTCCAAAAATGTCATAAGATAGTGGAGAACATTCTCGATTGATCACTTACGATATAATCTATGCATAGTTTCCTTAAAACACTGTGCATATCTTGATCTCCATAGATTTGGTCAGCCACTGCTCGAAATAAACAGGCCCCGTCCTCGGCCATCTTCTTAATAACCCAACCTTTCTTATTGATTTTTTTCTCGAACTGAAGCTCCTTCTCTTGAAACTCCTGTTCAGTCCATTGCATATAAGATGGTTGTCTTTCTTGAGTATGTTCATCACCACTATTGTAACCAGAATAATCTACATGCTCAACATTATCTGCCGATGAGCACTGATGAGGCGAGTGATGGTGATCCTGATTTTGGTGTTCATCTTGGTGGTCCTCCTTCTTAGGCACAACATTGGATTTGTTTGTTGACCTTGAGTCGGACTTTTTCTTCGGCACTATAGTCATTATATTTGAGGTAAATTTAAATCCTAGCAAATTTCGAGCATCGCAAACTGTGATAAATTATCTATATGTCTCAATTGGTGAAGTTGGATAATTCTTAAGATTAGTATTAGGGTTTCAAGCAAATAGAAGTTACGGGTTCTTAGTTCAAAGTTACGGAATTTCTGCTTTATTTTTTCCCATATTCAGCTGCTTTCATACGCAGCTGATCTTTGAAAATCTCTCTCTGTGCACAACGCACATTTCAGTCAATCAATCAATATCCAGCAGCATTGTAATTGAAGGCCAATCGGGTGTTTGCAATCGATAAGAATCCTCCCATGGACAATAACAAGATTTGATGAAAGAATTGCTAGAAGATGAAACTAAATAATGAAATTGCCTTCATCTAGGGCACGGGAAGTTACTGCTTGGCGCGCTGGAGTCTAGTGTACGTCTTTCCTTGTTTGTTGGCGATTGACGTCACAAGGATCCAAGTACATATGTATGCAAGATCTAAGCCGCTTTACAACATTGTGTGGGTGGTTTGTTAATTCCAAAGGCGCCTCTGAGTTCGCCTAGTTGGATTCTATCGACCAATAGCTGGGGTGTCTGTGAATGCTTAGCACCAGTTCGGCTTACAACCCTACGAGGTTTGTAGATATGCTGATGGAGATCGTAAGCGCAATCGTTATTGTATGTGCCAAGAGTCACCATGTAGATATTAGCCCGGGCGTCTAGGCTCCTCGATGACTCTCTCTAGTTCGTTGGGTACAGTCATCTTTTCCCCTCTCTCACCATTTCGTGAAGTATGGTCAAATCTGTCGTTCAGCCATGGATAAAAATCGAACTCGGAAGAGATCAGGGCGTCACAAGTGTATGGATAGGCATGATATAATCGTTTTGATACAGTTAACAATTCCTCAGCTGTCTACACGTCTTGCGTGATAGACATGGGACTCTGGTTCATATTTTAATCTAGATAACATTACAGTGGTTGGGATAGAATATTTTTTGCTCTCTTATCATGGATTTTCGTCGATTGAGTCCCTGTTGTGGATCACGAGGCATTGGTGATAGGATATGCAGTTTTATAACGTTCTGGTACAAGTTTTCCCTCATTTCCAGTTTTATATTCTTTGGAAAGACCACATTTATGATTCTCCTTACGTTGAGGTTTCTTATAGTGTGCACCGAATCGCTTCATGCGGATGTGACATCCTCAGCAATCATAATCTAATTTTTTAAGAATCTAGATCAAAGCATTTATCCTCCCTACGGATGATGTATTAAACAAGTTAACATCTACGTCTGTAGCCCAGTCCGAGAGGCCAAGGGTAGACAAAATGGAACTAGTGGTGGGAGTGCCGACCATAGCGACAGGTAGGCCGTCATTTTTAGCCTACTGGCTCTCGGATTGTCAATCTTCAGGAATCAGAGGTCGGATCGATCCAACCATTCTGTAAACCATCTTGTAAAACACGCTCAGGTACATCGCTGTTCCCATCAAATTTGATTGATTCTCCGAAGTTGTCACGCTCTCAAGACAAAATTCTCCAAAATATGGACCCCTTGTGTCAACAAGTGGACGGGTGAATTCAATCTCTCTCTCTCTCCCGAAGCCTAACCATAATCAAAGTCTAATCGTCAGAATGATCTGGCATTCATATACTCACGACTAAAATGAATAAAGAATTGAGACACACAAACTTGCACTGACAGATCTCGGCCACCAGTCTCGACTGCCTTGTAAATTTGTAAACATCCTTTGAAACTGTTCGAAACACCGACCATTGGACCATTTGGGGCCTCCAACAAGCGAAGGCCGACGGAAGCACAAACCTGTTTACACCGGAAAGTCGATCGTGCGCACCAGGCACATTACATGTAATTGCTCCAATATCTCACTCATAATGAAATTGTCAACGTGAAAGACTACTCCAGATAGGCCAATGAGAGCCGCTTTCCATGCTGATAGCAATGCTTTCCTGCCATGAATTCGGTAGAATATGCTTCGGTAGACTTCAGAAACCTCGAGAAATTACTCGGAGAAATTAGATCTTCTCAGCTTCTCGAACTGGGACGAAATGAAGTATGAACGATTGTTCAATGCATTGCTCGCTGTCCACGTGGTCCTATAGTTTATTGTAAACATTGTCGCGTTGACTACGGGTGGACGCGTTCAAAGATGTACTAAAACAAGACAGTTAATCAACGGGAGGCCGAGCTACCCAAGTGCATCATTATATTCACCATTGTATATTACTCAGAGTTTTGTAGATAATTATGTGCTCGATTCGGGAAATAAAATAATGAAGCTGAATAGGGGCATTTTTATGTCAATCGCCGGCTCCTTGGGTATCGGCATCGGCTGTATGGTGCTCCTAATCGACAGTCAAAGGAAAGAATCTATCGGCAAATTAGCTATAACGAAAGCTGCCCTGCAAATGATCGACAACCAGAAAGCTGTTTTGGAGCTGCTAGGCGGTTCCTATGTTGTAGGTCGAGTAAGTTTTTCAGACGGGTGGACTAGAATAGACAAAGAAGGGGCCAAGATCAGGCTGCCGATAAACGGGACTAGTGATAAAGCAATTTTATTCATCTACGGTCGGAGGGTTGGGGACGATAAGCATTTGGAGTTGTATCGCCTGGAGATGATGTTCAGTAGAATTAAGGAGAAAAAGTTGGTCTTGTTGGAGACTGAGGATGATAGTTCGCTGCAAGCCAGGGTAGCAAGTGACCAGAGGGTAGAATGACTAGAATAAAAGTTTCACCTCGTTCAGTTTGCGAGCTCTAGGATAAACCCTACTCGCGCTATCTCACGATGCTTTCAATATGTGAATTGTGATATGGCCAGCCGAGTCAGCCCGACGCACGAATCAGATTTGTGACAGGGATGAACTAAATGTACCAAATCGGAAGGAATGGAGAAAACGGAACATTTGTTTCGATAGATTTTGATATGTTCTCGCCAGGCTTGAAAGGGCTGGAAAACGGAAAAAGTAAAATAAAATATGTTGTAGTCAATTTAGATGGCGCCACCTAGAGTTTCCACCTGTTAAAGTATTCAGTCTACCCATCTCCATGGGATGGATAGAGAAGGCTTGTGGTGGGCGGTACCGAAGCGAGTTGCCGAGAGCAGTACATGCTCATGCGTTTTCTAAACTACTGATAGTAGCCAAGCTATCTGTCAGACGCGCGAAGACTTGCATTTTGGAAAGGCTCCCCGGTTGGAGTCACCAGTTGACTATTTGGAGAGCTTGCTAGCAGACTAGCGCCAAGAGAGTAACTCAACGGACGGTTGTGAACTTGAGCATCACCGGCTAACAAAGAAGCTGCCATATCTATTTAGCGAGCATCAAGTTGGATAGATACCGTGCGCCGGTGCTATTCAAGAGTTGATTAAAGTCTGAGCAAATGTGAGAAGAAATGACACAGCAAGATCAGGGGCCCGAGCAGATTGAGCCAATTGCATCGGTCTTGTCATGGAAACAGCAGCTCGCTCTCGCTGAGAGGGCCGAGGAAAGCCGATTGAAATCGTTGTATCAGGCTGCCAAAGACGAGAACGAGCTTTTGGAATTCAAGAACTACGAGCTTCTGTTCAAGATACAAGAATTGGAGCAAAATCAAAATAGAATCCTCAGCAAGCTAATGAGCGGCTGCAACGAAGGAGAAGCGCCGACAGAGAAGCATCTTAATCCATACGATCATGAGAGGAAAAGACCGGATGGTGGTGGTCGGGATGGTCAATTATGTAATCGGCACGACGGGCAAGCTTACAATACGGTAAGTGAGCACACTTTTCAGGATGCTGGAGGAACAAATGGGAACTCAAAATCGTTGAGTTCGCAACAAACACTTGCAACTCTATCCCATTTGGAGCGCTTGCGACTACCTTAATTAGTGTCCAGCTCAAAGGTAGTTGTTGTTGTTTGGTTTGTATTGTTTTTGTTTCCGCTTTCGAATTTGAGTTGAACCGCCACAACTTTGGCCTCTCGTGCAAGTCGGCTCGACTTGCGAGCTGCCGGCGCAGAAGCCAGCAATCAATCTTCTGGTTGATCTTGCGATCGCAGCGAGATTATCGGACTTGGATGAGGAAATTTCAGTAAGCTCTGCCTTGGCTGTCAGAGGCTAACGCTGCACTGTCTGGCTAGCTTTCGCTGAATCAACACTTTTTGTCTTACACTCGCCCGGCCAGACACTTTTCAGGTAAAGGTAAACTTTAACCTTCTCTCGTCCCTCCCCCACTTACCTCATTACTCTCATATATTATAATTATATGTGATGGCCTAACGAGAGCTAAGGCGAGCTCGATGGGATCGTGCGCGAGCTTTGCTCAATCGCGGGTTGAGGGAAGAGGAATGGCGAGCGAGAGTGGCTAGCGAGAGGGAGAGAGTCTCACCTGCAAGCTGTTTTCGGTGAAGAAATTATCGTCCGGTAAGCGATTGGTTTTTACTGTGGCGCAGATTGCCAATGATGCGGCCGAGATTGGCGAAATTAACGGCCTCCACCTGTTGCCGCCTCCGCTGATATTGCTGCTGCCGCCGCCAACACCTCAGATCGTCCACCATATTGTTAATTGCAACAAACAGCTCGCTGTCTAGCTGTCCCAGAAACGAGCTTAGCTCGCCGTACTCGAGCCACCTCTCTGCAGTAACTCCCGTTAATGCAGTTCCTGATCTTGGCTTTTCGCTTGTCTGCTTGCGGCTGTAATCGATGAGCCTGGATGCTGGTCAACTCTTTCTCCCATAACTCATAAGCAGCATTTCATTTAGACTTCAGACGACACAACACGGCCACTAGACTGATTGACTTTTAACACGCAACAAACAGCATACAACAAAATGGCCGCCCCACGCTTATTCTAGCTCTCCAGCTCGACAAAGTAAGCCAGTGTGATAGATAAATAGGGGGAGTACGAGGGAGTTGAAGCCTGTCAGTGTCTCTATCCATCTCTCCCTCTCTCTTTCTCTCTCGCGAACTGCCGAGGTAACATTATGTAATTTATGTACCTCTATCCCGAGTTGCCACACACAAACATTCATGTTAGCATGGGAATAAGCAGCAAGACAGTTATATAGTATCTTCGTGAGGGATGAGGCAACGAGCTTTGCTAGTAAACATCTCCGAGCAGCTAACAGGTAGCCTTGGTGCCCAATTTTAAGCCCTCAGGTTGCTGCGAAATTGAATTCTTAGCCCCGAAGGCTGCTTGCGGCATTCGCATTATAGAGGCTTGCGATGATATACCCATTCGCTTTCAATGCTCTGCTTGGCTTGCAAAATAAAAGCCAAGACGTTTTCCTAGTTAACAAGTAAGTTTGCTGACAAAAGACTTGTCCCATTCGGAACTGAGCTCAATCTTTTGCTTACCCGCTGAACGAACGAAAAGCCAGCCAAGCCAAGCAGAGGGCCGTGAGACTAACTGGCCCGTCCAGCGCCAAGGTAACACCTGCCATTGTTGGTGGCGGTTTCTTGTTTGCATGACTAACCGAGGCACAATATGATCAGCGAAAAGTGCTTGCGAGATAGGCATAGATAGTTGGAGGGTAGGCAAACTAGAGAGGGAGGCCGAGTGGATCTAAACCCTCTCTGGGCCCTCGAAATGAACAAAGTGGCCAGCCAGCGGCGGAGGCTCGATTAGCTTAGGCTCTCCACTCGAGCTAAACACAATTGTTTTGCAAACTGACCAAAGTAACTAAGCAAATTTAAACTATGATTTCTAGTTTAGGGTTTGGATTGAATTCGACGAGGAGGCAAAAATACTGAGGGCAATTTGGATTGATTGTGTCTGAATGCGCGCCTCTATTGGCTTCCTCTCAAGGCTTAGAACTCTAAACGTGTTCACGGACTCGCTCACTGCAGTGAGCAGGTCGGAATTTGCTCTTGAAGAGCATGCAAACACTCGTTTAGTGCATGACAAATATCCGTGTTCGCTCGATTCAGATCCAAGGAGGCTCTCGATCGAGAATCGTCCCTTTTGCGCATTTTGCTCCGATCTAGCGGATTGTTTTTCACACACGAACTCACCTGGTTCGCTAAAATTGCAGAACCGCACTCGCTGGCCAAGTGATCTGTCTTGAGAATCCATTTAGTTTTGGCGCAATTTGTCGCTGCAAACGGAGAGCGAGGGAAGGTTAGTGAAGCATTGAGTTTTGCTTCGGATCAAGCCGGCTGAGGCTGACTTGAATGCTACATTTGCAACCTGTTTAAGCAAGTTGAGAGAAACTAACGCCAACGGTCAAATCAAACCTCCGCTCGCTTCAAATTCAGACCTCTCACGCCAATTTGGGAGTCCATCTTAAAGAGACAGGACTTCTTTGGCGGGCAGCTGGCGCACAGTGCATTTGGCAAATCAAATTCATCATACAATTGCGTAACTGTCTCATTATTTATTCAGTATCACACACAGGCCAACCGTTCAATGTGTAAAACCTATCGGTCAGCAGCTCTCGAAGAGCCGCCTTTGCCGCAGCACTCTCTTGAAGGGATCCTGCAGCTTGGAGGGGATTATTTTCACAGTTGAGCTGAGAGGCAGCTGCGGAGGTAAAGCCGTTTCTATCCCTAACTTTTTCGCCGTGAACTCTCCTCCAGCGGAACTTCGTCTCGCCTCTGTCGCGGCAACAAGTCAACGACTGGCCGGCCAGGTGAACCTGCATCCGTTGAATTCGGTTTGCTTTGAATGAAGCGCAGGCCAGCGCACAGGTGCGCAGCTTGGAAGCGGAATTAATAATAAGCGAATCGTATCAATTATATCCTCAAGTGCAACCTGTTGTTGGCAAGCTAGCTGCCCCCTTCGTTGCTAACGAGATCGTCGCGTCCCTAAAGTCACTCACGGACTAGCTTGGATGTTCGAGCTAAATTTGAGCCCCTTAAATTGATAACTCGCACGCCGGCCCAAGACTCTCTAGCCGATCCGGTCGAGCACATATAATCTAGCGCTTCCTTCGGACTGGCGGCGGCTCTACCGCCTCAATCCAGCGCTTTGAAAACAAACAGTGGCCAGGTAAAGGAGGTGAGGGAGAAAGAGAGCGGCAGAAGTGTGGGTCTCTTTCCTCTTGCTCGGCGGCGGCGCCCGTTGGGTCAGCCCAATCTCTCGCTGGGAGAGTTTGGAATTTATTAGATCATTTAGAGTAATAACTTTGTTCAATTGCTCGCGCGAGCTTACTCAAGCCGGAGAGAGGCGAGGCGAGGCGAGGCGAGGCGAGGCGAGGCGAGGCTAGATGGGGAGAGGTGAGGGCTGATGGCGGCGGGCGAAAAGTGAGGCAGCCGCTTGGTCGAGGCGGCGGCCAGATCTTATTAGGCAGCATGATTTTTGATCTGATTTGATTAGCTCGAACGGCCAGGTAATGGTAGGCGAGCAGCGTGCACTGCATGGGCTTGCTGGCCGATGAAAAATTGCTCCCCAACTCTGGACGGCGGATTCCGCTTCCAGCAGGCCGCTCGTTGGGCCACCTCGCTGGCTGGCGGCCCGAGAGAGTTCAGCCGCCATCTTGGCCCAGAGTGAAGCCTCCCGCCGGCTTCGGGGAGGCTTGTTTTGAAGGTTTTAAGTGAGGGATCAATCAGCCGGATGGAGAGGTGAGAGCGGCAGCAGCAACTCGTGGACTAGGAAGTGCGCTGGCCGGCCAAAGGCCAAGTTGGCAATTCAAATTCACACTCTCGCCGAGCGGGCCGGCCGCTGTTGTTTGCTCAGCTCTTCGCTTGCAATCGAGTCGCCGCCAGATTCGCGCTCCTCTCATCTCAATCTCGATCCTCGAGCCTCGAGCCAGGCAGGCTGCGGCAGCTTGGGCGCGGCCGACTGGCAGCGCGCGCGCCGCCTGCCACCTGCAGTCTCGGTGGCCTCGCTTCAAGTGGCCTTTAGCGATCAGTGTTGCGATCAATCTGCTCGGAGGATCTTGGTGGCGGCCGATGGGCTTGCGCGCCCGATTGTCTTGCTTGGCCGGCGCAAGGGGAGGCCGGCAAGGATGACAAAAGGGGCGTCCAGCGAGATTAATGGTTGGCCCGGCCAGGGAGCTGCCATCGAAGCCGCAACCTGGATGAGCGGCAAGAGGGCCGCCAGTTGGCCAGCTTCGCTCGGCCAGTCAATATGCAAGCGAGCGCTTAGAAGCTGGTCCCAATTTTAGGGCCGAAAACGGAAGCGCTCGCACAGTCTCCAACTCGACCGCAGTTGATCATTAATGGGCTGCTTTAATGATCTGGCCGAAACTGCATTTCCGCCGTCAGCTTGGAGACGAGAGTCTCCTTGCGCGCAAAGCTGGCGCCTGTTTTATCCCTTCCGTTACACTCGCTCACCTCAGCTCACCAAACCTCCGCTTGCTCGGCCGCCGGCTCTCCTCCTGACGCTTGGGCCGATTAATCTGGCTGAACAATTTTTCCACCAACCCCAGCGAGCGAGAGCGTTCGGCCAGAGGGATTGATTTTCGTCTTACGTGAGCGCAAGCCAGTTATTTGAAGCCACCACAACCAGACTCGCTCGAACTTTGCCTCCACCTCGCGGGCTTCGGGTTACCTGGAGCCGGGCCAACTGGAAGCGCCAGCGCCGCCGCCGCCGTCGGCTCCCCTCTGTCGGCCGCCTGCGCCGCCCGCGACAACAATAAGTGCACTCCATCATCGTATCAGCCGGCTAACCGAAATTTTCGCCTTCTCTCTCTCGCGTCCTTTGTGCGTCCGGCTGGCTGGCTTGCTGGCTGGCCAACCGACCGACTGAACTCGGCTCCACCTGGCTCGCCCAACTCAACTCAACTCGACCCGACCCGGCCGGATTTGCCCGACGCCGGCGCTCAAACCAAACCTGGCGCTGCACTTGCGCCCGCTCGGCTGGACTGTACGAAAACTTGAATTTACATACATCACACCGGCTTCGTTTTTGTTGTTATGCGCCCGCTTGTGTGCAAACCTAAATCGTGATCGCCAACAACCGGCCGCCGGATTGACACAGAATCTGCAGCCGCCGCCGCCACCACCACTGGCTTTGCCGCCAGCGACGCCCACGACAATTGAAGCAAAAGTCGAGATTGCTGTCAGGGAACTCAAATCGCCAATAGTGGAGCATCACAAAGGATTTGGACTCTTTATTGATGGAGCCTTGGCGGCGCCGGCAACAAGCGCTGGCTGGAACAGCAATGCCGAGCCTACGGCCTGCAGCGCAGCCAACAACGGCCCAAGTGAGAGCCGAAGCCCGAGCCCAAACTCAACCGACGACACGAGCGCCCGCAAAGGCGCCACCAACTCTAGCGACCGGCGGCCAGCTGGGGGCGGCATGGGCGAGCAAGAGGGCGCCGTCAAACAGGTGAGCGGCTCCGAGCGACGAGACTCGAAGTGGGCCGAGCCAACGGAAGCCGCAACGGGCACGCAGGGTGCACGATTCTGCTCGCATCCGTCGGCCCATTTGGAGCTTGCGAGCCACTTGACAGGTTCGGCGGGCGAGCTTGCCGGCCATTTAGGCCAGCGTGAGCAGCGGCAGAGTCCCGATTATGCGGCTTGCGCACGGAAGACAAACAAGCGAATCTGTAGATCGCATGATATGGATTTGAGGCCGGCTTGTTGGCAAGCCACAACGGCGATGGCGATGGCGATGGCGACGCCGCCGCCGCCGCCGCCGCCGCCGCCGACGACAACAGGAGCCAGCGCATCCACGGCAACCGCAACTCAAGCCGCAACCACAATCGCAACTCAAACCAGCAAAGCGGCCAGCGGCTCGAACTCAATGGAATCAACAGATTTGAGCCACGAACAGGCCGAGGATGGACAACTAATTGAATACAATGGTTGGCATGCGCAAAATGGAACTCAATTATGGCAACAAGCGGCTCCCATTATATCCCTTGACGGCTCAATGGGCTCGCTCGAGAGCCTTCAAGCGGCGCAACCGGCGGCTCCGGTGGGCGGCGCTCGAAGGCTCTCGAAATTTGCCAACGCAGCCGGCCGCTCGTCAGCAAATTCAGTCCAAGTTCCAATTCTCAATCCAATCCAAACCCCAATCCCAATTCCACTTTCAGTCGGCGACCAAGTTGAGATGGAGCGAGCGAAAGTGACGAGAGTCCAGGCGAAAGTGGACCAGTCGGCGAGCAAGCAAAGCTGCCCGATTAAATCGACAGCGAGCGGCCACTTGGATCAGTCGGCAAACGCGGCTTGTCAGGTAGGAAAGAGTCCAAACACTTGCCAGGACAGACTTGAGTGCGAGCTCGAGTCAGTGGAAGCAGCAGCAGCAGCAGCAGCAGCAGCAGCAGCAGCAGCAGCAGTAGCACGAGCAGAGATGCCAGCCGAGGGTTGCGACAGTGGCGACCGAACGAAGCAACTGAGGCCAGCAAGACAGTGCGACGGCAAGAGCAAGCAGGTGCCAGCTAGCCGGCCGCCAAGCAGCACCAAGTTGCCCAGAAAATTAACCCCAGATGCAAAGAAGCTGGCCCAATCGCAGCCAAACCTGAGCACGGCGCCAGGACCCCAAACATCCTTGCGGCGCCCCACAGGCGGCGCTCGCATTGTGGTGCCGGTCGCGCGTCGCTCGCTTGCCAACCAGCAGCCAGTGCGCTCGGTGCTCAGCGGCGGCGCGAGCAAGTTTGCGGGTGGCCAAAACCATCTCCGCATCAGGAGCAAGTCGAGCCTCGATCAGTCGAGCTTCTCGAGGGGCTCGCTGCCGAGCTTAGGCGCTGGCTCCTCTTGCTGCTCGTCGCTGCCAAGGCGAAGTTGCGGCGCCAACTTGCCACAAGCGGCAGCCTTGGCGCCAGCGCAAGCGACTAAACTCTCGCCAAGTCACAATGGCGGCCACATTAAGCAACTCCAGCAGACAAACCAAAGCAAAATTCAGGAACCACTTTGCAGCAGATTGGCAGCCAGCGGCAACGGCCGGCCAAACGCACCGGCCAGCGCAAAGGGAGCTCAATCGGGCTTCAGGTATAGGAGCTCCTCATCAATTGGCTTTGTCACCCAAATACCAACCCTAATTAGCCAATCGCATGCCAGCCCATTGGCCGGTAATGTGTTGCTTGCAACGGGAGCGCCGGCCGCTAATTCATCGTCGTCCGCTTTGAATGTTGGCGGCCAGCAAGCGGCGGCGGCGGCGGCGGC
>ENA-UOVY01000244-UOVY01000244.1-plant-metagenome-genome-assembly--contig:-NODE-244-length-33901-cov-615.740028_pt1 | contig 33901 bp, 16 predicted proteins | sample MGYA00249840_ERZ761561 | MGnify/ENA primary metagenome ERZ761561 (study PRJEB28882, sample SAMN05720143) | plant metagenome | isolation source: Guanajuato, Mexico | place: Mexico:Guanajuato, Mexico...
GGCCCGAGCAGCAGCAGCAGCAGCAGACGCGTCCCTCTAATTATGCATAGGCCACCGCCGGCGCCCCAGTTGGCCCCCGTGGAGCTGGCGGGCGCCGCTGACAGGCGGACAAACCGGCCACCAAGACTGGCTCAAGCGGCCCGCACACGCACAAACTGCGCGCTAGCCGCACTTGCCCGCTTGGAATCCCTTTATTTGCGCTCCACCGAGCTCACCTTTGTCTTCTCTCCCGCTTTTCCTCCTTTCCGGAGCCCAGAAACCGAGTTGACTCTTCGCGCGGCCACCAAAGTTGGGCCGAGTTTGGCCGACTCGCCGCCGCTTGGATCTTCCAGGCGGCGGCGGCGGCGCTCGCCTTGCAGAGTCTTGCACCTCGGAATTTGGCGCGCGGGGGCCGCTTGCTCTGGCGGGCGAGCGTCGTTAGCCACACGCATGCATTTTGGCTGCGGCGGCTGCGGCGGCGTCAATTGGCGCCCACTCGCGAGCTCAAACACTAGCGATACTGGCCGCTCACCTGCGCGCGTCCCCGGTGGCGCGAGAGCTGCCAGGGCGGCGCCGGCGCTTGCTCACTGCGCGCCGTGTATGCAAATAAACGCTCTTGCTCGCGCGTCAACAAGTGGCCAGGAATGCGGAAGATTCATTGGCCCTGGGCGGGCCAACGCCAAGCCCGAGCTCCATTTGCCGCCCGCCTGTTAGCCTCCACCTGTCTCCTCGTTTCGGCGCCGCGGAGGGCGGCGGCGGCTGGTTGCGTTGAGGTGAGTTGCAACAATGATTACGCCGCTCGCATTATTTATGATCGCGTCTCGGCCAATCGAGAGTGGGGCGCAATTGTTGGCCGCGCCGCTTCGGCCGGGGCGCCGGCTGGCCCCAGCTGCCGGCGCCGTTCAATTGATCAAGTCGGCGCCGCTCATTGATTTATCAGCCCGCAATCGGAGGCTCGCTGGCTGGCTGGCCGAGCGCCGGCGGCGGGCTCGTCGGGCGCGGCCGCTCTGGCGCGTTGGCCGGCAGGCCGATTAATTGCCCAGAGCGCAGGTAGCTCGCAGGGCCGGCAGGTAGAGAGGAGAGGAGAGCGCCGGATGGAAACAAACGAGCGCCGCTAATGGGCGAGCTTGGCGGCCAGCTGCTCGGCTAACTGGCCCTCGGGCTGCGATAGGCAAATTTGTTGTCTTTGCGCTCAAGCGAAGCGCAAAAACTGGCACCAACTGGGCCAGGCAGGTGAGGCAGGGCGAAATGGGGACGAGCTAAGCGGGGCGATAAAGGAGCCAGTTGGCCAGCTGCCTGTTTGAGTGGCGCTCGAGTTGAGTCGGCCGGCGTGAGGCCACAAAGGTGGGCCGGCCGGCTCGCTTTATTTAGCCGCCCTCCTTGGCCCTGAGAGGCGGTCTGTTTAGTGGATCGTTAATCGCAGTTTATTAGCCACCAGCGCGGAGGAGCTCGAGCTGGCCAACTGTCGGCTTTGCTTGCCAGCTTGCCAGCTCAAACTCCAGCTTCAGTTTCAACCTCCACCTCCACTTCCGCCCTGACGAAGGGCCAATCCGGCCAGTGAAAGCAGTCCCCTGATTGAAATATCTCTCCAGGCCAATTTGCGCTCCTCCGCCCTCCATATCTGATTGCAAGCCTGCTCTGGCTGGCTTCCAATTGCGAGCGGGGCACGATTTTCGCATTTGAGCGCGCTCGGCCGTCTTGCTGCTGCTGCTGCTGTTGTTGTCTCGCCCGCTCGTTGTCTTGCTCGGCGGCGGCGGCAATGGAAGCGGCAAGAGAGGCGGCGAGCAACTCGGGGCCGCGCAAACTGCTCGCACCTATCCAACTGCTCGCGTATCCGCGCAAACAAGCGAGAGCGCAGAATGCAAATCAGCTTGGCCCCGCAAACTTGCCGTCGTTCAGTGGGAATGGCGGCCGGAGCCATTTGCTCGCCGCCGGCCGCCGCCTCTCTCGTGAGCGCGCCAAGAGGAGGTCGTGTTCAGTCTGCAGCGCCGAGCTTCCTTTGCTCGCTCGCCTCAAATTGCAGCGACTGACAGCTGAGCGTCTGTTGGGCGCCGCCAAGCCGAGCGCATTCATTGGCCGTCGTTGGTTCCGAGTTGATTGGAGGTTTGGAGGAGGAGGAGGAGGAGGACAGGTGAGAGGTTTGTTAGTTGGCGCCAAGTGCGTGAGAGAGTGCTCATGGTGGCGCAAACACTAACCCCTGAAAGCATGGTAGGCGCGCGAAGCGAACGGCTCGCCCGCTTGCCCAGCACCCGACACAACCTCGTAGAAGCGCCCCTCGTCCACTTTCAATGCACGATCTCTGACCTCGAAGCCGTCGCTGTTGCTGATACTGGCGCTGGCGCTCGGCTGGCTCCTCTCCTCTCGCGGGGCCGAGCTGGGCGCCCTCAGGTGGCCGCCCACTTCGGCCTCCTCGGCCGGGGCCATGCGGTGGTTGCTGGGCCAGCCGCTCGGGACCGCCTGGCCGAGCAGGCTGCCCAGCCGGCCGCTCGTGTTGCGCCGCTCGTGTTCCTCGAGCGCCCTCAGCAGCTCGGGCGAGCTCAAGTAGCGCGCCGCAGAGGTTGCAACGCCAACAGGATTGGAACCCGTCGAGCCGCCCCCATCGAGTCTGTGCGCCGAGAGTCTGCTTGCGGCCGCCGAGCGCCGCACTGCCGGATTCACGCTTGCCAACGCGAACGGGTTCACCTGGTCCGTCGACAGGGCCGTCACTGAGTTTATAAAGTCCAGGTTGATGGTGTTGGCGGCGCTGTTGTTGTTGTTGTTGTTGTTGTTGCTGCTGCTGCTGCTGCTGCTGCCGCTGCTATCGGCGCCAGCAGCGGAAACACTGGGCCGGCTCCCGTTTGCGCCGGGCCCTCCGAGCGAGCGGCCGGCGGCCAACGAAGGCCAGTGCTGGATTTGCCTGGCAAACTCGCTAACAGTTTGCCTCTCGGCGCCACTTTGCGCGCCCCTCGACGAGTTGCCGGCCGCCAACTGGTTCGAGTCAGCAACTGTCAGGCTGCGCGCCTGCTCGCCGCCGCCCGCTGCCGGCTCCTTGGCGCGCTTCAAGCGGCCCAACTCGGCGCTAGTCGCCTCGAGCACCTTGAAAGCGAGCGGCCGGCCATCAATTTGGTTTCCAGACTCGGATTCCTCGTCGTACTTCACGTGCGAGTTCATTCCGCCCGCAAGCACCTGTTGACTCCTGTCCACTTGAGGCCGCTTGTTTGCTGCCGGCCGCTCGGTCGAATTCCTCGCCTGTTCCAAGAGCAGCTGTTGCGTCCTAAGTCGTTGCTGAAACTTCTCCAGCTCGCTCACCTTCTCCGCCTGCAATCTTGCGGCCGCCAGCTTGCTCGAGCCGCCGCCGCCGCCGCTCAGTCTGCGCGCGTCAAAGGTTCCATTTGCGCCCCCAAGCCCAAACTCGGCCTCAACAAACTCGGGCCAGCCGCCCGAAAGCTTGCTCACGGGCCCAGTGCTAACGCTCGTCCACCTGGCCCCTAAACTCGGCTCCTTCGCCTCCTTCGGCCCCTTCGAACGCGCCCGCGAAAGCTCCTTGCCGAGCGCGCTCACCGCAACCGAGCGCTGCACTGACGCCTGCTGTTGGCCCGCAGAGCCGCCCGCCAGTGGGCCCTTCGAGCCAACCAGCGCCTCAAGGTGGCGCATCCGAGCCTCGAGCGTGTGGTCAAGCGGCAGCTCGGCTTGGAGTGGCTGGTGCTGCAGCCTCGGCGGCTGAGGCAAGCCGAGCACGTTCTGCATGCCTCTCAGGTCGTTCATGAGCAAACTAGAGCGATACTCGGCCGGCATTCGCACAGATCTCACCGTCGGCCCCGAGTTCGAGTTCGAGGCGGTGGGGGCGTCGCTTGCGGCTGAGTCCGCGTCCCTGGCGCCCTTAACGGAGCCCTTGGGCTCGTTTGCGCGCTCAACCTGCTGCTGCTGCTGCTGCTGCTTGGCCTCCTCCTGGCCGCCGCCGGCCGAACCCTGCTCGCCGGCCGCCCTCGTTGCTTGGGCCGCCCGCTCCGAGTCGGACGCAGCGGCCGTGCTGCCCCTCTGCCCCTCTTGGCCCGGCTCCTTCGGCGGCGTCGGCGCGCTTGGGGGCGCCGGCGGCAGGGGCGGCGCCGGCGAGCTTAGCGCCGGCTCACTCTGCTGGGGCGCCAACTCTCTCGGCTCTGGCTGCTCGGCGCTGGCCTTGTGCTGGTGCACGAAGCTCGAGTAGGGCGCCTGCAAGCGGGCGCGCGAGCCGCCGCCCGCTACATCCGGCCCAATCGGCTGGCTCGCAAAGGGGGGCGGCGGTGGCGGCAGTGGGCCGCCAGTGCGCTGGTGGAACTCAAACTCGCGCCCAGAGCCAGACTTGGAGCCGCTGTGATGCTCTCGCGCGTAAACCTGCGCCTTGTTTCCACCCGCCTCTTGCTTCCCACTCTCATGCTCTTGCTCCTGCGCCCGCTGATGGTGGGACTGATGGTGCTCCTCCTGGCGGCTCGAATGCGACCACGAGGAAGCTTCGAGCGGCGAAATGTTGGCCGAGAGTCCCATCGAGACTCCATTGAGGGCGCCCAACTCGATTGGACCACTTGCTAGTGGCCGCACGTAGGGGAGGCCGCGGGCGGCCGCATTCAGCCGGCTCAGCTTGGCCAGATTGCGCGCCCTCTCGAGCGACAGGTAGGGGAGGTCGGGATGGAGCAGGTGGTTGTTGTCGTAGGCTAGCTTGTTTGGGCTGGCCGACTCGTCGCGGCTTCCAAAGGGCCGGTCGTAGGCGAGCCTGTTTGTTTCGGAGCGCGAGCTTATGGGGCTGAAGTCAAGAGGTCTTCGGCTCGTGGTGGCGGCTTGGGTGGTGAACTGCAGTTGCTGTTGCTGTCTTGCTTGGTTTTGCTGGTTCAGGCCGGCCGACAGGTAGGCCAGCCGGTCGAGGCTGCTCGGCTGGCTCGGGTACTGTTGGCGCGTTGCGGGGGTTGGCAGTCGGGGTTGCTGCACCTGTAGCGGCTTCCTCACTCGAATGGCCGACTCCTCGTCCCACTGGCCGGGGCCAAGCGCAAGCGCGCTAGCTCTCAGCGCGGAGACATTGTTGCTGCCCGCCTGTGGCTCGCCCAACAGTTGCGGGCTGAAGGCCGCGAGGGGCGCCACTGGAGCTGGAGTGCTGGTGAAGGTGTAGGAGGTAAAATTTCTAAGCGGCGTGCTGACGATGGATCCGGGCGGCCGGCGAGCGAGACCAAGGTCGCTCGAAATTGGGCTTGCCGCTTGGGGCCAGCTTTGCTCCGCTTGATTCTGACCGTACGTCTGGGGACGAGACTGGTCTGGCTCGAAGCGGCCAACGGCGCTTGGAATTGCGACTGGGTTTGAGTTGATCACAACGTTGGCTGGATTTTCGTTTGCCGTTCCTGGCTCGCTTGTTCGAATGAACGCCCGAAAGCCCCGATCGTCGGCCACATAGTCGACGTGCCGATAGATCCCATCGGGCAGCACGTAGCCGTAGCTGCCCGAGAGAAACTTGCCGTCGCCCACCTCCTGGCGATACTGCTCCGTTTGGCCGTTCTTACCCTTGATGTTGTAGACGAACCTGTATGGTTGTAACGGGTAGGGGGCCTGGTCGAGGAACCAGGGATCCTCGTTGCGTTTGCTTGTGGAACTGGCGCTCGCGTCCGCCTGCCGCTTGCCCTGCATCCTGGCCACCAAGCGGCCCCTTCTGCTGTCCACCCGAACAGCACTCGTTCCGTTTGAGCTTGTCCTCGCGGTTGCAACTGGCGGAATGTAGGACGAAGGCGTCGGCTCTCTGGCCTCAGGTGACATCTCACTGCTTGCGCTCAGGTTGGCGCCGCTCGCCGTCCACTTGTCGACAAACTCTCGCTGCCTTCCCTCGGCCAAACGACTTTCGTCGCGCGCCGATCTCGTCCATTGGGCGGCATTGAGGCCGACGAGCAGGGTGGCGAGAATTGCAACAGATTGCATACTGATCTTCCTCGATTTTGCGTCCAAAACTCGGGCTTAAATTTAGCTTCGATTTCTCCTCATTCGACTTGAAACTTCGAATCTGTTTGATCTCGCTCCATCTTAAAACAAGCGAAGGAAACAAACCAACTTTACTCGATCAAATTGACAAATGAGAGTCCGAAAAGGTTCGCACCTGGTTCGAGTTGCGGGCTAAATTTAATCTAGTAGACAAGAGCGCGAACAAGAGGGGGCGAATTAGTTTTGATCTAAGCCGCTCGCCTAAGAGCAAGGCTAAATCACAGTGACAGTTTGGTTGCCTTGTTCAACTAGAATGGGCGCCAGAGGGAACAATGGAGCCCACCCACGAGCGCAACTTTGAAGGAGCCGCTCAGGATATGGAAGCAGGTGGCTGGCGACAATGCGGAATTGTGCACGAGTTTTGGGCGCGCGCGCGCGCAAAGTGCACGCTCTGGACGCCAGACTTGCAGGCCTCCTCGGGGCTGGCAGCTGGGCGGCGCTTGGAGGGTTTTGTCGCCAAAAGGGGCTGACCTTGATTTCGAGCCTAAAAACCAGACTGGAATGCGGAGGGGCTGCGCCAAGGTAAGCTCGAGCGCCCGTTTAGTGGGGGCCAGCGGAACCTAACCGCGCGTTGCATAATGAACACTCTGTTGTTTGGCCATACAGATCCCAAACAGAGTACTGCGAGTCAGTTAAGTTGTCAGTGGCAAGCGGTAGTGGGCAAGCAAACAAAGGGATTTGCATTGAGCCACCAAGCGTATGGTTCAGCGCTGGCTTCATGGCCGAGCGCCCGGGATTCATTGCGTAAGCTTTTAGACGTTGCGATGATTCTTCCGGAGCCGCCAAGGTTCCAATTCCCGTCTGCAAGAGCAGGGGCGGCCTCAGCGAGCGCCTCCACACACTCTGGAGGTGCTCACACTCGTTTGGACGCTGATTGGTCTTGGCGCCAAATTAAGCTCAAGTTCTTTCAGGTTTGGGGCGCCCTTTGTGTTCCGTCTAGTTTTCTGTCTGTTTGTTTGTTTTGGTTTAGTTCAGTTCAGTTTAGTCTAGTTTTGTTTGGTTCGTTCATTGGGCAAACAAAGGGAGCGTTTAAAGAGTGAATTCACCGAGCTAATTATATTTCGCCGCCCAGTCATCGGACCTTGAATGCAGCACGACAGGTACGCTCGCTTCCTGGGTTCCTGGCTGCCTCTCCTCGAGCAAACGGAGCCGACGAGCGTAAGCCACTCAACTCGCGCGCCGCCCATTCTAGTGCCGTTGTTGCCATTTTTAAACTTGCGACGTCCACTGTCATTGTGGTGTGGTCTCGCCGCCAGCAAACTGGTCGCGCTCGGATGCCAGTGTTTGCATAGCGAATGCAAATTAGCTAATTAATTTAACGGTCGCGTGACGCCAGGTAAAGTTGGCCTGAGCCTGCTCGATGGTTGGCGCACGCAATTTCGCGCTCTCAAGACAAACAGGCCCACTTAGGTGGAGACAAACCAGCGAAATGTATTCAGCGCGAAATTTGCCATCCATTGGAGCCGGGAGAAGGAATTGGAAATTAGCTGGACTCTGAAGTGGATGTGGAGGTGGAGGTGGAGGTGGCAGTTTTGGCGGGAATGTTGGCCAACTTAAATTGAACGAGGTTGGTTCAGCTTTTTAGGCTGCAAGTTGGAGCCAGAGGAGGGGGGCGGTCGGAGGGCGAGAGTGGCTTGAGGGTGGCCAGGCCGGCCACTAGGACGCCGGCTGAGAGTGCCCGATAGTGAGAGCATGCGAGAGTGGAAGTATGCGAAAGTGAGCCGACTCGGGGCTCACTTGAATTGCGCTGGAATGCGCTTGCGACGTCGCACCGTTATAATGGCCGCCAATCCCCTTGATTTGTCCACCTGAGCCCCACTTTAAATTGGCGGCCGGAATGGCGCTCGCTCGCTTGCTCGCTTTTAGTGCGAGCGGAACTAATGGCGGCTCTTGGCCGATAAGTGGACTCACTGGTCGCACTGGCTGGTCAGTGACATTCAGGTGCCCAAGCTGAGGCTTCCTGCTGCCTCCGCCGTCGTCGCCGCTGCGCTGTTCTCTCTGTTTGCAGGTCGGCCAGGTCGCATGGAGATCCTACGAAGCAAGCCACCTTTTCTCTGGGCTGTCGGCGCGCAGAATGACGTCACGCGTCCACCACAAACGCTCGAAAGCCAATCCAGCCCCCAAAGAGGAAAACCGGCGGCCACAGGCAGCGCAGAGGGCAGAGGCTTTCGGCTAGGCGCTGCTGCTGCCGCCGCCGCCGCCGCCGCCGCCACCTCCTCCGAAGGGCCAATGCGAGCTCTCCCATTCTCAGCCAGACAAACCTGTTGCTTGCAAAGTCAACCTTTCCCGGACTCATCCCGCAATCCCTCCCAAGGCCCTTCCACCCTTTGATTGCCGCATCCCTTACCTCCATTCGAGTTCATCCTCTTCCTCACTAAATACTTGTTTTCCGCGACTCCTTGCAGCAGTTTCCGATTGAATCCTTTGAAACAGACAACTTCGTTCGCCTGCTCACTTACTCATTAACTTATTTGAGCCAAAGTGCTACAATGCTAGCTAAATTTATGTAAATCCGGCATAGATTTAAGAGCGCATAGATCTTACGCTCAAAGCAAGCAGACGCACACGAACTTGATGGCGGAGAAGGAAGAAGGTGACTTCAAAACAGACCCTTTGATTGAAAGAACAAGGCTCGGTTATTCAAATTAGCAAGCACCTGCTAACAAGCAACCGTTGGACTGGAGTTAAAGTTCAGCCGATAGGTTACCTGATGATTAATGGATGGTGAATTACGCAACTAGTTCCAGTGAGCCAGTTTCAAGAACCGAAAAGGTTGAGGAGAGCAAGGCGAACTCTCAACGAGCTTCCTCAGTTTCAAGGTTGATTAGAATTTCGTTTGCGAAATTTTGGGCACTTGGTAAGCACTCAACGCTCGATGAGTGAAGACTCAACAAGTGGGGCGAGATCAAAGCTTAAAGCGAGAGAGAGAGAGAAAGAGAGAGGAAAGAGAGATAGCAGGGAGTGTGAGAAAAATTCTGCTCAAGCAACCGAGCTAACAACTGTAAATCTCAAATTTTAAACTGAACGAAACGCGAGCGACCTCACCAGAGACAGGACCAGCAGAATGAAGCTTTCAATAATCCACTCAGACCTATTATTTACAGCCCTCGGCCTCATACATCTGATCTCTTTTGCTAGCAGACACCTGTTTGTTGGGGCAGATTCAGCCTCGCGTAAGTTGCACACACTTAAACTAGACACGCGGCTCATGGAACGGCAAAACACCTCTTGATCTCACTAACATTATTTCCCATAGAATCTATACAAAACAAGCTCATCGAAAAATGTTGCCAAATCGGAAAGGAGAAGGCGGTGGAGAGTCCGAAGTTCAACTGCAAAATGGGCGCGAGAGATGCTCTTGTTTCTGGCCAACCAAAGTCGCGAGGTCTCCTCGCACTCACTGCAAGCTCGCTACTCGAAAGGGATCCTAACTTTGCCGACCAGTGCGAGATGGTGCTCGAGTCTTGTTGCATGGGCTATCACAGAGGTAGAAACTGCGATTCGGGAAAACAATTTGCAAAGTCGGGCGCCGCTTGTATGGACGTGGAGCTGAGCAAGGAGGCAACGATAGCCACAGAATCCTTTAATGACTGTTGCATGTCCTGCAGTCTCGGAATTCTGGCCGCAAAAAGTCCGAGCCAAAACGAAACTTCAAGGCAGCTGAACACGTCAGCCAGATGCAAACTCATATCACCGCTGGCCTCCTCGCTGTCCGGTCAACTGTACGAGCAAACCTACGTTGAATGCTGCGTCGAAAATCTGCCCCGCCTGTCTAGTGCCCTAGTTGAACCAGGTAAGCTCGGTGCGCCCATCTAAATTAGAGTCGTGTCCATTGCAACTTGATCCGTTTCCTAGACTTGGAATTAACCAATTTCAACTTCTGACGCCCAAAACTATCTACATAGGTGCGCCCATCGATTGCTCCCAATCGAATCCTTGTGCGCAACGTTGCGTATCAGCTAGTATCCTCGATCCGATAACTCGCCGAAACTTGGATCAAGACAGATGCGAGTGCTTTGCTGGCTACAGGCTTGCCCAAGACGGAGTTAATTGCGTTGATATTGACGAATGTAAGCTAGGCCAACACTCGTGCAACCGACAGTCGGAGGTTTGCGACAACACTCGCGGAAGTTTTAGGTGTTTAGCTCGCCAATCAGTCGCACAAAATCCATCTCGATCGCTTCAACTCACGAACGAGGGCCTGTCATTATTCGAGGATAACATGCAGGCTGGAGAATTCTTTTCGAAAAGACGTTGCCCGCTTGGTTTCCGTTGGAACTCGGAGGAAAATCAGTGTCAACAGATTGACAATTATCAGCGGAGCGCCTCGTTGTTCGCTACCTCTTCAGGCCTAGAACTATTAGCAACAAGAACTATCGATGGATGAGCAAATCTCGTTGCTGAGCGATCTGTAGATTTGTAAATACTTGTCTGGCGATGGAAAAACCATGTATTTCGTGAGATTACGATCCAAGTGAAATCCAAGAAGGCCCTGATTGATTTAGAAATTCAGACATGCAGTTGAGGATGTTGTTTTCATCTCTAAAAGAGTTTTTAGTGCAAAGTTTGTAAATTTTAACTAACAAGATGACGATCTCGAGTTGGTGAAGATCACTGACTAGCGCCTCCGATGACCTGTATAGATCTGATCAATAAATGTAAGACTTGGCAAGTGCGCAACCTGCTGAAGCATCAAAGGAAACTGCTGAAGACCATGTAAAAGTACCGATGATGGATTTGGTGCTCGACCTGTCTCAAGAGGACGGTTAGGGTAGGTGAGTGAAAATCTACAGGCTTCCCAGCTGTCGACTCCATGAACAGGCAGAGAGATAGAGTTCATGCTGCAATATAGCTTCCGGACTTTGACAATTTTATCACTTTTGTGAGATCTTGGACTAGAATAAGGGGAGGACCAAGTGGCTGCCCATTTGTCGAGGCCACATTCATTTATCTGCTGTTTTCCGTGACAACCATACGGGAAGTTAAGATTTTGATTAGCTGATTGTAATTGGCGTAAACAAAGTTTTTCAATAACCCGAAGGCATAATCAGTCAACCTAGCATGGGATATCAACACATGTTCTATTCTGATGTCCCTATCTAAAAGACGTTTGATCATCATTTGCCTACACAGGCACAACGCAAATTCGTTCTCTTTCCTTACCTGAATCTGACTCATTCAAAACGGATGAGGCCCGCGCAATAGCTGTGGAAACATGTTGAGATATCGTTAGCCGGTAGTTCACCTTGTTTTGAGCTGGAGTCATTTATAAAAATCAGATAAGAACTGTAATCAAAGGCGACAGAGGATGACCTCTTCGACTCAGAGATCTTGGTGAAGTATCATCATAACAGCCTGACCCGGTGATCAAGTGCCGTGCCACTTACAATTCGGTCTAGGGACTCAACCTTCTCCTCGTGTTGATTGCCATGCGGTCATCTGTTCGTAGCATCAGGGCGTGATGAGACAAAACATAATACTAAGTTAGTGATCATGGACAAATATAATCCAATCAGTTTAAATGGATAGAGAATGTAGGGAATATTTTCGGCACGATGAACCCGATGCTTCATCGGATTTCGATGAGCTCTTAAGATCTCGCTTCCTATAGCCCACGTTTAATTTTGTCCCTCCAAGCTAATTCTGTTTGAATTGGCACCGACAAAAGCCAGGTAAAAAGTCGCTTCTCGGCGTGGCGTCAGGACGGGTGCGACCTAGTGACTGGATTTTTTGTAAACTTACCTGCTGACATTTTATGATGGGTCTGAAGATGTCAAGCATCTCGAGATCTATTGGCTTGATGCGAACTACATGATATTTAATTTTGGTTGGCATCAAGAAGTGGCCAATTTGCCGGAATGACCGAACGGACGGCCAATGCTCACCGTCTGTTGCCATGCTTTCAGCAAATTGAAAACGCTGCCACGCGCAGCGCTTAGTCGCTGGTTGGAAACCAAGAGCATAAATCATAGATTCTGAGTGCGCGAAAGTTGAAATTTCCCGCATTTCCAGAAGATCGATCTTTGAAAACCATCATTGGGTAGCAATTGCACTCGCTGATAGCCAGCTCCACGGTCCGACTGCATCGATGGGATGTGAATTTATAGCATCTTGGGAAACTTTCTCAGCAGGAAGAGTTGTCCCCGACACAATATAAGTTGTCGCTTCTTGGCAGGCATCCCGGGAGCTTGCTGTCCAAATAATACTAAGATGTCGACCAATTGCTTATCCTCCCGCTTGCATCACCTACAAACAATGTCTTGTGGTCCTTTGATATTGCTAGGGAAGTCACGGCAAACGGCGGAAACTTTGCACTCCTCCTTGGAAGCAATCTTCGCAGGTAGAGCTCACGCTTCCAACAGTGCTCTGGCAATAACTTAGCCGAGCTCTTGGAGCTGTTTTGCTCGCGATTATATACTGATCTCGTACTGGGCTTGGTTCGGTGCACTCCGGTTGATGATTGGGGCCTCACTCGTTCGAGACCTGAATTGGACTGTCGCTCGGTAGCTGTCATATCGCCAAGCATCACGAATGATTCAATCAGGGAATTATCCGACTTGGAAAATTTTAAACTAGAGTCGCTCGGGGCTAATATTAAATTACATTTTTCCCTCGACTGTTCAATGGAACTAGAATGGTTTGTCTCCATGTTCTTGCTAGTCGTAACTTCAGGTTGGTTATCCTGATTCGATCGAGCACTTGATACATCCTGTCCGCCATCAGGCTCTCGAGCTAATGAAAAGACAGGAGTGGAGCATGTCGGTGGTGATGGATTCTCGCATTCGTTGAAATTCCAGAAAGAATTATTGATGAAGCTCTCATTAATGCCAGCATCATTGGATATTGATGGGACTTCCAGTGCTTGACTCTCCTGATGAGTCAAATTGGCACCTAGAGTGGGTATGGTGTCTACGGTTGATGTTGAGGAGGCTGACAGACGAACCCAATCGGAGTTCATCGTGTCAGTCCTTCGCCTCCTCTCAATGTTGATAGGCTCAGATGTCGTGCTTGCACTCTCTTGGTCGATCCTCTCATTCCCCTCTCTCTGTTCTGATGCCACGGAAGAACGGATGGGTTGGTCCGACGAGTTGGGGAGTGACTCTTCTTTCGGCAAATCAATTCCAGTTTGACCTTCCTCTAGAGGACTTTGGTAATATCGCATACTCCATATTGCAACGGAGCCGTCGCTAGCACCCGTTATAATGACTTCATTTGATTCCCATTCATTAAATTGAGAGAAACAGACGCTCAGTAGATGTATCTGTGATAGGTTGCTTGACATGCTTGAGTTTCCGCATACAGACTGTTGGACCGAAACACTGAAGGAATCTATGCTAGCCAATAGCTCTCCATTTATGCTCCACAGATATAGCCAACTTGAGGCGCAAGTTGCAATGTCGCCGGTTGAGTCGTTGATTGCAATAGCTGAAACAGGTCCATGATGCACAAGTTTATCCTCCGGCCCCCCACCAAGTTGGCGGACAAAGGTAAATCTGTTCAAATCCCAAATTATTGCAGTTCTGTCACGACTTCCGCTGACAATAAGACTGTAGGATTGCGACGAGGCCAGACATGTGATTGGTTCAACGTGACCGTAGAGGTTCAAGACTGGCGAAAATGATTTCATCCTTTCTATCTTCCAAACGGTTATCAAGGATTCAGTTCCAGCAGTTACCATAGTTCTGTTGTTCGGTATTGTACAGCACAATACTTCACAGGGCGCTATGAATTCGCTTCCCTCCCAAACAAAAATTGGCCTCTCACTGTCATATAAACCAAGCCGGAGACTCCTATCGGCATGGCCCCAAGCTATGTAACGGCAATATTCGGGCGGAATCAGTAGTTTGTTCTGCTCAACAGCGACAACGCTTTTGTCAATTTGCACTATCTGGCCAACTGGGCCTTTGAGATCCTTGAAATTTGAGTTGGTTGGCCTCAAAGCTTGGGGACAATATGTGAGGACTCTGTGGGCCGGACCTGGGAAAGGGTTGCTTGATAGTGAGGGTAACATGGGTGTGAGAGGCATCGAATTAAGAGTACTGGATTGTCCGGACAAGGTCACTTTTCGAACTGGGTGGGGTTTTTTGAACAGTTGCTTAGGAACTTGACCAAAGTTGTTTATAAACCCGATAACTGCATTCTTCTTGATCGGATCTATATCAGTGTTGTAAATATCAACGTTGCCTTCGTAAAACAGATGATGAAAGACATTTACTGCATCTACAGCAGCTTGGCCTTGCTGTTTGTAACCAAAAATCAGATCTATCCATTCATGGAGATGCGCGGAAACATAATCACATTCGAGAGCACATCGGTGAAGTCTGATAAACTCACGGGTATCCCCTTTAGCCCAAGGTGGTAACTTGACGTCGTCCAATTTCATACCGTTTTGCTTGATACCTAGGTCGTATTTGTTTTCGTTCTTCAAAAACTCAGGAAGATAAAAGAATTCTGGCACAAGCTCTTTGATATCGGCCATGTTGTGCTTTGAAGCTGATAGCCAGGAGTCGCCTACTGAATGAAACATACGATCAGCTAAATCAAAGTGGCCACCTTGCAAACGAAGAAAATGTTGCGTGAATGGTTCCATGCGAACCATGTAGGACGCCACGATCATTGCTGAGGAATAGAATGTTCCATAGTGATATGGAGGCGTTTCTGTGTCGTCCCAATCTGCATACCTCCGTTTAAATTGCTCTAACCGCTCGCTTGACTGCGCTCCCACTGGTCTAGATAGATCCCTAAAGGTAGAGGGTTTGCTCAGATCCAGATAATCTGAGGTATAATCGGCTAAAATCCAGGGAAATATGGGATACTGCATCAAATCGTTGTAGGATCTTCCAGCGATTGTATTCAGGTTCATAAGATACTGAAAATTGCTCAATTCACCACGAACCCAGCGTTGCGTAACGGAAGTTTCACCAATAAGATTTGATAATAAGCCACTACCTCCCTCGACGCTAACATTCGATTTTTGGCCTGCGAGGGATTCATGGGCGTTACTTGTCAATTGAGTCGATACCGTCATTAGACGAGAGTAAACTTTGTTACGGATGTTTCGGGGGAACGCGATCAGAGTGTTGCGTCCATCTAATGAGAACACCTCTAGGGCTATCGGTTGCAACAAGTAGCGGCGCTTATGCACTTCGATAACACTGTCGAATGAAAACTTGGCACACGTCTTCTTTGAATGAGCTAATATATTTGGCGTTGAATTTGGAATAATAGGGTCATGAGCATCTGGCGGTAAACTGTCGATATCTTTTATCTCTCGCGTTTTGAGCAAAGTGAAGCCGTCAATAAGATAAAAATGTTCGCGGCCGAAGAGGAGCAAACCCTCGTAGGTATCCAAGCCTTGAACTCTACTGCACCTAAACATATGGGATATTCGTTCGTTCTTTTCAAGCAAGCGTAATACCGATAATGAATCAATACTTTTAGATTCCCTCGCTGAATTGGCTTCAGCTTCTATTTCAGGACTGAAATCAACAAAGGAGGTAGAATCGCCGTCATCGGGGTCGCCCTCGCTAGGCCTAGGAGAGCTGCGGTCGGTGGTGTTGAGTCGCTGTTGGTTGTTGATGGCAGATGATAAGCTTTCAACAGAGGATCGGGACTCACAGCTATGGTCAATGGGTAGATTCTCAACATTTATCACCGGTGATGCCGGTACATCATCACCACTGTCCATCCTACTGACGCGTTCGTCGATCGAGGGTGGAGTTGCGACAGGCGGTTGGGGACTCCTCGAGGAACTATCTTCAAGTGATGATCTCTCCGCACACTTACTCGGCGACGATTTTTCGACGGGTTCTAGCAGATGTTGATGCATATTTAACGTTTTCATATAGTATAGATAACTGTCGAAGCTCATAGGTGGCCGGTATCTGAGAGACTTGTTGCTTGGGTTATACTGCTCGGGCCTATATGGGTAGTTCTCGTAGAATTGCTTAGTGTTGTTAACCATCTTCTTGCGCATTCTTCTTGGACCCTCGGTAAGGTCTAAACACCACTTGTCCAATTTTGATCCATAATCTGGCCCAAAAAGGGCCCTTTCACGTAAAAGCATCTCGTATTCAACATCGTACCACTCGTCGCACAAGTACTTGTGCAAAGCAAGCTTCTGGTTCGTTTGTGACAGTTGAGTCTCAATGTAATCAACGATTATCGAGATATGGGTTTGGATGGCATCTTCCACTTGAGACTTGCTCATAGCTGGATATTTGAAAAGCTGATCTTGATTTGCTGAAGAGAATGATTGCATTGAACATCCTTGAGATTGGCTAGAAACTGTCGTAGGGGAGAAGGAACTATGCTCGGCATTTGTTTTGGAGAACGATTCTCTCTTTGTAGATCGAGTTTGAGTCAACTTCTCGCCAACTAGATTCACGTTTGAAGCCATTGAGCCGGCAGTGGCTCCAACGACCCTACTGACAAAATTTGCGGCGTTAACAACTCGGGTCAATCTACCAGATAGAATGTGCACTGCAGTTGATGTGCCAACGCTAGGTGGCTGCTCACAGTGTCTGGGCAAACGCTGTCTGGGCTTCTGCTCACCCTCGACATACTTCAACCAGAAACGTTCACATAAATTATTTATATCGGGCTTCAGTTGCATCAGATCTAGTGAAGTATCCAGTGTAAAAGCTGGTAAAGAAAGTGATACGTCGAGAGCTTCTGATAAAACACCTTTCTTGCTCTGGTAGATGGCGTCCCAGATTTTCTTAGCGATAGAAACTAGCATTAGCGCTGAGGAGCTGTGACCGTTGATACTTGGATCGATGGAGGATCTCGCTATAGTTGTTTGACCGAGCTGACGCTCGATAAGTGACGGGTTGTGACTAGCTCCGATGGTTTGTGGGTTAATTTGATTTGTATTATCCTCGATGATCCGCATCAAACAATAAGTAAAGCAAACGAAAAATTCGGCTGAGTGCTGACAGTGCATATGGTTAAGAATGATGATAATCCTATTGTCATAAAGCTTTTTCAACAAGTCGAGCATCACTATCTTGTCCGACATGTGTTGCATGGGTCTTGACAAGGCGAATAGTATACACCTGTTGAGTATTCTTTGCATATTGAAGGCGTGAGGGGGATTTTGCTTCGGTAGTAGCTCATTGAATTTGAATATTTGCTCTGCTAAACATAGTTGATGATCCAGTATCGCCAATACCCTATTGAAATTTTCAAAATATAATTGTTGGTGCCATATTTTATCCGTAACAATTTGTGAGATTGTGATTGAATTGGTCAATAGAAGCTGAAACTGCAACAGGCTTTCCGAGTTGTTAATAGTTCTAATACTATCGTGTCTTGCGTTAGAATCAATCATCAACAATATTTGGCGCAAAAGTATATCAATGAGCTCTCCTTGTGCCTCCTTACAAGGTGCAAGCGACTCTAGAAATCGTTCAAAAGCATGCAACTGATCATCGTAGTTAGGATCGCCCGATGAAGCTGGGTCGGTCATCCTATCCAATATGATGAGGCGACACAGCTCCAAGCATTCTTTAGATGCCGGGTGTTGGGTCATACTTCTTGGTGATTCTTTCAATGGTGAAACACTTTCGTAGTCCGGCTGATTTGAATTGTCTTTAGTCATGAGGGTCTCAGCTAAGGCGTCAATGATATCGTCGCTATTTCTACAGTAGTTTTGAAATTCCTCATTGTTGTTATATAAATACATGAGAAATCTGATGAGTTCGGCAGGAAACTCTCTGCTATGTTGGTCGTTACCTTCGTTCGCCGGAGTTTTGGACTTTTCAAATTCCGTCTCATAGAGGCATATCAGATCCCTAATCATATAGATCAAACAGACAACTAGTTCGTGACACTTGAACTTGATGCCTGACAAGGTCTGTCGCCGCTTATGATGGGTATCGCCAACTAGAGAGTCGCATAAACTGTCCAAGCTAAGTTTTCCAAAGGTTTCTATGGAGTCCAGTATACCTGTGTCTAGCCTTGAAAGCCTACCCATCATGGTTTGGAATATCATCAGGTAGATTTTTGGCAATTCTATCAGATTGGACAGACAGTTTCTGAGCAGAAAAAAGTTCGGGGCGTCTAATAGATCGTGCTTGATTGATTTTCGTTTTCCATTCAGACCAAAAAATATACCGACATTGATGCCTAACAATTGAATATTGAACTTTCCATCTATTGTCGGGAACGTTGGTTCCTTCAACCAGCCACCGTTTGTTAGAGACTTCGATTTGAATTTACCATAAAGATCACTGTTTGATAGGATGACCATGAGATTGAGGAATCCAATGGATATGGTCTCTCTATCTAGATGAGAGCTATTTATAAACAACATGAACCAATCAAAACCAAGTATTCGAACGATTTCCTCTTGCATCGCATCGTTGACTTCCCTTTGGCGATTTCTAGTCATCATTTGGATCAGACTCTTCAACAATAGGTTTCTGAGATCGATAATTTGAGGTAACCTTTCCTTTCTAGTGAATGGTAACAGAGAGGCTAGAAACTGGCCGAAGTATAGGATGTCAGACTGACGAGGTGTCCTATTTAGAAGTTCGAAGACAATTTGCCGCATTAGATAGACAGCTTTTGTATCGAAAACAACAGTCGGCTCTTCTTGATTCGAGTTATCAAGAGAGCTTTCAACCTCGATTCCACGCAATCTTGGGTCTGCTTTGCGAGCATCATAGTGTGGTAGAAGCCTCAATATGCGTGGCAAAAGATCCATATCTCGCAAGCATTTAAGATTTCTGACGCGGCACCCATTCAAATAGGGAGCTTGACTTGAGTGTTGCTCGGTGTTTGAAGAGTTGATGAGATCATGAATGAATTCCAAAACTTGATTAATCATTCCTGTCTTCAGCCATAAATCAAAACACTCACAGATTAAGTCGCGTAGAGCAGTTGCTTGCTGGATTTCGCGCGCAAGTTTCTCATCTCTACGAGCATAGACTTTTGTTGTTTCAGTTATTAGTGATAAAGTTAGCTTGAGTATATCGGGATTCAGCAGGTGTTTCTTCTTCCAGTAGAACACTGATAGGGTTTGGTACCCATTGATGCTGTCCATCTGAGCTTGGAGGTACACATTTTGTTTCATGGCGGAAACTAACGCATATAAGCTTCTTGATAATGAGCTAGTTGATTCCGACTGTGCTACAAGGCCCAACAGAATATAGCAACCACCCAAATGGAAAAGCGTGCTCTCAGTTGGACTTGGAACGAAGCATCTTACTTGACTATAACCGATGGTAACTGCCCCCAATCCTCTGCTCGGTCCGTTGAGATGAACACCAGTGTTGTGGAGCAAAAGTATTGAAGTTGAGTTTTCGTGGATGGCTAGCCCAAGCACACGGCTTATTTGACGACAGTCGAATCGAGTGTATATTCTTCGCATTCTAGATAACGTCATGAGAGATGTGGCCCTCGAATCGATGCTCATTAAGATGCGGTCCTCACTTATGGTGCAAGTGCAATTTGACTGGGAGGAATGATGAACATTGGATGGCGTAGTTGAGGAGGCAACTCGTGTCAGTTGTTGATTGTGATGCTGCGCTGTGCCGGTGATGACATTTGATTGTTGATGAACAAGAGGCCGGTGATGTGATTCAGATTGCTGAGATCTCAGCTCGCCATGTGCTTGGTTCAAGAGGGTGACAAACTTTCCTAGCTCGTTAGATCTGTGTGAGCCCTGAAAATTGCCAATAAAAGTTGGCCCAAGGGCGTAGATGAGCGATACAAAATTTGCGCTGAGTGGCTCTTCGATCAGGTGGCAGGGTCCCTGTTTCCACTGAGTTATCAGTTGAAATCGAAATTGAGGCAAAGAACCAATGAATGCATTGACAAAAGCAGCGGCTGAAATCGAATTACCACCAGGATTTGAGTTCCCCAAGCCGCCCGAGTTCGCTGTGCCAACGTAATTACTTATATAACTGATGCGCTGGTTATGAACCATGATCCCGTCAATATAGACATGAATGGTGCTTTGTTTCATGAGCGATCTGTTCATTGTTACGACAATATGATGCCATTTTCCTTCAATAATGAGCTCGGGAGTCCAAATGCGCAGGTTACAATCTGGATCGTGCCTGTCATCAGATCTGGTGTTGTTATCAAACAGCAAGGTTTCTTGAGTTGAGACAGTTAGAGCACGATCGAGAGCTGAGATCTGAATTCTGAAACATGAATATTCCTTCCCGGATGATGCAGAACCACGGTAGATGGTCAAAAGTCTGAGATTGTGCGACGCATCTGATGATCGAGATGGTAACTTGTCGATACAAATCCACGTTGAGTATGTTAGACCTGTCAAAGGTGGAAAGACGCGTTCAGTAGATCCAACTCCACCTAGTATCCCGTTTTTCTCACTAGTATGAACGTCCAGAGTGCTATTTAGAAATGAACTGGAGTTGGGGGGCAAAGATTTTGCATTGATGGGCGCGATTGAGGGCATGAATATCGATGATAGCCCATCCCTACTCATGTCAAACTCCACAAACGGAGGTTGTGCCCTAGCTGTGTCATCAGTTATCATGGACACTAGAGTCTCAATGCGATCAGATGGGATCTTTTCGACGTTTTTATCACAAGGGGTTGGAGTGGAGTTGATTTCACTTAGATTTTGTTTCGTTTCCTGGAAGGGTTCTTCAATATAGATCTCGTCCAAATTCTTGCATCGGAGTGGATCCCCGAGTCGTAGGATTGTTCTTAGTTCTCTTGCAGTTATTGCCTGTTGTGTCAAGTTCTGGAGCATAAATTCGCTCGTTTCGTATAGAAAATGAGTCTTATCAGTTATCGAAATTCGCCAATTCTGATTAAGTAGTCTGCTTATCAATCCTGCCTCGCAGAGCATCTGTCGATTTCGTCCATGTTTGGATAGAGATCTAATGACTGAGCAAACAAATATCATCAAATTGTGACTGGGACACGAGGGTATCAAATCCAACATCGATATGATTATGCAAGGGAATGTTAGAAGAGCCGAGTTCGTGCTCATTGAGTTGAGATCTAATGATGGGGGCCTTTTAGGGGCCATATTCATCTGAGACCTTTTTCTGAATACACCTGATTCTCGCGAGAGATTCTGAGTTATTGACGGGCTTTGATCAAAGGAAATGCTTTTTGTATCTTGAGGGTAATGAGACCGAGCAGTGTGTCGCTGGTGCTCCAATTGAATCTCTAATTCGGCGGTTCCGTCGCCCATATCTAGCGACATATCGTAGAGAAATCTGAAAAGTTGACAGCAGGCTCTGTTCGGTCCAAGAATATCGTCGACAATCGTAGAAAAATCTCGGGTCGGTGGAGCGAGGAATATTGACCGGTAAGAATTCAAATCATCAGCAGGGCCAGATGGTACATCAGGGGGTAGACATTTCTGGTGTGGCAGGAAACATCCTAATCTTCGGATTGCCTCAGTAAACTTGGGCATAACTTCATCGGAGAAAGTACGTAAGTTAGCAGGCTCTGATCTGATGGCCACTATTATGGTCATGAATGAATTCTTGATAAGCCGCCAGATCTTACGAGAATTGATCTGCTTCCATCGATTGTAAGATTCTGACTCGCTGCTTTCACAAGGAGATGGTAAGGACCCCTCCAGAGTTTCCAAAGTTGATACTATGTAGATAAATCCGCCCGCTTTTCGGAAAAGTATCCGACATCTATGGCTATCTTTCAATATGATCATCAGAGACTTGAGAATACAGATCTTTAGGCTAACTTCATGAGATAATAAAAAATTGAAGTTGAACTTCATCACTGGCTGTCCTGAGGCTGCTCCCGTATCATCGCCTCCTTGGACATCGTTGGAGTTTTCTAAACTCTTTAGATCATCCAAGTTCCTGGCTAGGAGACCGAGTAGATTCGCGAGGTGTTCGTCTCCTGCAGTAGAGAGAATCAGTTGTCTGATTATGGTAAACGCAATTTTTTGAAGCTGTTTGACAGAGGGCTTGGTCTGTGAGCTAGTTCGGGAATGGTAATTCGGAAGGTGAGATGATTGCAATTTATTGTGTGCTGAGAGTGGTGAACTACTTCCTGTAGAGGTTGAAACAGTTGTCCATCCTTCATCGTTGTTTGAACTACGCGCAGCAAAGAGGTGAAAGTATTCAGGTTTGGATAGACAGTTGAAAACATGGCGGGCTGCACCACTCTCGTTGAACTGAGTGCAATTAAGATTATTAGGACCAGCTAATAGATGTTGACTAGATTCCAATAGTAGGTATAGAGCTTCGAGTCTGTCGCCATTCTGACAAAAGCCCTCTTGCTGTGTTGCATTGATTAACAAATCGATTATAACTTCTAACAAACCAATCTCTCTAAAAATGTCACTAAATTTCGAGTTAAATCTTAAACAAGCAATAACCGTCCTCAAACCTAAAGTAAGATCCACATCAGAGGATGTGTTTTTCTTTATCATAGTGCCTAGCGTACCAAGTTCTAAGCATGGAATATAATGCGTTTCGATGATGATGAATTCTAGAAACTTCAACAACTTCTGTTTTAGCTTTCTTGGGAATAGTTTGATGCTATTACTGGTCATGTAATAAACTAGGAGTTGCTGAGATTCAAATATGAAATAGTTAAACTTATCGTCATTGAATAGTGATATAGTGGCATCAAGAATTGCTTCAACGATATGATGATCTCCACATCTTGACCATGCCAGTTTGAAGAGTCTCAAGACGTCTGGATTCAATATACAGTTTCTAGCCGATGCACGGGGCATTCTAAACTGTTCCAGCATTTCGAATCTGGTTGTTGCTATCGGTTTCAGTGTTGTTAGGTGCGCCATCGAATTTTCATCGATGTTGATCTTGGCCATTATGGTTAGCGATTGCACAAGTCGCCGTCCGTGGTTTCTATATTCCTCTATATTAGAACCAGTTTCGCTAGATACTGAGGTTTGTTTACTTGAGGTGTAATTTAGGAACTCTGAATCATGACTACCAGGGCTCGAGCTTCGATTTTCCTGCACAATACTTTCATCAATTTTGAATAGAACCTCTTCAATGAGATCAACGATCCGACTCGCCTTGAACTGCTCAAGCAGAGGAGCGATGCGCTGCGGATTGATCCTATTGTTGACGTCTAGATTATAGACAAACTCAAAAAGGGTCCCGATCATGTCAATCAATTCATCTAGAGTGACGAGCGCCAGAGAATTGATCCGGTGCATATTTTCAACATAGTTTTGCAAACAATAGTTTTGTTCCAGATACATGAAGTTATCACGCATGCTCCTCGAAATTGCTATCAATGTCTTGAATGCTACTCTACGCCAAGCCTTGTTATGACTTGAACATTGACTTGAAGCGATTCCAATCAATAGCCTAAGATCGTCTTTTTTGATCAACTCATCTATGGCCGATTGGTGGGAGCAGAGTTGCACTAGAAGTTTGGTGAGGACCTTCATAAGCAATTCGTTATGAGTTTCACGAGGTGCTAGGTTGTCGCGCATCCGGGCTTCCTCTTTATTGCACTGCGAGTTGAGTTCGTTATCGACTAGTTCTGTTGTTTGGGTGGGTAGGTCGAAGAACAGATACAGACATTTGATGAGAGTTGATGGCAGTGAGGCATCGCAAAGCAATTGGATCAACTGTGGATTATTTGAAAGCGATAGTGTGCATAGAGATAAAAGTAAGTCCCAACCTTGAGCTACACCTTCTGAGGGATCGTGTGTTAGTTGATTCGGCGTGCACGTTTCATCCGGTTCTGGAGCAGAGGGTTGTGACAATGGCTTACTATCGAGGAACTTCAGGATAGCTAACGAGGCGTTTTCCGCATGCTTATTGCTTGCCCTCTGCCTAACCTCAGATACAAACAATCTAGCGATAGTGAATGCGAATGGCAATAAGTCTGGAAATTTGTCCATCAATGGAGAATGAGGTGGCAATGGAGAGTCAGGTTTCGATGATGGAGTGGATCCACATGATGATAGTGCTTCGAATTGGCTTGTTGCTTGATCACTAGAGCTATCAAATCGAAGCATAGAGATGTCATTTGTAGAGGGATTTCCGAAGACATTAAGAAATAGGGGTAAAGTTCGATGAACTTTAGCGATAAACTCTCGCTGATTTTGGGAGCCAGCTGCTGTTGGAAGAGGTGATGCGGAGGCTTGATAATACTTAATTTCATGTAGCAATTTAGACAAATGTTGTATCTCCGAATCTTTGACAGAGGAAGCCTTTTGCTGTGTCGTTGGGGTGGGACTCTTTGTTTGACCTTGATTCGAGCTTCTTTGGTCGGTAGCCGCCAACTGGCCAGCAGTTTGAGCGGCTGTCCAGTCCAAGAAACGACGCATAATTCTAATTGGGGTGTAGTAGAACAATTGCCTACTACCCCCACCTGTCTAATGGCAAGCTACAAATGCTTGTATAACAGGGTGTTGCTTATTTATTTTAGTCACGAGGCACGTAATGACCTCAGGACAACGAATATTGAACATGTTTATTTAGTTCGGCGAAGTCAGATGTTCGCCATCATATGGTCGATTTAGCCGAGCCTGAGAAGCTAAGAACAGACAAAAATAGCGAACAAAAATAGTTCAAACATGGCGCCAGCCATCGCGCGGTCTTTTCGCTATGCCCATGCCGATAAACCGCGTCACTCTCTCTCTCTTTCTCCCGTGCACATTGATTCCTGGGAAGCATGGGGATCTAGCCAGCCCGAGGAATCAAGAACGAATATGGAATTTTGAATGCGACAATCGCACCAAATGTGACCTCAATCCAATGATATGTAAGTAACATCTCTCTCCCTCGACCAATATCGATTGGTTGTTATGATGAAACAAGGAATTACCGGTTGATATTACCAAGAGGTACCACCATGAAAACAATTCCTCGGCTGCTTTTTTAAAGTATCTGAACAACAAATCAAACGAGAGTTTCACTCGAACGGTCACTTTACTTGATCATCTACACCAAGATAATTAACTTTTGGACTTCTTCTATCCACAGATCATGTGCTCAAATTGCGACTGTGATCGAGTGCCAAAGGAAGTGGGGCTCACCTCTCAACCTGAGTCATGTTGTAAGAGATGTGGCGCTGACCCGTTCATCATTTTGGACAAGGTTCACATCTTTTGTAAAAAATGTTTACTCGAATCGTGCAATAAGAAGATCCGATCAACTATAGGGAAATCAAAGCTGGTCAGAAACAATGATCGCATTTTGATAGCTTACTCTGGCGGATCTTCAAGTTCCGCGTTGTTGGATCTCATCAAGAATAGTATACAATATGAAACGCGGCGGGAGCAGAGATTCAGGCCCTCGATTCTCCACGTCTGTACTGAATCTGCATTGAATCCTAACTCAAGCCCTGAGGCGAGACTTTCCGCCCTCACAAACCTTCTACAGAGCATATATGAACTGTACCCTGATTGGCCTATCTATTGGTCTACGCTGGAGGTCGCAGCTCTACACTCGGATTCACCCCTCTGTGCGGACCAAACTATTTACCACAAATACCAAGGCCGCGACTCAATGACAATGACAAACCTCAGTTCGCTCCTGTTGAATGACAGAGCGAGGTTTAGACTGCTTAAGCTAATGGAGAGTCTCGATATGACAGACAGAGAGCGGTATGTTAAGGACCAGACTATCAGCTCAATACTTGATATTGCCAACAAAATTAACTTAGATTCGAGCGACCCAGCTGATCTATTTAAATTTGTATTCACTGGCAGCAATACAACTAGATTGGCTAACAACCTACTCGTAGAGGTTATACTCGGATCTGGAGCAAACATACGCTCCACTGTTGATGTCTGTAATCGCAAAACTAAAGTGCCAATCTTCCGTCCAATGAGGGAGTTCAGTGATAAGGAGGTAGCGTTTTATTTGAGGGCCAGGGGCGTGAATTTCCACTTTAAGCCCAATCTATCCACACTCGCGGACAAGAAGGCGAGCATACAAAAGTTAACTGAATCATTCTTGAGCAAACTATATGTTGAATATCCCTCAACTTATAGCACCTTACTTAAAACAGGAGACAAAATGAAAGACGTCTGAGGGCGCTGACCTCGCTCGGGCTTCACTCTCCCATCAGCGCTTAGATTTTCTTGTCAAGGATAGTTTTTTTAAAAAGCTTGCTCTCTCGGCCCCTTCGTCATCTTGAACGACAAAAATATATAAGGAAATCTTCCTTTTCACGCCCCCTGCCTGGCGCCGTCACGCTCCTCTCGCCATCGACCGGCTTTCCGGCGCGCTGAGGCTCGGCACAATTCCGTCCCCGAGCATGGGATTCGTTGATTCAGCCGTCCTCATCTAATTAGTGCCATGCGTCCGTATCGTCAAATTTTCTCCCTGATAATCTCGCCAATTCGCCTCCTCTCGAGCAACCCGGCTGACCTGACGGCCGAGCCTCGAGCTTTTCCTCGACGGAACGTGGAGCTTTGTATTGTGGCCTAGTGCAACACTACAGTAAGCCAACGTAAGTGAACAAGATACTGGGCTCGAAAGGGCCAGGCTGGGGGGGGGGGAGTCCTGCTCCTGCCGTAACCAAGTCCAGTATGCTCGAGTATAGTCACTATAGCGAGTCTAGCCTCCTTGATATCTGGGCTCATGACACGAATAAGCTACTGAATGTTATCATTTGATGGCCCCCGGCTGGCGATTGCATGCCATCAAACTAGCTAGAGGCAACCAGACACGTTTGCGTCCCCACGGAGGCCAGCTGGTTCGTTTTCGTGGGAGAATTTTTGAAAGTAGTCTATCGTGTTTACGAGGGGCCGAGATGGTCCAGTTGGAACAATGAAACCAAATGACAAATTGACGCATATCTGATGCTCAGTGTTGCGAAATTTATTGATAAAAGTCAAGTTTAGTGTAACCACGAAATTGGTTCAATTTCATAGTTCAGACTGGAGGCAGCAGCTAGTACTAGCCTCTAGTTCTCTTATCTGAGCTTCCAATCGCGATCAAGTATGCACTGCAAGGATGCAACAATTTATCTGACTGAGACATCTTATCTGTGGCTTAAATCGTACTAAAAGTGGGAAGCCAGATGGGCTCGTCCGGGTGAGCGGGCAGGCAAGCAAGCGGATTGGGGCATTCCATAGTATTTATAACATCTTCGGCGTGGCGGGCGCATAATTTGTCAACTAACTACCGAGTCAGCGTACGCAGTTTTCTCCCTCATTCTCTCCCTCTTTCGGGGCCAGCTTTTTGACCAAAGGAAATACGCTTGCTAGGTAACTGCATCCCAAAACTCAAACGAACGCCGACTTCCATCTCGAGCGTAAGCGCACTTTGGTCGCCCATTTTAGTGGCAACTCAATGGAGTTACTATTTTAGCGGAATTAAGTAAAACATTGCAATGAATTGGAATCAACTCCGTTGCAGAAGTCTCCGCGCACGTTGGCCAACAGCGCCTAGCTCCGTTCGCGCTCTTATCCAATGCGCGCTCGCGCCCGCTCAATGTCGCCCATCTTCGTTCCGTCAGCAGTTTTGTCCATTATTACTCTTGCATAGTTTCGCCTGAAATCGTCGCCGATGGAAACAGTCATGCTAAAATTACGTCGTTAGTAGGAGGGCAGGCAATTTTCAATCGTGCGCATCCAGGCCGGGTGTTCGTGACAATCGACAGCAGTAATGACGGCGCAACGAGCTCCCCTCGCTGCTCGAAAGCAAATGGACCAGTTGCAACCCTCTACGCTGTTCCAACTCGCCTCCTCCTCCTCCCCCCTCCACCCTCGCCGACTAAGCCGGCCGCCACCCGTTTGCGGCTCTAGCCCCGAAACTCGCCGCTAGCTCCCACAAGACTCCCCTTCCTGCGGCTGGCTGGATCGATTAAGCTGGATATTCTGTCCGCGCTTTTATTAGCGCCGTCTAGCCGCTCGTCTGGGCTCCCCAAGCTGAAACAACAGCAACAACAGCAACAACAATCCCCCGTTTCTAGCCATAAAATGTGCGCCACTTTCAAGGTTCAAAGCGGCGAGAGGGAGAGAGAGAGAGAGAGAGTTGCCAGCTCGCTATCGGTGAGCTTGCAGAATTGGCGCCCGAATCGGCGATGGTCGGCTGCAGCGTGCAGTCGAGATTGTGGTTGCTCGGCGGGTTTGTTGAGCCGGCTGGCTCCCTATAAGAGCGACAGCCGCCGCTACAACTCCAACTTGAAGTTGGGCCACTTTTGTGGCCCCGCTTCTACGGGTTTGGAGCGACGAGGACATCATCATCACTATGGCTCCAGGAGGAGAAGTGGCTCGCTCGTGGACACGCGGGACTCATTGGGGCGATAAAGGAAGTTGGGCCGAATAGTCATTGCGCGCATCTACATGCTGGACCCATTGCGAGCCTACTCTAGCGTCTGCATGGAGTCTGGCCGGCCGGCCAATGTATTACAATTTATATGATGGCACTTGTGTGATTGTAGCGTTTAATTTGTGTGATGAACTTTTAGCCTGACCCTAGAGCCTGTTTGCGGCTTTATCTCGCCCGCTCCTCGGCTGGCACTTTGGCCGAAATTGGCCCTAAGGGTCGAGAGGATTCTGGCATAGGCCGCTGTCGGCGAGAGAGGAGAGGAGAGGAGAGGAGATGAGAGAGGTTGGACACGACTACTGAGGGGGAGACGAGCCTGGCGGTTGCTTAATATTGCTGTCATGGCATTAAATATCCGACGATTTTATGCCAGAATCGCAAACTGCCATCGCTCACTTGCCTTCCGCGCTCCCTCCTAGTTGGCGAGAGGGTGGACTCGCTTGGCGCACTTTATATTATTTCCCCACTCTCGCTCTCAGCTAACCCGGCCCCTGCTCTGCTCTGCTCCGCTCCAGTCTGGCCTAGTCAAGTCTAGTCTGGAGGCTCGAAGGCACAAGGACGGCGCCCACCAAATGAACCGTGAGCCATTGCTAACTGCCCAGTTTGGCTTTATTGCCCAATCCGGTTGATGCGTTTTAGCCAGTTTAGTTTTGGGCTCATGTTTGGTCGTCAGGATCACTCATCGCTCCCTCGGTTGCCGATTGTTCCAGCTCAATATTGTTCGAGCGGCTCAAGGAGGATAAGTTTCAACAGCAACAACAACAACAACAGCGGCCAAGGCGCCCGCTGCAGTGAGCGGCGGCCGGTCTCAACCAAACGCCGGCCTCGGATTGAATGACAAATTGGATGGCCGGCAGAGTTGACGGGAGGGGGGAGGATGGCGCTTGATAAAGTTAGCGATGCGAGCAAGTGGCGCCGGCCGCTTGTCCGCGGTTGGAGGCGGGCAAGCGGGGTGGGCGGGGCGAGGGGGCGGGAGGGGCGAGGCAAGCTCGGCTCTGTCTCCTCCAGTTGCGGTTCAACGTGAGCGGCGCCAGTCAGAGTTCTAGTCGTCGTCGTTTTAGATCAATTTGCTAGCATTGTTGCTAAGAGGCAATTTATGAATGGTTTTATTGCGCGAGAAAAGGCATAGCTCTGGTTGCGAGCTATGGCACTGTCGTTTATTCCCAGTCATACTTGTCGTCCTGGCCGTAGTTGTAGTGGTAGTGTTGTTGGTGGTGGAAGTGGAAGTCGCAGTCGCGGCCGCGGTCGTGGTCGTGCGATTGCAATCGTCGTGAGCCCTCCAAGCTGCAGCTGCTCCGTCCGCTCGCTCCTCATGACTTAGTTGAATTGTAACAATAAACCTATTCGCAAACTTACGATCCGAGCCGCTTAGACGGCCGCTCGCGCATATCTCAAGTCGTGTCAACTTCCTCCAGGCTCGCCCATGGGACTGCCGCCGCCGCCGCCGCCGCCGCCGCTGCCACCGCAGCAGCAGCAGCACACACGCAGCCCACCAGTTGCGGCATCTTAAAGGAGCCGAGGCCGCGAGGAGCGAGATCATTCGGGGCGGGCAAATCGCGCGAGCCTTCCAGTATCTCGTCGCGCAAATCTGGCCGCCGTTGCTCAATCAGCGAGCGAGCGAGAGAGGCTTAGCTTGAGCGCAAACAAGCGGCGCTCGCACGATGTGGATGAATTAGTGGCCAAGTTGTCATCCCAAAGAGTGGTGGCCCCTCTGTCTGGTCCGCAGCCAACTGTGGCCGGCTTCCGCGCGCTCAGCAAGCCTGCGGTTGCAGGTGAGCCTGCTGATGTTCCGGTTGAAGCTGGAGGAGCTCCAGCTGGAGTTGCTGGTGGTGGTTTAGCGGGATTTGTTCAATCTGCGGCCCGTCCGCCGCCGATTGTTGGCCATGCTCCTGTTGCTGCTGCTGCTGCTGCTGCTCCATCTGATGGCGCCTCATGTGTAAAGCTAGGTGGTCGGAACGCGAAAAGCACTTTTCGCAATGATTACATTTGAACGGTTTGGATCCGGTGTGTTTCCTAAAATGGCGCGTTAGCTCATCAGAGCGAGCGAAGCTCCATGTGCAATCTGGCCAAGTGCAAATATAAGGCTTCTCACCTGATTACAGTTCAGTTCAGTTCAGTTTTGTTTTGTTTTGTTTGGTTTTGTTTTATTTCATGTCATTTCGTTTTAGGCCACATTTTTCAGGCAACGCGAGCGAGTCAATTGCAGCCGGTTGTGATGGAGGCGAGCGGAGTTGGTTAGCGGAGAGTAATAGTGCGTAACATTTGGGGCGAGATGGGAGGATTGTCGGAGGTGGTGAGCCAGTTGGCCGAGAGGCGCCGCTGGCAAAGTGGGTCAGCGGAAGCGGGCTGGTCGGCTCAGTCGGCCGCGAGCCGGCAGGGAGGAGAGGAGAGGAGAGGAGAGGAGAGGAGAGGAGAGGAGAGGCAAGGCGAGGCTCACCGGCTGGCGGCGAGACGAGCGGCTGGGCGGCCGCCTCCAGAGGGCAGAGGGAAAAGTTGAAAGGGACGTCAACGTCGACGTCGACGACAGCTCAAACCTACCTGTGTGCGTTCTCAGATGAGCCTTCAAATGCGATGACTTAGTGTAGATCTTTTTACAACCCTCGAATGGGCACCGGTGGTTTCTGCGTTTCCCATTGACGAGCTGCTGCTGCTGCTGGGCTTGGGTTGTGCTTGGTGCGTGCGCTTGCTGCGCTGTTGGCGCGTTAACAGGTAGGCCAGCTTTCGCTTGCAACTGCTGCGGCTGCCGCTGCTGCCGCTGCTGCTCGAGCTGCTGCCTTGAAAGCGGCGGCCAGATTGCAAGCTGCTCCTGGTTGCCGGTCTGATGGAATTGCGGGCGCCCCTCTGCGCTGTTGGCCAGGCCGGCGCTTCTCTCGGCGCCGGGGGGCTGCTGCTTTTGCTCTTGGTTATGGTTCTGGGCGTAAGTGTGAGTGTGAGTGTGAGTGTGGGCGTTTGTTTGGGCTTGGTTTGTTGTGTCGCAGCTGGGCGACGCGTTGGATGGCAGTGGGGGACTTGATGCTGGCAAATGGGCCGCCGCCGCCGCCGCCGCCGCCGCCGCCTGGCCAGCCTTGGCCGCAAGCGCCACAGCTAGCGCCGTTTGCGCTTGCCCGCTCGAAATTGCTTTCGCGCCGCTCGCTTGCGGGCCGCCACTGCTCAGGCTGCTCCTGGCGCCGCAAACATCCGCTTGTTGCGCCACCTTCGCCCTTGACGAAATGTTGTTGCTGCTACAACTTTTGGCAACGAGCGGCGCCGGCTTCCTCCTGCACCTGCTCCTCGCGCCGCTCGCACTTGGGCCAGAGTCTGCGAGCGAGGCCGAGTCGGCGTTTCGCTTGCTAGCGCAAACTTTCCTCCTCTTCGCCTTGGGGCCGCTTGCGTTGGCCCCCAAGACAACCTGTCGCGCGCTATTGCAACTCGTGCTGTTGTTGTCCTGGCAGAGGCGATCCTGGCGCTCGTTTGCCTCGAAACTCTTGCCTCCGTTTGGCTGCCCGCCGCCGCCGCTTGCAAGGCAAAACGAGGCCCCCGATTCAAGCCTATCACTCCTCGCATCCAGGAGGTGGCCGCCTCTCGCCTCCTCCTGGAAATGGCCGCCGCTTTCGCTCGGCGGCGTTGGCGTCGGCGGAAAGACGAGCAAGGCGCTCAGCTCGGCGCTCTGCTCGCCGCCCGGAAGTTGGGGCTCGAGTGCCGTGGTTGGCGTGGTTGGCGTTGCTTGTTGGCCCGTTGCTGCTAGCCGGCCTGCAAGCTGGGATGAGATCTGGAAGGCAGTGGGTTGCAGGTTGAAGAGTTGCTGCTGCTGCTGCTGCTGCTGCTGTTGCTCCTCAAGCCGCTCGCTGGGCGCGCTCGCGAGCTGAAAGGGCGAGTGGGCCCTCGGCTCGGCCTGCCGGCCCTCGGGCTGGTCGGCCGCCTCTGGCCGCTGGCCGGCCCGCCGCGGCCCCTGCAGCTCGGCCGCGCGCAACTCGAGCCGGCGCTTCGGCGGGTCGGCGGCGGCGGCGGCGGCGGGCTGCACGTAGGCGGCCCCGTAGGTTGAGCCGGCCTCCTGCTCGCCGGCCCGCAACTCCGCCCGCTCGGCCGGACTCTGGCTCGCGGCCGCCGCGCTCGTCAGTTGGTGGTGTAGGAACTGCATACAACAAGTACAGATGCCGCTCCACATGCAATCGTGGAAGACGACATCGTCGGGCCCATCGTCAAAGACGACGTCGTAATAGAATGGCGAGCCGGTCATCTTCAAGGTCGTCATTGCTTCCACTTCCAGTTCGGCTTGACGCTCGCTCGCTCGCTCACTTATCTCCTCTCCTCGTCACTCTTCTCGTCACTCTCCTCTCCACTCTCCTCCTCAACGCGGCTCCTTTGAGCTCTGGCCGCCGCCGACTCACCTGCGCCAAGCGAAACCAGCCGGCTCAGCTCGGCCGCAGCGACGGCAAACCACTTTTTGCGCCTCCGCTTCCGCAAGCTGGCCGCCCGGCTAGACCCTTGGGCCGCAACCAGCACCAGTCAGCGCCGCCCGAAAAACAACAACAACAACAACGGCACCCAACTCACAGCAAACTTGCACTCTCGCTCCTCCTCCCTATCGCTCGCCGGCCATCTTGAGCCAATGGGGCGCCGGCTTGGCTTGAAATGTCGTGATCCGTTCGCCTTGCCGCCAACAGTTCGTCTGGCGTCGCGACGCTCGCTGAGACTGGCTCTTGCGCAGCGAGCGGCTAGTCGCTGCGCGAGCTGGGGGTTACCTTTTTGTTCCTGGCGCCGCTCTCGGCTCTTTTGCTATTGCTGCTGCTGTTGCTCTTGCTGCTGTTGCTCTTGCTGTTTCTCTTGTTGTTTCTGTTCCTGTCGCTCTTGGCGGCGCCGCCGCCGCCGCTGCTGCTGCTGCTGCTGCTGCCCGACAACGACGACCACGACTCACTTGCTCTTTGTCGCTCGCTCTCTTGCGCCCGCGCTCACTGCTCTCGCTCTGTCCTAATGGAAACACAAGCCATCCGATTGTTTGAATCCGAGAGCTCCTAAGCTTGGCCAATGAAAGCGCCAGCCAGCCTGCCAGCCAGCCAGCCAGAGAGAGCGAGAACGAGAGCGGAGTCACTTGGGATTTTGCTTTTTGCCTCTGCAGCGGAAAGCCGCAGCCAGCGCCACTCAATGGGCCTACGCGCATGGAATGAAGTTCGCGAACAACAGCGCAATCGCCGCGCTCCTGCGCCGTTCGAGCTCTTCGTCCGCCCGCTCGCCTGCTGCACACCCGCTCGGGTTTTGCGCACGCACTGGCCGGCGGCCCAGCGAGCGTCTAGGGCGCCAGCATTACTCATCGGCTGCCCCCAACTGCAGGTTGCGCAACCCCGGCGCTCTTCCCGCCGACGCGCCCACCCGAGAGCCAAGCTCTCGCGGCCCGCCGCCACCCGCCAGTCGCGCGCATTGTAAGCACGCCAAGCGCTCCCGGCCGGCTTGCGCTGGCCGGCTCGCAAAGGGGGCGCGGCTGACCGCCCCAGTTGGCCAGCAACGCGCAGGCGGCCCGCGGGCAAACCATTCGGTTGCCCCCAACTTCGCTAGCGGATGCAGTCGGCGGCGGGGGGAGGGGAGCGGATTTTTAAAGCCGCACAACATATATAAAAGTTTCCTAAGACTCGCTGCGGTTTCGCTCTAGGTTTGTTGGGTCGGGCGAGCGGCCGGTGCGGAGCTGTTACGTCGGTGAACCGTGCGCGCCGGCCGCCATAGCAACAGAGAGAGAGAGAGAGAGAGAG
>ENA-UOVY01000245-UOVY01000245.1-plant-metagenome-genome-assembly--contig:-NODE-245-length-33894-cov-659.174148_pt1 | contig 33894 bp, 21 predicted proteins | sample MGYA00249840_ERZ761561 | MGnify/ENA primary metagenome ERZ761561 (study PRJEB28882, sample SAMN05720143) | plant metagenome | isolation source: Guanajuato, Mexico | place: Mexico:Guanajuato, Mexico...
ATCCATATTCGGCCAGGTGCGCTCGGCTCCGATCAGATTGGATCGGCTGAACTGAACTGAGCTGAGCTGAGCTGAGCTGAGCTGAACTGAACTTAGCTGAGCTGGGCCTTGGCCAAGGGCACTGGTTTGCGCGCAATTGCGGCCGGCGCCAATTACGCAAGCGGCCGCCACTGGCGCCGCCGCCGCCGCCGCCGCTGCTCGAGAGCGGCGCAGCCAAATGGGCCGACATGGAACTCGAGCAAACAAGCGTCCAGTGGCCCATTGTGGCCAGAGCATAGGAGCGCTCGGCAAGGCCGCCGCCCGCCCGCCCGCCCATCCGCGCAGCTGGCCCACGGAGCCAGAAAGCATGCGCCGCAATTCAATACCTTCATTGTTACTTTGCATAATAAATCTCCAATTACGACCAATGGCACAAATCTGGTCGCCACATGAGCACCTGAATTACCTCTGGCCGGCTCAAATTCAATTGAGCCACCAATTTGCGAGCGCAGCAACTCTAGTGAACCTGCGCAGGGTAGCCTCCATGAATGTTGACCAGGCGAGCTGGTTGGAGGAAAGTGGTGCGTGTGGCCGATCAATGCTTTAACCTTTACCTGCTCCACTCCGCCCCCCCCCCTCACTCGCTCGTTGGCCGCCACTTTCTCTTTGCCTGTGTCTAAACGCTCGCAAAGGCTTTGGGTATCACTCGAACGCTCGCAAAGCCAACGCTTTCCCATCGGAAGCACGAGCTTCCCATTGAGAGAGGAGCAAAGTCAATCCAATCCACCGAGGAGCCCACAGCGCAAACTCGACAGGCCAACTCACAAGGCAGCCTTGGCGCTGAATGCAGGAGTTTGCTCGGCCAGTCTGCTCGGCGGCCGCAGCCTTGCAAAACTGGCGCCTGGATGAGAGCGAGCGCCCCAAGCGATGAGTCACTTAGCGAGCAGGCTAATTGGCGAAGGCGGACTTGGCGTCCTCTCCGTATGCAAATGCCTTGCTCTCGCTTTGGGGCGCCGCTGTCCATGTCTCGCCTGTTGCCGTCGACTGTGGCCATTGCTTCTGCTGCTGCTGCAGCTGCGGCCGCAACTCCATCACTTGCATGGGCAGCCCGCTGCTCGCAAGCCCACGTTCGCGAGCCCGGCTGTCAGCGCCGAGCTCTTATCTCGCCCGGCCGCTCGCTTGCGACAAATCCATCCGCTCAGCCCCTCCAACGAACCCCCCCCCCCATCGGCCAGGTGAACATAATTCGTGTTTGCTTCCTCCGAGCTCCTCTCTTTCGTGCGCTCGCATCAGAGTTGCATCGCATTCAATTGGAGGCTCACAAACAAGCCGGCGAGATCCAGACCTCGCGGCCGGATTGTGGCCGCAGTTGCCGAGCGGGCCGCTCGCGAGCAGATTCAGCCTTCGATTTGTTGCCGCCGCCGCCGCTAATGCAACTGCGCCGCTACCGTGAACGCTGGCCGGCGCGGCCATTTAACGGGCCGGCTAATGAATCCCGCGATCCTAATCATACTCCTTAATGGAGTTCAGCCCTTTGAGGAAGCTGCGATTGTGGCGCTGAGGGCGGCCGGCCTGGTCGACAGGGAGCGTCTTTGCGTCTCTGCGCGGATGCTCGAGCGCCGGCCGCCGAGAGGGTCGCGACGAGACGGAGACCGAACCCGTCCGAGCGGGTTGAGTGTCATCGGTCGCTCTCCTCCGGCGCAAAGCTCGCCTCTCTGCCGCCAACAAACTTGTCGCTCGGCGGCCAACAAACTAGGCAGCCTGACGGACGGACGGGCTCACCTGCTCGAAACGAAACCAGCGGCCAGCTATTTTTAATCCGCTAGCTCAACCGTGAATTCAAATGAGCTCTCGTTGAGTTCGGCTAACTCGCATTGCGCGCCCCACCGACCGAGCTGATTGATTGATTGATTGATTCGTCAGCAAGCAAAGCAGCAACAACAGCGCCAACCAAAACAACCTGTTGGCTCGCCTTGCGCTATTATTAGCCCGGCGAGCGCTCGATCTGCATAATCGCCGGTCAACAGGCCACCGCCGAGCTCCCATCCCTTTCAACGCGAACATGAGCCCTGAGCCGGTATTCATGAGCAGCGTTCACCAGCGCGCCTCTCCGCCTTGTTGGCCGCGCGCAAGGGAGCCCTCCTCTAGTTAGAGAGAGTGGTGAGACCCTCGCTGCCACAATGGGACCAGTTTGGCCGCGAGAGCTCTAATTGGACTCGCTAATTCGAGTCCCGATCTACCTGTCAGCCGGCTCTCAGCCCTCAGCTTGCCGGGCGAGACTCTCGCAGGAGGCGGATTTTGGCGCCAATTTCGAGGGCGCAAGTTGCCATTGTTTCCGCACTTGCACGCGCTAATCCGAATCGCCTGCCTTCGCAAGACGCTAACTTCCTATCTCCCCCCCCCCACCGGATCAAAATAGCCCCACTCGAAATCGCAGCTCCAAGGCCAGCAGCAAACGGGAGAGCCGGCGGCCGACGTCAAGTTGCAGGCCCTCGCAGCGGCCATGCTGCCCATCTTCTGGCCCTCCTTCCAGCTGGCAGTGTCGCCGGCCAGCCAGCGCGCCGCCCACTGGAGTCCGCCGGGCGTCCCGGTGGCTCGGCCGGCGCCGCCTCTCGCGCCCACGACAGCGCCAAGCCTGCAGCTCGAGCCCACGACTAGCGCCAGCTGGACCATGAAGTACCTGCAACTCTCGCGCGCTTTGGGCCCAAAGCAGAGCTCCGCCCAGACCACCCAGGCGCCGGCCGGAAACTCGAGCGGCGCCAGCCAGTCGAGTCCCCCGGTCACGACTGTCGCCACGAGCGGCGCCTCTCCCATTGGATTGGCCGGCGAGCGGCTGGGCGGCGGCGGCGAGCAAGGCGAGCGCTCGGCCAGGAGGAAACGCCGAAAGCCCAGCTACCTGCTCCAAGCGCTCCCGTCGACGCCATATCCGGACAGCGTTCGTTTGGCGAGCAAGTACTCGATGCCCAGGATCAAGTTCCAGCCGCGCGAGACGACAACCCTGGCGCCAAGCGAGCGGCCGGCCAAGGTTAAGCCGCAACTGCTTGAGGGCAAGTTGCAGCGCGTCCAACTTCCGAGCAGCCTTAGCAGGCTCATCGAGCACCAACTTCTGGCAAACACAACAAACTTGCTCCTGCAGCACAAGAACCTGACCGGACTTGGGGCGCTCGCGCCCTCGACCAGCACGAGCCGGGTTGTGCGGCTGCGCGACCAAACAACTCTCGTCCAAGCTCCAGGCGGAAGCTCGAAGGCGGAAATCTTTCCGCGAGACTTGAAGCGCCAGGCGAGCAAGCAGCCTGAGTCAGGGCCGCTCGGGGGCGGGCAGGTGGCTGCGGCCGCTCAGGGGGCGCCGACGAGCACGAGCTCGGCTGGCAGTCAAGCAAGCGCGACGGCCACCAAGGCGGCGGCGACACCAACCACAACGACGGTGGCGCCGCCGCCGACAGCGAGCGGGGCGCCCGCGCAATCTGGCGGCGAGTCGACCGGCGAGCGCCGCTACACTGAGCCGGCCGCCCTCCAACGCTCGCTGCCCGCTCCAGTCACGAGCAACACTCTGCCCCCCACAAAAGCGCCCGCCGCCCCCTCCACCACAGCCGCCCCCACAACAACACCAACAACAACAACAACAACAACGGCGGCGGCGGCGGCCACCATCGGCCAGGCCAACCAAGAGGAGCCAATAGGCAGCAACAAAGTGTTGCCGGAAGAGGAAGAGCAAGCGCAGCAACTGGAGGTTAGCTCAACCGGCCGGCCGATTGGATTCGGGCAAACGATGGACGCGCAAAAGTTCATCCAATTGCATGCGGGCGCCGGCCGGCCAAACGGCAAGAACATCAAATTGTTCCACTTTAAGCGGAAGCCAGACATGAAAAAGTTGCCATTCTTCAAGAAGCCATTGAATTTCAGCGAGTTAGGTTGGACGGGCGAGCAAATTCAAGAGCATCTCGAGCTTGCGGCCGCGGCCGCCGCCGCCGCGACAGCGAGTGGGGGCGACAGCGAGCAGCTCGCGCTTGGCCAACAGGTGGCGGCGGCGAGGCAGCAAGCGAGTTGGTTGAATGGGACGCGCGAGCAGGGCGCCGACCTGTTGCTTTTGAAGCGGAAACGGAGAGGCAAGAACCAATTCGAGCGGCTCATGGCCGAATTGCACGGCCAAAGCGCAATGCAAGCCAGCAGCACCGAGCCAGAGGAGAGTCTTGCTGAAACCACCACTAGCGCCACCTCGCGGCCAGTCCACCCGTCAGGCGCCCACCTGGCCCCTGAACAGGAGCGAGTGCCTGTGATTAAGAAAAAGGTTGAGCCGCTTGTGATGAAGCCAATGTTCTTTGTTATCAGCCAAAAGAGGCGCCCGGCAGGAGAGCGGCTGGAGCTGCCAAGCACAACGTTAGCGCCTGAGGCGGCCGAGCCAGCAGGCAGAGGCCAGAATAGGAGCAAGCCAATCATAAGGATGCGCAGAAAGCACCAGGGCGACCAGCCCTCTCCAGTGGGCGCCCAATCGGCGCGCAAACTCCCCATTGAGTGGGAGGCGAGCCAGGCATGGCGGCCCAGCAATCCGCTCTGGTCGACGGCGAGGCAATCCAACCAGGGCGGCGCCGCCAGAGCGCTGCCAGGGGCCCAAGCGGGCGACCAGCTGATGTTGGTGCCGAGCGGCCTGCTGACGCCGAGCGGAAGCCACCTGGTTCCCTTGTATACGGCCGCCACTGGTTTGACGGGCCTGCGCGCAGAGCCGCTGGCCAGCTCGAGCGGCGAGACGGCCGCGAACAAGCTGGTGGGCGACTCCTTTGCATGGCGGCCGTCGCGCCAGGCGAGCAGCGGTCAGCCGCACAGCAACTGGCCGGCCGAGAGCAAACCAAGCGGGGGTTTGGCGCCTAGTGGCGAGGAGAGCTTTCTGCTGGCGCCTAGCGCGCCAATGCCGAGCAAAAGCGAGCAGCACCAACTCGTGCTGGTGGCAACCTCTGCAAGTGAGCCCAGAGCTGACAAGCAAACGAGCCAGCGCAAACCAGCCGCCGCCCTAAGTGCGAGACTCCCGCAGACAAGCACCACTCTGGAGCCTACAACTTTTGCTGCCGCCGCACCAGCTGGGCAACAAGCAAAGGATTCGGGCGAGCTGAGGGTGCCAAAGCTGCTGGTGAAGCCGATGCGACCGGCAAAGTATAGTCTGAACGGTTATATTCCCAAGCCTTCGCTGGGCCAGCAACAGCAGCAGCAGCAGCAGCAACAACAACAACAACAACAGCCACTGCAGCAACAGGCCTCAACTCCAAGTCAGCCGGTTGGCTCAAAGCTGGCGGCGCAAAAGATCCGACCCAAAGCGGCCACTTCCTCCTCTTTGGGCGGAATGGCCGCCGAGCGACAGGTCCAGCTTACAAGCGGAAAAGATTTGGTAAGTTGAGCCAATTCCGGTTCGAAACCTTCCGCCTCCTACGTGTGCGCATCCAAGCTATCACGGCAGGTAATTCTCTCAAATCTGTTGCAAGTTTCGTCACCAGTCCGAGCGGGCTGCTCGATTGGCCTCGAGCAAAAGTGCGGAAACTCCAGCATTAAGCGCGCGCACCAAATCCAGTTCCTCCTGGAGCCGTCTTGTCGGCCAGTCCGGCCGGCCGCTCGAGTTGCCGCCGCCGCCGCCGCCGCCACAAGTTGGCCAGGTGCTAAACAAAACGTTATTGTTGCTACTCTCCTCCGCTCGCCTTAGTTAATAGCCCATTGTTTGTTGCTCATGGCTTAAGGAGACGAGAGCTTATATATCATCATCGCGAGGTATGTTCAGTTGCCATTGCTGAGTCTGCTGCCTCGGGCTGGTGGCGCCGTCGCCGCTCTCGCGGCCGAGATTGGCCAAGCTGGAGCTTATAAAACTGACTGATGCTAACTTTTGCCGCAATCAATTACGCGCAAAAGTTGCAAGAGCCGCCAAACTGGCCAAACCTGGCCACAACTTGTTGGTCGAACTGCAACACTAGAAAGAGAGATCGGCCCTCCTCTTGCGGGTTCACTTTGAGCCAAATCACATCCACTTGCTCGGCTAGCCGGCCGCTCCTTTATCTTCTCGCGCCGGCCAAACATCGGGCCAAGATTCTGTAAACAATTATTTACGATAAACATGCATCCTCTGGCAAGATAATGGCCGGAGCCCAAAATTGCCGATCGCGCCACCGCGGCCAATTTATCTGAAAAATCCTCACCCAAAGCCAACACGATCGTGCCTCCTCCAAGTCCAGCCCTCCCCTCCCCTCCCCTCTCCTCCCCACCTACTTCTAACCTGTTTACCTGCTTTGCCAAGAGAGACTTCTCGCCACATGCTCGTCCATCATAATTAGGATCCGAGCTAATCCAATGGCATTGCGGTCGCACAATTACATGGTCGGCCACTAACAGCCGAGCTGGCTCGTGAGGCTCCAGGTTTTGTCTTGGCCGCTTTTGTTCACACATTTGTTTGCTGTATCACGCTGTTCAAACTGATTCAATTAAGCCCGAATCACGTATCACCACCACCACCAAAAAGGGAATCATTCGCGGTTCCAATTTGCATACTAATCATTTCCACCATTCAAACAACCGAACCCTCTGACAGGATTCGTCCACAAGCAACGAAATTTTCTCTAGACGTCGTGGTTTGCAGCAGCACCAACGGCAGGCGCCGAGTGGACAACCAAGAGTCCCGTTCGGCAACCTGATCGTTGGCTCCGAGTTGAACAGCACCAACCCAAAGCATCAGACCAAAGGCCAGCCGTTGCCAATGGAAGGGTTGAGCGCCAAGCAAAAGCAGCTAGAGGAGAACAAACGAAAGTACATTGCACAGCAGCAATCGACCCTCAAGACGCCCGCACTTAGTGTTCAAAAGGCCAATTTGATCAAGGCCAAACTCGGCCTTGCCGTAGCAACGCAAAGTTGGACAAAAGGTAACAGCAGCAGATCGTTGAGTATTGACACCAGACAAAATGGACAAGCACAACAAGCGTCGACAAACAACCCAGTAACCACAGACCCAACAGGCTCGCCACTTAGAGATAACGATGGTTCGGACTTGGCCGCTCAAAGTGGCCTTCTGATTGGGGCTCCCCTCAATAGCATACCAAAGACAGATTTTGAGTGCACTGATAAGAAGGGCAGGTTCGTCGCTGGCTTGTTTGCGGATCAGAAAACTGGCTGCCAAGTTTGGCATCTATGCTCTAGCAACAGAAAGTACAGTTTCCTCTGTCCATCTGGAACTATCTTCAACGCAAAGTTGCGCATTTGCGATTGGAGGTATAATGTTAAATGTGAAAGCTCTCTACCCTTCTAGTTCACAACTAGGCTCGTTATGCCTGATGCCGGCACTTCCACTACACCACCAACTCCGATCAATCGATTGCTAATAAGTCTCGTGACCTATTGCCACCAATGAAATTCATCATTGCAAGCTCTTTGTTACTACTACCGCTTCAAACCATCATTTGTTCGCCACATTCTTGTCCTCTCTTGTTCCGTCGGGCATCTAAGAGCAGGAGAGCTCGTTATTTGCGGCGACCGTCCCCTTTGAAGCCCACAAATTGGTCGCATTCGCAAACTCTACTCTGCCGACCACACCTGTCGACTCTTGGAAAGATCTCAATTACTGTCAGGACGACAGCTATCCCAATATAATGTAAAAAGACCACACACGCACACATGGACCATCAAATGCAAGGCACTTGAACCTTTGGTTAACTACTTTGGAGCTGGCCTTGCGACGCACAATTTCGAGGCAGGATGCAAACCAGAAAATCAATATCTATAAGCATGGCGCTCAGTTTGTACCTGAACCGCTGGTGGACCTTTCCAACATAGTGGCCTCGAAGCTTCGATTCACGTGTACAAAATTAATAAAAGATGCACGAATAAGCGTTGCCTTCAACCTTGTGGAGTTGATACGCTAGTTGAGTCTCGTCACCACCTGGTAATCAGTAGGATTTAATCGGGAATTATACGACGAAATTGCATTATGGTCCTACTTTCAAGAACTTGATTTTCTGCTCGGTGGCTCGTCAAATATATATAACGATTTAGAGGACTTTCTCCGCTTTCCTCGTCTTACAACGTCATTGACAGTTTCGTTTTTACATAAGATCAAAGTGCTCAATCTGGTTTCAGCCACAAATCCACACACCAACGCATCTGCTCGAATAGACATTTGGCAACAGTTCACGGGCGCATCCGGACTAAAAACTGCAAGGCAGTATCCTGTATTCGATGGTGGGTTTGAGTTAGCGGGATGGAAGTCAAATAAGCGATGAAGAGAAAAAGTGGGGCCACAATCTATACAAACCTTCGTCCATATCCCATATCCGGAAACTCTGATCGCGACAAGTGGAGTCCATGGAAAAAAGTCGATTATTTTGAACCTTTATAATGTCTACAGGGGCACTGTGTCCGATGAGTTTGTGCCTGTAGTGAAGTATGGATGGTTAATACTATCATTCACATTGTATTAGAGATACCACAAACGCAAACTAACCTTTTTGAACCAGTCGCTAAGTCCCATACAAGAATACTACTATCTGTCATAGCGTTCATAACCTTTCCGGATCTGTTTGCCGAAAGCGTTATAGCTACAGCGCATGTATCGATACCTGGTTTCCATTTCTTGAACAAAGTTCCAGAGCTGAGATCGTAAATAACAATAAAATTGGGAGCTGACTTAAGTTTCTCGGCTGGTGAGTTGCTGGTATCAGTGGATTGAGAATCGCTGCCCTCTCCGATTTGTCTACAAACAGAGACAACAAAGTGACCATCATCGCTCAAAGCCGACATCCTTGTGATAAACTCGTGCCTATTGAGACGCAAATCATACAATAGCCTTCTCTCGTTCAGGTTCCAAACTAACAAGGGAAACGGCTTCTGAGTTTCATCGCCACAGACGCAAATACCTCCGTTCTCACTTACGAGCAGGCTATTCAAGAATCTGTCCTCGCCAACCTTAAATGTTGTTTCTAACTCCCCTGTGCTCAAGTTGAGCAAGTTGACATACATTCTGTTTCTAGCTAAAGCAACAACATAGTTGTCGCCGAATATCTCGAAGAATGGCATCTTCTGATTCATGACACCTTTCAATTTGGTCAACATGTCTCCTGTGTCCAGATCGTAGACGCGTAGTTCACGATTGCACAATATCACTGCTCGCTTCTGATCAATCATCTTCAGATCGCGAGGCTGGTCAATATTGTGGATTGTTCTCACAGCCTTCTCTTCATAGATATCCCAAACCGAGAGCATATCTCGGTCAGGATAGATGACAATCATGTGCCTGTGATTATCTTTGATAACATAAATTTTCTGCTTACTAGCCATCTGATTGGCGGATTGTTGAGAGTAGGTAGATGATTTGGATATCCTTTGACTAGTTGGTGCACTCAACGAAGAGATGGAGGTCGCCAGATTTGATGACTGACTCTGGCCAATGCGAGTTTTTATGAAAGAATTTACTGTTGCTTCACTTACAGGTAATAGGTTCTTGATTGGAGGGCAAAGAGATTGGTTCAATATATCACTTAGCTTTTTGCTCTTGGAAAACTTTCCCGCCTTCATGAAATCGTAAGCTCGGCAATGGATTTGACTATAGATTTGGTTACCGCTATATCTCAAGGGATATATACTCTGTTTGACATACTCGACTAGAGTCTGTAAATCCTCGCTATGCGAAAACTTTCTACCCTTAGCATCCTTCAGCCTATCATAATCCTCTACAAATTCCTCAGGCATAGAGCCATGAATAAATTGTAGATAAAATTGATGTTTGTCCAGGATGTAATCGCGTGCCTTAGATGGGTTAGTCAAAATCAATAAATAGATCATTTCGGAGGCCTGAGCACTCAGCCATAAACGCTCTGAATAGCTAACATTATCTCGAGCCTCACTTAGATTGCTTTCGCTACTCTTGATTATGTTACCTAGACTACCCTTCGAGGGCTTAAATTTGATTTGGCGCCCATAATATTCTAACAGAAGATCCCTTACTTCGTTGACAATGTTTGGAAACGCGCTGGGAACATAATGAGCTATGATTCTGGTCATGAACTTCCTCTTGAATGACAGTTTCACAATCTTATCACATTTGATATAGATCAACCATGGTTGCAATTGGATTTTTAGATGACTTAGGAGAGCTTGCGAAAACTTTGGTGGCTGGCCGCCAGATGACTTTGTCGCTTGCATGATCGTGTTTATGATTGTTAGGATCTCATTTTCCGGAAGGCCGTTCCTAGAAGAATCCAACACTATGAACAAGGCGCAAAGCTGATAGGGCGTAAGGGTATATTGTAAATGCGAAACTAAAACTTGCTGAATATTATCTAGATTTTGGCAATTCTGAATAAATTTTGGGGTCAGTTCAGGATAGACCATTTCATTATTCATCTTCCTGATGCGACAAATTTGCAAAATGTCGTCGATGTCTGTGTACGCTAGATTTGTCTCTTTCGAATTCGCTGCGCTCTTGATTTCGTCGAATAGATTGTGCTTAGAATTGAGCCTTCTAGTCCGAGAATTTTGTGATAACATTTGAGCCCATTCAGTTATTGATGGGTGGTCCAAGCTTATATGAATTGCATCGGAATATGAGCCTAACACTTCTCTGTATAGGTTAGAGTCAGTCTCAAGTGTGATGAAAATTTTGATGCGTGGGTTCGCTTCAAACTCACACAACCACTCCAGATCTGATTCGCGAGACTTTTTATAAGCATCGAGACCATCGAAGAAGATTAAGGTGCTTTGTAACTTCAATATCTTATTCAAAGCATTCATGACCTCTTTTCTTGCTGAGTATATATAGGAGGCAGCAGTGACATTTTCCCCTTGAGTTTGGCAAAACTGTTCACAAACGCTCCTCAAGAGCCTGTTGGGACTCGACGAATCCAAAGTGAGGTCACAGAACCTATAGATTATTTGGACCTTATTGAAATACTCTTGCGCGGCTAATCTGACAATTTGTGCAAACAGTGTCGACTTTCCACAGCCTTCGGGACCGGAGATGAACACTAGATGGCTAGTTGATGGTTGTGATGACTGAAAGTTTGTTGAAGCGGATTCAGAGACGGATCTTCCAACACTTTCTGGGCCAAACAAGGTAGTGCTAATAATGGGTGATATCTGATTGGTGTAGAAACTATGACACTTCGTCTCAAAACTTTCTGTTATATTATCCAGGTAAGATTCAAGATGAAGTCTTTGACAAGTCAGTTCAGTGAACAGGTTCCGCTCTATAAATGGGGGGATCTGCTTGCCGGATGTAATCCGGGTTTCTAATACACTGTCCAAGAATTTGTTGAAACTTTCTGCGACCCAATCGCTGATTGTCTTGGTACACTCTTCTTCGCTCATTGAACGTTTTAGGGTCAACTTGTTCGGGTCCGAAAGGAGTTTTAGGAAATCAGTAAAATTTTCATCTTTGATCTGAGTTGGAGTTGATTGCTGGACTAAATCATGTTGCTGCGGGCCGTTAAGCGTATTACCAGCATGCTGGGTTTGATTTCGGATGAGCAGTGTTCTTCTCTGCAAAGCCGGCTCTCGCATAATATAGTCTATGACTGAGGTGAAAATGGATTGTAATTTTACCGACGAACCTAGTTCTAGATCTTCACCTTGGATAAAGTGTATCGCCTTTTTGAGAGACATGGATTCGTCGAGCCAACTTTGCCAAGCTTGATCGCGATCATCCTTCGCTGAACTGCATATATCTGGATAGATTAGGTATATAGGGCTAAGATAGAATATATTACCTACTTGATTGTACCACCTTTTGAATAACTCTTTGGTACAACTATCCAAATTCGATGAATCTAATAGCTTGTTCATCAGTTGAGCCTCAATTTGAGTTGGTAGTTGTCTCTTGTAGAGATATCGATTAAGCTGGCTGTCATCGCTCACGATTGTTGCCTCCTTTTGGGAGCCATCATCGGTGGCGTTTGATAGAACAACTATCATGATGCGCTGCGCATTCTCTGAATACTCTTGCTCCAGAATCCTCAATGAGACGTCTAATATATTATTTATATGAAAGGTTTCGCTCAGATGTGCAAGACTCAGGTTATAAAACCGCAAATTAAATAGATGATCATCACAGAGTAATCTCAAGTTAGACTCAATTGAACTGGCTAGATTCTCCACATAGCTCAATCGCTTATTGCTAGTTCCGCCTCGTTTTTCCGTTGAACTGGAAGTTTTTGAGTCGGGAAGATCATTTGAAATGAATATAACTGATATATAGTCACTCAGATCCTCTTGATTTTGAACGAGCTGCTGTGAATATAAGTTTTGCATTTCTGATTGCTGTCGTTCAGGTTGTTTGATCCTCTGGTTGGGTTGATTTGGCAAGCCGAACGTGATTGTTTTGAAAGCCTCTCTCAGTTCGTTCAAATCTAGTTGGGTGGGAACGCCCAAGTTCGAGTTGGCAGGTGATGGCGAGTAACAGGTCGACGGTGCTGGCGAGAGTGCGGGTGAGACTAGAAGATGCCTATCATGTGATATATATGACCCATTGAGTGCCGCCATTTTAGCCGTCGCGCTTCCGCTAGTCGAGCTTGCACGGTCCAGCCCAAGAGTTTTCGGTTCCAGGTTTCCTGTTTGCTCGCGAGCTTTGTTTTCCTCATTGTGGTTTTTGCCGTCAGTGTAATAGGATGCGGTAGATGGATTATCTTCATTTATTTCGCTCTGGATTGTGGTTTCATTTTCTAGAATGAACTTTTGATGATGGCGCTCGTGTGTCTTTCGTTCGGGCGAGCTTGTGTCTGGTTGTGGCTGATCGTCACGGTCAAACACTGGGCTTGACTCCTGGCGCGATTGTTTACCTCGTTTGCCTGCCAAGCGTCGCAAGGGCGACGAGCAACCGGCACCCATGTTGACAGTTCCAGAAACTATCCAGTTTGTGCGCAAGAATTTGCTATAGTTGAACTCGCTCAATGGATGAGAATTGCAAAAATATTGACTAGATTTCCTACAGTTCCACTTTCGGTAGGACAAAAACTCTTAGTTTCAGTTCGAGCTGCCTCCTTCATGGCCCAGCGCAAAACTTGCGAGGGCTCACCTCCGAGCGACCTAGCACCATGCCCTCGCTCGCCTATGGGGCGCAAAACGAGCCAAATGAGGAGCTCAAGCAAGTTTGGTGGTGCATCCTCCCATGATGTCTGGTTGCGATTTGTTGCTAGCTCGGTCCCTTTTGCCACTGAGGAGGCTTGTCGAAATTTAGACTATGGGCTAGCTTCGAGGCAATTGTTTAGTTCTTGTTGCTGCGCCTTCTGGGATTGTTGTCATTTTCGCCAAAGAAAGAGAGAGAGAGGGGGGAGCATTGATTTCCGCTAGTGGTCGAGTTTTGAGCTTCTGTTTCTGAATATGTTTTATTAATTCCAAGTACAAAATAAGCGCTAATATAAAGATTGAATAGTGTTAAATGGCTTCAAAATGGCGACACAATATCGGTGGCCTTTGAAGAGAATGGAAAGTTTATTTTCTTTCATCAGAGGACATGGTCCCTCTGCGAGCGAAAAGTGCGCGCTCAGGCAGCTCGCAGCCCAGCCAGCAAAGAACGTCTTCCCATGGCTCGCGCTCATGGCTTTGCCCATCACCGCCTCCATCTACCTCTGCCGAATCCCTCTCACTATATTGGATGTAGACAGACAGCACAGGAGCCATGATATTCGAGGGCTCGCTTGCCGTACGCACTCGAACGCAAGCCAATGGCTCGTTGCATCCTACATGGCGCAGACTCAAAACTTCATCGGAAATACTAACGAGACTGACGACCTAGTATCCAAGCGCCCATCCCCTGGGCTAAGCAATTTCCAATCTGCGCGCTCAACCTAGTCGACCAAAAATCACACCAATGAACCGGATCGATCGCTCGGGCAAACTCTATTCAGATTTGCCTCCCGAAGCTGATCGCTGATACTTGCTAGCCCCCTCAGTAGATTATGGATCGGCCTCAAAATGGGCCCCACACTTCACTTTACTACTGCTCCATAGCTGTATACATTCTGACCCGCGCGCTGACGCCCTCTTGAGCCAAAATGGCCGTCGCTTAGATGGACGCTGGCGAGTCGCTTGGAAAACAAACAAAACGCTATTTACAGAGACATTCTCCCTCTTTAGCACTAAGCTATGGGTCTGGTTGTTCAAAACTGGAAAGCCCATTCCTACTGGTTCATGTTGATATCGCCGCTATAGTTCATGTAGCTTCCCGCTGCATACTGTGAGGAATCGGGCGCGCCCCCGCCGTATTGCTGCTGCTGGTTGGAACTTTGGTAGTTTCCGGTGTCGTTGTAATATTGTGCCTGCTCTTGAGCGAGTTGCTCCTCTGTCATGAATTGGTTCATGTCGACTCCAGACTGGTAACGAACATAAGCCAGTCCGGTGCAAGCGGCAAGCGCAAATATGGCCAAGAATGAGAGTAATATGGCAATCCGGCAAAAGTTAATGCTGTGTCCAAATGGTGGATAGTCCGACTTGAGCCAAGCAATGGATAGGAATACAAATAAAAGCAAATAGAAGATGGTGTTGATTCCTGTTTTTGGTTGAAATTAGTTTTAGAATTAGTTTTTAGGTTAAACTTTGAGGTTTTAGCAAATGAGATCAAAATTTGAACTTACCTGAGAATATCATATCACCAATGGCTATGCGTCGTCTAACCTTCAGACTGCTTATATGGCTGAACGTTATTTCCAACACTAAGAGGGTGACACAAGCTATAAAACTGATCAAAGCCAAGGAACCAAATCTGCATATTCCGTTGTACCTATTGAATAGGCACCTGCCATCGTACCAGGCTGACGAAACGCAAGAGTAAATTACCAAAGATAGGAGCTTTGAGAATGTTAAGAATTTGATAAATCAGAGTGAGGATACTCGGTTAGCCTGTGGTTGTGCTGACATCATCTAATTGAATCACAAACACTTACTGCAGATGCAAATTTAAATATCACTGGTGGTTTTGTGGCCAAAGATAGTGGATCCGCCAGAACGCCCCTCAGGCCTGTACTTCCTGCCATACTAGCCTCGAAGGCTTTTGGTTCGTTCATTTTGCTACTTTAGTTGGGATTTCGCTCCCCGAATTCCTTATAGACTTCTTGCCTCCTCTGAACGATACCACATCGGCGCTCTAATTAATGATCCAGAACCCACTAGCCAATGGGGCAAGTATGGCACGCATGCAACATACTCAAAATCCATCTATACTCAAGTAACCGCATAGTGTCCATACGAGAGAGTTGGCCAAGCCAAGGCTTCGTGTATAAGTGTAAGAAGCTCGCAATGGCCATATACGAAGTTTGCAGGCACACAGTTATCCCTGTTATGACTGTACGATAGCAGTGAGGCTAAGGCTATTCTCAAACACCGACTGCGACCACGCATCGCTTTCCCACCTTCGGAGTGAAGCTTACGAGCGATGTGCGCTATGTAAACTCCAATCACTGATATCAGGTACCTAGATCCGTGGCGACCACGAAATTTGACGCTAATTTTAATGAGGTAGTAATGAGACTTATTGATTTATGAGCAAAGTTGGGGCTTGGTAAAGTGTAAATTAATCACTAGGTCTGTCTTGTTACGAGGACTCTTTATCTAGGCTTCGCCTTTACAAGGGTTTTCAGATGGCCTCCATGCCCAGATTGTGCTGTCATGACCCGATGTTAAGATGAGATCGGTGTCGACTAAAGACCATTCAACTGTAAACAAACGATCCCGAGCCGAGAATTTTGAGATTATTCGCGCATCTGATTGATCTGATTCCTCAACTGACCATACGTAGCAAACTCTATCGAAAGAGGCGGTGGCTAACTGATATGGCTCATGTGGATTCCAAGCTATATCAGAGATCGATTTCTTATGAGCATCCAATACATGCACAGGCTTTGAGACAACATTTGCTGTCAAATCAGCATACAAACAGTTATCATCACCATCTTGAATCTTGAGCTGAGTCTTGACATCCGCGACCAACAAGTTCTCTTTGAGGTTGAAAATGTAAGCGGCAGATTCATTCGCTGAGGCAGCTATGTAATGATAATAAGGATCATCTACACAAGTTGTCGGGTGCCAGGTCAAACATTGAATATAGCTAGTTCCCAGCGGTCCTTGTATCACAGCAATTCTTCTGAAGAGACGGCTCCTACTTCGATCAGCATGTGACTCTTCAAGGTAGCTAACGATTAATACTTTTCCAGTTGTTGTTCCCAGCGCCATGAGGTCCAAACTTGACTTCCAGGCAACCTCGGATGATTCTCCAATGGCTTCTGGGAGGCTCTGATCGAGAAAGTCATCCAAATAGTTGCTCAAGTTATCAGCATCTTTCTTACAATCATATATGTATAACCTCTTGGACATGCTACCGACTGCATATATTGCCAAACGCGACAAATCTTGTGGAAATGTAGGATTAGGACCCCAGCAGAGAGAGTAAACCCCGTCTGTTTTCAGATGATGGTCTGGTGTGAGCTGAGTCTCGTCCAAATCCCCCGATTCGCGCTCGACGGGTCGGTATTCGACATCAAACAAATTTTCTTCCATCTGATCTGATTCAATTTTGTTGATTTGATTGGGGTTTACAAGCTTTGAACTAAGGATTGGCCGATGCTTAGCCTCAACGAACGTAGCTTTGCGTGGAGTCAAGTCCAAACGCAACACTTTACCTTCTAATGTACCTAAGGCTAATCTATATTCATGACTAGGGTGCCATGAAATCGAGGTCGGACTGAGTGATGCTTTCGCTATTCGCCTGGCTAACAAACTATAACTTGAGCTCATATCGAAACGACGCTCATTGGACCTCTCGCTGACTTGATAAAACTTGACTCCTGCTCTACCTAAGGCGACACCGAGTAGATCCTCTTTAATTTGACTGAATCGCATCATGTGAGTGCGAGATGTGTTGGGCATTGTTGACAATAGATATAATGGTTTTGCCTCTAAGCTATGACCGTCCTTCCTTCCCGCAGTACTTTTGCATGATTTTTGGTCTTTAAGAGACCAAAAAATGTGATTGCCATCAAGCGATGATGTCATGAGTGTCTGTGTAAAGGGTTCAAAAGCGATATTGAATATGAGGGCATGATGTCGTAACGTCTGTTCATTAGCCGGCTTTCTTTGTTTCTCCCTGCCATCCTTGAGTCTGATTTTAGACCTAGCATTTTCAGGTAGATCTAGCACTGTAAGACTGCTGTCTGAGTTGCTTACTAGCAGTTCTAAAGTCTTGGAATCTTTTGATGCTACAAAACTCAGGGCAAACCAATTAATTCGTGGGCCACTAGATTTGCTGCCGAGATCCGGAGAGGCTTGATAGTCGGCAAAATAAAATTCGTTTTCAATATCCCAAACGAGCACCAAGCCGTTTCTCGATGCTGACGCGAGTAAACCTAACGGAAACTTGTTCCCTCGACTGGGATATAACGACATTGAGCAAATTTGGTCATTGTGACGAGCCAGCTTGATTACTCTGGATCCCTGGCCAAGTTCAAAATTGACTTTGACGACAACTATAAGCCCATCATCCATGGCTGTAGCAATGAGACAGACCTGATCCTCTAAGCAAAGTGACTCCATACAACATATTGGATTTGAGTATTGGGGTAGATCTAATTCGATTTTGTGGTGCGATTCAATGAAGTCTGGTTTGGATTGAGGGTAGCTCCCTGGCGTAGACATGCCATCAAAACCTCTTAGTTTCAGCCAGAAAACAAGGTTAGTTTTCTCTCTCAGCAACGAGATACCGAGAAAAGCATTCTTGGAGTTTGGCCATAGACAAGAATTGATCTGTTGAGTTACGTTGAATCTTGGCTTCTTACTACAATGCTCACCGTTGTTCGCCTGTTGAACTTGTAGAGGTTCAACAAATCTCGATATAAGCTCAGATTTTTTTAAATGCATGAGATTTTCATTGGACAGACAGTTATGGATGAGGAAAGACCCACTTTCTGTGAGTACCATGACCAGAGGAAATGGTGAGGTTTTAAGGAATCTTATGCATGAAACACGTGAGTTATCCTCCTTGACGTCAACCAGGTTGGTAGCAATAGCTGACATGCGATCTGACTGTTCGACTTGAGACCCAGACTGCTGTCGATTGGCGCAATTACTTGAAGACTGATGGTGGTGTATCAGGCCATAACAGAAGCAACCAATCGATCCATAAGCAAAATAGGACAGTCTATCACATTCGTTACCGTCTCTGTCGTTATTTGTGAGTCTAACTTCACTCAACTCGGCCACAGTTTCCTCCAGATCGTGGCAAGTAGCTTTCGGTGGTGTCCAAATGTCTGAAATGTCCGGCATGAACCACGAGCCTATAGGTCCGATAAGAAAATGGCATCTTTGTTCCTTGGGTAGTTTTGCAAAGCAAGAGGACTTGGATTTCACCATCGCGGTTTAGATTGATAAGTTCTGGAGAGGATTACATCGGGGATTCTGGCTTACCAATGTATCCTAAATTTCCGAGGGTTAAGCAATAGTACACACGGATCAGGGGCCTGATTGTCTTTTCTGATGTCACAATTCACTGGCCGACCGACGCCGGAATGCGAAGGATAACGAGTATGTCTCTCATCTAGTCTAGTAAATAAACCGGGAATATATCCAAATACTAGGAATGAGGGATTCGTGTATACACACACCACATGCACTTGTGATGCATCGCATGGCCTCCATTCGCAGCAATGCGAAAATGAGCGTCCGATAAGTCAGGAACAGATGTATGCAGTGGAGCTTTTTTGTACTCACTGAATCCCATCTGATTTAATATCGCCGAATCAATTCCAATATCCGTATACGACAACCAAGTATCAATCAAACTGTTTCGACATGGTTATTGTTAAGGAAAGTCCCTATCTTGCGCCATACTTGATTCACGATGCACCAGTCAACGAGAAGACGAAACAAGTAAGGGAAAGATTCAAGGTCGACGAGGCAACTGGGTACCCAGAGTTTTACTCTTGGCGAGCACTAGCTCGGCTCGGTCCGGATTACAAACCTGAGGATCCATTCCTCAAGTTTGATCCGTATAACCCCGACGAGTATATCAGCACTAAACTCACTTATGTAACCATATGTTTCGTCAGTGGTGTTGGTGGGATGATGTATATAAATCGTTTTATCGGTAGACCATTATTCTTCCGTTTCGGGAGGGCTCTAGTTTTAAGTACGCTTGGGTCTGGTATGCTACTCTGGGGACTCCAGAAATCTATGGAACAACAAGCCGTAAAGAATAGAATAATAGTGGACTATCTACGACAACACCCAGAGAGATTCGGAACGATCCACCGTCCGAAATTTAGAGAACTACTGCACATTTACCGCCCCGTCCGCTAGTGGGGCACACCGACAGCATCGAGCTAGACAAATTTCAGGTTAAACGACTTCTAAAGGTTTCGGTCATGGTACAGTACAATGGTACTGTAGTGTAATAAGACATATTGTAAAAATTATTAAAATGTTGTAGTTTAAATTTAGCGCTCGATTCAGTGCGCGTGCTGCCTCTGCATCGTCAGTATTTGTGTTCAAAATCATTCCGTAGAGTTGATGTTTTCAAACTCCTCCGCCCTTGCAGAACTTCGTCGAATCCATATTCCAGACCATTGTCATTCAATACACCCCGAAACTATTTACTCTGAATTGGCACAGTCATCAATAAAGATCAAATGTCCTCCCAAGGAATGGTCAATCACAGTGCCTCTGCCCTGGAGGAGGCAGGTAAGCGGTTGTTGGATATGAGCCAGCGGTTGGACATAAATCTATTGGACAATGTTGTTAGAGCTATGTACTCAGGTGATGCCACGCAACAAAAGGTTGCCCAAAATGTATTGACACAACTTAAAGAGAACCCCGACTCTTGGATGAAAGTCGACGCCATATTACAATATTCTAAAAACCAAGAGACAAAATATTTCGCACTTCAAATACTAGAAAATCTAATCAAAACCCGCTGGAATGCGTTACCTGCAGTCCAGACAGCCGGCATCAAAACTTTCATTATCGATCTCATAATCAAGACGTCCTCAGATCCAGCCACCGTAGAGCGCGAGAAATTCTATCTAACGAAACTCAACATGGTTTTGGTCCAGATATTGAAACGAGAATGGCCTAAACGTTGGCCGACGTTCATCAGTGACATTGTTGGCGCCAGCAAATCTAACGAGAGTTTGTGCCAGAATAACATGAACATTCTCAAACTACTCAGCGAGGAGGTCTTCGATTTCTCCAGTGGCCAGCTAACGCAAGCCAAGACGAAGTACCTCAAAGATACAATGTGTCACGAGTTCTCCAAAATCTTTCAACTATGCACGTTCGTGATGGAGACGTCAACAAACGAAAATCTCGTATCATCAACCCTGGAAACACTGCTGCCCTTTCTAAACTGGATACCTGTAAGCTATGTATTCGATACCTCTTTGATTGACACGTTGACGATGAGATTTTTACCCGAGGCAAGGTTCAGAAACATAACACTACAGTGTCTAACAGAAATAGCTGCCATCAGAAATTCTAGCTATCAGATGGCATTCGTCAAACTGTTCACGCAAACGATGGAAAAACTCAAGCTCGTCTTGCCAAGATCCACTTGTATAAAAGAAGCCCACGCGAAGGGGACAGATGATGAACAAAAATTTATCCAGAACCTGAGTCTCTTTCTTTGTACTTATCTTAAAGAACACGGTACGTTTTTGGAGGGGAACACCGAATACTATCCGACTCTAAATCTGGCTCTCAATTATCTTATACAGATTTCCGAAGTGGAAGACGTTGAGATATTCAAGATATGCTTAGAATATTGGAATTATTTTGCAAATCGGTTGTACTTAGCAAACACAAGTGTCTTACCCAGTATGACACTAGATCAAACCATGTATCCCAGAATCTTGTCCACTCTGCGATACATTATTATTGCTAGAATGGCCAAACCTGAAGAAGTTCTCGTGGTTGAGAACGATCAAGGTGAAGTTGTAAGAGAATTCATGAAAGATACAGATTCCATAACGCTCTATAGGAACATGCGAGAGACACTCGTCTATTTAACGCATTTGGACTATGCAGATACGGAACGTATCATGACTTCCAAGCTTGCAAATCAAGTGAACAATACCGAATGGTCGTGGAAGTCGTTGAACACTCTTTGTTGGGCTATTGGATCTATTAGCGGTGCCATGAGCGAGGAAGATGAGAGACGCTTCCTCGTTACAGTGATAAAAGACCTTCTGGGTCTTTGTGAGAAAAAACGTGGCAAAGATAACAAAGCCATCATTGCAGCAAACATCATGTACGTTGTCGGTCAATATCCGCGCTTCCTTAGAGCCCATTGGAAATTCCTTAAAACAGTGGTTAACAAGCTGTTTGAATTCATGCACGAAACTCATGATGGAGTCCAAGATATGGCTTGCGATACATTCATAAAAATCTCCCAAAAATGTCGCCGCCATTTTGTGACACTTCAAGCAGGCGAGCCTGCTCCATTTATTGACGAGATTTTGAACACCATCGAAAACATAATTTGCCATCTCCAGCCTCAACAAGTTCATACGTTCTATGAGGCTGTAGGGTGCATGATCGCTGCCCAAACCGATGAGCAGATACAAGAGCAGCTCATAAAAAAGTACATGGGCTTACCGAATCATATCTGGGATGAGATTGTCCAACAAGCTCAGAAGAACGTAGAGATACTCAAAGATCCGGCAGCAGTCAGACAGTTGGCGAACATCCTAAAGACTAATATTAGAGCCTGCAAGTCTCTAGGTCACTCTTATGTGGTGCAACTGAAGGCTATATTCCTAGATATGCTAAATATATACAAAGTAATGAGTCTTAACATAACGGCCGCGATCTCCACTAATGGTGAGGCAATCACCAATCAACCTGTCATACGATCTATGCGCACTGTGAAGAAGGAAACTCTTAAACTTACAGGTCTCTGGATCAGTCAATCACAGAACAATAGCCTCGTGTTGACGAGTTTCATTCCACCCTTGCTTGAGTCAGTTTTGGTAGATTACAAAGAATGCACTGTCCCCTCTGCCCGAGAACCAGAAGTCTTATCCACAATGTCAATCATTGTAGAAAAGTTGAACGTGAGTATCAGATGTTCCCTTCTCCAATCTAATTTTGACTTCGCAACTAAAACTAACCAATCCTACTGAATAAATAGAAAAATTTCATCACATACGTGCCAGCAGTATTCAATGCCGTCTTCGAGTGCACCGTAGGGATGATAAGTGAGAACTTCGAGGACCACCCAGAGCACAGGATAAACTTTTATAACCTTCTACATCAAGTTGTCAAACGCTGCTTCCCCGCCATCTTAGCCCTGTCACCCCAACAATTTAAGCTAGTTCTAGATTCGATCATCTGGGCAATCAAGCATACGATGCGAAACGTGGCTGAGGTCGGACACCTAACTCTTTATGCATTATTGGAGAACATAGCAACCAACGACGAAGCTATGCAAACATTCTATCAATCATATTGCCTAGATATACTGCAACACCTATTTAGTGTCATCACCGATCCGTCGCTTACCGCAGGTCTTGTGCAACAGACAACGGTTCTTGCGTATATTTTTTCAATGATAGAAACAGATAAGATTCGTGTACCTTTAAGTCCCACGCAATTGCAGAGTAATCTTTCAAATGTTGCATTCGTTAAAGAGTACGTCAAAGACCTTCTGAAGAATGTGTACCCCCACTTGACTGACGCCCAAGTTGATATCACTGTAAAAGGATTTTTCGATTTGGATCAAGATATTCCCGCATTCAAAGACCATCTGAGGGACTTTCTAATTCAGATCAGAGAATTTTCCGGTGCTGATGATAGTGATCTATTTCTGGCAGAGCGTGAGTTGTTGTTGAAGCAGCACGAGGAGGAAAAACGTCAACGACAAATGATGGTTCCGGGTATCATAAATCCCCATGACATACTTGAGGAAATGCAGGATTAACTCTACTTTCCGTTGAATTATTGCGTGTTGAAGGGTCCAGGATAAGTGGAATAAACGACGAACTTGATCTGCCTCCATCAACTACCTCAATTCAAACTCGCTGAATTTCGCTCATATGCCTCTCGGACTGCTCGTTTCCTGTTCCGCTCTTCTCCAAACTACCAACATTAGTTTAAACGCAAATCCAAGTTATCAAAACAGACGGCCTAAAGCGCAATCACGAACCAGATAGTCTGACTACATAAGCCTCTCTGCTGGCTCTCGATCAAAGTATCTGGCCAGCAGGACTCCCATGAAGAACTGTGAACGAAAATACAGTTCAGTTTTGACGATCGAGGCATGGGTGTTAGTTATGATCAATACTTACCACCAGGAGAAGAGGAATCAAGCAGCATAGCATAACCAACACCAAACATGTCGTACAAAGCTCGAACATTAGAGATGAAGCAATTAAATGAGTCTAGCTTGAACCAAACAACACACGACTTGATTGTGGACATGATATGTTGGGCAACTATTCAAGAGGCTATACGGTTTGGACCGAGCATAAGTCGCTTTCAACAAATTTTAAAAACATTGCATCTTCTGACTGTCTTGTTCGGGGTGCAAGAGCGATTTCCGCGAAACAATCACAGGTGGCACGTACAATCCCTCAGTCTATCAGTCTTGCCTTGGAGATGAATAGATCAAGTGTGGTTAAGTGAGCTGAGTCTCGTGAGGTAGCAGTCTGATCCTCCAGGCCTCAAACCGATGGTTGAGGCTTTGTTCACGGTGTATGAGAAAATCTTCAATCGCCCTATCTGGGTAACACAAACTTCGGCAGCTCGTTAATTTTTCTACAGATTCTGCATCTAAATAGAACAACCTCCGTATTCTAGATTGAATTAAGCCCATGGTGCATAGAAAACAAGGTTCCTCAGTGACAAAAATATCATAGTTTGTGCATAAGTAAGGCAAAAATCTGGCATCGATTCGATGGTCTTTGAGCTCTTCCTGTTTATCTAATTCGCTTTGCATGAGTTGCATAAGAGTGTCATCGGTTGAGGATTTCCAATGGCCAGAACCCTCGTTGACCGCTACCGAGTCTATAGATACCATAGTTGGATGCATTAATGGATTTTTGACAAGACTCTGTTGGCTAGACAAACCTATACCATGGATTTTGGCGCATCTAAAGATGATCGCTCCTGCTGTAATTGTTGCAGAGTTAGACTCGATGTACGTTAGAAGGTTTTTCACAATGATCTTGAGAACAAGTTTTTCCGCCTCGTTGAATAATGAGCCGTCCATGCACTGAATCAGATAGTTACACTTTGCAAACTTGCAAGGCCAGATTTCGTTGCAAGTTCTCAACTGGTGGTCTGTCTTTGGGGCACTCGAAGGAACATAGGCGACCCGATAGCTCTCAAAAATGCCCTCCTCAGAGAACATTTCCTTCAGCTCCTCAAGTTCATTAACCGGATTGTCCCTGTTTGATTTTGTCTTGCATAAGATACATTCGATTTCACCGCCAGGCAGGTTTCGAACCCGCCTCAAGTGTTTCAGATCAGTGGTTGAAAGATCCTTTGTAGCTCGAAATGCTTTCGGAATGTCTCTCTTTGAACCAGTTATCCTCGCAACAATAACAGGCATAAGTGGTGGTTTTGTATAGAGCTCTTTCTCCAGGACAGCTTGTATGTCTAAATCGAAATCCCTCATCTTATAAATAAGAATCTTGTAGACTGGCATAGGTTGGCACAACGGTAGGCCTGGCTTGCTCCTGGACCCTTCTTGACGTACCGGCTCTGCACCGATGAGGAGGCGGGGCTCCGCGCCCCGCCCCTCACGAGAGGGTGGGTTAAAGAGGGCGGGTCAGACATATATGTATCAGATATTGTTGCGAAGCTAGGATGAGCTAGGAATGAATGCATTTTACCTGATTTAATGAATTCTCAATAGGACTCAAATGTTGAATGGAATCATGGGTCTGTTTGGTAAAACCACACAGAAATCACCAAAAGATCAGTGTCGAGAATGGACAGGGAAGTTGAGAAAGCAAGGTTACCTGTTAGATAGAGAAGTGAGAAAGATTGAAAATGAAGAATCGAAGATACAACGAGATCTCAAGACAGCAGCTAAGAAAAACGATAAGGATGTTTGCTTGATTCTGGCAAAGGAACTGATAAGGTCGAAAAAGGCTAAAAATCGTCTACATGCCGCAAAATCGCAAATTAACTCAATATCCATGATAATTCAGGAACAGATGGCCACGGTCAGGATGGCAGGGTGCCTACAGCGTAGTACTGAGGTGATGAAAAATATGCAAGATTTAGTCAACGTTAGGGGTATCTCAGCAACGATGCAGGATTTGTCCAGGGAGATGATGAAAACAGGAATCATCGGCGAGATGATGGACGAGGCCGTGGAGGAAGCTATTGACGAGGAGCCAATCGACGAGGAGGCACAAGCAGAGGTTGATAGAATAATGTCGGAGCTAAACGTCGCTACGGGGGCCAAGCTGGCAAACGCTCCGTCTGTGTCTGTACCGACGATGGAAGAAACTGGACTCGAAGCCTCAACTTCGAAAGAGGCGACAACCGCCACTATACGGTAGTAAACTTTATAATTATCGATACAAATATCCACATCAATATAGGTGAATCTATCGTCTTCTCCACAACTTCAGTGTGTTTCTCCTCTTCCATGAGGCCTTCTTTGAGCCACCGATGGTCTTCGAGTAACCGACACCCTTGCCTAGACCACGATGCTTCCGGCCGGCAGATGTGAGACCTCTTAACTCGCGATGTTTGTGCACTGACTTGCAAATCCAGTTGATCTTTGGATCTCTTCTAACAGCTTTGTGGAAGGGATCAATGCAGATGACCTCGTAGAATTTGAAAGTAGAGTCTTGCGCAACCCAGTATGAGTTCAAAACACGCAGCGACTTGGCGACACGGCGTCCCACTCTCTCCTCAGCGATAGCTTGGAGATTACGTTTGGGTTTGAGTTCATTGACACCGTGATTCTTGGTTTTACCGTAAGTGGCACCCTTGGGAGCTTGCTTCTTTCTGCAACCTCGCCTTATTCGGATGCGGTACACAACAAACCCTTGCTTTGCCTTGTAACCTAGACGTCTCGCTTTTTCGGGTCTAGAGGGTCTTGGAACACGATGGACAACGCTGAGCTGTCGGTATTGCCAGCATCTAATGCGTAGCAAAAATCGCATGACATCGGACTGCTTGTTTCGCCAGAATTCTTGCATATACTTGTAAGCACCCATGTTGGATATGCTTAGGTAGGCGACCCTATCTAATTTGTATTGATATCGCTCACGTTATGATCAGTATAAACTGTGTTAGACCGGTTGATTTGGGATCGATCATAGGCTGAGGTCGATGGTTGTTCTGGATTATAATAACTGAGAGAGGGACCCCAGATCGATGGATGGTCGCACGGACAGATTGTGGATCAATGCTTTTTGAGAATTTATTCGCATTCACGTTGCCGGCGTCCGGTTCGTCAACGCCATCTAGGTACAGTTTGTTGCAGTGATGCGCGAAATTCAAACACTCTCGATCGTGCATGAATCCCCTTTTCCGTGCATCACATGTAAACAGATCGCTCACCAAGATCCGAGATAAGGACACCACAGAATCTGTGCCACTGATGCAATCTACATGCAGATTCCACCCTGATTGCTCATGAACTAAATCCAGAAACTGATAAAGGATGGTCTTCCACCTAGTGAACCAATCCTGAAGAACTAAGCTAGCGCATCTATACATATACAGTTAGGAACGAGCCAGTAAGGAATACTCTAAGAACAGCCAATAGCAAAGATATGCTCTCGAAAACTTCAACCTTTCTTAATCACCCCAACTTGATCATCAGACGCTTTGCTATTCAAACTGCAAACTCGGACGAAGTTAGACAGCGGCTGAAGGACGAGGTTAAGAACCTATATAGAACGCTGATATATCTGAGTCGCGAATGGCCGACAGATATACGACCGAAGATAAGAGAAGCTTTCAAAAAGAACATCGGAGTGACAAGCGAGGACGAGATTCGAAGGCTCATAGATAGAGGAAATTACATTTGTCGAGAGATCACTGCAACCTATCATCTAAGAAAGTATCGCGCGATGAAGAGAAGATACTACTCCGACGATTAAGACTTTTGTGATAGTTGAAATTGATTGCTACTACGTTTTAAGGATGGACTCATCACTTAAGAAAACTAGTTCTCTGTCACACTCTTTCATTGCATCTTTTTGTTACATAATTTGGCAAATCTGGTGATTGTTGGAGCACCATGAACGATACTCGATCCGGCCTCAAAGTTCTCCTCTTCATCAATCTGTTTCTCATAGATGGTCCATCTCTGCTGTCCATCATCATGATAACTTTATCCAAATGGGACTCATCTATTGGCGCCACAACTTCCAAAGGTATATCACGAACGGCCCTAAATAGACCGCAATTGTTCAACTGCTCATTCTCTAGTCTAATGCAATTCCAAACGAACCTTCGAAACATTTCCATTGGCGCAAGCAAGGAAACAACAAGTCCAGCCTCAATGTTTGAGAATTCTGTCAAGGAGATGGTTATGATCCAGCCGAAACGGAGTATCCAATTTTCAAATATCGCAAAATAATAAACCCACACGGGATAAACCAAATTTTTGCGCAAAAATGGGTAACTCTTCTTATCCCTCTGTTCCTTCTTTGTAAAGTCCTCCCAAGAATCAGTGCTCGAAAGTGAACCGTCAACAGCTTTCTTCCGGAACTGCGATTCGCTCGGCTCAGTTGTATCATAAGTGTTGAATAAGCCAAAGTCGTATATTATATCCCAATATGCTGTCAAACACGATGTGAAAATTGCTGCAACCATCCAGATGACCCTCATCGTGTCGAAATTAAACGAACTCTCCTTATACTGTGATATAGATGATAGAACGACCACCGAAACCATGCAACCGTATTTAACGGCGTTCGCCAGGTGAAGAGTCAGCCAATTTTCGTCGCGCCATCGTCTTAGACATTGCGCACAACGGAACCAAGCAGGTAAGGCTGCTACAACTGTTCGAATGACCAAATCTTGGGGATTTCTGGTGACGCAACGATCTATTGGACGATTCCAATCGATCAACGTTAGTTTCTGTGTTGAGTTTATTCTGAGATAAAAGTGGCACTGGTAACTTACTCGCATAGTCTGGCGTTAGATGAGATACTGAAAGGACATCACCGGTGGTGTAAAAGCAGCTTAGATATTCAAGATCTAGGAACAGGGGCACAATACTGACAAGTTGGTCGGCGATCCAAAAGTCAGCGAACTTGACCGGATGCAGAGGAGCAGTAAATATTCGACCCTATGAGTTGATCAAAAGAGGTTAGCTGGTGAGGGGGAATCGTTGGCTGGTGGAGCTAAGTCGGTAGTCTTTGAATACTTACGAGTATACGAATCAGCCAGAATCTGGCCCGATAATGGCAGGTTGCGGTCGGATTGAAGAGGAATGCAATGATTATTACAACCACCACTAGCGGACAAACCGAGGGTCTGATTCCAAGCCGTCTCGAGAACAAGAATAATAGGACAGAAATTGACCACAGGATGCCTAGAAGAGATGCAAACTCTAGGAAGTGTTGGAAGGATAGATTATTTCTCGGATTCAATTCAAAAATAAGGACGTGATTTATCTTGTAGTGTTTCCAAATAACTATGCTGATGCCCGATTGGAATAAGAATATTATCAGCACCAATGGGCTACGGTACAATCTAAACACCGTGCGCCAATCATAATCAGTATCACTGAGAAAACCAACTAATATGACAAGAATAAATAGAACAGCGAACATTCCCAGCTCATAGCCGACCCGGAAGTCGAGCATTGGCGATGAGGGTTTGTACACATTGCTAGGTACTTGCAACTTTTCGATTGCTTTGCGGCGATTCCCGTTCTCAAAATGCAAAGTATATATATGCTCGACTCCCTCGACTAGTTGATCAATTGTTTGAAGGTCGTTGTAAAAATCGGCCGTCTGTACGTATTCCTGATAGAATTTTCTACCTAATGTTGAGGCAAACATGCGGTCGTGCTTTCTTAAAATTTGTTCAAATCCGCTATAGTTCAGTTGGGAGTATTGCTCGAACAAAACCAGGTTAAAGTAGAGTTCGCGGAAGGCAAATTTTAAATGCGCTATCTTTTTCTTATATGAGGCAACAATCTTCTTCTTGGATTGTGGAGTCGCGCCAGCTAGAGTTTGAGGATGCTGAACATCGATGGAGGTTGAACTGCTACCTTGAGAATCAAATTTAAGATTGCTGTGCATCAGGTGGCCTAGTCTTAACTTGCGATTAACTTTCAGCGGAAGTTGAGGGTAATTCTCGGGAACACTATGCAAATTGTCAGTTAACTTTTGCGTTGAGCTTGATATGCTTTCGGAGAGCTTGCTTGCCAACAGGGAAACTCTTTCTCTTCGGGACTTTGTGGCTGCCCGCGGGATTCCGTTAAATATCGAGGTGACGTTTGGTCGGTCGTGAGCTCCCAAAACTCGGTGGCCATTTTGAGTGTCATACCCGACTGTGCTTGATAAAGAGCGTGAGCTCACTTTGTCCTTGAGATTCTTGAAAAGCTCTGAAATTGAATTGACTGTATTGTACAAATTAGAGTCCCATTCCTGCTGCGACCGAAAAGATAGGTCCGGCTGGATCTCCCTATATATGGCGCTGGACAAAACTTGTTCGAGCTGATCCTGCAAGTTCTTGTACTTCCCCTCCATCTCAGATAGCTTCTCCTTGTGGAAGGCGTTAATTTTGTCCAATTGGAGCTGGCATTGGCGGCTGAAGTAGCTGGCAAACTTTTGGTTGAATTTGATAAGTTCGAAATACGAATCGATGCCGCGCTCTCTCGATTTCATATTCTTACTCTCTATTGCCTTATTCAATAAGGCATCAAGTGCATGGTAGTCGAGATATCGATCGCGCCATTCCGGCACCATGTTCATATCGAGCATCTGCGTGTACTTCATGGTTTCTAGACTGAGTCTTCTTCAATTACTCAGAGCGGACAGTTGGAGTGGTCAGTTTCGATTGAGAGATCACATCAAAATATCTTGATCTTGTTCCGAATTGGAGATCAAAGCCACGACAGCCCTGACTGACGGAAACAATTTGTTGTTCTCTAGTTAACTTTGTAAAGAGTGGCCTGCATTCATGAGCTGAGCCCATAGAAGTCTGGCTTCGAAATCAATGAGTCCACCAGATTAATCGACACTTTTTGTATCGTGCGGTTGAACAGGAAGGACTAAAGGCGAGCGACAGTCTGCGAGGGAAGTATAGATTTCGTAACCTTAACATTTAATCTAACCAATGGTGCAACAAGCTAAAAACCACCATTACATTCAGTATCGTGCCTTTAACGACAACAACAGATTCGAGGCTCCGAACTTGGTCATCAATATTCATAGACTAGATCAATAGTATATCTGGCTCTCGTCATAGCCGAGCCATACAACTCTTCGGGCTCTCGTGTCGGTAGACCAGTCAGATGGTTGAAGGTTAGTAGGGTACAAGCGCCATATAGTAAGCGCATAAGGCTCTCGAGGGTAGAGAGTCAAATCAGCGCTCGCTCGCACATGTGGCCAGAATGGTTGTGTTTATATTTGAAGAGGTTTGCCACCATTAACTATGTCACTCCGGAGATGTTTTCTGGTTGGTCCATGCCGGAGTCGGATAGATCGTTTGCATCCAATATTGTCTTCAGCTAGCCAGTACCAATGGACCGCCCCAGGCACACAGACCACGAACCTCGATTGGAACCAATCAAGACGGCAACACGAATCTGCCAATTCCAAGATTCTCATCTACCAGGGCAAACTTGGTAATAGAATTCTCTACCTGAAGGGAATATCGATCCTCTCGTCGTTCGGTTTAGCTTGCTCCTATGGATATGTCGTGGGTCAGAAAGGTTTGTCTGTAGCTATAGCCGGCATTGGACTGGCTTTCATACCCTTCTTCCTATCACCGGTCGCGATATCTTGGTTCTTCAAGCGCTATGTCACGGAGTTGTACTACGATCCAATCAACGATAAATTCACGGCACATCATTACGGTTTGTTCCTGAATAAGAAGGAATGCACCTACAAAAGTGAGGATGTGGTAAGATCCGATGTCACCCACATGCTCAATACCTTTACAGTCGGCAAGAGGCCGTTCTTTTTGAATGATGAGGATCTCAGCAGCGATGAGGCTGTAAAATTATACAGGAAAATGTTAGGAACTGAGAATAAAGCATACACATAATGTTATCGTTAGACTGTTAGTTGAAGTGTAGCCAAGTCTTCGCGATTTTCAGGAGACTGGTTGTTCCCTCGACTTGGCCAAGACTCTGATGCGATTAAATCGATTCAATAGTCCTGCGCCAGTTTAATTTGGGAAAGCGTTATCTCTAGACAAGTATGGTATTAAGTAGTCTAGCTTCTTCCACTTTCCTGATTCTATCCACTGTGGATAGAACACTCACATACGCACCTTCGTCTCGGTTGGTACTTTGAATAAGACTTGGTATAACATGAGCAGTGGTTCTCATTCTAGGCGCGTGTAGAGTCGAATGGTTGAAGGCTCGTCGACCATAATTTGCAACATCAGCACAAGGCTAGAGTGTCTCTGGTGGAGACTCTGGTATTGGATTAGCTCTAGGGGTTAATTGGAAGTTCACGTGGGATGTTTGTGAGCTGAAGTCGGTCCGCTAGGGGCGCTATACAAACGATAACGCATGATGGCTGCAAGTTTCTCGAGAAATTGTAATCTATAGAGGTAAACATGTGGCTCTTCCCTCATGTGGACGGCGGCAGGCAAGAAAGATTTCACGTTGACCTCTCAATAGCCAGCGGTCAAGTGTCTGGTAGTGGGAGTGCGAGCAACGCGGCCTGCTGATGAAATTATTGGTCCTGGGCATTGCAATGCGCGTGTGTTCCGTGTGCGAAGCAGTGGCCCCACCGGTTACTGCTGTACCTCTTTCTGCACAAAACTGGCATTCGCCGCCTCCAACAAGTGCTCGCACATGCAGAAGCCGCTCACCGAATCCTTTCCACAACCGCACGATCCCAGTTGCACTTTTGATCCCCTATGGTCGAGTGTATAAGTAAAGAATCCTTTCAAAGTAGTCGTATCATCTAAATCGCAATCAAATTATCAAATTGTGACCTTGCTGAAGTGCATTAGACGTCAACATGTCTGGACAAGGCAGAGGAAGAGGAGAGTCGTCCAAGATCGCTCGTATGGAGGAACAGGATCAGCCGTACTCTGGTGCAGCCAGGCCAGGACAGCTGCCTGTTTTAGATGTCGAGCAAACGAGTAGCAGTGGCTCCCAGAGCAATTCAGATGGCGAGAAGACCATCAGAGGTCGTGGTGGTTTCAAGAATAGCGAACTCCATACCATACCTGCAGGCATCAAGGAAGTGAGAGCCAAGGATAATGCAGGCGGACAGCCCATCTCCGTTTTGGCCAATTATGTCAGAATACAGCCCATGAAAGAGCGCGAAATTTACCAGTATCGGGTCGACTATGAGCCAAACATTGAATCCGTTAGTCTCAGACGACGACTCTTTGCTAGGGCAACAGAGACTACCTTCTCTAGGAAGGTCATTTTTGATGGAACATCCGACGCCAGAAGTGGTCATAAGACACAGGAAAAGGTGACCAAGTATGAGGTTGAGCACCCCACTGAGCCGGCAACTAAGATAAACATTACGGTCAAGCTTGTGGGCACCATCACCTGGGGCCACTTTGAGATGATTCGCGTCTACAACATGAACATGAAAGCCTTCCTCAGAGCTCTCGGCTTCTACCAGATAAGCAGGGCAGGAGCGTATGTCCATCCACAGTTTGCAACCAACATCGGCAGCAATGAAAACTCGATCGCCATGGTGAGGGGATACAGGACAGCGGCAAACGTTCACGAGGACGGCCACATTCTGATGAACCTGGAGTCGGTGCACAAGATTATGCAGAGCAAGAACGTACTGCAAGTCATGTCCGACATTCGAGCTAGGGCGCAGAACTTCAAGGAGGCTATCAGGGCTCAGCTAACCGGAAAGCTAGTTGTTCCAAGCTACAACAAGATTGTTTACAAAATCGAGGACGTCAAATTCGACATGACCCCTAAGAGTACGTTTCCTGATCGGAGGACAGGCGGCCAACTAAGCTACCTCGATTACTACAACACGAGGTACGGTGTCAAGATTGCAGACCCGCTGCAACCACTCCTTCTAGTGACACAAAACAACAAGCGCCAACGAGAGGGTGAAGGCGACACCCATGACATTTACCTTGTGCCAGAGATGTGCAATATAGCTGGTCTAACTGACTCTCAGCGCAACGACAACCGGCTCAAGATGGACTTGATCAGAGGATCGCAGATCGATCCAGCCGAGAGAGTAAAGAATCTGAATCTATTCCTGCAAAAGTTCCACGACTGCCAGGAGATCACTGAAACACTTAATAGGTGGGGCTACTCATATGGCAGAGAGCCTGTGGAAATAAGGGCTCGAATTATGCCGACTGAAAGTATTGGAATTGGAAGAGCAGTGCCTGACGTGAATAGGTGGCCAAAGGTTGATGGTGTTTCTGCAAGTTTTGATAGCATAGTATTGAGGGAATCTCTAGCCAAGGCGCCAACCTTTCCAAAGATGGTTGTGATTGTTCCTAGATCCGAATTCAACAATCAAGGTCCTATTATGACACGCATCAAGCAGGGATTCGATAAGATTGGACTGAATGTCGGCGAGGTTCAGTTCGTGAGGATGGAGGAGGGCGATGGCGCGCACCACTACGTGCAAACTATCAAGCGAATCCCACCAAATACAACTGCCACCATCGTTATCATGTCAAGCCAAAACAAGGAAAGATACGATGCAATCAAGAAGATGGCTTCAGTCGATCGTGGAATAATTACTCAAGTTGTCACTTCAAGACTCATGATGGACCAGAGGAAGGCTGGAGGTGCAGCAGTCAAGATTGGACTCC
>ENA-UOVY01000250-UOVY01000250.1-plant-metagenome-genome-assembly--contig:-NODE-250-length-33621-cov-620.106924_pt1 | contig 33621 bp, 17 predicted proteins | sample MGYA00249840_ERZ761561 | MGnify/ENA primary metagenome ERZ761561 (study PRJEB28882, sample SAMN05720143) | plant metagenome | isolation source: Guanajuato, Mexico | place: Mexico:Guanajuato, Mexico...
GACTTGGACTTGGACTTGGACTTGATCGGTCGGTTGGTTAGTTAGTTGGGATGGGCCAAAGTAGACGGCACAATAGAGATACAACTTTAGCGGCAAGCGGCAGCGATGGCGATCAAAACACAATGCGGTTGGGCAACCAAGATTGATCAATTGCACTTATCGGCTCCCTACTCCACCCAAACCCGGCCTCCATCTCACTCCTGGAGTCAAAAAGGCCCAATTGAAATTTGCCGCGGTGAGATATTGTGCTGCCGCTGGGATCCCAGTTGGCTCACTGGTTATTGCGGCGGTTTGTTGAAAGTGCACAATTGAATTTGCACAATCTAATGTGTAAGGTACAAACAAACACACACACAACTGTCTCAGAACCAAACAGAAGCCGGTTTCGCCTGTAATGGAAGCCAGAGCAGCAAAAGAAGAGAGGAAGAAAAGCCGCAAATTTAGCCATCAACTTCTTTTTCAACAAAATCGTTCGCCCTCGGCAAAGCATTTGAGTTTCGTCGTTCCAAATCGTTATGTGCTCCATGGCGATTGAGCACAAGCACAATGATACCGGGCGCGCCGAAAGGTATTGTCGCTACCTCCCAACCCACGACCAACATGCTCCCTCCCTTATCGGCTCTCTCGCTCGTTCTAATTTGATTATCAAACTTTATCGCCGTTTGTCACCATTGTGGTGGCTAGCAGTGTGGTTGTTGTTATTTTTGCCGATGTAATTGATGATCCAATTGAACAGTTGTCTGCAGTTTCTTACTCGTCAGCACCCAGCTTGGCTGACATGGTCACAACGATGATCAATTATTTTACCAAATTTTTGTTCACTAGCTGACCATACTGGAGCTGGCAAACCCGATGATGATGCATTAACATCTCAGTTCTCCCATCTTCCAAGAGCTTCAGTCCGATCTAGCGGCTTCGATCAAGCAAACTTTGGCCGACAAAACTCATCGATCAAGAGGGAGCAAGAATACGTTGCTTCATGTTCGGCCACAGTGTGATCAATTAAACATATTCCTTTCAGCGATGGTCATACATGTAAAACTGTTCCTTCCAAGCCTCATGGGAGACGGCTGACGATTTTGGCCACAGACAAGATTGATTGGTGACAAAAGGGCACAAGTCTGCCCGATTTGAGTTGCGCAAATGGTGTCAGAGTTTTCGCGCTAGTGGTCGAAACGGTCATTGACAGCTTCGTTTGCAATGTTGTCATGTGCATGTTTGTGGGCCGCCGCCACTGAGGTGAGCCCTCAGCAAATTCGTTTCCATGTTTCTGGTGGGCAGGCCGGCTACATTTTGTATTCATGCCTGTATGTCAGGACGGAATACAATTGTATTGGGGCAGCTTTGATTCATTTTGCCGCCGCTACAAAAAGGCGGTGATTTATTGTCAATTAAATTTGGTTTCTATTGGCCATTCATTTCGGCAACCTTTGCGCTCGTCGGTCTTCTCTTTCCCCAGGATCTATCCCCACTTTTAGCTCCCCATCCATGGCCGGACAACTATGCGCCCGCTTACACACAGGCACACTGAGCAACTGTAGCGCAGGCACAGGTAAGTTTCAGGGGACAAATTTCGAGATTTGATCAAATTGATATGCTTGTTACAATACAAATTGCTGAGGGAAACAACAATATGTGCTCAGCTAGCCATTGAGAGACAAGTTTAATTAACTCGCTACCTGGGACATTTTGATAACTTCAAAGGAGGAACGCCGTAGGGCTAAACTCATGGAGGAGGCTAATTGAGATGTTTCGCTCGAGGGCGAGCAAATCCGGATACTCAATGGAGGTGACGCCTCTAGTTTTTCGCACCAATAAGGTTGCTTGCAGGATAACCATAGTTCATTGAGGATGGATGCTGGCGGATTTGTCGACTGATAATCCGGCTGGCGCCACGACCTTGGCAGTTTCAAGCCCTCGCCGGCCTATGCAAAGTTTTGAATCTTACACTTTTGCTCTGCTCGAGTAAATCTACACCGAATCTGCAGCTTAATTCGTTCGCATCTGTTCTATATGTTGTAAGCATAATAAGCGCAGCCCAAGATATATTAGAGGGAGAGAGCGAGAGGGAGTTTGAGGCCGAAATCACTGATTGAAAAATCATACGCCTTTTAATTCTAGCCAATCTCATGGTCTAATAAACTCATCTAACAAACAATAGATAAACACAATATTTAGAGGCGAACGATGATTTTGAGGATCAACTGGTTGTCGTGTTCGGGAGCCCTAGAGTTGGGTCAACTCGGGACATCTCAAAGGGGGCGCGCCCGCTTGGTCGAAGACATAGGAGAAGAGTGGGCGCATTTAAGCGCTCGCTCATGAGGCGGCAAAATTCAAAAAACAAGCCACAGTCAGGGGCCCAAAATCAACACGTGAACCTACTTCTCCTTGAAATCCTTTACCATTTGGCGGCAACGGCGGCTACTTAAAAGCATATTATTCATTATTTCAATATTGTGAAACACAAGAAGCCGCCGGCTGTCCAATGTTTGGCCCAGTGTTGATAGAATAGTAGAATAAGAGGGAGCGACAACTTTTGTCCGCCATTAATCTCAGTGCTCGAGAAGCGAACACTAAGGCGAGGCCTAGTTTGGCCGAGAAGTATCGCCTTGTGTGTTTCTGTGGCTCGCTGAGTTGACACTAATCTCCACTACTCCGCTCGCTCAGGTAGAGCAACCGTATGGCCCATAATCCAGTGGGATGGTTGAGCTAGGACGGTTGGTTGGCCAACCTTGAAGCCAGGCTGGCAGCCCATTCAAGAGGCTCAATCGACCACTGACAAGCAGAACGGAGCCACTTCACTTCACTTCTATCGTGCAAAATTTGCCCAATTCTGACGAATCAATCTAGCGCCGATTGAAACGCAAAACCTGCCGCCTATCTCCAGGATCAACTGATCTTTTGGTTGGTGGGCCGCCTTCCGGCTGGGGCCCCTGCTTATGTAACTTGCTCGCTTTGCCTAGCTGACTTTGTCGGCCTTTTCTCAGACCAGTTCAGCCCAGTGAATTCAAATACAATTTCCGTTCTAGATGAACGCTCTCATGACTTTCAAATTGAACCGGCAAGCGGCGCTGCTCAGTGAAACCGTTTGCCTTGCGCGCCAACCAGGCGACTAATTTCCTTGGCCAACCTCAATCAGTAGCTTTGACGCGCTCTCCTTACTGGTACGAAATGATACGATATGATATGATATATACATGTGCTGTTGGAATGGGGAGATTTTCAGGTTAAAAATCTTGAGCACCCATTTGTGTTCCATTGGCTAGAATTCGTATTTGTACGCGCGCGTGCTCGCTCATCCTCGTACGTCAATCATCCTCCTCCTGTCAATCATTTCATCCTCATGCCACTTAACTTGAGAGGAAAATGGACACTCAGTTTGGTAGGAGATGTGGGAAGAGTCCTTGCGAGTCAAATGGTTGACAACGCTCTCGAGAGAGGAGAGATCAAACTGACTGACTTCTTTCTGCCTACCTGCTGGCAGGATATGAACCAATTCTTTCGCTCACTAGTGTCACCAATGGCGTTGCAATTTGCATTTCAACGCTTCCGTTTTGCAAACTCCGAGCTCTTTTGTTGGCGTGTCAGCCTTTAAAGTTTTGAAGGAGCTAATTTGACGGCTCCATTCTAAGGTTATCGATCTATGGGCAAGAGCAAATTGCCGCGCCAATTTGCGCCCAGTTGACCAGGTGCTACTAGCCTCAAGCTGGCCGCCGCTCTTGCCGGGCGAAGTTGGCCGCAGAGGCTAAGCGGCAAGGAGTTCGTTTCTGTCCGGTTTATCAAGAGTTGGCTACTCTACTAATAGCCGACTCTCCTTACCTGGGCGACATTTGTCCAAATAGGCACATTCGTCTACTGCGCATGCAGTGCTAAGCGGCGCGCATGCGCGCCAACAAGGCCACAGACTGGCCAAGTCTGCGCACTCAATGCGAGAACTGTTTGCGCGCGCCTTTATATGCGCGATCGTTTCGCTTTTTGGGCCGCGCTTTTGCTCGTCAGTTAGTTTTACTTAGTGTTAGACGGTTTGTTTTCTCATTGCGATCCGATTCGATTCGCTTGAGTTCATTTTATCCGTTGCTCCAATGGGAAGCACATCCATCAGGTAGAGGAACAGGTAGAGAGAACGATTTGGCATAAACTTGCCTCCCTTTCTTGTCCTACCAATTGAGTTAAAGCAAGCGGGCAGCTCGTTGTGCGAAGATCTGCCCAAAACAAGCTAACCAAACAGATGGACAGCCCTATAGAGAGACAGGCAAATTGATTGAGCGAGCTCTGAGCTGAAGTTGCAAGCGAAGAAGAGGCGAGCAAGAAGAGAGGAAGACACTTTTTCGAGCTCAAAGCGAGCGGCCCAAAGAGAGAAGCAGCCAAAATTGACCGACACGCCTACTACGACCCTTATCCGGTGATGCCGCATAAAGGTGAGCATTATGCCGACGCGTTTGGCGAACACTCAACACATCACTCCCTCTCTGGTAAATAGTCCGCCCCCTCTATTGTCCCCCTCGCCCGCTAGCCTCCCCCTGAGGCCCCTCTCGCCAAGCTCGCGAGCCACCCGGACTCGAGGCGCTAACCAGATTCAATCCTCTCACTCTGTAACTCGTTGCACAACTCAAAAGGCCACTCGGGCATCAACCAACTGGGCGGCACCTACGTCAATGGGCGGCCGCTGCCGGACAACATTAGGCTCAAGATTGTTGAGCTCTCAAACAGCGGCGCCAGGCCTTGCGACATCTCGCGCATACTTCAAGTTTCAAACGGATGCGTAAGCAAAATCTTGGGCCGTTACTTCGAGACAGGAACAGTGAAGCCGCGCGCTATTGGCGGAAGCAAACCGCGCGTCGCCACGCCCGAAGTTGTGAGAAAAATAGCCATGTTTAAGCGCGAGTGTCCCTCAATTTTTGCTTGGGAGATACGCGAACGCTTGATGGCCGAACAAGTCTGTGATAGCGAGGGAGTTCCAAGCGTAAGTGTTCCAAGTTTCTAGCCCCAGATTGCTACACTAGCAGTTGCAGTTGCAATTGCAAGCACAAGTGCGAGCACCAGTGCAAGCACTCTCCCGGCCGCCCACTTTGTTTCTGCTCATTCGAGGCCACGTTTTGCGCGCCGCACTTATAGGCGCGCGCTGGGCGCTTATCCAAACACTGCAGCGCACAGGGCGCAAGTTTGCGCTTGCCCGCCTATAAGTGTGCGTGCAGATTGCCGCCTTGCAGCGGCGGCAGCGACGGCAACAGCGGCCACTGCGCTGGGCCTTCGCGCTCAGCAAAACGGTTGCGCTGGCGCAAGTTTTACATAAATTTTGTGACACTTTTTTGAAACTTTTGCATCATTTTTCAAACCAACCAGCGCTGCCCCTCTATAGCTGCAAGCTGCTCGCTACAAGCGGCCACTGCAGTGACCCGCTCGCGGCCGCTTATCTCGAGAAGGCCAGTCAGTTTCTCGTTTTGCGCCCCTCGCGCATGAATGGATTTTTAGTTCATTTGAATTTTCAATTGCATCGCAGGCAAACGCACTTTTTCCGCTTCCTGCTGACCATTGTCGGCGGCGGCGGCGGCGGCCCGCAGACGCACCAAGAGTCGCAGATTTGGGCGCAAAGACAACGAGCAGATAACTATCTGGCGGCCGCGACCATTCGGCTGGACATGCATAAAACTGAAACTCGGGCGCCCAACGCGAGTTATTTGCGCCTGTCACTGGCCAGCCCATTCTAGGCGGCGCAGAAGCTAATTTTGTTGTATATAAACAAGATTCGCCACGCACAAGCTAGCCGGCCAAAGAGATAAGGTGGCCCCTTTGTTGCTTGGGCATCCTTGACGCGCGTTTCCAGTTGTTGGTCTCAATTCCCAATTCGCAACCCTCAATCTCAACCAGTTTGGCCGCGCTAGTCCCGTCAACTTGGCACCGTCCACCATTGTTTGGCCTCGCATAAATTCAACAACAAAAAGCGCTACCCGCTAATGTAGTTTATCGGCGGCGCTTGTTTGTTTCGGTATATCACGCGCCAGTTAGCGTTTGCGAGAGTGGCGCCCGAAAACCAGAACTCTCATCGCTGCCATCCATAGCCAGATCTTGTCGACAACTCAATCAGCGCTAATATAATCATTTTCTCGCCTCCACTCGCCGGCCAGACTCGAACCTGAGCTCGCTCGTGGTCAGCGGCAACAACAACAACAACAACAACAACAACAATGACAACCTGGCCTCGGCCACAAATTTGCTCCTCATTGTTAACGCGGCCGACTGTTGCTGGCGCTGCAACAGAGGCCCACGAGCGCGAGAACAACTACAATGGGAGCCAAACTGCGTTGACTTACATGGAGAAGTCATAAATTAACGCCGCCAGTCTTGTTGCTGCTCCTCTCTGGACTTCCTTTCTGGCCGGCAACAATCAGATCATTGGGCCCCATTTGTAAGCGGCCAGTCTGGCTCTAAATTGTGCGCCGGCCGCTTGACTCGAGCGCCCAATGAGAAATTGGCGCTCGAGAGTGGAGATTCCTCCATCCAAAGAAAGAGGAGGATTCGTGTTTCTGTTGACACCTAACATGGGGTTTGCGTTTGCTCCAATTGAGACATTTTTAGCTTCATCAAACGAGGACAAAACGCGACTTTTGCTCACTGGTGGCTGTAAATGATAGCCGAGCCTCAATGGCGCTCACAATGGCTCCACTGAGTCTGGCCGCCGGACTTCACTGGCTAGCCGTGCGCCCAAAGTTTTGCCCGTTTGGGCGCTGCTGTTGCTTTCAGCTGCTAAACACAATCAATCATTGACTTGCACGAGCACATCATCGGAAGTATAGTTTTTCGGCTCTGAGTTTGAACAAACCAATTCGAGTTTATCGTACGAACGATTTGTGGTCGAACAAGCGGCAAAGAGCGAGAGGGACTAACCAAGGCTCAAACTCGTCACCCAACACCGACAAACGCAGGTCTCCTCTATAAATCGGGTGCTCAGACACTTGGCCGCCCAGAAAGATTCATCGCCCTCGTCCGGCTCCTCGGGCCAACAAGTTGGAGGTCAAACACAAGTGCCAAGCTCAGTGGCAACTCCGTCAGTTTTAAGCTCGGCAGTGGCCTCCATGGGCTCAGTTGGCCAGTGCGTGGGCGCTGCAGGTGGGGCCCATGGCGGGCCGGTTGTGTCGTCGTCGGCGGCAGCGGTTGTTGCCGCGAGTGGGGCGGCCTCGCTAGCTGCGGCAGCGGCCACCGAGCATAACAGTGTTTACGACACCCTCAGGATCCTAAACGGCCACCACCAGTCGGCCTGGCAGCACAAACCCTGGTACGCGCACCAGGCCGCCACTGCAAGCGCTGCAGTGGCCGCCCACCACTACCAGGCGGCCGCGGTGGCTGCCGCCCATCACCACGCGGCCGCGGCCGCTTCAATGGCGGCCAGCTCCACCGTTGCCGCCCACCACCAGCAACAGCACCACCAACACCAGCACCACCACCACCACCAGGCGGCCGTCGCAAGCGCCGCCCACCACCACCACCATCACCAGTCTCACCACGCGACCGCCAGCTCCATGTTCGGCCACCACCACGCGCAAAGCCTCCACCAGCACCACCACTCGATGTACGCAGCAGTCGCGGGCTCAGACCTGACAGGGCTGCCATCGATCGCAAGCGGTTCGCCCGTCGACCAGCAGCAGCAGCAGGCAGATTATCAGGCCACTCAGGCTGCCCAAGAGGCCAGCGGCCTGCACCACCATCACCAAAACCTCCACCACCACCATCAGCAGCAGCAGCAGCAGCAGCAACTGCATGCACCCTCGCACCAGCACCAAGTCTATCAGCAGTCCAATCAGGCGGCCGGCAGCTCGCCGCAAGCGGCCCAGAGCGGCGCTAGTGGCGGCGCTGCTGCAGCAAACGGCGCCGGCGCCACCGATCCCTCTGCGGCGTCAATTGGCAAGGGCGACAGCATTGAATCGATGGGCGCCACAAACTCTTATCAGCGGTCGGCCGCCTATCAGTCGGCGCAACCAATCAGACAGGTGTCCTCCTCCTCGTCTAGCGCCACAAGTCCCGCGGGCGGCCAGCAGCAACAGGTTTCTGCGGCAAACGAAAAGCAGCTTGCGGCCGAGCAGAGTCACTACGGCGCTGGAAGCCAGGGCGGCACGCCGGGCTCGCAGGCCAAGGAGGGCGCCGATTACCTGTCGCCAGATAGAGACGCAACCGCCTCGAACGCATACTACTCAATTAAGCGGTCGGCCTACACTGGCCAGCCCTCCTATCCGGCGACCAGCGTGGCCGGCGCGCTCAACTCTGCAGGCCAACAGCAAGCGAGCCAGTACAGCCAGCAACAGCAGCAGCAGCTCCATCACCAGCACCATCACCAGCAGCAGCAGCAACAACAACAACAACATCAACAGCTCCACCAACAGGCAAGCAACAATACGAGCCAGCAGCATCAGTTTTCGCAGCAACAGCAACTCCAGTTGCTAGCCTCCAATCAGGTCCAAACTAACGAGCATCACCAGTCTAATGCCAGTTCAGCGGACTCGATGACAAACTCAACCACGATGACCGCGATGAATGACGATAAAGGTAATTATTATCGACACTTCTACCTGAGCTCCAATCACCCGGTCAGCCTTATTCAGCACTTGGGCTTTTAAGTCTAGCTGGCTAGCGTGGCCAGGTAGGCGGAGGGGCCGGCGGTAGTGGCGGCCGCTTGTAGCTGGTGGCTGTTAGCTCGTAGCTGGTAGTCGGCTGCAAGCAGTCGCTTGTAGGCAGCTGGTAGCGGCGACGGCAGCGGCGACCAAGACCACATTTGCGGGGGCTACGGCGGCGGCGGCGGCGGCGCACTTGGAGGAGGACGAGCGGGAGAGATAGATCAGATGGTAGCCGCTGATAGCTGTTGATAATTGGTTATTGATAAATAAACTTTTGCAAATTTGTCATCAAGATTGAACGCAGACACACGGCCACTGACTGAGTGTACCTCTCTCGTCGTTTGTTGCTAGCACTCAATCTCTCTCTCTCTCCGTGTCCATGCCTCTTCTACCTTCCACCTTTCCCTCTCCGCTCGCCACCGAGAAGTTCAGCCCGAGCTCACCTGCTCGCCGCCCTGCCAGACCAATCCATTGGCAGACAGCCGGCCAGCTAGTGGGGAAGCCTATACGCTGTCGGCCGAATTCCCTCCCATCGGGCGCACGCAAAGCGGCGGCACTAGGAGCGCGCGCGCTAACCCTGCTTTCAGCCGACCAAATGAACCACCTACCTGCCTGGTGGCTGGCTGCCGGCCACTTGGGAATGCGCCGACCTCGCCGCCAACAATGCCCACTTGTTAGCGGCCTCTTATCTGCTCAGGTGCCAGCGCCAGTGTCGGCTGCAGCGCCGCCGCCGCCTCCTCCTCCTCTCATCACGCTCAATCAGATGAATTGGAACAACAAGCTGGCCAATGAGACGGCTTCATATCAACTAACGCACTTGTCTTAATCCCATCAGCTAAATCCAAGAGTTTGGCCAAGGATCCGGCGGCCGTTCTGCCCAAGAAGCGGGGTCGCAAAACAAACGAGGAGGCCAACCTGATGGCGGCCGAGCAGCAGCAGCTTAAGTGCAACAATAGAAGGTTGCCCGCTCGCAACCAGACGGAGCTCGAGGAGATCAAAGATTCGAGCCAGCCTTCTGGGCCTAAGCTGGACGAGACGGAGGCGAGCAACTGTGATAAAAGGCGGCGGTCAAGAGGCGAGCGACCTCTAGGGGATGATGCCGATAACGAGGCCAACATGGAGGAGGGAGATGATGATGATGACGACGACGACGATGATGCGAGCGAGGATGAAGACGAGGATGAAGAAGACGAGGAGGAGGAGGAGGAAGAGGAGGAGGATGAGAGCGAGGAAGATGAAGAGTTTGGTGGAGGCCAAGCGAGCGATTGTTCATCTCAAGAATCTGGACTCAAGAGACGGAAATTGTTGCTCACAACAGGTGAACAGCGACACTCGAGTAAGAGGGTTAAATTGGGCCACGAACATTCGAAGCAATCAGTTAGCTCTAAAAAGAAGAAACTCCAACGCAATCGAACCTCATTCAGTCCCGCCCAAATTGAGGCCCTGGAGAGGGAATTCGAGCAGACACATTATCCGGATGGTTGCGCGCGCGAGAAGCTTGCCCAGCGAATATCGCTACCTGAAGCAAGGATTCAGGTTTGGTTCTCAAATAGGCGAGCCAAGTTTAGACGCGAGGATAAGCTTAGAGGATTGGGGGGCCGACAAGTGGCGGGCTCGCAGTTGGCCTCCAGTGGAGACACCATCACCACCAAGCGCACGCTTGCCGTCAACTCGCCTCCATCTGGTGGCGTCCAATCAAAACGATCTCCCCAGACCCAAGCCACCTCCTTGCTCAGTAGCTGCGACTCAAATTCACGCGGAAGCACCAGCGGTGACACCTATGTTGCCCAAAATCTTGATGGGAAAGCGGCCAGTGCCAACGGCAAGGTTCCCTTTGGCGCACCCTTCGGTGGAGCATCTGGCCAGGTGAGCTATGGGAGGAGCCAGGAAAATGGGGCGAGCGAGCAACATTACAACTCGGCAGCGCACTATCAGCAACCCTTGGCGGATCGTTACTCTACAGAGATGCAGGCTTGCGGTGAGCGGCCCGCTAGTCGCCTGACAGCCTATGGTGCTGCCGATATGAGCTCGGCGGCGACAACCGTAAGCCCTTTGCACGATTCGGCCACGGACCATCTAAACAACTCGCTAGCTGCACTTGCAGCCAGATCCACCTTTAATGCATCGACGTTCTATCATCAGCATCACCAAAGCCATCAAGCGCAACACCATCTTGCGGCGGCAGCAGTCGCAACGCATCATTCAAGCTCCAATTTTGCCTCAATCGGCGACCAGATGAACTCCTACGGTTCGCTCGGTGGTTATGGCAGCTCAATGATACAGCAGGCAGCGGCAGTGGCAGCCGTGGCCAATCATGGCCAGCATGGGCTTCAATCGCAGCAAGCGCAGCATCGTCATAATAATCATGCAACTGGACAGCAAAGTCTCATCCAGCAACATGCAAACTCATGCCATCCCTATAGTCATGTCACAAATTACGCGCTCAGCGCCAAAGACTATGCAATTGGCGCTAGCGTCACAGATGAGCCATCAGAACGACTCCAGGATGCTCATGGGCGACAGTTGCAAAACGCTCTGGAGGCAACCGACTCCTCGAGGCAAATGCTCCTCGTCAACCAGCAACACCAGCAGCAACAATCTTACCATCATCACCACCACCAGCTCAAGCATCATCAGCAGGCAGTATCGCTTCAAACTAACGCTGAACACCAGCATCTCCACCAAAACTCTCGCCAAAACCATCAACACCAGCAACAAATGTTGGCCAGCGCAACCTATCACTAGTTTTCGGCTTCATGAACGGCCTATCGACACTTCAATGATTGAGCTTGTGTGAAGGCAAATGTAAAATAAATTACCATAATGCTTTCGATGTATTACCCTTGCCTCGCTACTGAGTTGATCAACCTCATTTGGCCCATTACAGATGCTCGATCTACTCGCTGTCGGTTTGGTGGAGAGAAAAATCAGCCAACTTGCTCTGAAATCAACCGCTCTAAGCCCAATTTGCCGTGTCTATGCTTCTCAAACAGCTGAATCGATGCATACGCGACAAATATCTGATTAATTGAACCACCATCTTGAAAAACACCATCGTAGTTTGCGCTTGATCTCTGATATCGCTGATAATGGAGTTCTGATCCGAACTGGGCTGTGAGCGTTCATGCAATTGCTACCGTAGACATTAGATGGTCCTGGATCAAGTGTTGCAGACTTGTCGTTAATTCTTGATTTGGTTTGATAGTTTGCTCGAGCGTGAAAGGGGAAATTTCGAAAAATTAGTCACAGGAACGATAAAGCGTCCAGGTGTCGTCTTACTCCATTGGACTTCGGCACGGACATATGTGCCTCAAGCAAGTAGGTTTCTGTTCGAGTCACTCGATACGAGCGTAGAAGAGTCGAACTGATTTTGCTCACCTTGAAGTCCAGCTTTCATCAGGTGATCAAGTCGTGCGTCGTATCAGGCACAGTTGTCCCAGACAAACCAAACTGGACTAGCCTAACGCAGTTAAGCCGGGCATGCTGCTTAGCTACAGACACAGTGCATGGTGCCAAATTTCATGAACCACGGCCCCATATGAACCCTGCCTTTCGGTCGCCCGATCTTGGGTGCTAGGTGCATGAGTTTAACTCTGAGGCTCGAACGTGTGAAGCCACACCAACAGAACGCAGCAGGTCGGTGCAAGTTGCAAGTTGCAGCTTATGAGCAGCCGCTGCACCGCAACACGGAAAAACCGCTCTGAACCAAAACGGTATCCACATGATTTTACAGTCGGCAACTCTCAGCTCATCTATTGGATCCAACGACAACTTTTTGTACCTCATGCGATAAATTTGCAACAGACTTGGAACAAATCGGTAATATACATCTCCTACTTCCAACTGACATAACAATGTCGATTGACAACCGATTGTTTATCGGCCAAGAATCGAAATTGTCCTCATACACATTTTACTCTACATTGGTGCTACTGCTATTTCAAGTCTCTTACAGCTACCAAGAAGACCTTTTACCTCTGAAGGCAGAGGCTTTCGTCATAGATCTCCACCACAAACTGGGCTCAGGTCAACCTTTCACTCGCAGAGGATCCATCTTGGTTAAACCTAAGTCTGAGTATCGAGTTGCTCAGGCGACTTTTGTTGAACAAGCGGCAAAATTGACCAACCCAGAGCTAGAAATATTGAGAAAGGCTAGCGAAGCTGGCGATATCTATTACTTGCAGGCATCCCTGCGCAAAAAGGGAGCTGGACCTTCAGAGCCACCGGTGAAGGTAACCCAGACTCTAGTCAAAGCTTGCTCTCTATTTGTATCAAACCTCATTGACTCAATAACAATCAATCTGAGCCCCACAAACGAGTTTGTAAACGTAAATCTGGCTGCAAATGATCCAGAGTGCGCTGGCTCGCCACCGAACCAACTATCTAGCGAATTCAACACCACAATACTTGTCGACTCGGGCGCGATCGGGCCCGCACCAGACACAGCAACATACATCAAGAGGCTAGAGGAGGAGAGACAAAGCAAATTAAGAGAGGGCAAAGAGGACAACCGATCCTTTTTCGCCAAATATTGGGTATACATTGTACCTGCAGTTATTATACTCATGGTATTCAGTGGTCCATCTGAACAGGGTAGGTGATGAGCAAAAAAATCACCATTTTCGCGCAGCAAAAGAAAACAAAGCGTGCTCGATAAAAGTCATTTAAGTGCATTACACCCTTTCTGGTTGTTGAATAGGATTCTATTGAAAACATAAGACAGCATTATGAATTTTGCCTCAAGGATATTCGTCCGTGGCTTGGCTACTGAATCAGCCAACCAAAAGTTGTACGATAGTCACATTCCCCTCAGCAACCTTCAGAGGGTTTTACTCGCCGTTGGGTCAAGCTTGACAGCTATAGTCGATCCCTATAGACATGATATGGTAGCGGATTTTGGCGAAACCACTGGACATCAAGCGCTCAAATGGATGTACTCGAAAATGACTGACGATGAAGAGGGTAGACGAGTTCTATCCGAGCGACCTAGATTGAGGAGCGATCATCTGGATTACGAACGACTCAAAACAATGCCCGAAAATACTTTCGGTTATCACTATTCGCGTTTCTACTCCGATAATGGTGTTTCGCCTGACACAAGGAAAGAGGTCCAGTTTGTAGACGACGCGGATTTGGCTTACGTAATGCAGAGATATCGCGAGTTGCATGATATTGTTCACACCATTCTCAGGCAACCTACAACGATCAAGGGCGAAGTCATTGTGAAGGCATTCGAAGGAGTCCAAACTCGTTTACCTTTGTGCATCTTGGGGGGCATAATGGGTCCGTTGAGGTTGAACCGCGAAGAGAAATTGCAGTATTTGATGCGAGACTTGCCTTGGGCTCTGCGATGCGCTCGAGAGGCAAACTTTCTCATGAACGTCTATTTCGAGGATAGATTCGAGCAAGATATAGATGAGCTGAGGCGCGAGTTGAACATTAAGTTGCTGGACTAATGATAAACTCAAGGCAAAGACTTCGATTAAATTGGTTCAGTCAGTTGTTGAGGATGTGCTATTCGTGAATTTTAATTGATGAGAACAAAATGTTACATTGATCACTTTCTCGTTGTTGTTGGTCTTGCTTTCGCTGTCGTCTGATCAAAGATATACAGGTGTCGCCGATTTTGAGTTTTCGGCATTTGAGGCCAAATTTGTCGTAGGTTCTCTGCGGATTCCACGAGGACCAACCTCGATGGAAGACGAAAAAGGGATGCTCGATGGGCACTTCAATGAACACAACGCTTCGGCTGGATTCTAGGAAGAATTTGATTAGAACTGTTGGATTAACAAGTGGCGAGTTTGGCGAGGAGGAGGAACGAGATGAGGCTGAGGTTGTGGTTGAGGTTGAGGTGGAGGGCAAGCTCGAGGCCGAGCTGCTGGAGGAGATGGGCGAGAAGGAACAGGGTGGCCCGACTTCGAGGAAATCCTTCACTACGCTTGAGTCGATATAGAGATCGTCTTGGGACTCGAGTTGGGCACCAATTTGGCTCTGAGTGAACTGGTTTGCATTACTGGTGGTCTTTGTTTGTGACGAAGCAAGACAGTTGAAGCTCATCGGCGGCTCGTGATCGCCGCCCGAAACAACATCCAACTCCTCGTCCTCGTCCTCCTCGTCCTCCATGTCCATCAGCTCCATGGTTGGCGAGTCGAAGCTTGGCGTTGGCTCGGGCGAGTTGAACACCGAGTTGCTGTTGTTGTTTTCGTCGAGCTGGTTTCGGCTATTCGTTTGTCTGCTTCCATTTGCTTGCGCCTGTTGGGCCCTATTGCTGTGGGCAAAGGCAGGTTGCAGATGGTCGGCGCAAGACTGCCTGATGAGTCGCGCGCTCTCAAGGAAATCGTCGCTACTCAAATCCTCGACCTGCTTCAGTTTGCCCGAGGCCAACCTGACTAGGCTGCCCCTGTAGAATTGTATTTGCGGGTATTGCATTTCTTTGATTGTATTTGCGCTTGAGGTTTGGTTTGCTAATCTAGTTGCTTGTTTGCTTCCCGGCTTTTGGGTTGCTCGTGTGGAGTGCGCGCGTTCTGGTTGCCGCGCGCGCGCTTTAGTCTGCCTCACTTCTCCCACCCCCTAAACAGGTGCACCGGTTGCTTGTTGGCGTTGTTTCGCTTGCGAGCTCGCTCGCTGGTCTGCCGGCCCGGCTGTCGCTGGTTTCTGGTTGCGGTCGTGGTTCTGGTTTTGGGTGGGGATGGAAGTTTGGTTGGCTGAGTGGCGCTCAGCTTGGCCGCCTGCGCTGCCAGTGCGCCTGTGTGCGCGAATGCGCGCTACAAGTGTGCGGCGGCCGTGGCGCCGCTGCACTGGCTCCCCCAGTCGGCGCCGCCGTTCAACTGGCGCACAAAATCGGTCAATCGCGCGAGTAGCTTCGGCCGAGGAGGAGGTGAATCGGGCGAACCAGCTGGTGCTGGTCTGGTTGCTCGGCCGGCCGGCCTGAGTCACTGGAAGCGGCGGCGGCGGCTGCCTGGTGCGAGCGGGCGAGCAGGCGCAGTGGCGGCCGAGCGCGCGGCGCCCAGAGGAGCCGCCGGCCGCTCGCTGCTCGCCGCTCGGCCCGGACAGCAGCGCGGACGGCCAGAGCGGCCGCTGCCCCCGCTAAAGCAACAAACCAAATCCTCTCTTTCTCTCTCCCTTCGGCGCCAACTCGGCCCACGAGAACGAGATGGGCCAGCACTGGCAAAATAACAACACCGCCGAGCAAATCCGAGAGCAAGCAAAAGGCAAGCTAACTGGCGCACTTGCTCGCCCCTCCTCTCCGCCGCGGCCAGTGCGCGCAGCTCGCGGGTGTTTGTTTCTGTCTCTGGCCGCCCGAGAGGAGGCTGCTCGCTGCTCGCTGCTGGCCGCCGCCGCCGCCGCAGCAGCAGCCGGCCGGCAGGCGAGACAAACAGGAATGCCATTGAAATAAAACACTCCAAATGAATCGAAGGGGCCGAGCGATAATGGGCGAGATAATATTGGCTGAGGGCAAACAAGCGAGCCGGCCGCCGGAATGCCCGAACCCGAATTGGCTCCCCTCCTCCTCCGTTGGCTGGCTGGCCGGCCAAATCTGGGCCCAAACGGGCGGCGGGCGCCAACAAGTGGACTGGCGGGCGGCGGGGGACGCGCGCGCGGGCCCCTCGGCCGGCCAGCTCGGCTCGGCTCGCCGCAGTCCAGCCGAGTCGAGTCCAGCCAAGTCGAGTCCAGTCCAGTCAGGTTCAGTTCAGTCGGCGCGCCGCTCCAGACTCAATGATCGGGCCAGATTGTGAATAGATAGCCGCGAGTGGCTGTCAGTGGAGTGGCTCAGGCGGGCGGCCGCACGAGCGGCCCATGATTCAGCGCGCCCGAGCCCGCCGGTTGGGTTCGAGCGCGCAGAGAGAGAGAGAGAGAGAGAGGCAGGCGCAGCGGCGGCAGCATCACACTGGGCCCGCCAATTGCAGCGCGAGCGGCGGCCAAGTTGCGACGGCGGCCTCGGCCGCTCCGAGGAGGCTGCAGACTCGAGGCCAGGGGATCCGAAATGGCCGCCGCCGCCGCCGCCTCCACTCATAACAAGTGAAGTTGAAGTCAATTTACTTAAAGGGCCGCAGTTGGCACTGCCTCTGCTCTGCTGCGCTCCCCTCGCCTGAGCTGGGCGCGCGCGAGGCAGCGAGAGCGGAGTTTGGCAGAGTGGGCGCCCACTTGGGTCGCCGCCGCCGCCGCCGGTCGCTCGCGCCGGTGGTGCAATCGCACGCTCGCCGCCGCCGCCGCCGCCGCCGCCGGCCAGCGGGGGCAGCCGAGAGCGGACGGCGCAGGGGGCGCGCGGGGGCCGCCAGCCGGGGGCGGCCCTGAGAGCGGGCCGGCAACAACAAGTGAATCAATGGCCGGTTTTGGGCGGCGCGCGGGCCCAGGGAGCAGATTGCGCGGAGATGGCCGCCGCTCGGGGACCTGGACGCATGAGCGGCGAGTGTGTGTGTGTGAATGTGTACATATGGGCCCAGCTAGGAGGAGGAGGAGGAGCGGGAGTACACACTAACCATTGATCAATACATCAGTAATAATAAAGTGGAAGAGTAGTGAGAGTGGTGGCGGCTAACTTGGCTCGGTTGGCCGCTTGAGAAGTCGCAAGTTGTTGCTCGGAAGCCCAGATTTGGCCTGCGAGAGCGAGAGGAGGGGGAGCTTCACTACACCGCGGGCTCCATTGCCCGGGATTTGGCAATTGGCCACGCCGGCCGAGGCGAGAGTTTGGCCGCTCGCCTTTGAGTGCGCATCAGCTGAGCAACTGGCCGCTGGGCCACTTTCTCACTCATCATTTTGCCCAACATCCCTCCTCCAATGGCCGGCCCATCGTCATCGTCTTGGCCGCCCGGCCATCCACTTGCTCGCATTTGGTGCCGCCGCCGCCGCTCCTCCAGCGCCACTGGCCGGCCTGCCTGCCCGCCTGCGAGCAAGCCAACCAGAGAGCTCGGACATGAGGCGCGAGAAGAAGGCCGAAAATGATGATCTCCATATAATAAAAAGGAATCCAAACAGACAGTAAAGCAGAACAATGAATTCCAATTTATCGTCCGTGTAAATACTGACTGACTGACTGACTGACTGGCTGGCTGGCTGGCTGGCCGGCCGACTGACTGCTGACTGCTGGCCACTCTCGCTCCTTCGCCAGGCTAGCTCGCCCGCCAGCCAGCCAGCCAGCCCGCTCAAACTACAACCAAACCAGCCAAATCTCTACAAACAGAGAGGACAACATTCTGGCTCACAATTTGGGCGCCGCTGGTCCACTTCGGCCTCCTCGCCCAGAGCTGGCTCAAAGAAAAACCAGCGCGCCGCTCGAATCGCACACAAGGCCGCCGACTGGCCGCCGGGCCCCTCTCTGCAATCAAGTCCCACTTGGCCCGCTGCTCGTGCGACTATAATGATAAAACTGATGCTACCATCACAGCGCTATGCTATGTCGCTGTTGCCGTCGCCGTCGTCGTCGTCGTGGCCGTCATCGTGGTGCTTGGCGCAGCCGCTGCCTTGTTTGCGAGCGCTGGAGTCGAAGCGGCTTGCTGAGTCCTCCTGTTGCCGCTCTTCGCCTCCTGGCCAAAGGGCCTGAAGTTGCTCTCTGCAATCAGCTCCCTATGAGTTCTAACCCAGAGATTCTTCGTGTCCACACTGTTGGCCTTAAGGATGATCTTGCAAGTGCTATCACGCGACTTGAGCGACTTGTTGCAATGGATGAGCACGAACTTGGTTCCGTCGTTTCCGCCTCGCTCGGCTCCATCGGCGGGCACAGTTATGCCGGCCAGAGCAGGCGAGCTAGCTTGCGTTGCGGAGGAGGCGGACTCCTTGGTGCCACTCCCACTGCTGGGCTGGTTTGCCGAGTTGCAGGCGCCGTTTGTGCTCGCTGAAACATTTGCCACCGAGCTAGTGGCGCTACTACTGCTACTGCCGCTGCCACAGTCGACTATACTAATTATGTCCGAGAGCATTATCTTGTTTTTAAACTGATAGTGCCACTTTTGCTGGGACGATTCCACTTTAACTTCTTTGGCAAACACTAGATAAAATTCAAATAAAAATACTCTCCTCTCGCGAGTCTTCCTCAATAAAGATTTTGGTTCAGTAACTTGAAAAAAGTCTTGCAATATCACTTCTCCCAGAGCTGATATTTGTATATCACAGCCAACCAACATGCTCAGATGCATGGCGTCATTTGCCTTCTTCGGAACTGACATCATCACCTCAAGTCCGTCCTTAATCTCGTTCTGGCCATTTTCATCACAGGATTGTAGCAAATCTTTCAACAACAATTGGTACTTTGTTATCCTTTGCACTGGTTTGATCAGATAGGCAGACACCGGATGTGTTACCTGGTGTCGTTGTTGTAATTCGTCGAAGAAGCTCGCGCTGTGTTGCACAATTAACTGATTTGATTCAGGTTTGTTCTTGCAATATTCAACATAAACGTCGAAACTCTTGGCCCAAGTGACAAAACAATGGCCAACATCCTCGGGCATTGACTCGTATTTTTCCAACTCCTTGAGAAATGTGTTCCTGTGGAATCGATAGATTTCCTCAATGTTCCCAAACAAAGTCGACTCCTTGTCCTTGATACCAACAGGAAGCTGGCCGCCCGCCTCCCTGTAACCTTTCAAATAAACTCTTATGCAAGTTTCTAAATCTTTAACGTAAGTTCTCTCAGTTGTCAACAGTTCGGCCATAACAAACTCCTTCCTAGTGAGACTCTTACGTTTTTGTTCAATTGAGATGGAAAGCGATTGAGTTTTGATCGCATGATGATTGTCTACAACAATGTTGTTGTTATTGTTGTTTTGACTTAGGTTGGTTGCCGACGATAACTGCAAGTCGGACAAAACTCTAGAGCCCCTCTGATTGGAGTATTGGCTGCACCAATTTGGGGACGCCAACGATGTGGAGCAGATGTCAGAGTTGGTGTCCTTCGAACTAATGCTGTCGCCCTCAACACCTGAATCGGAATTTCTATCCTTGTTTTGATGCTGACTGTTGCTTGAGCCATAACTAGCCTGAGATCTGTTACTTTGTTGGGTAGATTGTGACCTTGAAAGACCGCTGTCTATGGAGTCCGCGTATTCTCTAGAGGTTGAGCTTTTGGTTGGTCTCGAAACATCATGAACATGCGCTCTTTGTTTCAACTCCGCCGATTGCTTTTCGAGGAAGAAAGTTGATTTACACTCCTCATAACATTCAACGAACTCTTTGAACTTGGCATCTAGGTACTCGACGCATTGTTGTAGGACAGCAGCGTGAGAGTGACCTCTCTCAATAACACTGTAGCTCTCGTGATAAATCTTCTTGACTGCATCCTCAGTGCCCTTGAAGGAGCTCTCGAATTCGCGGAATTGTTCCCATCTTACAGAATCTCGTTTCGATGAGATGGCTTCACTGTTCTGTCTTATCCATTCGAGCAAATGACAGGCACAATTCTCAACAAGCGCAAATTGTTGACAGTGGTCGATTTGAGTTTTACGAGCTGACCAAAAGCCCAACACCCTGTTCTCTTGCTTCAAGATAATCTCAAGCTCGCTCTTTACCCTAGATTCAGCGTTCCTTATCATTGATTTAGAGGCCTCTGCGTTTGATGCAGAATAGGTGCGTTCAGCACAACGAATCGAGTATTTCAAAAAAGCCTCCGCTTTTCGACGAACCAAAGTGCAACCCTTGAGAAAAGCCTCCTTCTGTTCACGATGCTTAGCCTGTTGCTGCTGTATCATCATAGTTAAACTGTTACCGGTCCATTTACCATTCACAGAATGAGGCCTACTTCTCGATTCCTGGGCAGCCGCTTCCTTTAGACACTCGGCAACCGATTTAGCTGCATATCTCTCAATCCCACAATAGTCCTCCACCATTTGATAGTCATTTTCGAGACTCTCGAGGACTTCGCGGACTTTGTCGGAAGTTTTGTAGAAGTTTATAGCCCCTTTGATCAGTTTGAATCTATCCTCAGCATGAGTCATGAGTTGCTGCCACATTGATTCAACCTCTGCGGTTATCTGATTTATACTATCCTCCTCAAAATAGTCTGCTTGTATCAAAGCTTGAGCCCTTTGTTTAAACTGCAAAGTGCTCGCGTGAGATCTCTCGAACGCTTGCTGGAACTTCTCGTGCGAGGCCCGAAGCTCCTCGGCTTCCTTTAACGAAAGAGGTATATGAAATGAAGCCACTAGCATCATTTCACCTTTTCTGATCCAGGATTGAACTTGCTGAGCATCCAATTCGAACTGTCGAAATTTAATCGAATACTCGATATGCAATCGCCTACAATCAGCCAGCTCGTCGGCTTCCTGGGCCCTCTGATCCATGTAATCAACCAGCATACTGATCTGATCAACCGCACTTTGTTCGTTGTCGATTATTATACCGCATGGAGATGTTTTTAAATCTTCCATGACTTCTTGACCCTTCTTTATGATGGAAAAGACAAGTTCACGCAACTTTTTTGAAGTCGTGTTGTGTAATTTTAGTAGCTTCTCGCCAGAATCAACGGTTTGAATATCAGGTAGCTTCTGTGCAGTATTTTGCATATCTTCGATCGTTATATCGAGCTGCTGCGAGGTATCCAAGACATCTTTCTCATAAACTTTCAATTGGAGACACAAATCGAGAGCCTGCCTGTGCTTCTTGTAATAATCGTCCGTCTTTTTGAGATCTTCTGTTAATCTTTTTATAATGTTCTCAATAGCCTGTATGGATATGATTAGAGAGTTGAGCGGGTGATTGGATGGATTGGTTGATGAACTTGGTTGGTGTTCAGTGGCTCCAACACCATGATGCTGATGGTTGCCGCTCGGAGTTGTCTTTGACGTTAGATTTGATGATGAGCTATGATGGTTGGAATGATGACTTGCTGTTGTCTGATTTTGATTCGATGTAACTTGACTGTAGGATGATAGCTGAGAAGTCGATGATTGCTCCTTACGACCTTGTTGGCCACTAACATAGTGATTTGAGGTAGGCTGTTGGCCCGTACCTCCGTTATGGCCGACGTTGCATCTATAATGACTACTACTTGAGCCTTGAACATAGTTGGTACTGTTGGTAGATGAGGCTTGGGAGGATTGTGAGCTAGTTGAGTATGGCCTGCCATTGTAATTGGTTGCCGAGTTTGAAAGTATGTTGGTCATAAATTTAGATAGGGGCTCGCCATTAGTAAGCTCGGCACCCCGCTGCCTTAGGAGTTCGAGGATAGAATCGCCGTGCTCAATAACTCTCCTGACTGAATTGAAAATGTTCTTCTTCTTATTGTCTAATTGCACAATAGCATCTCGAGCGGATTCAATGGAGTCAGGACATTGCAAACTAGAGGCTTCAATGACAATAAGAAGCTGCTTAAATTGCTCCAATCTTTGACTGACTTGCACCTCATCTTTGTAGAAGTCGACAACTTGGTTGAGCAAACTTTTGCGCTGCTCGACTTTTTGCGAGAATTGCTGAATCCTTGCGCTTAGATCACTAGCTAATTGGCACATCTCCCTTGAATCACAAGTGCCAGTTTGGGCAAGTTCGTGTGCCGCTCCAAGAAGCTTTCCAGCATTTGTGTAAGTATTCTGAGCGACCTTATCGAAGTGTTCGTAAGAGTTTTGTAGTGCTCTAGTCTTTTGGAGGTTCCTGCCAACACCGACGTGTTTGTTCAAAAAGCCCTCCCCGTGAGTATCAATCCACTCGATCACCTGTTTCACATCCTCGACTAGTAAGCTGATCAAATGGTTTATATCCATTTGGTCGTATTAGTTGTTGATCCTTCTCCTCCTCTCTCCAATTACATATAAATAAATGATCAACTAATACCCCCTCTTTTCCTTCTTCAACCTGTCTATTCATAAATTTTTATATGCATAAATCTCTAGCTTCCTTTCCTAATGCGCTTCTTGATTCTGTGATGAATCATAGTAGTATGTCAACAAATTGTTGTATAGTGTTGCGATGAATACTGGGTTTCAATCCATAGCTTATATTCATTAAGAATTTGCATTAAAATGCTTGCGGCAGTTTGCGTATAGGGATACTTGTCAACTTTAATACCATCAGATGGTTCTTGGGTAACTTCCTTCAGCTGATATATTGTGAGATTCTACTTGCAATCTTGTTCTAGTTTCTCTCCTTTCAAAATGCGAGAGACATAAAATTAACCCAGATTTTCTTAATTCATCAAGAGCGTAAATAAACAAACTGGAGAATTTCTCCCCCGTCTTCTTGATTCGAATATTGGTAGTGTTATTTTGGGCTTGATATGAGTTTAGATGAGAGTTGCTTGATCTAATAGTGTTAGTGGCAGATTGGCAGGTTGCCATCGAGTGACGAAATGAATCTCCATTTTTGTTGCGCTCCCATGGGATCAAACTCTGTCCACTGGCCGCCGAAACGCTCGTCTCCCTCCTCCTTTCTTCTATAGCTTAGCGCCACCAACCAAACGCCAGCAAAAGACAGGCCCATTAGTGTGAAAACAACCAATCAGAGTTTGCGGTTATAATAAAAATGTTTAGTCTCTCCCACTTTGGCTTGCGAAGAAAATGTTATCATTATTATTACAAGTTTATTGTTTCCTACCTTCAGCTCGCAATCGCCAGTGGCGCTTGCGCTAACGCTTGTCTGTCTTAGGTAACACAGAGAGTGCGCTTGCAGTAATGGGAAGGATGAAAAGAGCGAGCAGCCCTTCTTTGCTTCGTCGTCGTGGTCGGCGTAGTCGTACGTTTTAGCCGCATTGCAGGCAGAGGGCAAGCGGACTCCATGTCTATCCACTCGGCCGCCAGTGTATGCGCGCTCGCTCCCCAAATGCAATTTTCATTCAAGGTAGCGGATGGACCGAGACCAACGCCGACCAATCTGGCAACCCATTGCATGCTGCGCGCTTTCAGAGCTCCCTTCCTGAATCAAACCCGAGTTTACCTGGCCAAGTGTTGCTCAACTTGGCCAGCCAGTGGCCCGTAGGGCCGAGCAGGCGCCAATGGCGACGCCGCCGCCGCCGCCAACAAGTCTCCCTTCGATGGGCACGCGAACCAGAGTGTTGAAAATGAATCCAAAACTTGCTCGCTCTCATCTCAGACGAACGATGAATGAATGAACGAGTATGGTCTCTCGGTCGCTCTGTCGGTCGGTTGGCCGGTCGGTTGGTTGGCCGGCCAGCCGCTCGGTCGTCAGTTTAGCCAGCTAACCGCATCAGTCAAGCAAACTTACAGGATCCAATGACGAACGAAACTGGAGGCTGTGAAAGCAAAGCCAAAAGAAGGAAAACCAATTCCGCCCGCCCAAATCTCTGGACCATCCGAGGTTGCCAAAGCTCTTGAGCAGTGCTCGCTCCTATTGCCTCTGCTCTCGACTGGGTGAGCTATGGACGAATCAGTTTGTTGGGCCATAACAAGCTCGCGGCGTCGCAAGATTATCCTGGCACTGGGGAGCCTTGCTTGTGGCAGTACATGTAAGCGGCGGCCTGTAATTGTGAGCGGTAAGTATTTGGAAAGTTGTATCTTGGACAGGCAAACTGGCAAACAACAAAACGGCAAACCTCTAATGACTGAATCAATCAAACGCCTAGCCGAAGGAGATTCCCTTCTATACGAGCCCTCCAACTACCCTCAAGTAACCATCCTTGGGTGGAGCCCATTGCTGATTCATCAAACGAGTGTCGCGCGTTAGCCGCTCATTACAAAGGGTGTGTCGTTGCTACTTTTGATCGAGTGCCATTTGCATACCAGGTGAATGCTAGAGATCCACCGTTAAAGGTGCAATTTGCGCCCACTCTCACTATCTCGCTTGATGAGCGCTCACCAAACCAACTTCCTCCTTAGAAAGCTGCTTTTTAAACTCTTGCCGATGGACAACAAGTGTCCTCTTGAGTTGGCAGAATCTGAGTCAACATTGCAAACTATTGGCCAGTTTACACTAAGTGATCAGCCCTCACGCATCTTCCGTTTTCTTAAGGTGGCAGCGTCGGGAACAACCATTCACACTGGAGCACCTTTCTATGGTCGTGGATGCCACATTAATCGGAGTTTCTATTGATTGAAGATCGAGTTTGTTAGAGGTGCTAATAGCAATGCTCGAATTCTATGATGGGAAGATTGTACAAAAAGTCGCCCACGACTCATGATGAAACCTGTCGCTGGTACGCACGAGACCTTGTTTAGACGGGACAAACTCAAACGCAGCGAGCCATGCGCATTGCAATGGGCCAGCTCTCCGCCCCCTTGCTTTCCCACCCGAGTCAAGGAAAACAAACACCGGGCCACAGAATCCCACACATAGATGGAACCGATATCAGTTTAACCTCATTTATTTCTATTTCACCCATTTCCATATATCAATTGGACGACAGTAGATTTTAGTTTCGACCATGTTGAGCTTAACTAGACCAAACCTCGTCCGAGGTGTCTTGCAGTCGTTCAACCAGAGAGCTTACCTTAGCTTCAATTTGACAGAACAACAAACTGACATCAGGGACTTGACCAGGAAATTTGTCAAGGAGGAGATCATACCCAAGGCAGCGCACTATGACAAAACCATGGAGTATCCTTGGGATATTGTCAAGAAGGCAAAGGAAGTTGGTCTTCTCAATACATCAATCTCGAACAAATACGATGGTCCCGGCTTAACTCTCACAGAATCTTGTATTGTTGCCGAGGAATTGGGTTATGGTTGTGCTGGTATTGGAACAGCAATGGAATCCAATGGACTTGCTCAAGCGCCTGTGATATTGTTCGCCAATGAAGAGCAGAAGAAAAAATACCTTGGCAGATTAATGAACGAAACGGATTCAAATGGTAACCCACTGATGAGCGCATATTGTGTCACTGAACCGAGCACTGGCTCAGATGTTGGCGCCATCAAAACGAGGGCTGAGCGTCAAGCCGATGGAAGCTACATACTGAATGGCAGTAAAATGTGGATCACTAATGGCGGGGTCGCTAACTGGTACTTCGTGTTAGCTCGAACTCACCCCGATCCAAAAGCAAAACAGAGCGAGGCACTTAGCTGCTTCATCGTGGAAGCGGACTCACCTGGTATCTCAGTTGGTCGCAAAGAGATCAACATGGGCCAGCGAGCTTCTGATACACGCGCCATAACCTTCGATAATGTGCACATTCCAAAGGAGAACATACTTGTTAAAGAGGGAGCTGGCTTCAAGATTGCCATGACAGTTTTTGATAAGACTCGTCCGCCAGTGGGAGCCATAGGCATAGGATTAGCTCAGCGAGCCTTGGACGAGGCTACAAGATACGCTTTGGAACGTAAAACATTCGGCACCGAGATAGTAAACCACCAGGCAGTCCAGTTTATGCTAGCAAACATGGTAGTCGGAATCGAAACAGCTAGACTTGTTACACTCAAAGCTGCCGCTATGTTTGATGAAGGGCAGAGAAACTCTTTACATGCCTCAGTGGCCAAGTATTGGGCTGCTGAGGTTGCCAACAAATCGGCCACCGACGCTGTCCAGATCTTTGGCGGCGCAGGCTACAACACCGAGTATCCAGTAGAGAAGCTCATGAGGGACGCAAAAATAATACAAATTTACGAGGGAACCGCCCAGATTCAAAATCTTATAATCGCCAGGAATCACATAACTAGTTTTAAGGCGAGCAACTAATCATCTGGTTTAACTGACCTATACTAAATCTATGGTAAGGCTTGTCTGTTTTTAATAAAAAGATTGATTACTTTCCTACCGAATAACAATGAGAATATCAGTAGTCACGCGGAAGCGTGGATGTCCTCATTCTGTGCAAGTTTCCTTAACAAGTATTCGCCGGCTTTATACGACGATCTCACTAATGGTCCTGAAGCAGTGTACAAGAAACCAAGTTGATCTCCGTACTCTTTCCATTCCAAAAACTTTTCCGGTGTTACGTATTCCTTGACTTTAAGATGCCTTTTAGTTGGCTGCATGTACTGACCTAGGGTAACGCAGTCGACGTTTGCAAGCCGCAAGTCCTTCAGAGTTTGCTTGATGTCGGCATCCGACTCTCCAAAACCTAACATGATGGAGCTCTTGGTGAGGAACTTATTCTTGTTCAAATCAGCTCTCGATCTCGTATGCTCGTTGCCGAATTCCTTGGCACTCTCTAGGACCTTGAGCGATTGGCGATAACCAGCGCGCATATCTCTCACAAAAGGTGTAAATTTTTCTGTTGTTTCGATGTTGTGAGCAAACACATCCAACCCGGACTGTGCAACAATCTTGACCATATCTATATTGCCACCGAAGTCTCCGGCTAAGCACTCAACCATAATGTTAGGACTGAACTTTTTGAGATGTTTGACAGTGGACGCGAAGTGGTTGGCGCCGCCATCAGGTAGGTCATCGCGATCAACAGTGGTCAAGACGACATAGTCAAGACCCCACAACCCGATAGCTTTAGCCACATTTACTGGTTCCTCAGGATCGAGAGGCGGAGGCTTACGGGAGGTCTTAACCGAGCAAAATCGACAACCTCTCGTGCAGGTATCACCCATGAGCATTATAGTTGCTGTACTTGTCTTGCCCCAACATTCACCTATGTTCGGACATTTCGCCTCCTGGCAAACAGTGCTCAGGTTCAGTTTCTTCAAATCGTTCTTGAGTCTGAAATAATTATCGCCCTTTGGAATCTCTCGTTTTAGCCAAGAGGGGAGTCGTAGCCTATCGTGGCCGGGGATCGTCTGCTTGGCCAGTTTGGGCCCTCCCTCTACAACGGTCTTGATCAGACTACTCATAGTTTTTAAGTACTCTGCAACTCGTCATATCGAGCGCCGTGGCTGGGACATGGTGAATTCTTGTTTGGTATTGATCTTAGGAAATTTTACCGGTTATTAATGGAGACCCTTGTTGGCAACTCTCGAATTTGTCCTTGGAAAAAACAAAGTAAATAGCACAAACATGGATTCTGTTCGGGAACCATGAGCACAACGTGCATTCTCTTCATCCATCTTTATTGAATCTTGAACGCACTCTGCTCGCAAGCTCGCGGCTCAACATGAACTCGCCTCGCCTCCAAACGGACTTCACCAAGAGTTCCGATTTTGCTAGTTCATCCTTGAGGTTATGAGGACTCTTCTTTACCAAAAGAGTCGACGTTGAACCGGACGACTGAGATATAAATCGATCCGCTTAGAAGACATTTTGAACCAATTCTGTCTGGAACTGGTAGAGCTAGGCGAGACCTAACTAACCTGATAGATCCTGACTCCCTCAAATCATCTATGCTCCAGATTCAGGTAATTTTTTGCTCGATTTACTTTTGTCCTGCTTGAACATTCTTCCGACTTAAATTTCGTCGACGAGCGCTGGAGCTTGCACTTAAACACAAGCTTGTTACAGGTCTATATCCCGGAAGCAATCAATGTAAACTCGGGCTAATGTCTAGAGAAGTCAGTCCTCTCATGGTAGCAACTCCTTATTTATTTTATTCTTGGGTGCACACTGGATATCTTTCAAGGAAGCCAGAACACATTACCTCGCGAACCGGGCCGGACCACCATAATGACGTCATGAGTTGAATTGCCGATAGTTTTCGGAGCACTTGAATATGATCGAAGTTATCCTCTCTAGTTTTCGAATTCCTGAGTGACGGTTTATAGCTTTATTTGTAAACTTTTTGATCTATTAGCACTCTGTGGGATCTGGATCAACTCAGCCTCCCTTGGGTCTGCGGGCGGAGCAATAGCAAACTGGTCTAACAACCCGTTCACATCATAACACCGGGCTGCCCAATGTTAATCGAGATCAGAGCCGAAGTCAACGTTGATTTAGAATCTCAAAAAGAGAAATCAGTCAATAGAACCTAGAGCACAGGCCAACAAATGAAATTTCTATCTCCCCCCTCAAACCGGAATCTAAACTTGAGCTGAGTTATCATATTTTCAGCGCTCCGAACTATACTTTCCTTCGAGGTGTGTAGAACACCTTTAGTTTCCTCGGCACTTTTGATTTTGCGTTTTGATAGATTATCAAGTATATTGAACACGGAGACAAATTGAATAGTGCAACCAACTGATTACCGTTGGTTGCGCAATGAGTGGTCAAATAAAAGGTCAAAACAGGCTCAACGAATCGATCAGAGGGAATGCCAGAGTGGTAACTTATCTCCTCTCAAATGGGACGCTCGATCGATTTAAAAATGATCTTGTTGAGCGTGTCTTCCGGTTTCATTGTCTTGGATCGATTTACTCAATCCAAGACAAGCTCCTTTCAATTCGGCTGAGAGGGTCCAGTTTGGGATAGACTGCAGCATACGCGTTGGCCCCATATATTTAAATTCGCTTGACATCTAGCCTCGCTTCCAATTGGTTCAGTCTGAGGTTCAGATATCTGAAGTTCTAGTGCGTTGCTCGCGCGATACTCAGGTACTACTCTCGTCTGTTTGACAATGCATAGAATCTGTGAGGAAGCTCCTCCGAGATCATGAACAAGATTCGTCTTAACTTGGCGAAAGATTGCGCTTCGTTTGATTGGCCAAACTGAGGAGGCCAAATCGACATATTATTATTCATCATTGGACATTTGAGACAACAGCCCCTAGTGCCTCGATCCTTTTTATCGGCGCGAAAAATGGCGTCGCTACACTATATCTGTTCTGGGGCATTCAATTTCATATCTTCGCATCTCAATAGTGAACTTGTGTCAGAAATGCTCTACCACTAGCCTTGTTAGTTGCATTTTGATGGAGCATGAACGTCCTGCAGCGTCGTGCTGAATTGTACATATCTTTCACGACCAAGTTAAGGCAGTCGTGAGTGCAGTAAATCTCTTGCCAAGACGATCTTGGTGCAAGTAGCGAGATGTTCCCCGTTCAGCTGCACATTCGGCTGAGGGATCTCTCATGTGTAATATGCTGGAATCACGCCGATTGAGTTGCGTGAACTCGACAAACTTTCGAGCTCACATTTTGTTGAAATGTCCAGTCAAACGGTGGTGCACAATTTCGAGGATCAAAACCAAGAGGGCAAATAGGATGCAAAAGAACATTAGCTTGTAAAACGAGGCGAAATGTTGCACTGATAGTGGCTTGTACTTTTGGTTGGATGATGATGCGGCCGCTTCCTCAGCCAGCCCAATCTCGCTTGGATCCACCTTCTTCTCGTAGGTGTCATAAAATTTTATGTAAGTTTCCTTTTGCGCCTGATACCAGCGATGGATGAGACCCATCTCAAACAGTTGCACTAAACCGCGTCTCAGTTGCTCCTCCAAGGTTGCGTTCAGGTCCTTCCGATACATAACTGAAATGGGATATTGGAGGTAGGTTATCTTGGATTTGTAGAGGGGAAAGTATTTGTGATAAATGTCGTAGATTGTTTCAATCAATTCGTCGTCGCCAAGCAAGGCCTGTTTACGTTGAGAGACTCTCTCAATGAAACGGCGACTGTAGACTTCTGGCCGGGGAATGATCTTGGTTAAATTGTGTAAGGTTAGCAAATTTTTGTCCAAACTTTTTAGCATCAAATTGTAAGTAAAGTCGTCCTGTCTGATCACTGGCTCGATGAACGGTTTTGAGTTGATCAATTGTGCAACAGTGTCAATGTTTTGATCGGCGTGCAACAGTATGACTGCCAACATTTCGCCCGAATATATGCTCGCCATTATAAAGCTAGCGGCCGACCAAAGATAGCTAACAATCCGGATAGACGTTGGCAAAGGTTTACGAGTCTTATTTCTGGCTATCATAGAGTCGTAATGCCTTTGCAAGTGCTCGTGACCCTCTAGGAGCTTTCGGATTCTATTTGCGTCCTTGGCGAGATGTGTGGCTGGACGCTTGTGCTTATGGATCGCGTCGCGATGTTGGGGCCAGACGTAGTCGTCGAACTCGAGCGAGGGTTTGTTGAGTAGCATGGTAAGATAGATGAAGAAGAAGTTTTGCGCCATATAGAAGAGACCGCTTTCGCCAGACCCTTGATGGCTCGCTTCGTGCGACGGCCGCCCCAGATCGCGATCGCCTAGCTCTTGTCTGGCGACCAGCTGCTCGATGGCCGTGTCCAAGGCCCGGCGCTTTGTATGCTGCCAGTGGACTCTAAAACTGGCCAAGATCGACAAAACTAGCAACAGGATTGTAATTGTCAAATAAATTTCACTCCGAATGTTTGTTCCAAAGGATGAGGCCTCAATTCTTCGCGAACTCCCCGTTAGCATGACAAGCTTTGATTCAACCGCAAAGAAGGGACCAAATTTCATGTACGGAAACTCCTCGTCGTAGGCGAGAAAGTTTCCGAATGCGAAATCGTAACTGTTTATGGCATCGCGATCAACCGTAAGGCCGCTAACAATGCCCGTCCAGCTGCCATTGATGAGCTCGCTCCAGCCTGGATTTGGGCGCCTATACTGTAGGCCCATGCGCATAAAGTTGGTCACAACTCCAATACCGATTTGTATCTTTATGCCACAAAATATCTGCTTCCCAATCTCGCTAGCGTTCAACCTGCCGGCTTGGGTCAGAGCGTTAAGTTGTTCGCTTGAATAGTATTCATTTTTGCGGGTAAATCGCACGTAACTAGCTAACTGTTTGCCACTCACTGGATCCAAATAACCTCGGTGCGCATTCTCAGAGGTCGAGTAGTTTCTGTTGTAGGGAACCAAATTTGCCGATTTAACACCCAAAATGTTGCTCTCAAAATACTTGATTTCGTGGTCCTTGAAAGCATAGCAATCAAAACCATAGGGAATCTCCATTTGAGAGTTAGTTTGGGAGGCAGCCTTTTTCCAATTAGTAGCTGGAGTAAACTTTTCTAACCTTTATTTGTGCAAACAAAACTCGACTCAAATCTAGAGCAACCGATTGACTATCTACACTGAGCTGGCTCCCTTCTCATCTCGGCAGCTCCTATATACATTGCAATATACATTCAGATGCTTTGGGCAATGGCATGGAGCCCCAACAACCGGAGACGCAACTTGGCCGGGATGCTCGGATGCATCGTGGGAGTGGGCGTTTCACGCGCTGTCTAAAGCTATGGGCGCATCTGTAAGTGTCAATTGACTGAGAATTGAGCCTCCAGATAGTGGCCATTCTAGTTTGGCCCAGCTTGCAAGCTGTTCAGACTCAAACTTTTTGGCTCAATTGGCCACCATTTGGATCCTGAGAGTCCTTGATGGACTTATCATCAAGTTTTTGGCACCTCGTATTCAGAATGTGGACACGACCACTTGGGCTAGTTGGCATACAGGAGTTGGAGGAAAATTATGCAAGCGCTCGAGCAAACTTTCATCCCTGGAACAATTTTCCTAGCTTGCTCATTGGCCCATTTGCGTACTTTGCCTGCTCGTGCTCTGGGAGCGTCAAATAGTAGGGTGGTTCCGCCTTCCCGGGCTTCAATTTTGGGTCAGGATACCTGAGGTGGCCCTTGATTAGGTCGGCTCCCTTTTCGCCGATCATGATGATTGGCGCGTTTGTGTTGCCTGAGACAATTTTTGGCATTATGCTTGCATCAATAACTCGCAAACCCTGAACCCCGTACACTCTGAGTTCGGGATCGACAACTGCATAGGGATCATCTGGGGGCCCCATTTTGGCTGTTCCCACTGGATGGTAGATGGTTGCAGTGTAGGATCGAGTCAGACATTCGAGATAGAGGTCCCCATATGGGGGGTACTTCTCGCATCCAAACCAGATTCGGTCCCAGATGCGCGGCTTGAACTTTTCGAATGGTTCCGACATGCCCATTTTGATGGACAGTTTTAGTGCATCCACGAGAACCTTCACGTCGTCCGGATGCGATAAATAATTTGGCTGAATCACTGGCATGTCATAGGGATTCTTCGAGCGCAATTTGATGTAGCCGGTCGACTTTGGTCTGAGCAAAACTGGATAGTAACTGTAAGCGTCGTCGTACAAATGGGGAATGTAGGCCTGCTCGTAGACTTCATCGCGCATTCCCATTGCCTTTCTGACTGCCTCGCCACCGTCGGCCGCCGGACAGGAGGGAATAAAGTGGATCTCAACATCGGGCCAATCGTCGGAGGCATTAGCATACTTTGTTTGAATAAAGCCAAGCCCGTCCAAGCCGCCAAGCATTGTTAGCGGGCCAATTCCAAGTGTTGAAAATTGGGTGAAAGACTTTGCAACATAAACTCTTGGCATTACAACTGTAACGGGTGCCTCAGTTAAGAAGTGTAAGCCGCCAGTTCCGATGTGATCCTGTAAGTTTTCGCCAACTCCAGGCGAATGGTGTAGGACAGGTATTCCCATTTGAATGAGGTGTTCGGCGGGCCCAATTCCGCTCAACATTAGAAGTTGGGGCGAGTTCACTGCGCCCGCAGATAGGATAACCTCGCGCCTTGCCATCACCTGATGCCGAAGTCCGCGCCTATCGAACTCTATTCCGATTGCTCGCTTCTGATCGTTGAATAGAACTCGAGTTGCTTGGGCCCAAATAACAACGTGCAAGTTTGGCCGCTTGCCGCGAATGTCGCGCAGGTAGGCCTTTGCGGTGGAGCAACGCGCGCCCCTCCTAATGGTGCCCTGTGGAATCGCAAAGCCTGTTTGCTGGGCCCCGTTGATGTCGATATTGGGGTAGCCGAACTTCTTGCCGGCCTCAATGAAGGCGCCGCCGATGGGCGTCGTGTAGTGTGGCGTTGAGACGGTTAGAGGGCCTCCGTGGCCATGGTAGCCATTTTTGAGGATTTCTGGGTCGCGATTGTCCTCCGACTTGACGAAATAAGGGAACACCTCGTCCCAAGACCAGCCATAGTTGCCCATCCTGGCCCAGAGGTCGTAGTCCCGCTTGTTGCCCCTAACATACAGCATGTAATTCAGCGTCGACGAACCGCCCAAAACTTTTCCCCGCGGCCACCTAGATCTGTTCTCCTTCAATGCAAAACAACTGTGCCTTTGCGGTTCAGTATAGTATTGCCAATCTTGGGATGTCATCTGCAACCTACTCGCCATGATTGGGATCTCAGATTGCCAGTTCTCGTAGCCGCCAGCCTCGAGCAAGAGAACCATGGTGTTTGGATTCTCGCTTAGCCTGTTTGCAACTACCGCGCCAGCTGAGCCAGCGCCAACTAAGTCGCCATTTGGGAGGATAAAAATGAATTATTAGCAAATGTTATGTTAATTGAGACCTGGTGGGCAAGCGGCTCCTC
>ENA-UOVY01000252-UOVY01000252.1-plant-metagenome-genome-assembly--contig:-NODE-252-length-33547-cov-601.069838_pt1 | contig 33547 bp, 23 predicted proteins | sample MGYA00249840_ERZ761561 | MGnify/ENA primary metagenome ERZ761561 (study PRJEB28882, sample SAMN05720143) | plant metagenome | isolation source: Guanajuato, Mexico | place: Mexico:Guanajuato, Mexico...
TTCGAGATAACAATGACAGAGGGCAGCGATTGTTCTTTTGTTTCGTTCCACTCTGTTTTGTTGTTTCTCGTTTCTAATTCCCCTTCTCTTTCTCCCTTCGGCCAGCTGAATCCTCGGCCAAATTTAGTTGCAGGTGAGCGAAACTGATCAGAGCTAGAGAAGGGGAGCGAGTGGGCAGAGTTATTGATTATCGGTATAATTTGATTATTTCGAGCTGCCGGCCGCCCGAGATGCGCTAAGAATATCCCTCCAGCTCAAACCAATTCGGGCCGCGAGACTCGACTGGACCAGCAGACTCGGCCGGCACCCTGCTTGCCGCCTCCACCTCTGAAGGCGCCACCAGCGGCCAGCCCGAGCGAGGGCAGTCGGACTGGCTGGCCGCGTTTGGCAGATGGCAAAAATTGAAGCATCGAGAGGCGAGAGATTGAGGGGATGCTCGGCTCCAATTGGGCGGCTGGAATTCAAATTCCAAGCTTGAAATTTTGCAAATGCAAATTCCGTCTAGTCTCTCTTGTTTCGGTCTTGCCGCTTGAGGGGGCTGCGCATTAGCGGGCGGCGAGAGGGGAGGTGGAGAGTTATTATCGGTATTAATTGAAACTAAACAGGGGAGAGCGAGCGCTGCGTCTCGCTGGCAAGCTAGCTCGAGCGGGGGCCGCGCTCGGCCAGCGGCTTTGAGCGCGAGGGCGCTGCGTGGGTGTCATTGAGAGCCGCACTCCAGATCTGGCCGCTCGCACTTCAAGCCGAGCGAAGGCAACAGGTAGCCATCGAGTGGCGAGATTTGCAGGCAACGAGGCTCACCGCTCGCCTTCGCACTCTTGCTGGCCCAAGAAGGGCGTCTTGCCGCCAGATCTGGAGGCTTTGCTATCATTACTGGCGCCATTACAATATTGGAATAGTTTTCTCCCCTCTCTCATTGTTATTGCTCTTGCGCGCGCCTCCTTCGGCCGGCCGCCGCCGCTGGCGCCACCGTCGCCGGTCGGGCGCGCATCCAGCCGGCCAGCCCATGGCGCAGCTACTACGCCGCCGCCGCCAGGGCGGCTTGCAGGTTAGTGGGCAGCGCGGCCAGTGGGGCAGTCGGCCTGGAGATTTATCTCTCTCACTCATCGCGCGCTCGCAGCAAGGCACATAGACGGCCAGCTAGGCGAACTGCAACGCAAGCAAGCAGCAAGCAAAGCCAATCTCGCGCCCCCACCACCAACTTAGCCGGGCGGAAGTGGAAGGCTCCCCCTCAAACTTGCGCACATGCCTCGCTTCTGGGCGGCCAAGTTGAAATCCAGCTCCTACATCTCAAGGTGCCACAACAACGACGACAACAACAACAACAACAACAACCACAACAACAAACACTCGCAACTAGTCGGCCATTTAGCTCGAGCTAGAGCAAGATTAGCGCGCTCAAGGCGGCGAATTAGCGGTCGGAAGGCATTAGAATATTTATCATCATCGTAGGCAGCAGCCTCTATCAGAAAGCAAACAGTGTGTGTCCGCGAGAAGCGAGAGTTTGTTTGCCCTCTTGGCCGCTCACTTCTGGAGTCCAGAAAGCGACAAGTTTGCCGAGAGAAATGTGAGTGGCCCCAGCTGGTGTTGAACTGGTGTGTGATAATCAGCGGCGAGAGGCAGGTGTTCAATTGTTTCGAAGGGCGAGAGGGAGGAGAGAGGGCGCCAAGAAGAGCATGCGGCTGCCCGAAGCAAGAGCTGGCGCGCCAGCTCAGAGGGCGCCAAGTCGGCCCAAGTGGGTCGGACTGCGCGCGTTAATGCAAGCAACTCTGCTCCTGCTAATAATCTCATCACTAAGCAACGGCAAAGTCAACTGTGATCAGCAACTAGAGGCAGCAAATTCAACGAGCAACGAAAACGCAAGCAAGCCGCGCGAGCAGACACCTGAGGGCGCCGGCTCGAGCTCGACGGAGGCGAGCAAGTTTAACGTAACAAGTGGGCCCACTTTTGCGGAGGCCTCCACAGGAAGACAGGCGCCCGAAGACTACAGGCAGCAGCCAAATCCAGCGAGCGCAGACTCGAGCACCAAGCTGAGCTACGACATGCAACACGAACTCGCGGCCACCCCTCCGAGCGCAACCGAGATTGGGGCGCCACAGGCGCTTGGTGCGGGGACCAACTCGGCGCCGGCTGAGCTCAGTCTAGCGACCACGGCGGCGGCGGCGGCGAGCCCAACGACGACGCCAGCCTCGACCAGCGCCGAGGCCGCCAGCTCCACTGCAGGCGGCCAAGCGGCCGCACAGACAGAGAGACAGGCGGCGCCCGCGGGCAACTTTGCGAACGGAACACAGGGGCGGGGCGCCGAGCAAGGGGGCGCAACGGACGCGGGCGACTCCTACACGAGCACGGATGCCATTGCAACGGGCGAGGCGCTTGTGGCTGGCGCGCACCCGCCCGCCGAGTACCTCGTCTCGGTGGACACGCTCGCCGCAAGCTCCTCCTCGCCTCCTGGCAGCGCGGCGGCCGCCCTGGACGAGGCCAGCCTGGATTTGGACGCGGCGCTCACCTCCACCAGCTCGTCGGTGGTGTCCCGCCACGGCCGGGCCTCTGCCGGGGGCGCCTACACGCCGCCCTCCGCGAGCAGGCTGTCCGCCTATGCGCCCCTCCTGCTTCAGAACTCGCGCGGCGCCCAGCCCGCCACCTCGAAACCAAGCCCGCCCCCATTTGACCCAATTATAGTCTGCTACCTGGGCTCCTGGTCGGTGTACCGGCCAAGCCTGGCCAAGTTCACGCCCGAAAACATCAATCCCTTCCTGTGCACGCACATCATCTACGCCTTCGCGGGCCTCTCGAGCAAGTACGAGCTGAAGCCCTTCGACAGCTACAACGATATCACCCAAGGCGGCTACCGCAAGTTCACAAGCCTCAAGGAGCACAACAAGCAACTCAAGACGCTGATTGCAGTTGGCGGCTGGAATGAGGGCTCCGCCAGGTAAGCTGAGGGCGCCAAAGCCAATCAATCAACTCATTAGCCTCACTCCCCTCTTGGCCCACCCCTAATTGGCCCAAAAATCCGCCCACCTCGCAGATTCTCAAAACTGGTCGCCTCGCCCGAATTGAGGTCAAACTTTATCCAGAGCACGATCAGATTTTTACGCGAGCACAAGTTCGATGGTATCGATTTGGATTGGGAATATCCAGGCTACCGGGATGGAAGCTCGCAAGATGACAAGGAGAGATATGCGCAACTCATAAAGGTGAGCTCCAGCCCAAGTTTTGGCAAAAGTTTTGCGTTTGTTTGCAGAGAGGAGCGCCAAGCTGCCTGCCTGCCAGCCATCCAGCCGGACAAGACTTGAGTCGGGGCGCCATTGTGGCAGCGGCGGCTGCGGCGTCAGTCAACTGGATAAGTTGGCGTTGCAATCGCCACAACTGTTGCTCTTGTTTCCTCCTGTGTGTGTGTGTGTGTGTGAATGTGGGCCAAAATATTGGCCCTAAGCGAGCGATAGTGGCGGTCGAGAGCAGCCAGCTGCGAGCGTTGCAGCGAAGAAGGTAAACGAATAATGATCTTGCCACTCTTGTTGACATCGTTCACTCGCTCGCCTGCTCTATCGGGGAGCCTGGCGCCGGTTTGGTCCGGATTTGAGGCAAGAAAAGTGGCCAGAGCGAGCGAGTTGGAATGGCTGCGGCTGCGGCGGCGGCGGCGGCGGCCAGGCGAGAGAGGAGAGGAGAGCGGCGGCAAAAATGACAAGCGCAACAGGTAGCGCCGGCTCAGAGTAGGAAGTTTGAGAGGAGAGGAGACTTGCTGGGCTGGCGGCTTGCAATCAATTAGTAGCGGTTCGTTTGATTCTTATCGGCTGTTGAATGGCGATTCATGTATTGAGCGGCCTGTTCATCCGCCAGTTCGAGTCTGCTTAGGTAGATTGCTAATAAGATCACTTTATGAGAAGCCACATAATGGCTCGGCAGGCGTTCATAGTGCAGAGAAGGAGGGAGAGAGAGTGGCAAGCTGGAGGGATGAATGGTACTGCTGTCTGCCTTAGGAGCTCCATCGCAAATCGGGCCAACTGTCCAAGAGGAGGTGGCGCCAAGAGTTGAGCCGCTTCACCTCGCTCCCGCCGATCTCCTTTCCCTCCTCCTGGCGCCCACAAATTTCTCACACAAAGGCGACCGAGGGACGCCCAACGATTGGAATGAAATGCCCAAACTGCCCCCGATCAAACTTGATCGATAGTTTAAACATTGTCAATCGTCGGCAAATCGGACTTCCGCCGATAATGATACAAATAAGCCAGCATCTAACCATCGCTGGCTCCTTTGAATGATTTAGCCGGCGCGCCTGAGCACCATTCTCCATCTGAGCCCATGCGAGACGAATGGCTACCTGGCGGGCCGGCTAGCCTCGGCCGGCACACAATCAGGCTGACGGCAAACGAGCCCCGTGAGCTGGCCGGCCCAGTCTAGCCAGCGGCAAGCTCGAATAGGCCGGCCAACAATCAATCTTCCTCTCCTTCGGCCACCATCGCCCGCATGTTCACGCTAATAACACAAACAAATTATTGATAAACCGCCTCCAACCCCCCAAATGCCTCCTCGGCTCGAACAGGAACTTCGGCTTGCCTTCGACAAGGACAAGGAGAGCCACCCAAACTCGCAGAGACTGCTCCTATCTGTTGCGGTTCCCGCTGGACAGGACAACATAGACAATGGCTTTGATGTTCCAACAATCTCAAAGTGAGTAGCCCACTCGAGCGAGCCACTCAATGCCGTTGTCGCCCGTCTTGGGTGCCGGCCGGACTTAATTGCCATCACTTGGCCTGTCAACCTGGCCGGCTAATCAATGGCCACATCTCGGTGGTGGCCGCGCGTCAGCCACTTGCGCGCAACCGGAAAACGAAGAAGCGAGAGAGCTGGGACCAGATTTGGAGGGCTGATTGATCCCCCCCCCCCCATTTCCCACTCAGCCCTCCACTTTCTAGATCCTATCGCCACCCCAATTAACCTGGCCCACCCCCACCGTCCTCCCCCTCTCTCAACAGGAACGTCGACTTTATGAATGTTCTCACCTATGATTATTACACCTCCTTCGACAAACAAACCAACCACCATGCGCCGCTCTCGATTCGCGACGGCCAGAGTGTTGACGCGAACAGCAAGCGGCTGAACATAGAGTGGACAATAAACTACTACCTATCGCTTGGAGCTGCGCCAAACAAGCTCATCGTGGGCGTTCCAACCTACGGCCGCTCCTACACCCTCAGCAACCCGCTCAGCGTAGACCAGCAGCGGCCCCAGCTAACTGGCTCGGAGGACAGTCTCGAGTTGGCCGACAAAATCGGACTTGGCGCCAGAGCGGACAGCCCGGGCGAGGAGGGTCCAGCGACGCGCGAAAAAGGTTACCTCGCCTACTACGAGATTTGCCAGAAGGTTGACAACGAGGGCTGGTTCAAGGAAAAGTTTGCAAGCCAACATCAGGGGCCGCTGGCATTCAAAGGCAACCAGTGGGTCTCCTTCGATGACGTTGAGTCTGCTGTGATGAAGGCCGAGTATGTTATCAAGAACCGGCTCGGCGGAGTGATGGTCTGGACGCTGGACAACGACGACTTTCGTGGCTCCTGCCCCTCGTCCAAGCAACAGGAGAACCCTCTCATAACTGCCATCAGGGACACCATCATCAGGAGCGTCACTGAAAATGCGCCCCCAAGAGCCACAACCACCACCACCACTTCAACGACCACGACAACGACCACCACAACGACAACCACGACCACTCCGGCGCCACCAACTGAAACGGCGGAGGACACAGGAAACGAGCTGACCGCCTCGTCGAGCAGCGAGTCGAGTTCATCCTCAGAAGTCTCCTCCAGTTTGATCAGAAACTTGGCCAACGGAGCCCGCCAGGCGCCCACCACCCCAGATCCAGGCGCAGCCTTCACATGCAAAGACGAGGGCTTCTTCCCAAACCCAAAGGATTGTAAGAAATACTTTTGGTGCTTGGACAGTGGACCAGCAAACCTGGGAGTGGTGGCACACGCGTTCACCTGTCCCTCTGGTTTGTACTTCAACACTCAAACTGAGGGATGCGATTATCCCGAAAAGGTGTCCTGCAAGCCGCAACGTGCCTCAACAACAACAACAACAACAACAACAACAAGCACCACTTCAACAACCAGCGCGCCGAGAACTAGCACGCAAGCGCCGCAGCGTCAAGCCTCGAATCCGCAACCAGCGAGCTCGGACAGGAACAGGATGGTTGTCAAAAAGAGCAGAAAGCCGCCCACAACAACGAGCACCTCAACCAGCACCACAACCACGCCACCACCAACGACGACGACGACACAAGTGGCGCCGACAACTGTCGCTGGAATCCCAATAACAAACGACATTAACGAGCTCGTGGCCAGTATGTTGCAGAATCCTCAATTTGCAAGTGTGATAAACAACCAACTAAAGCTAAGTCAACAAAGGAACAAACTGCAGCCAGAGAATTCGTTGGCGAGCGACTTTGCGGCCTCGTTGGCGAGCGCGGAGGCTGCGGCCGCAGACTCAACCAGAGAGCAGGAGGCGGCGGGCGGAACCAACAGCAAACAGGCGCAAGACTTGCTCCAGCTCCTGAACCTAATCCAGTCGCTTGGAGGCATTGACAAGATCACACCCTACCTCTCGAATCAGGTGGCCAATTTGGGCTTGAATAGCGAGCTGAACTCGATGAAGTTCAACGAGTTGAGCAGCAATCGAGTTGTTAGAAACGAGTCCTATTTGGCCAACGAGGAGGACGTCCGCGCGCAGGACCCACCAAACCGCCAACGTCGTCCGCAACTGATCCAACCGAGCGAGCAGACGGCAAAACTGGCGGCGGCGGGCGACGAGCTGGACCAGACGAACCCGTTCGTGTTCAGCTACGCGCAACCAGCCGGCGACCAAGCGCGCGGCCAAACGAGCTTAGCTGGCGGCCAGAACCCCGACTCCTCCAGCCAGCAACCAGATTTGAGCGGCCAGTTTGACTCCTCCGTGGCGCCGCCCCAGTTGACGCCCGAAATCATGAGCAACTTGGCCCAACTGGAGTCGCTCTTCTCCTACAACCAACCAGGCAGACAGACAGCCGCCGGCCAGCAGCCAGCCCAGATGGCCCCGCAACCCAACCAGCCGGCCAGGCAGCCAGTGTCGCCGATAGTGGAGAGCCAGCCGTTCACCTTGGAGGACGCCAAGTTCCAGCCAATGATGCAGATGCAGGCGCCCACGAGCAGGCAGCAGGAGACGATGATTCGAGTTCAGGTGCCAGACCAGCGCGGCAACCAGCACAGACAGGGCCGACCGGCGGCGCAGAGGCAGCAGCAGCTGGTCCATCAGGTGCAGCCGCAAGCTGCTCAGCCAACGCAGGCGCCCAGAAGCCAGCAGCAGTTCAACGACATTAACAGCTACCTGCCCTACCTGGAGGGCGACATCAGGCAGCCGGTGGGCCAGCGTTTGGCGGCTAAGCCCCAGCAGCAGGCGAGTGGCGGCTCGCGCGGCCAAACCAGCGCTCAGGTGGTGGCGAGCAACGTGCGCCAATCCTTCGTTGCACAGGCGCCGGCCCTCGAGCAGCGCGTCAGGCAGCAGGACGACCAGTTGCTGGCGCAGGCAGCGCCCAGCCTGGAGGAGCTGGAGGAGCCGCGAACGGCCAGACCACGACCGGCACCCCAGCAGCGACGACCCCAGCAGCAGCAGCAGCAGGGCACAAGGTCAGGCCAAGGACAGCAGCAGCAGAGGCGCCGGCCACCGAATCGCGAGCGAGGCCAGCGAGTCAACTCGGCCGATTTCCCGCCGCCGGTCGCCCAGGCGGCCAGCCAGATTCAGAAGCAGAATAGACCGACTAGTAGGGTCAACGAGCAGCAGAGGCCCAGAAGTCTGGTGATTCTAACGGCTGGTCCGCCAACCAACCAGCCCGAGCTTAGCGGCAACGAGTTCTCAGGTGAGGGCCTCTCGGACGTGGCGCTGGAGGAGCGCTTGCGGCTCTTGGAGAATGGCTACTATCCGAGCACGAGCCTTCCTACTGATTCTACGAGCGCAAGGCAAAGGGTCGCCCAAGACGAGAGCAGCTCTGCGAGTCCACCATTGCCAAGACAACAATTTAGCGCCCTAAACTCGAACGGAAACTTCTACCAGCCAACTCTGAGCTCAACGAGCGTTCAGTCGACCAGCCAGGCGCCCAGCTCGACCAGTAGCGGCAGACAGCCTGACCAGTTTCAGCCAACCACTGCGGCCAGTGCGAGTTCAGCGCGCGATTTGCCAACTGGCCGAGTGAGCGCCGACGAGGAGTTACTCGCCGCCTCGCTCACCGCCCAACCAGACGCAGCCAACCAGCCGAGCTCGCAACTCGACCAGAGCGGCCGAAGCCAAAGCCAAAGCCTAAACCAAAGCGGTGCCCCCGACCAGAGCGGACCAGGCGCCAGCTTGGACCCTCAAACGGGGCGGCTGGTTTGCAACAGGCGCGGCGTGTTCGCGCACCCAAACAGTTGCGGCCAGTTTATCGTTTGCGCGCCACAGTCGCGCTCGCAACGCCTCCTGCGCCCCTTCGAGCACCACTGTCCGGCAGAACACATCTTCCACGTGAGTTTCCCCACTCGAAACGCCTTCCCATCATGCAACTGAACTTGCCCTAACAAACTCACCTCCTCTCATTGCAGGATTCATGGGGCCGGTGCAGGCCGAAGAGTCTGCAGTTTGACTTGAGCAAGTTTTGTCAAGGTTAAGCGCGCGCGCGCCTGGAGTCAAACCCAAACAGAAACGAGATACAAAACCATCAGCTGCCATCACCTTCCGCTTTGGCGCCCCCACGCAAGCGCCAACTGGCCAACAAGTGTCAAACTTGCTCTCCAACATTAATCAAAACTTCATTCAGCCTTTGAATTGGAGCGAGAGTTGTCAGAAACGACGTTGCCAAATGTAAAGTAGAACCGATGAGAGCTCAAAGAGGGCTGCAGGCTCAGATGTGTGCCGCCAACTCTCGAGGCTCTCGTTGTTATGGATTCAATCAAGTCAGTTTGTTTTGCTCCACCTCCTTTATTTATCATCATCTCTGTCCAAACTAAACTCGATCCAAAACTGGCTCAAGCGGAGAGAGCCGATCTGAGCTTAGCGGGTCGCTAGTTATTGCACCTGGTCGCTTAGGGGGCGCCAAATTGGCCTCCGGGGGGCAGATTGTGCGCGTTTGGCGCGCCCATGTCGGCCAGTGTTGGCGCTCGTTGGCGCGATATGTTGATCTGTTGCAGGTTGTCGCTCATGGAGACCAAATCGGCCAGCGACTTGTTGGCCGCCAACAGGTGAGCCTGACCCAGGTTGCCTGGCCTCGCCGGGCCAACGCGCTCAAAGGATGCCCTCGGCTCGCTTCCAACGGAGCCGCTCAGGGGTCGTCCGAAGGGGTCAAGGGGCGCCGCTGGCTCGAGTGTTGGCCCGAAACCATGCGCTTGCTGGGCCGCGCTCGAGGGCAAGCCTTTGCGTCGTTTTGTGGCCACGAGCGCCTCGTGCAGTCTTGCCGGCTGCTCCGAGCTGGGCGAGCCGAGACGAGCAAAACTGTTTGGCTGCTGCCTGCCGCTCGTCGGCCAGTGGGCCTGTTTTGATTTGCTCTGGTTGGACAAGTCTTCGTCTTCGTCATCGTCGTCCTCGTCGTTGAAATCGTCATCGACCAGTCGATCGTCGTCATCATCATCGTCGCCCTCGCGCCCAAACGCGCTGCGACCGTGCCCGTCTTCATCTTCGTCGTCCTCTTCCTCCACATCTTCGTCATCATCCACGTAGTCGATCTCTTCGTCTGCGCCGCTCACCGAGGAGGAGGCTGAGGAGTTGAAGGAGGAGGAGCAGTCGTCTGGTTCCAAACTGCGCTTGTCGCCCCTCCTGCTCCTCGCCGAGGCAGCCGCAACTCGGCCGCCAGACAGACAAGCCGCCAAGGCTTGGCCGCGCCTAGTGCCGCTGGTTCCAGCAGAGGTGGCCGCGTTGCTGCCGCTGCCGCTTCCACTCAAGCTGAGGCCGCTGCATCCGGCCAATGAGGCTCCCTGTGAGGCGTCCGAGTGGATGGAGTTTGTGTCGACGTCGCGCTTAAGCCGCTTCTCCTTGGCGCGCCTATTCTGGAACCAAACCTGGACAACGCGCATATCCAATCCGGTATCAACGCTCAACTTTTCCCTGATGTGTCTTGCTGGTTTTGGCGACGATTGGTAAGCTCGCTTGAGCGTGTCCAGCTGCTTGGCCGTGATCGTTGTGCGCGGCCTCTTGTTGCCCGAGTCGGCGGCCCTCTGGCGGGCGGCCTCGTAGTCGGCCTTGCAAACCAACTTGCAATCCTCCATCAGGTAAAACTCGTCGCCAGTTTTCAGTTGCTGCTTACAGATGACACAATCGAAACAGTTCAAATGGTAAACGTTATCCTGGGCTCGTCTAACCTGACAGTTGGGCGCTATGCCGAGTTCGCAGTGGGCGCAGCGGGTGCGCGAAAAGTGACGAAAGAAGTCGTCGCGGCAGTAGGGCTTTCCGTTGCGCATAAAGCACCTGAGCGTCAGCTGGCACTTGCATTCGCTGCAAACCAAACAGGCCCCATGCCAGTGGCTCGCAGTCGTTGCTAGCGCCTGGCCTTGCTGGTAAGCCTGGTTTGGGTTCTGGTTCTGGCTGAGGCCCATGTTCAGGTGGGCGCTTGGCTGCTTGTGGTCGCTGTTGCTGGCCAAGCGCAGGATGAACCTGTCCAGGATTAGCTCCTGGCAGCCGGCGCATCTTGGGAGCGAGTCTGGCGGGAGGACGAGATGGCTGATTAGTTTGCGAGCAACTTTTAGGCGCCGGCTAGAGTGGCGAGTAGTCTGGTGTTACGGTTGTTGCGCTGGAAACTCGGGACTAGAGACTGAGAGATCTCCCAGGACGGCTCAAAGTGGCGAGCTTAAAGAGTAGAGTTGGATTGGTAAACCAAAAACATACGGCCAGCAAGTTGGGGCTCTCGTTGCATTAAGGCGTCTAATCGCGAAACTTGTTGCCCATTGCGTTGCTCAGCTTAACCTTGAAGTGATGCCACATCTTTCTGCTCATAACCTCAAATATCTCAAACACGGAGAGGAACGAGAAACCAACATACATGCCCATAATACCTCCGAGTGCACTGAACAGCTTGGCCGCATTAAAAACAGCCTGCTGACTGACTTCCTCGCAAGTCATTGTTTGGAAATAAACAATGACCTTGGCCAAATTTTGAAAATTCAAATCAGTTTTACCGCGATCGAAGGTGACCTTGTCCTCGCGGGTTGGCCAGCGAGCCATTGAGATGGTTTTGTCGTATCTGACAACCTGGCACTTTGGCGGACACTCGCAATTGTGCACCCGATCTGCAGCCCTGAACATGACCTCCCGAACGCATTGCCTTGTGGCCAACTTTCTCGTGTCGCAAATGATTATTCGCGGCTCCGTTGTCTCGTCGAGCGCATCCGCAAGCCCAAGCGAGGATTTGTTTGTTGCAGTTCCACCCCTTGCGCCCTGTCTGGCTTGCTCGAGCTCAACAATCGGAAGGAAGGCCGACTGGCAGTCGCAGTGGCTTTGGATAGTCTTTTGGAGGCAAAGTTTTAAACACGCCTGCTGCGAGTAGGTGCTGTTTCTGGTTGAACTCTCGGCAAACTTTGCCGGCCAAGAGTCAACGCAGTACTCTGGATATGGGGCTGGCAAGCGGGTGATGTTGATCATCTTGAGTCCGATGTAGGTGGTGAACTCGGGCGCCACGAAGGTGGCCTCGCTGGCCGCATAACCAAGGTCGCTCGGATGGTGGATCATCACAAGGGCGCCAACTTGCGACGAGCCCGAAATGTACTCGTTCTTTTCCAAATTCAACACCAACTCAAGGCCGTGGTTCGTGCCAGCCAAGTTGGCCTCCTCGTAGACTGAGCTACTGCCGCCGCCGCCGCCGCCGCCGCCGCCAGTCGAGCTGGCTGGCCTCCGTTTAACCTTCGACCTGTAGGTGAAGCAGTTGCCCTCCGTCGGCGAGAAGCTGTTCTCGAAGCTCTGCTGGCGGGTGCAGTTGATTGATTTCATTGTGCAACGGAGGATCATGTCGTCGAACTGGTGGCCAAGCGAGCGGGTTAACTGTGGGTCCCGGTTGTACATAACCGCAAGCCAGTTTGTCAGATTCTCCTGCAGCTCGCGCTCCTGGCGCTCGGTCAGCTCGAAGTCCTCAGGTAGGGCGGGCGGCGAAAAGATTGTGCTGCTCAGTTGGGCCATTGGGGTTGTTGGCGTGGCTGTGGTCGTTTGCGTCTGGGTGGCAAAGTTGTTCAGGAGCGGATTTTGGAAGGCGTTCACTGAAACTGCGCTCGGGTTTACGTTGCGCGTTGCATGGGGCGCCTGTTGTCCAGGCGAAAGCTGCGGCCGACTTGCTTGAGCCACCTGAAGCCCGCTCATCTGGCTAGAATGGCGCCGGTGCTGCTGCTGCTGCTGCAGCAAGTGGGGCCTCTGCGTTGACTCGCCGGGCGATCGCTCGCCCGTCAAGGGCCAAACTCGCAAACGAGATCGCCTCGAGGCGAAGGGATGCGCGCGAGTGTCGCCATTGGACTCGTCGTGGTCGGACAACCTGATTGACCTCTGGCCTCGCGCGCGCTGGCCGCCAGGTCTAGCCGGCGTCTCTCTGCCCATGACAAGCATTGAGGGATCCACGAAGTCGCCCAAATCGAGTCCCCCGCCTGCAGTGCTCCTGCGCTGAGTTGAGCTCTCGGCCGTGGCTTGAGTCACCAGCGGCGAGGTCGCCCTGTGTTCGGCTTCGTCCGAGTTGCTTTGCGTTTGCTCTCTGCCGGTCACCGTTGCTTGGGTTGTGGGCGGTTTAGTCTTCGTTTGCTCGTTGCCCGCTTGCTCGCCCGGCCTCCTCGTCTCTGGCGCCGGTTTGCCGGCCGAGCTCGGCTTGGTCGCCGGCTGCGCGTTTGCGCTACTCGTGCTGGTTGTGGCTGCGGCTGCCGGGGGCACGCTGGCCGTGCTTTGAGGCGGCCCGCTCGCTGGACTGGTTATTGTGGGCGCCTGGCTGATGCCGATGTTGTTGATGTCGCTCAGATCGGACGAGTCGGAGGAGTTGCTCTTCTTGTCAAGCTGGCTGCCGCAAAGTCTGTCGCGCAACTCGGACGGAATTTGGCCGCTCAGATCTGAACCAGAGCCCTGGTTGCAGAGTGCAGTGAAGCGCACCACGTTCAGGTTGCAAACTGTGACCGAGGGAAAGGGAAGCCTTGCGCTGTCTCGCAAACGGACGTCCACTGTGATCGGATACTCGTAGTACTCGGTTATGAGCTCGGTCATGTCGTTCAGCGACAGGATTGTCATGAAGAGGAAGGCGACAATCCAACAGAACTTGCGCAGGTATGAGTCGCTGGCAAAGATTTCCCTGAAGCCGGGAATTTCGGATTGCGAGAAGAGCTCGCTAAGCGCGTACGCGTTTGATAGTTGGTCCCCATTCACGAGCATCCGTCTGTTTATGCGGCCCAAATTTCTTCGCTTCAATCGCGACTGGTTGATACCTTGCACCTGTATGCTGCCCTTACCTCCGAGTGGCTTGTTTTTAAGAATCCGCGAGCCAAGCGATTGGTTTGGACTCTGCTGAATGGGATAGGATTTGAGCGAGCGCAAATTGGGCTCCTCGAGCTGAACTTGGTAGGCGGGCCGTTCGAAGTGCTCGCTCGCTGTTTGTTCCGCCAGAGTTGAGCCGCTCAGCGTGGAGCTCGCATAGGGACACTCGGCTAGCGAGTTCAGGGCGCCAACTTTGGGGGCGCCCCTCCCAGCGAGACCCCTCTCCGTCTTCGAGCCCCGCTGCCCCAACATGCGGCTCAAAGTGGAGCCATAGTATGCAGAGTTAGCCCCCGAGGACGCCCACTTGGCGCTCGAATCCGAGCCTGAGTCTTGATCGGCGCCGCTCGATTTTGCGCTGGCGCTCAGGTTTGAGGAGAATTCGCTTGAACGATAATACTCGAGCTTTGAGGCTGAATCTTGGGGATGGATTCTGCGTATTTGATTGTAGTTGCGATTTGCGCTGCTCAACAGGGCTGGCATGGTGTTGCAGTTGCGGGCGAGGTTTGGTTCTGGTGGCGAGCAAAGTCGACCGGGGCAACGAGCAAACTCTTTCCATTGGAGACGAGAGCAATGACACACATCGCTTTGCTCCCACCTCTGTTTACCTTGACCAAACTAATCTGGGGCCCATATTATAAATTAGCTCACGCGACTTGCGATCAACACGCGATCGCATCGGCTGCACTGTTCCACCTGGCGAGCCTCCACTTTGCCGGCCCATCCTTCCGCTGAAACCGGCGCTCGCGGGGAGGAGCCGCAGCTGAATGGTGCAGCCCGCTTAGACTCGCGCTCGCTGTCCGCCACTCCGCTAAAACTCATCATGTCGCTCTCTCACTCTCTCGTCGCCTCTACATCTCATTGAACCGCTACGAGCTGAGCTCACTCAGCCGACTGAAATGGTCACCTGTCAGCGGCCACAAGAGCTGACCAGCGCCAAGTTGAGAACTGAAACGAGTAAAGATTCTCTCAGGGCCACTTTCGAGAAGTTGAAACAGTCAAACTGGCGCACATAACTCACCTTTGAAGTGCAAGTGTTTGCCAATCATCGTGGTGACAAATGCAAGTCGAGTGTTTGTTGAGCGAGCTGCCGGCCAATGCGTTTGGGCGACAAATTTTGCCTTCACCAACTAAAGCCGGAACCAAACGAAAGTGAGCAGGTGCAAGCAGTGGTCGCCGTGCGATGAAAATAGCCCGGCCTTGCGTCAAGTGGCTTGCGTGCAGCCGGAAGCTCGACATTGGAGGGTGAGGCTGTTCGAAGACGGCGTGATTGTGTCTTTTGCGCAGATTTTTCGCCAACTTTCAGTTCGAGCGCGCAAAATCGGCGCAAGCTGACATCAGCAAGCGAGCGCCGCTTTGCTCGCTGACGCAGGAGCTCGCCAGTTTGCCACAGGTGCCGCCTGACTCAAGCGACACCGTCGGCTTCAAGCTGCGCATGTTCACCGAGCGCTCGCGTCACCGGCTCAGCCCTAAATAGACTCTCACCTTTACCTTTGGCAGACGAGTGCATGAAATCGAAGCCTGGGGGCCGCTTCGAGTTGAGTCTAGTTTGAGCAGACTTGCCGGCCAGCTAGAGCATCGATTGCGGCTTCCATTGTTGGCGGCCGAATGATTAATCGGGCCATTTGTTAGATTGAGCCCGCAAAGTGAGGCGTCACTCTCGCCCGCGGCCACTTCCTTCCGGCCAGCAGAGCGTCCTTAGGGCCGACTTTTGGGCCAAAGAGAGAGAGAGAGAGAGAGAGGAAGAGCTAATCAAATTATGCCGAGCGCACACGACTTGAGACTTGGCGAGCCGACCTATAAGGGGCCGGCCGCTTCCGCCGGAACTCGCGCGGCTCGAGTTTCACACGCGCCCAGGATTAGTGGCTGTCCGCCTGGAGCTTGCTCATCGCTGAGTTTGGCCCGCTGACGGATTAATCCGCCACTCAGTCAGCCCGGCGTGTAAATGGCCCAGTCAACTGCTGGCCCATTTTGGCCGCCAGGTCAAGCGAAATCACCCCAAGCACGCGATTCATAGCCACAGCTGGCTGAGGCGGAGTCACCTGCCTGCCCGCTGGCCGCCAGGTAGGCGCTGACAACATGGCTCCAGGTGCCAGATTGTCTTGGTTTTTGGGCAAACATTTGCAAGCAAGCGTCCCTGGACTTGCCCACTCTGCCTGGCAATTATCTCCCTCCACTTCTTTGGCCAAGCCAATTCGAAGTCAACAAATCACGAGCCAAATCTGGCTCGCGCAATCCGGCAGACAGTTTGGCCGTAAATGTGTGTTTCCATGGCTACACGGCGGCTGGTTGCGCAACTCGCGAGCTGCGCCACTCAAAGCAAACTTGGAAGCAAATTTTGCCTCCAAATAACTCGTCCGATTGTCAAAATAGTCGCGGATGTTTGTCAGCGAGAGCCTCTTGTGTTGGAAGCCGCAAGACACGCGAGCCAGAAGAGATTTGACGTTTACGGGCAAACGCAAGGGAAGCTCAAGGGGCCCAATTTAAAGCCAAGAGTGTTGAACTCAATCGAGTTTAGAGCAAATAATACGCGTGAGAAAGCCGAGCTCGTCGTTTGTCGCGCTAAATTGGTTGCGGCACAAAAGGCGGCCAAATAAATTAACTCCCCGCCACGTGGCCGCCGCTCACTTTGCCCGGAAACGGAAGCCGCGCTCCCTGGCAGCCGAGACTTCCGGCGTCAACTTACCCTTGATCGTCTTGTTGCTTATGAGTACGGAGAACAGGTGCTGCTGTTGTTGTTGTTGCTGCTGTTGCTGCTGGTAAGCGAGCGGCGGCGCCAACGGCTGATCGCAGGCAGTCGCCGCCTGCTCCTTCACGCGCAACCCGTTGCTTGCAAGCGAGCCAACTCCGCTTCCGGTCTGGCTCTGCTCGATGCTCCGTTGCAGGCTGAATTGGTGCGCAATGAAGGCGTTTTGGCGGCCGACTGAGTTTTGGTGCTGCTGCATTTGGTTGGTCATGTCAACCATTGGATTTGTCCCTCCGCTTGCTTGCTCGCTCGCCCTCTCACCTGAGCCCCTCTCGCCCCTCCTCTGGCTCAACAGTCGCTCAAGATGCTGGCCGCTCGAACACTTGACACCTCTCGCTGATGGCGCCACCGCTACTCGCTGCCCGAACTCGAAGTGGCCGGCCTGCTTGCTTCCGATGGCCACTGATCTCTCTAGCTGCTGCTGCTGCTGCTGCCAAGCGAGCGATGGGACAGCCATCACTTTGTCGCCGGCCGAGTGCTGATCGAAGGCGCCGCCAGTTTGAGCAGATGAACTAGCCAGTTTCCGGCCCGAGAGGGTTCGAGCTAGAAGCTTGAGTTGGCGGCGCATACAATTGAACAGTGGAGTTGGCCCACTGCTGCGGGCGGCCACTTTTCGCGCGCCATTCAAGTTTGCGCGCGCCTGGCGCACTCTCGCAGCAGCGTGTGTGCGCGCGCGCGCGCAGAGAGCACATCTACGCGCTCGGCTCCTTACGCAAACCGTGCCGCCCGCCAGTATAGTGCCCGCGCACGCTCGTTGCCTGCGAGCGCGCGAGATTCAAAGCTCAAGTGAAGCGGCCCTATTGGCAGCAAATTGCTTCCTACGCCCAAATTCGCGAGTCATCAACGAGCCAGACGAGCCTGAATCTCGAGCTTAAGCCAACCATCCAAGCGGCTGCAACAATAACAAGAGTGGACGCAAGGGAATTCATGTGCCCATCGAGTCGAGGAGCAAACTGGATCGTTCCTTCCGGCCACCAACTTGCTCGGCCGGCGGCGGCGCCACCAAGCTCGTTGGCGCGCGAACTTGGCCATTCAATTAGTTTATTGGCTTTCCCCTCTCGGCGAGCGCAAGCAGGCGGCTCGTCGATGGCTCCACTCTGCTCGCCAGCCAAGACGGCGGCCGCTGCCGAGCGCCTATATGCGCGCGAACTCCGCTTGGCGCCTCGAGCCGCTTGGGGCGCGCTAAAACCTATATCCTGGTTGGCGAGCTCGCGGCGATCAGGGCTCGCGGCCAAGACGCCGGAAGCAAATGGCGGCGTCCGCGCGTCAGCCAGATCGGCCAGCCGCTGCACTCGAGCGCACCTGGCGAACTCGAAGGCAAAGAGGCAGGCCTGGATACAAACTTTAACTGTTGTTTGCCTCCGTTTGCCGCATTGCAGCGGCGAGAGCGCCAACAGCACAACGCTGGATAAACAAAACCAAGTTTAGTTTCATTTTTCTGACCCAAAACCAAGTCTGCTGGCAGCGTCGTCAGCCAGCGCCTGCGACGGCTGATGGGCTGCATGGCGGCCATTAGCGACAAACGAGATAATAACGTGCGCTCGGCGAGCGCATAGTGCCGCTGCGAGCGATCTGATGCAGCCGCAACAGCGACGGCTCTCGTCCATTTCCACTGGACAGTCCAGCGCTGGACTGGAGGGGCTGCGAGTGGAGTTGGAATTAGAACTGCTCTCTGGTTGGATGTTGTCCAGTTGTTTTCACTTTTCAACTCTTACTTGCATAGCCGCGCTGGCCGCCGCCAGTTGTTGACTGCGAGTGGGCGAGTTACGCCCATTAAAGGCCATCGAGGGCTGGCGGCCGCACTAGGTGTTCCTGGCGGCCTTAGGTGGGCCCCGCTCGTGCTGCTGCGTAAATAGAGAGATGGATAAAATGATTCGCCAAGGAGCGGAACTGGCCGCTGGCCGTTGACGTTCGAGAGCACGCAACGCGATCGGCGCCCCGAGCCTCTCGCTGGCCGCAATTGAACTCGTCCGGCCATCGGGGCGCCGCCGCCACTTCCGCCGCCGCCGCCGCCGCCGCCTGGATGGCAGCTCGACGAGAGGGAGGCCATTTTGCTCGACGGCGCCCATTTGCCACGTGGTCGTCGGTTGCGTTGGCCGCTCTCGTGGACTTAATGTTCTCGGCCGCTCTGAGTCGTGAGGCCGGGAAGTCAGGCTGAAGCTCGAACGACAACTGGATCAGGCTGATTCCCATTCGAGTCCGGTGAAGCGAGAGCGACAATTAGTCGCCGGCCGACCTCCGCTTGGCCCATTCGGCAGCCCTCGAGAGCGGCTCGCGGCCGCCGCGCTTTTATGGATATCAATCCTTTGCCGCCTCAAACTCGTCCCAAAGAACGTAAGCGGCCACAAAAACAACACGACCACTGCCGGCTCCAGTAGTGATAGTGATGGTTATGGCTCGGGCAGTAATAATGTCGACATATATCAAGTCAAGTGGGCGCCGTGCAATGGGCCCGGCTGGCCGCTTTGCTCGCCAAACTTGGTCGAGCAGACTTGCGTTGGGTTCACTGCAGGCAGCTGCAGCTGAAGAGCGCTCGAGCAACCAACAAGCCGACCTCGCCCGTTTCTCTGGCGCCCACTGAGTTGGCCCAGGTGATAGGTAAATTAATAACGCGCCTCTAGCTCAGTTGGAGTGAAAAATTTCACCTATCACCTTTGTTGGGATAACTCTCGTCTGTGAGTGCGCGAACTCTGAGTGCTGGGGCTTGTTTTTGCGAGAATCTTGGCGCTCGAACGCATTAGCCGGCGGCTGGTTGGCCAGCGCGAGCACTCGAGTTGGCGCTAAAGTGCCGACTGGCCATATTGTTGCTCGGCTCCAAAATTGATTCGGGGCACGCAAATGCTGCAGGCGGCCCCACCGAGCTGGAGCCGGAGCTTGAGCCAGAGTTTGGGCCAGCGGAGGGGCTGAAGTGAAACTGGCCGGCTGGTTGGCCGCCTCTCTATGCTAATGATTATCATCCGCAGGCATACTACAAGTGGCGTCGCGTTGCCCAGCAGAGAGCAATCCGCCGACGCGAACGCGAGCGCGAGCGCATGACAATAAATAATTCCTGTGCTCAAGTGTGCGCCTAGCGCCGTTTGCGAGCTGGCCCCCGAAAGAGCGCGCAAACTTGCGCTTGTGGCGGCGAACAAGTTGCTCATCCCTTTTGTTTGCCGGCCGCCGTCTCACTCTCATGCTTGCTGCCGTCTCAGTGGCTGCTGATATAAATGATAAATATGCCGAAACTTGCAGGCAATCATCATTAGCCTTCCGTGTTCCTGCAAATAGACAGCCAGCGAGAGAGGCAAAGGCGGAGGAGGGAAGTACATCGACAGCTGAGCTGCTCGCCCAACGAGGCAGCAGCCAACCTTTGAATCGTTTATTGCCCCAAAGTCAGGCGCTCGCAACGCCAACAACTTGCTCTGCTTTCAACAAAGAGTATCAATGACGGCCAGACGGGCACCAATTTGGATTGATCGCGCGAGCCAACCGACGTTTGCCGGCCCACTTTGGGTTGGGCCCCACTTTGGCCGCTAAAGCTTCGGGCGGCGCCGCGAGTTTGCGGGCGCCCACTTTGGCCGGGCAGGCAGCGAGCACTCTGAGTCGCTAGTTGACTTCTTAATTCAATTTCCTCCCTTCGATTATCGGCGGCTACAGCGGGCCACTTGCTCGAGCAAGTGGCCCGCCGCGCAACCGTTCACTTGCCGGCCCCCTCCGCCTCCTTGCGCGCCCATTGGGCGCCCATCTCCGTGGGCCCGCCAGTCCGGTTGGGCGCCACCATTCCAGGCGGCTCAATCATTTGTTTCCCACCCAACAACACTACAAATGTATTGCACAGAATTCATCGCCAAAGCGGCCAACTCGAGACGAGCAGCCAAGCGGTGGCGGGCAGGGGCATCAGGGGGCCCACGGGGCCAGACAGGGGCGGCCAACCCTCGGGGGCGAGCGCGGCCAAATGTTTGCGCCAGCCTCAACAACAGTGAACGGCTCATCGGGCACAATTTTACGCCACTTTGGATCACTTATCCTCCCCCCCAGTCCTTCCAGCAAACTCGCCAGCCTTATAGTGCTACCGGGCCAAAGTTGAAAAACAACATGCATCCCCAGTTGGCGGCTGGCAAGTTTGATGCGAGTTAGTTTGGCTCTCAAATTATGATGAAAGAGGCGAGCGTCAGACATCATGCGAGCGGCAAAGGTTCACTAGCCATCCTAAGGAGAAGAATAAACTAGCCGAAAAACTTTCTACCTTTGTATCCGTCAATGTTGCATCAGAATGGCGGCGACGCTTTCAGGCTCCCTCCCTTTCTTGTCGGCTTTTTTTGGCTCTTTCACGTCAACAAAGAGCCTGACGACAGCCTCTCCTCTTGACGCTGGATCGGCTTTCAGCGGCCACTTGAGGGCTGAGACGTAAACGCGGCCAACCAACATGGAGCCTCCAGCTTGGGCACAAAACGACCAGCAAAACTGGCACAATGCTGCGTTCGAAAGGCGGAGGTGACCAATTTCTATTATTTGCTTGAAGCCAACAACTCGTGGCGAGACTAAACGAATTTGGTGGTCGCAACATTGGCGCTCAAGCTTCCTCAACTTTCAGACCAAAAAGAGCATTTGCAGTTCTCGGGCTGGCGAGCATCCTTTGTTGCTGGCTCAGTCGTTGAGGCAAAAGTGGACGCCAGTTAAACATTGGCCGACAACGAAGGTACAAACGATCCGGAGAAAGATAATGAACACTCGGATATCGTTGGGGACCTAGCGGTCGCTGCAAGTTTTTTATGGTCCACTGCTGCCCTCTGGATGCGCTCGCAACAACTGACTTGTTGTGGAGCGCGCGCTTTTCTGGTCGCTCAAAATGTCCCACTTTGTGCAGGAAAAAGCCTGTATTCGAGGGCCGCCTGTTCCAACTGGAACGATCAAACTGGAGGTAGCGAACGTGCAAACAAAGGGGTTGGCAGTTACGCCACGGAATCGCCATAGATACTCGGATTCATCTCCTTCCCCAATGCTCATATCCTCCTTGACCGGTGATCGTCACAATCGATTGTCATAGGCCTCAGTCCTGAAGTTAAATGTTTTAATAGCTTTGTAATTAGTCAAAGCTCATGGAGGGGACAGGTAATCTCGGCGACCAAAACAAGGAAAACTCGGACGAGTATATGATCTCAGCAGATCCCTCAAGATACGTAACCTTGCCAGTACAGAATGAGAAAATATGGTGCAAATACCAAACAACTCTAGACTGGTTTTGGACTGTCTACGACGTTTACATAACCAATGACAAAGAGAACATGCTAGCAACCTTCAACGAAGAGCAACGCAATTACATACTCCACTTGATCGCATTCTTATTCTCCACCCATTATACGACAATCAACAAAGAGTTGTTCATGCAGTTAATGACCGAGGTAGAGATCAAAGAAGCCTCCTATTATTTTGGATCTCAAGCAGACGCTAAAAAGACTCACAGCATGATGTATTCCATGCTTCTGGACGAGCTTGTCCGCGACGAGCCAGGTAGAAAGGAGCAACTTATCAGTGAGATTGTAAGCATGCCTCAAGTTCGCGACTTCATTCGTTGGTCAATATCAAGTACAACCTCCAAGACTAGATCCTTTGCCAACAAACTATTAGCGTTTGCCACGATTCAGGGAATAATATTTCCCGTAGCATTTGTTCTGTTCAAATGGATTCTTAATCAGCATCCATCCATGATGCCCGGCCTTAAAACAAGCAACGAACTTATTTGGAGGGACGAAAAGTTAAATTTGAGCCTCTCCTGTATGCTGTTTGAATACATCAATGAAGATTTGATCGAGAGTGAAGCTTACGACATTGTCAGAGAGGCAGTTGGACAAGCCAAAAGCCTATTTACAAATGCCTTGCCTGTATCCATCATGGGAATGGACTGTGAGCTAATTGAGCAATATATCGAACATTCAGGAGACGAAATACTATCAAGTATACATCTAAGCAAGCTCTACAACAAGGAGAGCCCCTTCGATTGGATAGAGGAACCAAAAACAGACTCATACCAATCCAAAGCATCTCTCAATAATGTTATAGACATGTCCGCAAGCTTTGGTGAGGCGAAGTTTAGCACTGACCTAGATTTTTAAGCAGCTTTCTTCGACAACATGTGAGATATGGATTTGAAACAGTGTCTCGTATAATTGTTTATTTTTTTAATGGAACTACACCAAATCTTTATGGTGTGACATTCACTTCCAATTTCAGTGAACATCCACACAATATAAAACTCACTAAATCTACTTTTGTAACCTTTGAGGGTGAGATCTTTGGCGCCTATTATCTTGTCAATTTAATCTGGACCGAGCAATTAGTTCTAGCCTTGGACGACCAGCCTATTACCAGCCACCAACTATCACAGTATGGACTTGATGATGTTGTCGACTAAGACAGAAACAACAACTGTATCGTCAGTGTTTCTAAGACGGCAACCGCAAAGGATGTTCTTGAATGCATGTCTAAAATCCGCCGAAAACAAGCCATAAATAACTGGATTTATGGCTGAATTGAGATAACCCAACCAGATAAACAGCGATAGCAACGATTGTGGAATACAATCGGGCTTCTCACATATAATAACCCTTGATAGGTAGGCTGTAAAAAAGGGTAACCAGCAGAAGATAAAGCCGCCTATGATGATTGCTACTGTCTTGGCAGCCTTTGTCTCCGCGCGCAATCGCTTTGCGTGCCATCGGCTTGTCCTTTTGGCGGCTCGCCTCCTTGGACTTCGAATCTTTGCCAATCCAATGGGAGGTTTCCCAAGGATTCCCCCCGCAGAATCAGTTTCGCGCGTTCCGTTGTCCGATATTTTCATATCGATCGAGAGTTCATGAGATCTGTTTTTGGTGCTAGTACCTGTTCTACTGGTTGATCTCTCATAGTATCCACCCTGACGCTGCAATGCTGACGGCAATTCAAACGCCGAGGCTGCCTGTTTAGCGTTCGAAGGTTTGAATGCGGCCACAGTTTCCAAGCTCGCATGCTGAACACCTGTGTCAATGGTCTCTGGAGGCTTGTCTACTTCGCACAAGTCGCGCTGGCTCGCCCGTACATAATCACAGGTGCTCTCCTTGACTTGGACCCCTTTAGAAGTCAGTTCTTTAGCAGGCTCACAATTTCTCAACAGATTTCGTCCCAGTAAGAGGGAATAGTTGATTGAGTCCTCGTCCTCCGATAGATCCTCGTCATCGTCGACACTGTGCTCGTTCTCGTCTGATGAGCTATCAATGCCAGCAACAGCCATCAAATAGTCGTCAAAAGTTTTCTTCGAGTTGCAATGGCTTAGAGGACGATTTTTGACCTTCTTTGCTTGGCCTCTTGTCTGTGCCTCTTGATCATCTGACGCAGTATTCTCAGTTGGGTCTCCCTCTCGGCTTTTGCTCCTATTGAATAGTGATTCCACTGGATGCGATGCAACCATAGATAGCCGGCGCAGGGTCTGACCGCTACGAGTTGTAATTGTACTCAAGAGCGCCATACTGTGCTTCCTAACCTGACTTGGAATGGCCATTATGCTCAGCCCGCTACCCTGACTGCCTGCCAAATTTTTCCGAGGGAAGGAGAGGGCTGTCTCGCCATCGTTGTTCGGGCGATCCATGATAGTCGAGAGCAGTTGTTCTGAAGCTAAGACCCTTTTGTTGCTGGCAGCGAGTTGCGAGTCTAGGCCGCCAGTTTCTGGATTCCAGTGGACAACAATGCTAGGCGTTGGATCGCAACTATGGCTTCTATCGACTCTACCAAGTTGGTTCGCCGCCAACATCTTATTTGGTTCATGGTTCTTATGATTGCTTTCTGGAGCCTCTCGCATGTCGGCACTTCGACTGCGCTCGTATTTATTCAGCTCGAGACTGGCGATTTCAGCCTCGACTCCGTCACCAGCTTGGAGCTGTAGTGGCGGAGGTGTTACGGCAAGACTAAGCTGGTTCCCGATGGCGACCAAGTCAGCTTGGCTATCACCCGTAGATTGTGCGAACCTTTGCCCTCCAAGCTGGTTGCAAACTTGCCCATTGTCGTATTGGCTCACCATTATTTGCATTGGATTAAACGGACCACTTTCACCTCGTACGCTCGGTGACAGCTCGCAAGCGAGCTGCATACCTGCGAGGCCAGCATCGGCCAGCTGCTCACCATCCAGAGCAAATTTGCAAGATGCTGGCTCGGCATTTGTGCCTCCCTCTATGTGGGCAAGTTTAGTTTCCGCCACCATTGGCTGGCAGCCCTCCTCCGCAATGCTGCTATGCATCAGCTCATCGCCAGCTCGCATTTCCTTGTGGTCCAAACGAAAGGAGCTCCTGCGACCATGCTGGCTCGAGCTGGCCGTCTGGCCAACCCGATAGGGACAGTGCTGCCTCAGGTGAGCCAGCTGTCGGTGCGAGTCGCTGAGCTCGTGGTGGCGCCGGTGCCGATTATGCTGCTGCTGCTGATGGTGACGGTGATGATGATGGTGGTGGTGGTGGTGGTGGTGATGATGGTGATGGTGATGATGGTGGTGGTTGTGACTGTGGCGACGGTGGCGAGAGTGCCGATGCTGGTGGATACAGGACCTCTCCTCGCGACTTGCAAGCCGCTGATCACCATTACGAACGAGGTCGCGGATCTTGTCGGCCAGCTCAGACTGGCAGCTGCTCGAGGCCACCTCTAAGCCAGACTCAAGTGGAACCCCCTCGAGGTTAATCAAGCGACCTCGTGAGCGAGCATCCTGATCCGCAATCGCACCCACTGGCTCACTGGAATCCTGCTGACCGGTCCACTGGTCTTTGAGCCTAGTCGAGCCATCAAGCGTCTCACAGCGATATGAGGATTGGACGACCAATTTTGACTCAAGCTCATCACTCCTGTCCAACTCCTCCGCTTGTTTCCGGGCTTGGCGCTGCACCTGCATTGCTTGCTGCTGTTCTAAGGCTGTCAATTTCATCAGACTAGATTTATTATTGTTGTTGTCGGCGGCGGCGGCTGCGGCTGCGGCAGCAGCGTTTGAGTGGTCGAGCTCGGTGGCGCTAGGGTCTAGTTTATGCGACCTGGCGCGTTCGTCTGCGTTCTCGTTGGAGAGTTGCGATGAGTTGTTGTCGTCCGAGGGGCCGCCTGCTGGACTCTTTTCGCGCCTATGGATGCGTAACGTAACCCGTTGCTCGGCGCCGCCCATCCGGCCAGCGCCCGAGCTCTGGCCAGCCCGATTGGAGGCAACGGGCCACTTAGTGGTCATGTAGCCGCGCCGCATTGCCTTTTGGGCCCTCGACGCGACCAGGTAAATTCGCGAGTAGAAGAATATCATAACGAGCATTGGTATGTAAAAGGATCCCAACGCCGAATATATCACGTAAGGCTTGTCGTCGAATAGTGCGCAACCCGATTTCTCGCCAAAAGAAAATCCGTCCAGCGGCTTCCTATCGCCGCCAGCCGCTGTCGCCGCAACCACTTTGCCTCTCGCGTCTGCGATTTCGAGACTTTGTGCGCTCGGCCCAACTTCCGGTGGCCGCGATAAGCTGCCGGCGTTGGTTTTGTGAATTTCAGCCCGCTCGTTGTTTTGCTGCTCCTGTGGTTCCGCTTTGGAGGTTTGTCTCTTGACCCTTCTCGCTCGGCGGCTGCGGCCAGCGCCGTCCTTATCTCGGCGCCGCGTTGAGGAATGCTCGCTGGCGCCACCTCCAGCATGGGAGCGGCTGAATACGAGCATTAGTGGCTCATTACCGCTGGTGTTGATCGGCGACTCTGGTGGCTGTTCCAGACCGGCCGCGCTAGCTAGCTCGGCGCCAGAGCCAATACGTTTATCAGCCTCGACCAAGCTCATTCTTGAAGCCTCGGGCGAGTCCGCTGATGCTGGCCGAGACAGCAGCGAGGAGAGGGCTGGCCGCTCGGATTGTCGGCCAACTAGAGGGCGCGATTGGAGCGAGAGGGAAGCGTTCGAGCGGATGGAATGAGTTTTGTCGTTAGCAAACTCGCCCCAACTCCAAGAGGCCAGGAGGAGCGATAAAACGCGGCAGCCGGAATAGTTTGCTCGGGCGCCGGTTGCGCCAAGCTCGGCCGGCTCAGGTGAGCCAAAGCTGGCTCCGCTCTGCGCCGTTGGACGGCCGCTTGGGGCTAGTGGGCGAGTCGTTTTGTCATCGGGGGATTGGCTCTGGCCGGCGCGGTTTGTGTTGCTAGCGAGATTGGCGCCGCCGAGTGGAAGGCGAGGAGCCCGACCAAAGGCGAGCTCATTCCCTGATTGAGTGGGCCATCTTGGTGGGTGGAGCTGACAAGCGAAGCGAGCTGGCACGACTTCCACTTGGCTCGAGCCGGCGACGTTTGCTGTCGATCCGTCGGCGAGACCTGACAAACGGCAACAAGCTGTCAGGGCCAAAAGAGCCTCGAGCTCTGCTAGTTCCGCATAGGCGTTGCCAGATGTTTCGGTGGCGGCCACTTGGCAGCCGGCGAGCATCCAAATTGGCCCCCGCATTTGGCCGCCGGTTGAATTTCTGCCCGCAACGACTCGCGGCGGCCAAAAGCTTGAGGCTGAGCCAAACTTGGCCGCACCCTTTCTCGTTGCGGGCAAACTTTGTTGCGCCACAGGAACTAGAAAGCATGAACTCGAGCCGCGAGCTGATGATTTCATGACTGACTGGCTTCCTCTTGCCGCTGCGCTCCGCTCGCAGCTTGCCGGCTCGAAAACAATGAAACTGGGCCAGCCATTTATGCTTTTAAATGCTCGCCCAGCTGTGGGTCCCCTCGAAACGAGCAGCCCGAATCTTGCATCCGCCGTCTTTAATGACATTCGCCCGTCCGCGCTGCCGGCCGGAGCCACCTTGACCCAGCGCGAGCGAGCAACGGCAACGCCCTTGCGCCAGCCGCGGCGGCCATTCGGTGTGTTGCTGCCGGTGCCATTCGAACTTGAGCTAACCAGAACAATGCGCCCACATTCGCCACCGCTCCCTGGTTCGGCCAACCGAGTGGGCGGCCCACAATCAATTACTGTAATGGCCGGGCAAGCCCTGCGACCTCTGCGCCGCCCCCGACTCGCCGCCTCCAGTGGCGGCGCCTCGTCCCGCTTGTCCGGTGTCGCCGCCGCCGCAACTCCTTTGTTGGCCGCTCCAATGCCAACACCGTTATTGACACTCGAGCCAATCCCATTGGCCATTGTTATTGCTTTGTTTTGGCCTTGCAAACGGCCAACTCTTGTTCCAGCAAACACTCGCCGGCCGAGTGCCATTTTTAACCCAAATTCAGCGAGCGCGGCGCCATTTCTCGCGCCACTTGGCCCGCCGGCCGACACGATTGATGATCCGCCGCTCGGCTTCTGCTCGTCGTTACCGGCGCCTAATTCCTCTCCATTGTGGGACGGAATTCCTTTGTTGTGGAAGGGGCCAAACTGGAGCCATTCATCGGCGACAGCCTCGCCGGCTCGATTGGAATGGGCTGCAAGTGGGCGTTGCAAGGTCGTGTTAGTGAGCTGATGGCGAGATCTTGTCGAGTGCTGCTGCCGCCAGCGAGATAGAGACAGATAAAGCTTGCCGACGAGAGCGAGAGCGTTAAGGATCCGGCCAAATTAATCAATAAAGTCCATTATTTCAGCAGCCTTGATTTTGGCCCCGCCAGCGCTGGTTGTTGCGTGGGCGCGCAATCTGTCAGTTGAGCCTCATTGGGGCGGCTCGCGTTGGGCTGCCCAATGAGAGGCGCTCCAGCTTCCTGGGGGCCGCTCGCTGTGGCTCAGTTTGCCTTTTTGGCCCGCAAGCTGAGCCACACACTCACTCGCTCGCGCACACACACACACACAACTCCGCTGTTGGCTCTGAGCGGCCGCCCTCTCGCAAAAGCCGCTCGTCGCTCCAACAAAGTCTCGCCCGCTGCTCGCGCCTAATGAGTCGCGAAAGCGCTAGGTGCACGAGCGCCCCCAACCATTAGGGCGCATCTGGCGACCAACTCGAGCCAACAATCAATTTGGCGCAGCCTCCTCCACCTGCCGCACTTACCTGTTGTTTCCACCGGCTCTGAAGTTGGCGCCTCCCCGCGCAGCCATTCTGGATCGACTGGCCGCTTTAGGTCGCCCTCCGAGTTGGGGCCAACTTTGCCGCTCGAGCTGACGCGCCCAGCAAGACTGGCGCCCACAGCTGGCGCCCCGCCGCTGATTGGCCGCCGCGGCCACTCGCCGGCCGCTGATTGGCGCCAGCCTCGAGTCGGCCCGCCGCCGCCGCTCTCGTGGGCGCCAATTTGGCGCCTCGAGCGTGACTTGGCCGCCAACAACTGGTCAGCAGCGGCTGGCGGCGGCTGGTGGCCGGCGGCGGCGGCGGCGGCGGCGCTGGAGCCGAGGGCCGGAAGCTGCGCCGGTTGTTGGGGGGGCGGCGGCGAGCTGGGCGCCATCGAGAGGGACGGGTTCCACTGGGGCAGGAGCGGGGGGAAGCAGATGAGGAAGGAGACGCTCCACACGCCGGCCACAATTGTGCGCGCCCGCCGCGGGGTCATGATGGAGCGATACTTGACTGGCCGCGTCACTGCCACGTACCTGTCCACGCTGATCGCGCACAGATTCAAGATTGAGGCCGTCGAAATCCACACGTCCGTCACCAGCCAGCCGCGGCACCAAGTCTTGCCGAAGATCCACACGTCGAGGATCTGAACGGGGTTTTGCGGGAGGTCAAGGTTGTTAGAGTTTTGTTGGCCTTTGGAATTGGGCGGACTCAACTGAACTGAACTGGACTCGGCTTGCGAGCGTCGGCAAATATGATTAATAGTCTCGACTAGCTCGCTCGCTCTTTGCGGGCTCCTCCGACCGACAGTCTGCGGCCAGCGGATGGGGCGGCCGCGTGAATGCTAATTGAGCCCCGCCGGTTGCGTCCGGGCCGCCAGCAATGGGCGCCCCTTCCGCCCGCCGCTTAACCTCGCCCACAGCATCCAATTAGGCGCTCACCCTGAGAGCTGGCCGGCCGTCCAGCCGCTCGAACTCGGAGGGGATGTCGCCTTCCGTTTGGTTGGCAAATTTAATCAACGATTCGGGCGAGAGCGGCGCAGTCCATTGTCTCAAACGGCCGCCGTGTTCGTGGTCGTCGGAGGGGGCCGAGCGTCTGGGCGTCTCGAGAGCCGAGACAGCTGGCCCAGCCGGCGTGCATCGCCTTGATCTATCGGTTTTGGCGGCGGCGGCGGCGGCGCCACTCTGAGAGGTAGAGGCGTCGGCGCAAATCGATTCCAATTCCTGCCACACCAATCGGCCTCTTGTCAGCTAAAGATGTTGGCCCAGATGGGGGCTGCTCGTTGCTGTCGCAGTGGGTGCAGCTCGCGGCTGGAACCTCTCAAAGGGGGCCAATTGGCGCCCAAGGAGGCTCAATTGGCTGGCTCGTTAGCGTTTGCGTTAGTGCTTGCGTTTGCGCAAGTGTTGGCAGTCGCGTTGGTGCCTAGCGGCCAACGAGCCACTCAGCTATCAATTAAAACATGCGGCTCCTCCCACTTCCTCTCTGGGGTGCCGCTCGAGTGTCCGCCGCTCCAGTTGCAAGCGAGCGCGCCAATTACCACCTCAAAGAGTCGCCTAATGAGGGCGCCCAATTGGTCCCCCGCGCAAGGCTGGCCTCCGCGTCCGCTTCCGCTTCTGCTTCCGCCGCTCGCGGCGGTCAGTTCGCGAGCCGCCCAGGGAGTTGCACTCTACTCACCTCGAACATGAGAGCGTAAGGCAGGACGAGCACGCCGAGCAGGAGGTCGGCGGTGGCCAGGGAGACGATGAATATGTTTGTAACATTGCGCAGCTTTGCCGTCGCGTACACAGCAAGGATGACCAAAATGTTGCCCAAAATCACAGTTAAATTTATCAACACTAATAAGGCAAACAAGAGCAACAAATGGCCCCCACTGTCGCCGCCGCCGCCGCCGCCGCCGCCACTTTCGGGTGTCTGAGCGCCAAAGAGGCGCCTCGTCAGCAGCAGCTCGGTCGCCGCTTGGCTCCACTCTGTTTGGCTGCCGGTTGCTGTTGAGGCTGTGGTTGGCGTTGCAGTTTCATGGCTCGAATACTTTTCCTCCTGATCGGCGTAGTTCTCTTCGCCTCCAAACAGATTTCCGTATCCGGCGCCACCCGCTTCTCTAGCTGAATCCATAATTACTACTACTGAACGTGAAGTCGCGCTCGCCGCTCGCCTTCAGCCAACTTGATGCTCCTCGAGCGCGCAACTCTGCCATTTGTGGCCAAGCTAAAACTCCCCCCAAAGCCTCTCAGTGGCTCTCAGTGTCGTCGCCTCCAGGCGCAAGGCTTCACCGCTCAATTAGCTTGCAAGAGGGAGCCAGGCAAGACATTGTGGCCGCCAACCGGCTTACCTGAGCCAGGCCGCCCACTCGACGCGGCCCTCTCACTCGCTTTGGGGCGCACGCCGGACGCTTGAGTCAACAATCGAGCAAACAAATCAAGCCGCCGCAAACGCTCAAATCACTCACGACAAACTAAACGCACCCCTCGCCTCTCTCTCTCTCTCTCTCTCTCTCTCTCTTCGCCCACTGACCCCTTTGTTACCTGTCCGCCAAAGTCCCTCTCCTTTGCGCTCCCACTCTGCGCTGCTCGGGCATGTTCGCGGGCAAGCAGAAGCGCGCAAGCTAGAGCGGCAATGTTGTGTTAGTTGCACGCGAGCCAGTTCAATTCGCAGCGAGCCTTACCGGCGACAAACGGGCCAACCTGAGCGCATGCGCCCCTCTGAGGCGCCCATCTCGGAGCCAAAAAAGGCACACGCTCGCTCGTTGTGTCTGCGCCCCTTTGGGCGCGGATTGGACCAGAGAATTAGGGTGAAATCTGTACATCTGCATGAGCCAGCCTGGAGTTGTCTGCACAGTGTAGCCGCCTGGCTCGGCTTGCGCGTCAGCCGGCAAGCCAGCCAGCGATCGCCGCTCGCAATAACAACACGGACCTCCGATATTCGGGCAAAACTTGGCCTTTCAGAGTTGCCGCTAATGAAGTTGAAATAGTCGGCGCTCTCGTCGCAAACGCGGCCGGCTCCTTAGCAGCAACACACGGACGGATTGCACGCAATCCGCTTTCGCAACCCACTTAGCCAGTTGGCTGGCTGGCTGGCTGGCTGGCTGGCTGGTAACCTGGCCGCCGCCGCCGCCGTAAACGAGCCACAGATTCGCCGGTGTAGCCGCCAAAATTAATTCATGCTGCTAGCCCTCGGCGGCTGCTCGAGGCAAAGGTTGCGATGCAAGCAAGTGGGCCGACTGCGTTGCGCTGGTTTCGAGCAAACTGCAATTGTAACAACAACAACGACAGCGACAACAACAGCAATCTGTCTGCTGATTGAATATTAAATAGATTCTGCATTTTGAACTGCAACCAGAGCCAACTTTGGCCGCAAACTCGCCTCCCCCAATCCAACAACAGGCTTGGATTGCCTCAACCCTCTTTGGGCCCCCCCGAGCTGGAGGCTGCGCGCAAGTCGAGGCGGCCGCCCTTCCCACTTGCCTGCAGCCTGACTCGCCGCCAACTGCCAGCTCCAGAGGAGTCGCGCTGCAGCAAGGGGGACGCATCGGCCAACCTGGCGCCCGGCTAGACTCTCCTCCAACGCGATACTAATGACTCCTGCAGCCCTAATGTCCAATTACTGGCCGCCAAACAAAGCGAGCTACCTGGAAAGAGACACCAATTAGGGTTCTAGCTTCTAGCTGGGCGCTCGCAGCGGGACGACGACTTGCTGCTGCGCCTCCCCCTTCGCTCGTCTTGAGGTTCGCCTCTCGCCCAGATCCAGCCTCGCAGCTCCCCGCTAGCCAGCCAGCCAGCTCCTCGCTGTCGTCTGCGAGACTTCACACTCGAATTGAATTGGCGCCAGCCGACTCAATTCTAGTCCAAGCCCGAACTCGAAACCAAGGGCCAAATTCGCCACCCTCGATGTGGCCAAATCCTGACAGGAGAAAGCCCATCCCCTCTACACTGTAAATATCTGTGCCTATGCAGCCGTGCAAATGTCCCCTCTACTTGTCGGCGCCCTCTAGTTTTGCGCAACACTCAAACAGCGAGCGAGCCGGACTGATAAGATTTTGGCCAAACAGTGGACGGGTTAATTCTGCTCCTTGCGAGCGCGTTCTCGTCCACTGGCCCTAGATTTAGTGGAGAGAATCGGCCTGATCCAATCTTGGCCGCTGGCTCCTCTTTGTTGTGCATCGGCGGCGGCGGCGGCGACGACGACGACGACGACAACTACAGCGCCACTAGTGCGGCCAACCGATGCCGATGAAAGCTGACGAGAGTGTCGTGCCGGCGAGAGTGAATCTGGGCCATCTCGTTGGGAGGGAGGCCGACTGATAGATCGGGATTTGGCCGCCACTTGGGTGATCGGCGAGACTCGATCCAGGACGGCGCCATGTCTGCCCGTCGGTCTGTTTTGCCGCTTGCTCGCGACGATTGGCCGGCCGGCCGCCGAAGAAGCCAGAAATTTGTCGGCAACAAACGAGAGCCGGCAGTTCACCTGAGCGGCTCCTCTTTGGGCCGCATTGGATCGCATTGGATTGAATTGGTTTGGAGCGGATTGGATTGGGGCGTAATTGCGGTCGCTTGCGCTGAAGCCAACTAAGCACCTGCACAGGCCAAGCGGTTCCATCCAATTCAATTAAGAGAGTCGCCGATGGTGGCGTTGGAATTTCAAATAGCCGCATTGAAGCTCACCTAGAGCGAGCATGTTGCTGGCGGCTCTCGCTTGTGTCTGCGCCAATCGCGATCCTCTCCTCGCTTCAACCGCCGGCTCGGGCCAGCGGTTTCAAAACTTCTACGCAATTTCGGGCGAGCAAAAACGTGCACAAACAAGGCCGCTGATTTTGAGCCCTCTCCATCCAACATCTCGTTCCCAGTTGCAGCTGGACAGCAAAGGGAGAGGAGGCTGACTGCCAATGAGCGAGAGGCGAGAGGACAAACATTTTTGCGCCAGAAAGGCAAATAAATCAAGCCTTCGTCCTGGGACTACATGCAGTAGTTTCATAAATTTGAATGCGCTTCCAGCTAAACGAACAAAGAGTTTTCAATGTGAATCTTGGCGCCTGTAAGTCGGAAACACAAGCAAAGCCGATGGATCCATTTGCTGGGAGAGAACTGGAGACTCATTGGCCGTTCGTGCAACTTAAAAAAGGCGCCCTCCCTTTGAAGGCTCAAATTTCTGAAAGAGAGAGCCACCGCATCTCGAGTGCAGGTGCGCGAGGAGCGACGCAGCGAAAAGCGCTAGGTGCCAGGCAATAAACTCGAAACTACTCGCGCTTGGGTTTGCACGCTGGAACTAGGATGCAATTCCTTCTAGTGCTCTGTCCCTCCCTTCGTCTTCCACCAGCTTCATCCAGCAACCCCACTTATGAGAGCGATTCTTGTCTCGCCCATCACGGTGGTTGAATGCCACCATCTTTAGTCGA
>ENA-UOVY01000264-UOVY01000264.1-plant-metagenome-genome-assembly--contig:-NODE-264-length-32480-cov-658.592876_pt1 | contig 32480 bp, 18 predicted proteins | sample MGYA00249840_ERZ761561 | MGnify/ENA primary metagenome ERZ761561 (study PRJEB28882, sample SAMN05720143) | plant metagenome | isolation source: Guanajuato, Mexico | place: Mexico:Guanajuato, Mexico...
CTCGTAGTTGATCGCGTTTTCATTGGCACACATTTTGCTCGCAACAACTGCAACAAAGAATCGACAGTTTGGCTAATCATCACGTCTGCCCGTATTCGAATCGGGTTTACCATGACGAGTTGGACTGAGTGTTGCTCTAGCGCTAGGTTTCAGCGGCCAACAATGCTAGCATGTAGCGCTCTTTCACCCAGCAAAGAGAGGATTGGGTCACACTGCAAGTCTATATGGTGCGTAACTGATCTAGTTCGCTATCGATTCTCACTGCTTGCTCGATTCCGAACTCGACTATGGAGCTGAACCAGATTCGTCGGTGCTGTCCTGTGATCGAGAAGGGAAATCCGGCTGGTTTTCCGAGTTAGATCGAACGATCACGCAGGTGGTTCCGGCGCTCCTATTCACAACGAGCTTGCCTCGCGCTTTAAAAGGCGACCAGCCTCTCAAACACCCTCACCAATCCGAACCGGAATTCGGTTCGGAAAGCTTAGCCTTTCCTCGTCGTTTTGAATGATTCCTAGACGTTATCCGTTCTCAAAACTAAGTTCTATCAACCCAAAACAGTTCGCGTCCACATGTTGGTTGATGAATTCTGTCTTGATACTCCTACTGTCATCGATCAGACGGACGATCTGTACTCAATGGGAGGCAGTTTATGCGAGACCGACCGAAATCGATTGATAAAAACACGGTTATCTTCTTCGAGTTGCTGACCGGAACTGGCGAATAGTTCGCCGATAGGATTGCCGAAGGGGCTACCCGCTGCGACATGGGCACCGGCGCCAAAAGTTCTGATGTCTCCGATCAGTTAGGCTGCAGGCAGAATAATCAGGCCTATTCGGTAATCGAACATCTACCGAATAGGCGTAGGTCGAGTTCCTGAGTTCGAGTACTGATATGCTAGGCCAAAAACAAAGAGGGCTGAGATGACGTCCCGCCGATGCTTAATATTAGCAAGATTCTGCCAACTGATAAGAATATTAGAACAAACCAAAACCAACTAATCCATGCTATTCTATCCTTTCTCAAAAGTAGTATGTACTTTCACAACTATAATGAATACGATTGAAATAAAGAACACGACTAAAATAGAATAAAGCATTCACCTATTGAGTTGACATCGCGGTATCACCCAGGGTTGAGCTCTGGCATGAGGTGTCCCCCTATGTCAACTCTGGAGAGGACAAGAAGTTCATCGAAGTTGTCTGCTCACCCTCAAAAGAAGGCCGTAAAAAGTAAGACCAATGAGTAACTTGGAGTTTTGGAAAGACAGTCTGCATAATCTACGATTCACCAACATTCAGACCTGCGGCAGATCTTGAGTTACTGGATAAACTCCAAGACATCATATCATCTGATACTCTGATCCGAGATTCGTTTCGATGACAGCGGTCGTGGTTGAGCTATTTCGCCGTATTTGAACCAAGTTGTCATTGCTAACTATCTTACAAAGAGGATACCATTGTGCAACGAAAACCTTGCAAAGGATCCCGCCCGTCTTTTTTAGTCATTACTAGCTCAAAACAAACGAGAGAGCTGCTGATGCTCATATTAAGAGAATGAAACATGATAGGAGATAAAAGGTTGAAGTTTAGTCTTGAAATTTAGTTAACAACTGAATAGCGATCATGATGATGTTTTTGCTCACCAAGCTCTGCCAGTTCACGCATTTTCGCCATGGAGTTTTAGAACGACCTGACAATCGACTTTCGTCAGTCCCATGATGAGATTCTGTCGTTAATCTCAGGATTGTGTCGGTTGCTTACAAACAATCTAAAGTTGTATCGCGACCTTATGTACAGCCAGTGCCAAAAGTTTCGATGTGGTTATCAGTGTACCACACGACTAAAATAAATAGTGAATCCAGGAATTGACGCGTGCTGTCAGCGAGTGCTGCGCCTCTAAAAGCCCTTCATGGCTCAAAATGGACAATCTTAAACATTTGGACTATCATTAGTTCGAGGGACCAGGAGCAAACGCTGGCAATCATCATTACTTATGCGTCATAGCGATGAGCACGTCTCCTCATAGCCGTTGGGCAGCCATCATAAAACGACAAACCTGCTGTAGGAGGTGGATTCTGATCCTATACTTTCCATAGGCTATACATGTAGTAGTATTTTGAGAGTCAGATTGACTACTCCACTCATCAAATTTTCCTGCCAAAAGTTAGATTGAAACGGCCGATGGCATGCGAATCTTCAATTTTTCTAATCCGACCGGAGGCAGACCGAAACAGATAGCAATAGGTTAGCGAATTAGTAGCTCAAATATCGATGAAGCAAAGTGCAAGTAATGAGGTTCAGTGTATGCATGTATCTGATCTTGGATTTTCTCACATATTTGAAAATCGCCAAATTTTTAATAATGAATGTGATTCTCAACGCCGATAATTCTCAGGAATCACAGGATAACGATAGTCAGGATCGAGGAGTAGGCTCCAGCAATGGGCACATAGGAAGTGCCTCCTCTTCAGCTGGTTATTATGATGCTGAAAAATGTCGAACTCACATTGCAAATCAGATCAAGGTCAGCAAGATTGACCGATTTTCAGCCCAAGTTAGCAAAGCCATCGAAGTTGAGTCAAACATCCAGATGAGACTTGGTAACTTGATGGATATGTACCTTAGACATTCCGCTCAAGCGACGCACGACTTCACATTGAGATGCAAGTTGGGCTTGCAACGCCACCGCCAAGATAGAATATTAAACCATCAGAGAAAACCGTCCAAGAGTATATCTAGTTCCATAGGCCAAATCGAAGGCAAACAATATGCAATCAGCAATGACCTACTCTATGGACATGGTGCACAGCTTATTCATGCACTCCTCACCCAATCTCTGCAATTCACCAAACATATCAAGAGGAAATCAGATCATGATGAGGCAGAGGCCAAAAATAGTGGTGGGAGTTTGAGTGAAGACGATTACACTCTATCCGATCTCTTTGAGCCAGCGCTCTATGTCAAGAAGTTGGAAAATTGCCTCCGAAGCAACTTGAGGAAGAGTAAGGCGATAATGAAACAATTAAACACCGTTCGACGTTTGTTTGAGAAATTAGGATCGGAGCATCGTGATAGGGTCGACATAGTGTACGCCATTGAGGAGGAGCGCCTAGCAACTACCGTCATCCGACGTTCGGCTTATAATCTATCGATGGCGGCTATCAAGGCAACTTCTATACCTGTCCACGTATGCACAAATAACGAAATCTCTTAAAGCGGTGGTCACCGAATGATTGAACTAGTCACAAGTTATACAAGTTGTCTCACCATAGTTATGAGTAGCCAGTATTGGATTGGTTCCGAGAAATGAGCAGTAGGCTACAGCCCATCATGGTAGGATAGGGCTAGATTTATTTGCATCTCAAACACCTGTCAACATAATAATGACGATCTAAAGTTCAATCAAGAGTTGTCTATAAACAGTTGGCTACGAGCATATTCATCATCGCAACTTTGATTGGTAAACCTAAAATCTTCTAAATATTGGTCACAAGACAGCCACTGGTCGACCCACAGAGAGTATCATGATGACTAAAGCACATAGTGTGGTTGCAAGCGCATCCGCCCCGTACACCGATTTTATGCTCGATGGCTGGCTATTGCAGTAGTCAGTTTCACAGAAGCACATTTTGCCTCGGTCGCCAGACTCTTTCATACAGACCAAGCCAACCATGAAGTAGTTTATCTGCAAGTTCGTCGTGCAAGTTCTCTTCACATATACCTCTGTTTGAATATTCCAATGAGATGTTTTTTATGGTCAGTTATTGGGATTGACCAATGCTTGTTTGCAAGTATCTATAAGCTTACCTTTCTCTGGTGTTCGACTAGTCATCTTGACACAGCAGCCATGACAGTTCAGAAGCGGAGGATATTTCTTGAGTAGACGTGGGGGAATCATAGTACTGTTGGTTTCGCTGGGTATCGGTGAGGATAAGGTTTGTTTTGACTCTGAGAGATTGGATGTCGTATTTCCGTTTTCTGTCGGGGTCCTCAGAAGCCTGGTCTCTTGCATATCTGTTATAGAAGTAGAGGAAGAATCGAAAGGGTCGGCACAGTTCGAATCGTATCTCGAATCGCACTCATAGCAAAGTACATTGGTGGCTGAAAGTCTATTGTTAGTGGCCGAATCTCTCGACGCTGAATGTCTCTTTCCACCTTTACTTACAAAGACATTCTTCCTCGGTAGTAGGTTTAGCGCTCACGAATCCAGTCAAGGACACTGTTCAAATTGATCAAATTCGGTTAGACTCCAAGATGAATTTGCAACGAGTTGTACTTCCTGTCTTTTTGGTACATACACATAACTAACACCAAGACTGCCAAATTGAGTAGGCTAACGTGGAGTCCAACAATTAATGTTGGCGCTAAGGTCATAGTTCGCGAACTGGTGTTTGAGCTTTCACCCATTTCTGATCTCGAAGTTCGTATGTCACAGTATCGCGTGCTAGTTTCGAAATCTGAAGCTCATTTCCCGCCTCTATTCATCACATAATTTTTGCTTGCTAACGGAGAGCTAGATCTCTACCTTTGGGTTCCCAATATATTGTTGTGTCCTGTTGTTTCACTAAAAAGTCTTGCTAGTTTCGATTTATATCTCTAACCACTCGTAACGTGTCCGTACAATTCGAGGACCTTGGAGTGTATCGCAACAAGCTCCACGGACCGAGCTGGGGATGTTGCACAACTCGGGTTTAATCGACCATCAGGCATCACTAGCAGCAAATTTTTCTACAGTGTCACTCCCTGGCATATATTAGCACTAACGAGACTTGATTGCACTCTTTCTAGATGTTCGATGTTGTTGATATGCTTGATTATATCAAGTCTCTACATTGGCACTTGGGCTTGGTCGTATTTTGGGCCCTTCGTTTGGTCGGCAGCCTCTTTGTGGGAATGCAAACGTAAACGTTAAAATGTCCCATTCTTGCATAGCGGCTGACAAGATGAATGGAGCCAAAGCGGAGGGATGCAAGGCGATGAGAGTTACGCGACCAAGTCTTTTCGTTTAGCCACCAAGAGCTTTCTGGCGGCTGCGCCAAGTTGCAAATGTTCCATATCTCGAGCGGAGAGAGCTGCGGCACGAAGGTTTTGATTGCGCGCTCTATGGCACCATCTGGAGTTTGAGAAGGAGACTGGCCCCCTGCCGCCAGCCCATATTGTTCCAAGCTCGAGGCTCGCGATCCCCTCGAATCGGCAAAGCGCGCTGGCCCGCACGTAAGAACGGGGCGCTTGCGATATTGCGATGGGGCGAATTCTAGACTGCCAGGCACTCGTGTTGACGGGCTAAATGGGTGAACCGTATTGACCTGGACCAATAGCTGGCCATCAGACATTGCCATTCGATAGGTCAGATGCTGTGTTGCTGCAGCTTTTACCCATCGTCGAGTCTTCCCACGAGTTGTCCGCCGGACCCGGTCCGAGAAGCCAAGAACAGGTACAGTGCAGGTTTTTCGTCACTCGATAGCTCATTGGGGTCCTCGCGCGGAAAAAGCGAAACGCAACGCACGATGTACAACGCGCGCAACGCAATCCAGATCGAGGTCAGCATCCTCGACCTGAGATTTTGTCCTTCGATCGAGACATTCAGGGGTGGAGTCTCCACCTTTGCTTGTCCCCCGCAATTCGCAATCAGTGACACTGATCACTTTTCGATCTCGCAGCTTTCATAAAAAACTATCTTTTAACTATTTTAAGGTCCTCTATTTCCAGTTTTTCGGGGAGATCTTGCTACATCATTCAAACCAATCTTCGATCATTCCGAAGCTAGTTGCTCTACTCAAAAATGGAGTTCATGGATTTGCAGTTAGACAGCCTAATTCGAAACTGATCCAACTTACACGTTACCTCGTACATTTTAGTCGTGACTTCTACGTCGAAAACCAGACATCAAACAAGAATCACCGAGTTTCGCTGGCCGCTATACTATTGGTGAAATCAGTACAATATAACCGTGGCTACAAGTCGACACTGTTATGCTATCACAGTAAAACTCTTTTTCCGATGGTAAACCCGCTGTCTTTCCTTTACTTCATATCGTATTCAAAGGTCACATGGTTCACCAGCAATAATGGAGATGGGGGCAGGTCTCAGCCACATCCACAGAAATAGATTCCCTTTTTGGAACTCTCTGTTGAGTTGGCGTCGAATGGGAAACAACTTTACTCTTGAACAGTTCTTCGTTCTTTATCTTTCTCTTTCAAAAACCCAATCCATTGACAATGGCAGCCTCTGATTCGATTTTTTTCGTGAATCTGATTTTATGCATAGTTCTAACCTTGCGACAAGTAGAGTCTATCGACATGGGAAAGTACGGAAAGATCGACTTGAATGAAGAGGGTTTTAGAAAACTGTGCGCTCTCGAACTAGAAGCCAAACGAGAGAAGATGTTGCTCCTCACCCCTGAGGCCCGCAAAGCCTATATCAATGCAGCGGCAATGACTGCATTAGTCGGAGCCCAGCTTGGAATATCGAAATGTCCGGATGATATCTTGGAGATCTACGATCCGGTAAGGTTTGGAACGAAAGAGTTGGCGAGGTCGAGACACTTGCATCAGACTTTATGCGAGCAGGAAGTGGAGAGTGGCGCTATTTGTGATCGGGTGCGGGAGTTTAGAGAGACAAATGCCAAAGATGATCATCAGGCTTTCAAGTTGGAGAGGAAGTATTGCAAAAAGCATGATCAGATCAAGAGAGAAAGAGACCAGTTCAGAAAGAGAAACAAAGTTGGATTTTGCGATGAAAGTTCAAATAGCAAGGTGAAATTGATGGCAGATCAAGAAGCGGAATATGTAATAGGGAAATTCGTGAAGGATCGTTCACAGATGACAGGTCATACATTCCGTCAATTGTTCACAGGCTGATTCTTCCTTGTGCAATGGAGAACGAATAAGTTTCACTTGTCATAATGGTATACGAAATTGGAAACCGAAAATGAACTAGAGATAATGCCTCTGAATAAAGCTTAGCAAATTGGCAGATGTAGATGCGAATGACGTAATCATCAGGCCCACGCGTGAAGCTCCTGATCTTCTTTAATCTGATTTTTATGATCGAACGCCCCACAGATCCTTTCGTGTCTCCTACCGACGGTTCTCTTTACATGGAACAGAAGATGACCGCAAGAGGTGTGCAGCCGTTAAAACGTCCCGTATCGCTAAAATCCCTGGATAAGAGCATTGGATTGTGTTCTCGTCCGGTTTGCTTGATCAGCAGGGAAAAGCGGGGTGCCGTCACCTTTCGCCTGATTTCGCACTCGCACTTGCCCTTGACCATGATTTTGTTCAGTCAATCCGAGATTGGGTACAAATTTCTAAACAAACTCGCTCGTGAATCGAGTGAATTGATCACCTCTCCCATGAAGCTCCGATTTTAGCTGCGAGGGTAGCCAGTGTGCGGGACCTAGCTTCGTGCACCATGGCTGACACAACAGAGAAATCAAAAATAGTTCGTACAACTTAGATAAATAAATAATGCATGCAGGACTTATTGACTATGATATTCTCGAGAGATTCAAACTTATCCATGTTTATCATCCAGGATCGTAGATTATATTAAACTCTTCAATTATGTTCTTTTCCAGTTCGGACCATTCCGCCTGTAAAGATAGTATTTTGAAACAAATCACCAAGGCGACATTGCAATCGGAGGTGTATTATTTCTCCAATCATCTGTCTGTAGCTCCAGCACCCAATCAGCAACCCTTCCAACCACGCAATTCAAATCTAAAATATAATGTTATCAGGATCGCCTGTCATCATCGATAGCTTCTATCGAACTGAAGCCCACGGAGTTGCGAAAAGACATCAACTACAAACAAACTATGATCCGTTTCCAACTCGGTACAAACAAATCTCGCAAAACAGAACCCAGATCGAGAAATCCTACCAGCCATCACCATCAGCAGCAGCACCCAGTGAAGCCTCAAACTTCAAGACAACTGCGATGTCCGCCTTCAACTCTGATCAGAGAGACGCCGAATATCCCATTATCAATGTGGAGGCTGAAAACGAACACTTTGATGTCAGTGATTCGATTATATCATGGATTGAACACTTCAAAACGCTCAGTAACATCCCCGACAACGACAAACTTGAACTAAGTTCTACCGAGTTCAGCCCAGAGTCTTTGTATAAGATTCTACCACCGCCATCATCCCACCATCAACTGTCAGCACCCGGTATGGCATGGAATATGGTCAAGATATTCAGTGATCGGCAGCAGTCGTCAAAGAACCACCAGCATCTCAGTACGACCAAAATCTTATCTGATTTAATCCAACCAGTGCAAGAGCCAGATAGATCACCCTCGCCCACAACGGTGGTTAAAAAGTCAGAGGGCATAAGTCGCGAACATTCGTCTTGCCAAATCGCTAGTTCTGATGAGGATCCCAACTCAAATGTCAGAATGCGAGGCAATGACGAATGGGCTCCTCCAAGGCCGCAAATAATATTCAATATTCACGAGGAGGCCAATTTCAGGAAGTCGATGCAGCGACAAAATTATAGATGCTCGGGCTGTGGCACCAAAATCGATCTCAAATTAGCACGTCGTTCAGTTCTATACTGTCACTACTTGGGAAAATATTTTTGTAAGTGTTGCTTCAGCCACAAGTCTATCAATTTGCCGGGTTACATTCTTCAAAAGTGGGACTTTCACAAGTATCCAGTGTCTCACTTTGCCTTACAACTATTGGATCGCATAGCAAACGAGCCACTATTCAATATAAACGACATCAACACGTCACTTTACCGGAAGGTTAAAAAGTTACGACATCTCATAGATATCAGGATGCAACTATATTATCTAAAAATTTATATCTCCACCTGCACCCAAACAGATAAGCTTAATGGTGAATACACATCTTTTACTCATCAACACCTGTTACAGGATGATGTTCACTTGTATTCCTTGAATAATCTAATTGAGATTCAGCATGGAAAGCTTTATGAATACCTGAATGATCTAGTCACTCGTTCAATTTCGCATATCGCCCAATGTGATAGATGCAGGGCAAAAGGGCATTACTGTCAACTTTGTGGACCAAGCAGTCTAGTGTCGTCGGCTATATTAAATACAAATGAACAAGTTAACCGGGATAGTCAGACAAGACTGAGGTGTTCGAATAGTGTCAGTCAAAATATTCACTCTGTCGCCAGTTCAAATCAATCCGCAAAAGCCTCTGATAGCTCATCTCGACAACAGGGTAACCATAGTAGGTCTTCTTCGGGTAATTATTCAATATTCACGCTTTCTACTAATCTCTCGAGCTCCAGTATGACGCCCGGAGGTCAAGCGTGTGCAGTAACAAACGTTAACGTAAACGATCATGAGCTAATATTTCCATTCGAGATTGGCCGAGTTGCACAATGTCAAGCTTGCGGATGCTGTTTCCACTTGCAATGCTTCTTAGACGCAGGCCAAAACTGCCCAAAATGTGAAAGGATACAACGAAGAAAGGCTGAAACATCCGATCTGTGCTTGAGTCAGAACAGCAGCGTAACTAATGTCGAAATTGTGCCCACTTGTGCAGCTCAAACGGAACCTTGAATCACCTTGAACGAGTTTTGTAAGACGGATCAAGAACAGACATAATACTAATCCAGGTCTCCCTAGTTTTATTGAAGACCGAAGCTTGTTAGGTTCTAATGTTTCAATATCAAGTATCATATAAGCAGTGAGATAGTTTTTCGTTGATTAAAGCTTTCTGACGGTCGCAAATCTTACGTTCTAACCACGATTCAACGCAGTTGGTGGGCTGTTCACCTGTCACCTGATCGATTGTACATGTTCAGGCGGCGCTTGATCCAAAGCAATTGAAAATTTAATTTAAGCCAAGTCGCAAGTTGGCATGATTCGTTTTGTGGCTAGCGAGTTTAGTCGTGACATCATGAGGTAATAACAATTGAATTGGTTTTCACCATCTTTATGAATGACAATGTTGCATACAAAAGCTAGCCTAAGATGGTGTGGTAATTGCTTTGTATGGTTGAGAGAATCACACGCATGATTACTTGAGCATCGAGCGAATGCATGTGCTCTATAACCCGATGCAATCGATGAGCTGAAGCCGGTTGTTATCGCCATCGGACAACAATGCGGATAAGTTTTTGCGTTTGCTAGCCGAATGAACTCCGAACAGGTATCTCACCTTGAGCCGTGTTGTTCCAGCACAGTCCTGCCTCACAGGACCGCACAGACGCGCGATCAGGCACACTTACTAGTGACATATAGATGGGAAATGCGGTCTGAGAACCGAATCACTCAGGTTAAAGTGGTTCGAGTTGGGGTTGAATAGTGAGGGATAACTAAGTGCACTTGAGGCCACTGATACAAAGTGTAGCCTCTTGCGATGCGCGTAATCTGGACGAGAGTTCACTTAATGGCCGGCAAACATGGCCATTAGATTTGAATAAATCACGCTTAAGCCAACATGCTTCAAGGAAGGCGATGAAGGAGCCGAATTGCGAGGTCGAGTTCAAACTTGGGGGAGATGGAAAGAGATTTGTGCGTCGCTCTGTCTCTTTCGGGCGGATAGAGGGTCTGAACAGTGTCCGATATTTAACGCTTGAAATCATTACCGCGCCGACAACAACTCATGAGGAACAAACACACCTGCTAGGGTAATGACGATAGTGATGATCATTGTGCTCACAGGCGGCTTCAATCTGCTTGGCCATCGCGGAGGCAAATTTTTATCAAATTTCCAGAGTTCATCGTTGGTGGTTTACCTGGCGAGACATATCTGATTCATTGCTCGATGGTTGGCTCTCTTCTAACACAGCAACTCATTGCTAGAGTTCCGACGCTGCTTTTAGTTGCTCTCATTGTTCGCTGTTAGGTTCATTGTTTGAGGGTTACATTCTAGACTCAGAGTGGGGGGGGGGATTCATTCGCTCTAGTATAGATTGTCCAACGAATAGGCTAGCCGACTTGTGGCCAACAATGATGGCTTACATTTGTATAATGAGATTGACGACAATGGAATCGTCGTTGTGAGCCAGCTCACTTACTTACCCTTGGTTGCTCGCAACTTCGCAAGGCTTGCTCGTAACATCCTCCCTTGGCTCGACAGAATTGGGATCCACACGAATGGGTCTTAGCTCGGATTGGTTGGCAATCGTAAAACTCGATCTCTCGCTCGGGTGGTCTACTTCTGGTTAGAATTGAGCAGCCTATTTTCTATCGCCAACAGGGTTTCGCTCATCCAATCACTTGAACCCGCGTGCTGTCCACCAGAGGCACTCAATGGTGTCCCAGGCGCCAGACATATTTTGGACAGGAAACGTCGACTGTTGCCCATGTGTTTGTTGGATCCGCCCCGCTTCTGAGGGCGACAAATTTAAGCAAGTTTGCGCGCAGCTGATGTTGTCAAAAACGGTCGAGAATTGAAAATCCTTCTCACTTGTTAGACTGTATTTGGGCCTCCACCTCTAGCGCACGATTTTCGTCTCAACCGACCTGCCTTCAACCTAACACCTCTTCCAGAGTTGGCGCCAAATTTGCAATTCAACTCGCGCGCTGGCACCAACAATCCATGTCCTCCCTCGTCCAGGCTTCATGTGAGGCCAGGTAATGGGAGAAGTGGAGATAATTGCCCGCCAGCAGCGCCAACAACTGTCCATCTGCCAGCAATACAAGTGCCCTATTCAAGTGAAGCAGTTCCTCCTGCATTCGTCTGTCAGCATTTGTCGATGTTCCTCACTCAGGTAAAGGTGATGGCAGAGCTTGGAGGGAGGTGGCCGCTGCAAATTGAATTCGATTCAATTGGTTTGGTCGCCTCTATTCCCCTGTCCACTCTGCCGCCTCTCTCTCTCTCTTTCTCTCTGCTGCCAGTGCTTTGAGTCCACCATTAACATGAGAAGAAGGATGACGACCAGTGGGTGTCGTTCGTGTCAGAGAGGAGGAGAGGATAAGCGTTCGCAAAGTATCTGTTGAATGCTCATGTCACTGCCCACCGCTTCCTCGGCTGACCACTCAGAGCCTCTGCTGATTTCGTGTTGGCGAGCGGTAGCAACAGCAACAACTGAAACAAATTGGCCAAGCTCAGGTTGGCGGCGGCGGCAGCAACAAGTTGCCATTGGGCGCTAATTTCGCTCTTATTATTATCAACAACATCACGCGTCCTCGCTCTCACACTACTCAGGTGTCAAGTGCTCGAAATTGATCGCGCCTCCTGATAGAAGACAACAAAATTCCACCCAGTTCGCAGCTCCAGAGTCCAGGGTGGTCGATTTTGGCAGCTGAAATCTCACATTACCAGCTGACGCTCGACCAACGAGCAAGCCGAGCCTCAACAAAGGCAACAGCAACTGCAAGCCTTCAATTGATTCGCCCCATCGTTCCAGATTAGTGCGTCTATCGTGGACGATTTGTCTGGCTCAGCAAACTAGGCGGCCAGAGCGAAGCGAGCTCGGTGCTCACGAGAAAGAAAAGAGGTGGCCGCACTTGGTGAGTTGGACAGTGGCCAGCTCAACTTCCGCGCTAATTGACAAACACTCTATATTGGTGAAGCGGTGGCAGGTGAGCGTCGGTTTGGTTGTTGCATGCCGGTCAGTTCAATCGTTGGCTCGACCTGCGCAGAGGGGAGAAGGGGAAAAAGGGACTCGCATATGCGCGCCCGAGCGGCGCGCGCACTCGAGTGACAAGCACAGGCGGCCATTGCAGTGGTGCACGCATGCGCCCCAACCTGGCTCGAGCGCGCAATCGCCTAATCCAGTGCAATTCGAGACACCGCAGACGACAGTCCATTTGAGTTTACTCGCTCAATTGCTGCCAATATAGTATATTATTAGTGTCGTCTTGGACAAACGAACGCGGATAAGCGCAAATGAGCTCGTTAGAGGCCATCGGTCGTGTGTGAATCTGGTCGAAAGAGGAGCGAGTTTGCGAGGGAGACGGGCAGAGAGTTGATAGGATAGAGTTGAGCGATTCCACTGTGCGACTTCTTATTGATTGGAGGCGAGCAAGGCAGCGGAAGCTGGTCGCCAGAAAAAGATGAGGTCCTTTCTCATTCGCGACATCCTGTCCGGGCCAGCAAGCGGCGGCCCGGAGAGCGAGGCCAGCGGGCCAGGCCAGCGCCAGACTTCACCCGAAGGCTTCGATTGCGCGACAGCCCAAAGCTTGGCCGCCACCCAGGCGCGATTCTTAGCCAAGCTGGCCGAGCACCAGCAGCAAGTTCAAGCTAGCAAATACTACGAGCAACTGCAACACCAGCACCAGCAACTCCTCAACCTCAACCTTAGCCACCAGCATCACCTCCAACTCCAGCAGCAGCTCATTGGAAGTGGTGGCCCGAACACGGAGCATAGCGGAAACGTCGCTAGCGGCGGTGGCAGCTCGAAATCAAGCGCACCTAGCGCTAGCAGCAATAAGAGATTGAAGACATCGACGTTTGCTTATGATTGCGCCTCGCCTATATCGTCCATCTCGGACGTCGAGCGAGCGGATGAAGAGGAGGAGGACGACGAGGAGGAGGAAGAGGAGGAGGAGGACGAGGATGAGGAGGAGGAGGACGACGGAGGCGGCAGAAATAGGGCCTCGCGCGTGGAGGACGACGGGCAGGATGAGGAGGAGGGTGAGGATGAGGAGGAGATTGAGGTGGAAAAGTTGGCCGGCGAGGATGTTGAGGGTAGCGCGGCAAGAATTGCCAGGCGGAAGCAGCGCGCGCAGGCAGCAAGGCTGGACGGCGGCCCGAACTCGGAGGAGAGGGGCGATTTTAGCGACGAGTTGTGCGCTACCGAGGGCTCGACTCGCATGAACCCACAGCAGCAGCAGCAACAGCAACAGCAACAGCAATTACTCGGCAACGGCAAGCAGTTGCCGGGTGCACCTTTTCAACTGAACTCACCCTTGGACGCTCTATTCCAGATGACATCGAGCACCTTCGATGCTCTAAAACGAGGCGAAAAGCGGAAAGGTAAGTTTAGAAGATTGGAAGAGTTTCTGCGCGCGCCTATAAGGCGCGACATCTGCACATCTGCGGGCCGGGTTGCGCGCGCGCACACGTACGCTTTGCATAATGCGCGCGCTCTTGCACAACTTGTGGCAGCTTCGAGTCGGTTTTGCGAGCGGCCACTTTGAAGGCGCCGCTCTAATAGTGGCGCCGCTCGCTAGTCATGTCATCGCGCGTCGGGCGCGAGTGCTCCGCTTTGCGTTGGTTATTAGCGCCGCCATCAATCACACACACACAAGCGGGCGGCCCAATTCCGTTGGGCCGTGAAGCTCGCGCTCAAGTGGATACAAAAGTTACTTGCTTCCTACTAATTGATGGTCAACTTAGTTGGCCGCCACTGCCGCTGCAGCTGAGGCGGCCGTTGTTTTGTTTTCTTTTGTTTTGACTAAATCGGCTCAATCGCTCATTTAGTTGGCGCCAAAATATTATCTTAAACGGCCAATCAAGAGGCCAAGCAAAATTGGGCCCCAAACTCTAACGCTCGGCCGCCAGCAGCATGTGGCCAAGCGGCGCCCGAAAGCGACACCGCTCGCCTGGCCAGTCCATTAGTTGGCCAGAGTTGGCGAGTTTGAAGCCAGAGGAGAATTAACAACAATCAGCGCCAACCTCGGCGGGTGTCAGGCGGCTTCCTTTATGCCTCCACGCTCACAGGCGGCCGGCCGGCCCAACAGAGCGGCTCTCCTCTGGCTCCTTGGCTTCTCGCCCCTTGGCCGGCGAGCCAGTTTGCCGCCCAAACGCCATGGCCGCCGGCCGGCCGCTCTCGCCTCTGATGGGCCAATCAGGAGCCGACTGGCCGCTGCAGCTCTCTCTCTCTCTCTCTCTCACGCGCGCTCGCCGCCAGCCAGACACTCTGCTCGCCTCGCCCAAAAACAGGCTCATCATATTACTACCTTGCTCTCTGGAGCTCGAGGATCGTGATCTACATTAAAATAAGTGCGAGTTTGACACATTAAACTTGCAAAATTAGTGCCAGCTAAATGAAGGCTCCTTGTTGGGCCTGCAAGTTTGCGCGCGGCTCGAGCCAGCATCATTAGAGTGGCGCCTCAGTGGCAGCGGCGCCACTAACAGCAGCAGCGAGCAAAAGCAATGGCCTCCGCTGTAGCCGCAGCCGCCGCCGCCTTCGGGCCAATTAACCTGGACGCAACCGCCGAATGGCCAGCTCGCCGAGGAGCAAACCACTAGGGCCTCACACTGCATTCAACGCGCCTCTGTGGCTCAATTTCACGCAAGCCAGTCCCCCTCGTCCACTCGAGAGCTAATTGATTTAAATCCATCTCGCTTGTTGGCGCCCAAAAGCCAAACGGCCAGCGACAATCAGTCTTGACGTCGACCGTCGACCGTCGACCGTCGACCATCGATTGTCTATTGTCTTGCCGCCGTCGGCCAGCTGCTCTCAATAGCTCACACGAGCAAATTTTTAGCCGCCCAAAGGTGTTGACTTTGGTTAGCGCAAGCCTAGGCGCTAATTTGGCACCACTCAAAGGAGCTATCTCAAAGGAGAGCGAAGCAGAACAGGAGAAAAGGTTGGTCCCATTCACTTGGTTTGGAGCTAGAATTTCTCCCATTTACGCAACCTGCCCAAAGAGCTCTCATTGAAAGGAACAAGCTCCCACCCCTCGAAGTTGCAAGTCCTCTAAAGTTGAACAAAAATCTATCGAGTCACGACTAATATTGAATCTCGTTGGACCAGTTCGGCGTGAAGCGAGCACAGTTTAGGCTTCCAGTTTTTGATCAAATTGAAACAAGTGCCGCCAGCCAACCTAATGTTGTTTGCATTGAACAACTGGCCCTTTGTTGTCGGGCCAAAGGCTCTAACAATCCTGTTGTGCTACCGCGGCTTTGCCACCGATCACGAGCCCTGCGCTCCCCCGAGCAGCACTTTGAGGAGCCGCCCTGCACGCTGAACAGTGGGAGCCAAGTTCATTTTAAATCTGCCTCCTAATTGAGATCTTTCACTTCGCGAGCATGAGCGGCGGCGGCGGCCCCATGGAAAGCAGGTGCAATCGACCACCAGCGGCGCTTGAGGGGCCTCGCAGACATTGAGCCCCACTGGTGAAGGTGATTTTGGTTGGTTGGATCCTCCAATTGGGCCAAGCGGGGAGCCAATTGAAGTGCGCGCGCGTATCTCACCGCTCGCTGCGAGCAAGCCGCCCTCTCATGGAGTCAGGGAGCCTTGAAAGTCCCTTCAAGGAGGGATTGAGGGGGAGACTCAAGTTTCCAAGCCCACTAACGTTGCGCTGAGGGCAAAAGACTTCCGCTGCGCCATTGGTGGATCAATCACTTGGAGCCAGACGGCTCATAAAGGGAGGCCGCCGCTGCCGCCGCCATTGGCTGGTATGCTAATGCGGCCAAACAATCACAACATGGCAGGTCCGTGTATCGCCTATGAGTTTTTAAAATTGGATTCACGCGCTTTTGAAACGCTTGTAGCCTCAAAGAGCAACCAGCCTCTTCTACAACATGAATGAAAGAATGAATGAAATTTTGATTGATTGGCCGCGGACGAATTGGCCACGCCGATGATGGCCAAGCGGGCAGGCAGGCTCTTTGCTCGCTGCCCCAACGCCGCCCCTGATCATGAAGCCAGCCATTCGCTCTCTTTCTAGGCTCCTCCTGTTCATCCTAATGCCTATCGCCTATTACGCCAGCCTCTTGGCCGCCCCGAGCGCCAGTTCATCGTAAGCCAGAGGGGCCAAGCGCACTTGTCGCCCTTACTCTCGAGCCTGGCCACCATTTGAGCTAGCGGGCCCCAGAGCTGAAGGAGCCACCAAGAGCATGAAGCGAAAGGCAAGCGCCCCTCCCTCCAGGAGCCATGTTGACGTGATCCAGTCTTCTCTCAAACGGAACGAAACAAGACGCGTTGGCACAATGTGATCTGATTAGCCTCTCGAGAGGAGGCAATTAACTACTTTGCTACTAATCGCATTGAAGCAGCCGAAAACTTGCCGCCACAACATCTGCGATACAAGACCAGGGTCCTTTAGTCGACTTTACCTTCAGCAAGCCGGCTGCTTGGGCGACTTTTATAATAGAGGATGAGAGTGACTCTAGTTTACATCCATCAACTTAGATTGTTAGCCTGAGCTAGAGTTTGCAGGATGGCGGCGTATGGCAAAAATTTGTATTATGTTTCAACATGCTTGCATGTAAAAACGTCCACTGCACTATCGTCTTAATTTAATATTTTCTTTAAATTCGGTTTGTTTGAAACTAAATCCTTCTGCCAATTGGCTGGAATCTTTTATAATGATAATCCTCATGACAAGCATCCTCTCGGCTACATCCTTAGGCTAGCGGATCTCCGGAAAGCATCACTTGGTGCGCTTCCAACCACGACGCTCATCGTCTCGAACGAGTAGAAACTTTGGGGCCTTTGGGCTTCTGTGTGAAAGTTTTTGTTGTCTGTTCTAGAGAGACGAGGATCATCATTAAGTGGGATGTCAACAGCATTTCATGGCGAAGACGCATTAAGCCATTGCTGGTCGAGCACTTGTTTCAATCTTACCCGTAGTCAAATATAGTCTGCTCAGACTCTTTGGCTGATGGCCACTTTGATTGGCTGTCTCAGTTCGGTTGAGTTCAGCCTGACTGAGTTGCTGTTCAGTTTGCCGTCAGATCTAAACGTAAATTTAGCCATACCTCCAGCGGCAAACAAGTAGAACCCTCGATATGTCTACAGCTTCTCTCGGCTGAGGCCTCGACAGGGATAGAGAAAGAGGGGGGGACAGAGGCAGGTTTTCCGACCCTCGATTAAAAATGCGTTTTCATCTAAATGACGACGACGATGAGAGAGCCTAGAATATTAAGGCGGGAAGCCCCTCTCTCCCTCTTGTTAGATATTGTTAAATTAAGCGCATCAGTCTCCCGAATTGGAAGCCAGCCTGGCAGCTTCATGCTCAAGTTAGGTCGTATAAGTGAGAGGCGCAAAACTAACTAAGGGATATGTAAAACCTCATTCAACTGCTGATTGCTGTTGTTTTTGATGTTGTTGCCATTGCTACGGCGGCCTCCCTATTCGTGGAATTAAATTTGACCCAAGTTTGGTGCTCAGAGGATAAACTGAGTCTCAGTGTTCTGAGTGAGTTCAAAATGAGCTTGTCATTGCAAATGAAAAGGTATGATGAAATAACCAAAGGTTCTATTGGCCAAGAGATGCTCAGCTTGTGCGAGCTTTTCCCCAAAATTTGCAATTTATTCGCTCGCCTATCGTTTCACAACTGATCCTGTCCCTGCAGACGATTTATCCCCTTGAGCAGACGTCGTTCGCTTGCCACCAAAGTCGACATAATGATCCTCAGAGCTCACTAAGTTTGGTTCGCGAGGCTAATTAATTAGCTCGGATTTACCGTCATGAGAGCGCTGGAGCAAGAAGGGGAAGCCCGAATTCGTTTTGTTAGGAAGCCTCCCCGTTCGTTATGGCAACTGGCTAACGATATACACTATAACGCTGCGTAATTTAAGCGAAAACAGGTGGCATAATATGTGCGCATGTATCACACCATTGCTGCTCATGATCATTATGGTTGCTCTCTAGCTTTAACGGACTTTCTTCTTTCCGCTCAACTGAACCTTAGCTTGGCTATTGTATCCACTCATCTTCATTTCCTACTCGATTAAACAGGCCCCTTTGCCAGCATGTCCCCCCTCTCCTGGCCGAAATGGGCCAAACCGACTGCTTGTGTCCCAACACCACTGGGCCGAATCCGCGCAAACAGAGGCGAGTGGAAATGGAATTGAAGCTGTATCGATTACTCGCTTGATTAAGCAGCTCTTCCAACGCTTTCGCCACCAAGAAATGGGCTTCGTTTTGTATCCATCGGTCGGATCTCCATCATCGAGCTCTTGATCATCACACTTGCTACCGCGCGTGCTGTTCCTTCATTCCAATCAATTTGCCAAGGAAAGAAATCAATTGGCTTTATCCACTTAAATCGATTTGTGTGCCGATTCTAGACCATTGCACTTGTTTGCCATTGTCGTCTCGCTTGGTATGCCAGATCTTTTGATGTAATTGATGATGTGCTTCGAAGGGCGCAAAGCCTAGCCTTCTCAGAGAAAGCACCGGTCCATACTGTGCCTGCCTCTCAAATCGGGCACTCATATTCGGAATTTCTGTTCGAAATTTCAAACTGATAGGTAAGCCTACCAGAATCGTTTCTTAGGGAACGATCGAAGAAATCTCAACCGCTGAAGGAGCCTCCGAATCTATTCTATCCAAGCTCGCATGGTTTCGTGGGCCATGTTGGCTTGCATACTTGAGCCGAACCAAGCAACCATTTTCCGGGTGACGAATATCCAATGTCTGCAACTTATAGTTCTACACGGTGTAAATTCGAGCATAAGAGTATCTCATAGTAATCTACATCAGAGGACCTATGTCAACGTTTTGTTTCGCCGCCTCCAATATAAAAATCGATCCCTCATCCCGAGCGCTTAAGAGTGACAAAATAATCATTAATCATCGAATTTGTCTTGGGGACGCGCAAATCTGCTTCATGGTTTGCAATCTCTATCCGCCCTCTCTTTGATTTTATCGTTCAACATAAGCAAGAAAGTGAGCAATGACCCAAGTGTTTTGTCCCCGCCTCACTCTATTCCTCACTTTGTCCCGTCCCCCTCCTCCGGCCGAGCAAACCATTGAATATGCCGCCTCTTGCACTCTTTTGCACACTTGACTTATTTTAATTTTCACTCTCGTAACGATTAAGATTATCACCATATCAGGCCCATCAACTCTGCTCCCTCCCTCTGTCTCTCAGATCCGAGATAATGTGTTAAATTATATCCATTTAGCTGTTACTAATACGTTGAACAAGTGAGCCTTTTTGCCATTATACAATTCACGTCTACTCTTTCAGGCATCATTTCCATCCATCCCAGTTTTAATTGTTAATGAGAGCGAACCAGCCCTTTTTCTGGTTCTGAATTTCATAACAATGGATTATCTGAGCGTTTATTTTTTCGCGCACTCAATCCTATAGTTGGGCTATCGAATCGCTTGCGGTATAGCACCAGTTAGCGTGCGCACAATTCGATTGTTTTGCCTACAGCGTTCGTTCGCTCCTTCGCCCGTTCGTGCTACATTGAGTTATATAATATTCGTCAAAATGGATTACTTTTGGCACGCGATAATCTACCCATACCGAAGTTGAGCACCCATGGGCAGGTAAAACAGTTGGGTCCAATCTCTCTAATGTCTCAATCTGACCACATTCATCTGCAATCATGATCTCTTTTGTATTGCGACTCAAATTACTCCAGTATTTTAGCCGATCTAGCCTTGTATTTGAGGGTAACTTACGTCTCTGTGCCATATAAACAAGTGATTTGCCGAAAGCGATATAACCTGAGCATTAGCCAACATGATTACGGGCAATCAGCGACCATGGGCGCAGTTGAAAGTAAGCCTAAAACGAGCCCACATAACCAACGGGAGGTTAGAGATTGAGAGAGAGAGAGGCACAAAGCTAAGCGGTGAGTAGGGAGGATATTGTGAGTTTCAGCCGGTATGGGCGGCTTGTTCAACACGAGGGAGCGGTCTCACGAGGACAAGATCCTAATCGCATTAACTGCTCATGTTTGAGCGATGCTCTGGTCATTCCGGGACTTGGCCAGCGACAAATTCGTTTCTCGTACTAAATCAGGTCGGCCAGTTCATGAGGACGAGAGGCCAGTGCTTGAGCTGCATGGGTGCGCTCTAAATCGGCCACCCTCATGCTAGTAGCCAATTCTTGAACTGCTTCAATCGCTCATGATCTTGCCCACGACTCATCCCCTTAATCAACGCGATGGAAACAGAGATCTAGCCTAAATAAATCATCATCATCATAATCAACGTTGGCCCAAGTCATCTCAATCATGCTGAGTGGCTCAATTTGGCGCTTTCTCTGACCCACCCTGACTTTGGCCATAATGATCCAGATAACTTGAAATGTTGTCGGTTGGTCAACTAGACAAAAGGTTTCATATCTGACGAGACGCGGTTGTTGCAGACAAATGTACGGAAGCGAGCTGATGCTGGGCATAGTTTTCGTCGTAGAACGAGAACAATAACTCGAATCGCTGATACCACAGTTCAGTTCCATGACTTCCAGACGAGTCGAGTCAGAAACTGACAAGGATTTAGCTCCGTTCTTGAACAATGTGCAAGCTCAGTCTAAAGAGATGAGGTAATTGCTCCTCTTCAATCTTGCCCTGTTGATCATGAAGATATAACAACAATTTTATCCTGACAACCATTTTACACAGCGTTAACCTCGCTTATAAGTCACACAATCTACTCTTTTGACAGTTCTAATATGGCGTGCACAACATGCAAACTGCTAAGGCAATCTCAGCAACAACAACAGACTCAGCGACTCTAGTACTGAGAGGCGTTTGAAAGGATCGCCGTAGGATATGGCCCTCCATCTTAATGCCTCGGCGTGTGTCTGTTCGATCAAGTTGAAATATCTCGCACTGCTAATCTTAACGGGGCACTATTATCCATAAACAGGTTGCATCGTTGTGAGCTGGCGCATCTAAGTTTCGTTGAAAGGTTGGCTCTGGAACAAGTTTAGCGTCAAGCTCGATAAGGCGAGTTTATTAAAATCGATTTGCACTAGCTCTCGGGCGAGCAAGCTGCTCGTCGAGTGAATAAAATAACCCCTCAAAATATTGCAATACATTATTGCAGGCCGAAAGCTTGCGAAGTTTTTCTCGAATGACGAGCAATAAGTTTGTTTAGAGCGGAATTAATGCAACTACCAACCGATGAATGGGGTCTATAATTGGCACACTTATCATCTTGAGGGTTTCTTGTCGGCAAGAATCCATTGATGTAAGCGCATTTATTGCAACCAATTTTGTGCTGAACTGATATCCAAGTTTTCCGCTACTTAGAAAAGCTTGGATGCAAAGAAGCTGCCAAGACATCGTTGGTAATCGGCTAGATAGTTGCAATTAAGAGCAAATTTGAATCGGAAAGTTCGGTATTTTGATCCTTAAAGAGGCGGTTAGATTTGTATAGAAGCGCCTGCTGGCACCAAAAACGAGCGCTTATATAGACTGAATGAACTTGCAAGTGCTGTTTCAATTCATGTTCCATCTTGTTCTAACACCGAGAGCCCAAACGAGCCTATCCAGCGAACAAATTAATTATGTTTTATAAAAATAACCTGGGGCATCACAATTACCTACTTGCCTAGCCCTCATGGCTAGCTATATAAGTCATTTTACCTATTCTAGGAATACAGTTGGCTATTGAGATAATTATGCTGCACAGGATCCTGCTCATAACCTCTCAGATGTCTTTGACAAGTGATAGATGGAATCATCATGATCTCGACAGTAGGGTCCATATGGTTCCACGAGGCTTAGTCTCTATGGTGATGTGATGAATTTTAGCAAGGCTAGGGTAGGTTCATCATCACTACACGTCCAGCTCGGTTGGAAAGTTGAAATGGCGGGTACAAGCGTGAGTTACTATCCTCGTATCGCTGTTGGAGTACCTACAGAACACGGCAAGTTCGTTGGGGGTCTACCATGTGAACGAGAAACATAATGATAAACTTAGAGATCGAGAAAAAACAACCATTGTTCGATGGAGGTAAGCGGGAAAAAGAGAGCCCCTAGTTCTATGAAGTGAACTTGTCTCATGTCATTATATCTCTGCTATTATTAGAGAACTCTAAGCAAAGCTAAGAGTGTGAATTCTGATTCTACCCTCCATTGTGAGTCCATATAATTGAGGTTGCAATGGTAACTTTGAACAATAGTCAAAGTTGTAGCCGACAGTGGACGACGAGGATTGATGTAGAGAGACGTTGCAGTTTATTATGACACCGGCTAGAGGTGATAATTCAATTACACTCTTCAGCTGGCGTCAAGTTCAAACAAGCTTTGATTGGTTCATCACCATGCTTTGTGTTCACAGGGAAGCCGCCAATATAAAGTTAAAGGCGGTTTGAAGGCTCAGGAGGTCGGATGCCGGATTCGTTGCATTCAGATTCTGCCTCATATGAAGCCATTATAATATCCCTCATGCGTGCCGCTTGTGTGAAAAATGTGCGTGCTCAGGTATCATTATTCTCACCTGCCAGCTTGAACAAAGTCGTTGAGGGCAAGCCTATTAGTCGGCAGATAACATAAGGAAAATGGGGCTGTCGAGCCTTGTGCTGGCCGACTTGGAGCTGATAACTGCCCGAGACCACAGATTTGACACTTATCCCTCCGGCCAACCAAGCGATATCTCAATCACAAGGTCCAAAAGAACACGCCGCCATTGCTGCCCCCACTGGTGCAAGATGGTAACCTTCTGTTGGGCTGGATGTAATTTAGCTTTAAAACTGCAACAACCTCCCGAGGGTCTTTATAGTTCCGCTTCGGCTTAAACACATGCCCAAGCCGCTTGAACTTGTCATGGAAATCCCCTCGAGAGCTTGTTGTTGCTTAGCCTTGCGCAATGCTTCAGATGCCAGACTCTCAGCGGGAAAACTAGTTGTAACCCTGAGTGGCTAGCATGGGCTCGAATAGAGCGTAGGAGAGCTGCCAATTCATATTGATGCCAGTGTAGTGGTTATCGCTTGGATTAATTGACTCCTTACATGGCAGCATCCATGTTCTAAACTACCTGGCATGCGAATGGAAACACCTATCATGGCTTAAATTGACGCTCGTTCTCGCTTGAAGAGTCTACTGTCGGCAGCTACACAAGCTGGCTCGCTAATGGTGCTCCCTGTAGGTATCATCCGCGCTCACGATGGTTAATCTCGGGGAACTTATTGTGAGAGCTTTGCCACTATTCTAGCCCCCTAAACTTTGGCTTTGTAATTGATTTTTACTCGACCTCTTCATTATCCTCGTAGGTAGATTCTAGCTGGCGCTTACCGTTTGCCGCCACAGTGTAGAAATTTACATATCGCTCTGATTCGACTCGCTCAACGATTCTCTGGCCAACAAGCCGAAATGATGAATCGATATCAATTTATCACCTGCTTTTCAGCCATCGTAGTCCTTCGGCGCGATTTATGTCGGTATCAATGGTAAGCATAGCGAAAGATTGAGGGACCATTCAACTTATAGCACTAATTTCGTAACGACCACAATCGGTACGAACGAGAGGCCGAAGGGGCCCACTAAAGCGTGCGGCGGTTTTAGTCAAAAAGGCAAAATTTGCTTCTGGTTGGACTCGATAGGTTCATTAGATGGCACGAACAGAAGGCGGAAAAGTGGCGGTTTGTTTCAATGATGGTCGGTGTGTTTTGATGAATCACCATATCAGATGGAAAGCGGGAGCATAGAAACCCCAAAGTCCTAATTCATCACAACACCGGATTCACTAAGTAACTAATAATTTGCGTGTCGACTTGCACGAGAACATTGGCTGAATTTAGACATCATCGGAACACGAGATAGGTTGTTTCAATTAGTAAATGGGAAGTTCGTGCTTAAGTGCAGCCCCAAGACTAGAATTAGAGAGTGTGTATTCAAAGTGGTTACTAGGCGGTTAAAAGTCACGTTTGAGGTCCCAATTAGTGCAAAAGGGCTGGCCTGTCTCCATTCTTCCCCTAATTAGCTCATCCTTGGGCTCAAAGCGGAACTTGTTCCCATGAAATGGACGGTGTACAATAGAACCCAATCGAATGGCGGCTACTCTCTAATCTTGGCTAGAACATACCTTTACTCTGAGTTTCAGCGAGAAAGAGAGATTGCTCCAATTCTGGCAGATCATTCCATAGACGCCCTCTTGCTGGCTCCGCCTACCTCTCATGGCGGCGCCCGTTTGGTGTTATCGTCGGCGCTAAAAATGGGCGTCCGGTGAAACATGTGATTATAAAAGCAACATTAGCTCTTGCTTAGGTAGTTAACCTCTTCCTAGCGAGCGCATCTTGTCGGCCAGATTAAAAAGATACCTGTGAAGAGAATGCTCTTTGTTACAAGGCAAAGTTATCCCATTGGTTGTCTGTTTCTTGTTGTCGTGCCCCCAACGCTCTCGGTTTGGAGTGCGGAGAAAACAAATATGCTCTTGGACGGCTTTCGAGAAAACTGTATGCCCACCGACGGCTCCTCTATGATCCACTAAAGAGCCGCCACGTCATGTCTATTATACTAGGATTCATCTCCCATAGTTATGGCTTTGGTTGCGCCTCTTAGGCGAGACAGGCGCAGATCAAGGATGGCGGGCGGACAGGCCGCTAACCGCTATTGCAACACAACATACTCTACGGGAGCATCAACTTGACCGGTTATCATCAATACCTAATCATGAGCATTGATTTGGTCTAATCACGATTCTTAAAGGGGCCGATTATCCGAGTTCCGAGTTTCATCATGAGAAACAAGTGCCGCTTTGATGGACACCGAAGGCGATGGCAAACTTTGGCTTCGTTTGTAACGAGCACGCGGGCGGTGTTGATTTTAGCGCCATCGAGAGTCGGCGGGAATCAACTAGTTGCTGAACGATCTAATTTGATCAGGACTAAACACTTCTGTTGCACCTTAAACGAATGTTAGCAATGCAGGATGGGCATTTTGGTATCAGGGTGTCGGTGATGGTGGGTTTAAGGCGATACCTTTGGGAGTCGATTCACGCTTTCTGGGTTAGTCACGAATTCAATTAAATAATCTCCCACATCAGACGCCCAAAATTCAAAGGATCACCTTGAAAGGGCGAACTGCTGTTGGTTAGTTTGCCATATAAGGCGGCAAAGCTGTTGCAAGTAGGCGCCATAAATTGTGTTACATCGTTGAGGTCAATGAGCGAGGCGAATTGTTGCCTGAGATAGATAGACAGATAGCAACTGACGAGAGATCCTTTATTTGCGCCCCTAATTACCGTCCGGCGATCTCTGGCCGCGGTCGGCAGCTCCCAGGCAGCAGTCTACTAAGAGATGCTTAGACCTTAGTTAGTTGAGTTGTACGTAAGGGCGCTTTGTGACGCAACAGGAACCTTTTGGTTTGGGTTGCCTCTTGAATTGCGCTATTTGAGGCACAATTTCGGCTAGAAAATGCTCCATGAATCAGATCAATCACCATTCAAAGCGCATGAAATTGTAGTTAGAGAGATCCTGAGTGAACAAGAGAGCTCAAGCAGCTAATAACTGAAGCTGGAACAAAACCTCCCCCCTAATGAATGAACTTGTTTCGCGCACTAATGAGCGAGCCTTAGATCTTGGAAGATAGGAGAGAATCGTGTTAATTAGCATTAATTGAAATCAATTACCTCGATAATAAACGTGAGGGAGATTCAACCTGTAGAGGCTGTTAATCCTCCTCACTCTTATTCATGGCTTCGGCATGAGGTTAACGCGGCTTAAAACCTGCAAACTTGTGCTAGTGTTTGAGCATTAGGTGATGGAAATTGGAACTAGGATGGGCAAAAATGAGTCGCGTATGACTCAATTGGCCAGATTTAAATTAACACCAGCAAAAGCAATCGCCTGTCGGCCATGCTAAAGTAATTAGAATCATACACACCACTGAGGTAACAAAACTTGTTAACAAATTAAACTGCCTGTTGTTTTGCGAGCTAATTGTTGCAAGAGTTCCAACCTATGCTTCAAATGATTGCATTAGGTGGGAGATTTGAAACGGATTCGTCCGATAAGAGGAGCGGATATGTTTTTAAAACGATTGATCACGAACTAACTCATCGGTAACGATGATGATGAACTAGCTTAACTCGGCTCGTTGCCTTAAACGGACCACTGCAATTGTAATTAAGCCAACATGGCCATTTTATCCTACCTCTTTTAACGTGCTTCAACTGAGCCGACAGACTAATTGGCGTTTGCTTGAAAAGTTGTTTCTCCCAAAATTGGAATCATCAATTTGCCATTCGAACAGTCTCTCTTTTTGAGTAAAAATCCTGCCCAGTCGCTTTCACCTGCCCGAACATCTGTTTTGCGAGCCAATTGTAAGTGCAACATCGAACACGACAATCAAGGAGCGACGAGGTTGCAGCAATTAACTTTAAGGTCAACTGATACCCCCAGCAGAAGGGTGTTACTTAGCACCATAAGCCCGTTAGTGACGTGCAGGCGATTAGAGATTAGCTGGAGTTGTCTAATTTTATTTATTGGATTAATTAATTCCGCTTCCCTTTCTAATTTGAGCCAGCCCCGAGAGCAGGTAAGGCACAAAATCCGCCAACCTACTCCGAGTTTTGTTTATTAGTGAGCCAGAGACTGGTATCATAAAGTAAACACGTTTGAGCGTTGACTCGAGCATATGAAAACTATAGCCGATTCATCGCTCGCTCGATCTCTCTTTGAGAGCAGCAACCTCATGCGAGACGCAATAGTTAAATCTACTCGGAAACGATGGTATAGTATCACCAAAGAGTGTCCTTGATCAGTCACGTTATTTATGCGCTGGATTAAGCTGAATTAGTTCTCCCAGAAACTTTTATCATATCGAAAGACTGGCACTCAAAACTCGCCCAGAGAATTACCAGAAAATTTTGGTGAAGATTTATAGGCCCATTGAAAGACATGTGGCTCCATCTAATGGCCGGTGTCAACTGTCTGTCGAACGATCGGGTTTGTCGAATCATACTCGAGAATTACGCACTAAGACTCAATCCTATCACTTGGATGAATACCATGAACTAGTTTTGCTCATTTCGTTTGCAATTATTATTATGCTAAAGTCCCAACAGTGTACAAAATACGGCTTGATTGTGAGAGCTTTGGATAGAAGCGGTATTAGCGTCCTCAAAGTTGCACTTACCACAACTAACTACGCCAAACATAATGTCTTTTACAAGAGGCCGAATCCGACCATTTAGCAGCTCCCGACCCAACCTTTTGGCAGTTACATCCCACCTCATTCGGGATTTACACTCCAGGAAGAAATCTCTGTCTTACAGTGTTAATGTAGTCCGACTATTTGCGGGTACTAACCCCTAGTAGCGTTTTTAGGCTCAACTCTGTGCGCCAATCCCACTTCTTCTGAGGTCTGTGCAGCCAGGTAACTAGTTGTTTGTCATAGTAATCGAAATGGTAGCAAACGGCTCTGACTTTGAACAACCTCAGCCAGAGTTGAGAAATCTTTGTCAAATTATAGCGCCCGAGTTCACACTTAAACATGCATATTTTGTTCTCAAATTTACCTCCCAGTGAAATGGCGCCTTCTTGACGGCAACTAATGAATTAAATATACATATACATATATATATCTTGACACTCAAGAGAGCTACGAACGCAAGACTAAGCGTGCTGGCTCTTATGGCCCCTAAACTTCCTCTTGCTTCGAACAATAACAGTTGCCATCCCCGAAAGTTAACAAATGCTAATTAGAGATTTTGCTCGTGCGCTCGCACAATGGAGCCCTTGTTTCAGGTGAACATAATGGTTTTCTAGCTTCCTGTTGAGGTGCAGGGCACCATAGTTAGAGTGAAGGACTAAGAGTTAGAAACCGGCAATCTTCTTGACCAGAGTTTGCTCAAATTATGAATTACGCTCGCCGACTAAAGACAGTTAACTTAGTTGACAAATATAGTTTTAGCCGCCCCAGACCAGAAAGAGAGTTTGTATTAGTGAGTAGTTTCTTCACTTATTAATTCGGAGCGGGTTTGGTGGAGAGCGAGACAGAGAGCACTTTCGGGCTGCTTTCCGGTATGGCTGAATACTAATGTGCCGGCGCTGACACGTCGGTCGCGGTGGCGCCTAATTGTTGACGAGCCTCAGTTAGATAAGAGTGGCCTAAAAATTTATAATTGTCGCCTTGGTCGGCAACTCTCTTGCCGACGGCAAGTGAGACAGACAGAGAGAGAGAGACTGAGGAGAAGCGGGCTCAGCTTGGCGGAAAATCCTCAAAAGAGGATGGTAGCTCAAAGCGATCTGGCCTTGTTACGCAACCAAACCAGCTGCAGGCACCAGGCGTAGTAGAGTTTTAAAGCTGTCTATGTCTGGCCACAGTTGACTCAAACTCTGACTAACTCGCCACTGCTAGCCTACCACTCTAGCAATTGGATGCTCGAAATTCGAAGGAGAGCGGCAATTAATTTGGCAGTAAACTTTGTGGCACCAAAATTTAAGATTTGGAGCCGGCAATAGGCAATTGGCTGCTGCATCAACAAGACACATAGACATGGCGCGATGGGAGAAAAGTTCGCGAACTACGTAAGATCAACAGAGTGAAGATGGCAGAGCGAGAGTGGGACCGTTTTGATGAGCAACTAAATTGGCTTCTCTGGGCGACTAAATGGCACGACTTCAATGACAAAATCTCTGTGTCGCCTTCGAGCTAATTTATCGCCAAAATCCGATTGGATTGGTCGATGGGCAGAAGACATTGTTGTTTATGTAGATTGGATTGCGTCCCACAAGTTTGGCTCTCTCTCTCTCACTTTCTCTTCCCCTGTTAGAGTGTGTTTTAAATTATACGAGCCAAACAGAACGTGAGATACTTTGTATCGGTGTCTGGATCTCCTTCCTCTCAACACAAGTTCATGTTGTTGGTAGTGTTGTTATTACAGCTTATTTTATTGCCCTCTCCATATTAGCGCCCCCAGAGCTAGTTAGGCTCCGTGTCCAATGCAAGCCTGCCTGTCTTGAGCCTTGAACCGAGTGGCTCTAATCAAATGATAATTACTCAGCTTGTGCCGATGCATCAAACAGCCAGAGAGACGAGCTATCTAGTTGGGCAACCGAAATTGGCGCTGAAATGGCATGACGATTTTGGGCGCCATTGCTGCGGCGGAAGTGGCGCCACCTAGCATCGGCTCAGCCTAGTCCTCTTTTTAGTGACCTATTGATATATCTTGTCTAACTATTGTCATTAACAACTCACTCGTTCTCATTGATATGCCATCAATATAGATCGCACTGTTGACCAACATGGATCCACTAATTTCACGAGCAAGCAAACCTCAAAGAAGAAGAGGAAATCCAGAACTGCATTCACCAATAATCAAATATACGAATTGGAAAGGAGATTCAGGATGCAGAAGTATTTATCACCCACAGATCGCGACGAAATAGCAATGACCTTGAATCTATCAAACGCGCAAGTTATAACTTGGTTTCAGGTGAGTTTTAAAACTGGTGGCTCCACAAACCTGAGCCGTCACCGATGGGCCAGTCAGCTTTGGCCGACCCACTTGCTATAGCTCCGTACGCATGGCAAATCTAGAGCAAGCAGAGGGAGACTGAATGGTTGTGTTGGAAGTGGTAGCTCGAAAACAAGACGAGATACTGCTGTCCGTTTGTCTCGAGCAAAATTCTTTACTGCTCAATCGGGCCACCGATATCGGCGAGCTCACTACATGTTCGCCATATATGCTGACCAGAGCTAATTGGGCTGACTAGACTACCGGTTCAGGTACATGCAGCCTAGTGACGCTCGATTTCCCTTGATCTCCTCCAGAGCGGCACACAACTTTGCCCTGGCTACCATTACCCTCCAATCTCACCAACCGCCAAGTTGGTCATCCTGCCAAGCTCCACTTTGGCAACATAGCAAGAGCACCGCTCTCACAGTTGGCTAGCCTGATAGATTTGGGGCCCAAATTTAGTATGGGGGCGCTGCCGCTACAGTAGAGGAGGCTTCCACTCAGTTTGAGGCTCGATGGAGTATCTTAGTGGCTAGATCATGTCTGAACTCGATGATACACCTTGTTGTCGCCGTCGACTAGGCCAAAAGTTTGGCTCCATCAAGCGACGCCATAGCGCTGAGATCTGCGCCCTCTTAGATGGAGGTGGGGCCCAAGTATTTGAGGCCGCTTCCGAGCGCAAATAATGAGCTAACCTAGGACCATTAGTCGTCCAAACCTGGGGCTGTTCACCTGGTGCGAAAGCCCACAGGCCGTCTCTCTCGTCGGCCGAGCGCTAAGTGAACTCCTCTCTGGCCCAATCCTAGTCCTCAAGGCTGAGTTCTAGACACATAGGGAGAGAGAGAGAGCAATCAGCGGTCAGGCTGATCGCTCAGAAAATAATCACTCGCCGGGTTTGTTGGTGCTGCTCCAATTCGAGGCCCGCGGCCGGAACGCTGCGGATTGCAGATCAACCAAAAAGTGTAATCAGTTGTTCTGGTTGGGCGCGGATGGGGGGCGAGCCTCTCGTCTCCCGGCAAAAATTTATAACGCTTTTGGCGCCAGTTTCAGCCTGCCGCCAATTTGTGACCGCCAGTATGCGTGGCAAAGTTGGCTCGCTGTTCCGATAAATACGACAGATCAATCGAGAAGAGTGACCTCACTAACTCACACCCTTTCCAATATAGAATCGGCGCGCTAAGCTCAAGAGGGATTTGGAGGAGCAGAAAAGGGACATCGAAACTGCCTCACTATTAAACCTGCACAAAACATTCTTGGAATCCTTTCAGGCTTTAAGTCAGATGAAAACTGCAATAAAAACCACTGATGCTATATGTAGGACGGGAAACGCCAACCTTCACGAGTAAATATTCACCTCATTTCGAGCCAAAGGAGAAGCCTGCGTTGAGGAAGCACCAGATTCAATGAATCAGCTTGGGACATGGACATATTTTGTTGTCTTATGATTGCAGAGAATTTAATGAATAACTTAGGCTCTCATGATTACATTCATAGCTGTATATACATGGCCCTGATAAGGGCCGTTAATAAACGATCTGCTCGAACACTTCGAGTCCAGACTAAAACTCTGGTATGGTCAGTTTAGGGGTTGGGGTTGTTGTTGGATAGTTAGGACATTTATGGCTTAACCTTTTCCGTCTTCTTGGGTAAGAGGACAGCTTGGATGTTGGGTAAGACACCACCCTGTGCAATGGTGACTCCGGCAAGCAATTTGTTCAACTCCTCGTCGTTCCTGATGGCCAACTGGAGGTGACGGGGGATGATTCTGGTCTTCTTGTTGTCACGCGCAGCATTACCTGCCAATTCGAGAACCTCAGCAGCTAGGTATTCTAGCACCGCGGCCAAGTAGACTGGTGCTCCTGTTCCAACTCGCTCGCCATAATTGCCCTTCCTGAGGAGACGGTGGATACGACCAACTGGGAACTGAAGTCCGGCGCGGGATGAGCGTGACTTCGCCTTTGACTTTACTTTTCCTCCTTTTCCTCTGCCTGACATGATGATATTATTTTGAGTTGGATACTTTAGATGTAATGCAGCAAAGTGTGTACTGGTACGCTATACGTCTTGTGGGCCGAACCTAAATTCAGACTGGTAGACAAGAATAAACAGGGCAAGCTTTTATACCTCAACCAGCTGACGCACAAGGTGTTTATCTCACAGTGCAGCGCACGACTGCGTCTCTCCTGGCTTGGTCGCACAATACAAACTGGCCGGCCGCATTTCACTCTCTGTGCGCAGCGGGCAGAGAAGTTTTAGGAGAAGGTGCGCATAGCTGATGGTTTCCATTCGGGCGGTAATGGTGTTTCTCGCACCGAAGAGCCAGAACTTTGCGCGCCCATACGACAGCTGCGCTTGTGGACAGAAAACGAGCGGGATTTTTGGAGCTGTGGCGCTAACACCAAATGTGCGCGCAATTTTTCTGGCTCACTCCGTGACTGCGTTGCAAACACCCGTGTAGTCGGTATAAATAGCCGTAGCGCCTCTCCTTTTTCAC
>ENA-UOVY01000268-UOVY01000268.1-plant-metagenome-genome-assembly--contig:-NODE-268-length-31974-cov-614.144804_pt1 | contig 31974 bp, 16 predicted proteins | sample MGYA00249840_ERZ761561 | MGnify/ENA primary metagenome ERZ761561 (study PRJEB28882, sample SAMN05720143) | plant metagenome | isolation source: Guanajuato, Mexico | place: Mexico:Guanajuato, Mexico...
CAGCTCCAGCTCCAGCTCCAGCTCCAGCTCCAGCTCCAGCTTCAGCTTTAGCCTCAGCCAGCGTCTGGCCGCTCGGTTGTTGCGCGATTTTGCGCGAGAGAAAGATTTTGCTCGTCTTTGCCTTGAGCAGGGTTTTGAGTGTGCTCAAGATCCTCTTCACGGCCCTTTTCATGGCTCTATCGCGGGCGCTCAGGTTGCTGTTGATCTTGGAAACGAAGTGCTGCGCTTCGCTCGTCTCAACAGACTCAAGCTTGTCCACGCCAACCATGCTGTTGGTGCTCGGCTCGTACTCAACCCTCTCAAAATTGGCACCCAATTCGCGAGGCGGCAGGCCTTCCTTGTTTTGCAAGTAGCGCAACAGGGACGCCTCCTCTTTCGTTATGATGGCAACCTGATCGGCGCCCACGGAATCGTGCTGGAAGAACTGGATTGGTAGGAGGGCCTCGCAAATCTGAGTCATGGTGTACCACTGGCTCACCAGCTTGCTCTGCTTGTGCTCGGCGAGCTCGCGGGCAAACTGCTCGCCGGTGCAAGAGTAGCCCATGTTTGCAAGCCTAACGACGGGCAGGATGAGCTTCGAGTAGATTGGCCTGAATTTTTTCCGACACAAATGCTGGATGGTCCACCATTGGCTCGCTTGACGAACTTTGAGCAACAGTTTGATGGGCTCGCCGGTGATCTGGTCCACGCTTTCGTAGCCTAGATCCTGCAGCTTTGGGTTCATGTAAGCGAAGTAGGATTCATCAATGAGGTCCCAAACGAGCACCACATCTTCGTAGCCCTCCTTGGAGGTGAAGAAGTTGCCCAAGCGGACCAGCTTCTCTAGGCTTTCCGCATTAACAAGCTCAAAGTCCTTCGCCGAAACCTTGTCCTCCAAGTCCCATTCCAAGTTGTGTATGAGCGTCCTCTTGCAAATGGTGCTAACCTCGACCGCGTAGTGCATGAAAAATAACTTGAGGATCCTGGGCGCCTGCGAGCGTCCAACCCGTTCAGGTGAATCCTCTTCGCGTGCTGTCGAAACGTAACGCTGATGAAAGTTTCCAATGGCTGCGATCTTCTCATCGCTACAAACATTTTGGTTCGAGAAGGCAACCAAATCCCTCAAGTTGAATACCGACTCGAGATATTGGTCGCGACATTTTGCCAGCTTGTGCTGGTCTGGCAGCTCCTCCAAATAAGCGGCCAGCCTTCCAATGGTCGAGATGCGGCTGATTTGCTTGCTCGAGCCGTTCTGAGTGCCGCAAACAGCTTGCGCAATTGCTTCGATATCAAGCTGGTCCTTGTTGGAGTCGACCAACTGGGGCGAGGGCGCCAACAGGGAGGCACAGCCAAGCCTGCATTGTGGGCCGATAGTCAAGCTGAGAAAAATCAGCGAGATGAGCAATGTGGCCATAGCAGGTCTCCTATCCCCAATTTCGCTAGAGTCTACTTTTTAAGTTTAAATTAAAACACTGTCTCTAGTATCGTTGGTTCAATTGGCGGACCTTCTCTTTGCGCAAATTTCAACGCGGCTGATCCTTCGCAGGCCAAGAGGTATCACAATCGGAAACAAGCTCGCAAAACTAAACGCAGGTAGGTGCTTCCTAATTTTAGCTCTCGCTCGTTGGTGAGCCATCCATTTGCAGCCTACGCTTGCCTAAATGGTTTCAGTAAAAAACCGTTGAGGCCCACAATCCCATTCCATGCTCCCATCCAGCGTCACACCTTGGCCGCCGGGCTTGTGGCTAGGATTTCGCATTGAGCAGACCAACGGCAGAGTAGAATTTCTAAATTCGAGCTTCTTTCCGGTGACAAGCGCCGCACAAAGTAAGCTCTATTCTTGGCCGCACATCGTCTAGGTTGCACAATCTTGATCGAACGTGCATTCACTTTTGGATGGAAACAAACTAGAGATGAAGACGCTCACTGGACTCTCCTCGAGACGAGCAGACAGGCCGCAGTGGAGCGGGCCGAGCCAGCCTCGTCCACTCGCCCGTCTGGCCGGTTGATGAACCGGTGGCGCCGCTCTCGAGCGCCGGCCAACGCAACCCCAGCCCATGCCAGCTGATCGCGTTTGCCTCCACAAGAACCAATCACCAAGGTGAGGCGACGAGCGGCAGGTCACCGGTTGTTGGCCATGCAAGTCGCAGGTGTTCACCGAATACTGCGACGTATAGCCTTGATTCTGACCACAATGGAGGTCCCAATGGCCACCAAACCAAAGACAATTGAGTCGGTATCCAAATCCGATTCGAGAAATCAAGAACAGGCATCTTTCTGGCCCACCGGTGACAATTTATGGACTCGTTTGTTCACGATTGCAGTACATTTGTGGCTCAGTCGTATCACTTAAACGGTGGTTCACTGAACTATCACGCGGCTGGTCTGTTCATCGAAGTCAATTCAAGTCTCGCAGACGGCTTATACTGAGAAAAGCTAGGAACAGGTGTATGACCCACGACGTTCATGCGATCTTTATTCGAATTTACCTCTAGCGGCGCCCTCTCTTCCTGTTCGGCCGGCGCCCTCTGCATGAGCGACACTTGCCATCCGTATCTTAGTGTTAGGTCGATTCGCCTCCAGTTGGATGCTGCAGATAGGCGGGCAGCCCTTCGAGCAGGCAGGGAGCAGCTCGTTTCGCCGACTGTTTAAAGATTGCATGTAATCGCTTGCTCTTTTGGCCTAAGGTTGCCCTGAGTGCCTGTCGCTCTTTCAGTGCCAACATCACTCGGCCAACGTGATTTCTCGCGGTCAGGTCAGATGGGAACGGATGGAAGTTGGGCGCCAGGAGTGAAAGCTGAAATCAACGCGGCTCAATCTTGGAATCTCTCGTCCAGTTTGGCCGACATTTGGAGATTTGAAGTTCAATTCAATGTCATAGTGCACTCGCCAAGTCTCCCTTTCTCTCTAGTCGGAATCGTCTTTATAGCTGATGATTTAACGAGATTCAAACAGAACGGAAATGGTGCAATTAACCTGGCTCGTGCGAGCATTCAGGTGCTCCAATTTATGCCTACTATTCGTTTTGAGAGCAAAACGCTTATTTTATTATCGCCCAACTCCTCTCACTGCGCTCAAGCCGCGATTGCATCCGTTCATCAGGTTCAAAGTGACCAAGTTGTTGCTCTTGATACGTTCGCTTTGCAACCCTTGAATCGGACAGGTCGCCTGGCCAACAAAGTGGCCAATAAAGTGAGACGAGTTCATCACTCAGCCAATGTTCAAGCTAAAGCCCAACAAGCGAGCAACTCTCTCACTCGCCTTCCCAAGCTAGAGCGCGGATTGAGTGTTACAACTGGCGAGTTTCATTTCAAAGAAGAAAGGGGATGAATAATCTGGCGTAACTCGCGCGAGATGCTCTCCAAGTTTGAACTCTGTTAGCAATGAGCGAAACTCTACAAGCGGCCCACGAGGGGCCTCCAAGTCAGTGAAATCAGCATTGTGTCATCTCTGCAGGTGTCCCACAACCTGGCTATCGATCAATGGTGAATTTTAGAGGCTATTTTTGGCCCCATCGACGGTCGAGAATAGTTTTGTCGCGAACCGCAATGGCAAAGTTGAAACCTTTTACACGCCACCACCTTTGCGCTGCTTGTCTATTTGACAAATTACAACCTCTAAAATCGAGACAATCATGGCGTCGAAAGGAGCTCTCTCGAGCCTCTGGCTATTTGTCATGTTGGTGGCTTTCAAGTTGGCTTTGGCTGATCCTATTCCTGAAATCTGTTCGCCAAATTATGCTAAATTGCCAACTAGGGAGGAGATAGAGAACACTTACCTGGAGGTTCTGTCCATGTTTGAACACAATCAAGAGTTGCACGAGCTTATCGATCAATCTTACGAGGCTTTCAAGATGGAAATAGCAACGGCTATTGCGGAGAAGTCAGAAAAGATCCGTGAGATGCACAACATCCGAGTTTGCACCATGTTCCACATGATCGATAGCCTGATCCGCAACAACGAGTATGATAATCTGGTCCCCACTTGAACGCAGAGCTACAATCCAACACACGCTCATTTCATTGACAGTTGATAGTTGGCCATCAATTCATCATCATCCTAATTAAACAGCCTTCCGGGTTTGATGTAACACAAAGCGGGTAATCGATAGTCGCTTCATCCGTCTCGAACAAGCAGCTTGATCAATTGACCGCCAGTGGCTCAAATTTGCAGCCTCTTGCGCCGCTAAACTGCTGGCGAAGTCTACTTTTCAGTCTGATATGTATACGCCGACAAACTTGTGAAACTCAGACGTGACCGGCAGTTGGCAAACCAGCCGGCAAGCTCATGTAGCAGCCGCAACATGTTAAAGCCCATCTTTCAACGGCACTCTCTCCCTCTCTCTCTCTTCTCGCTCGGGCCGGTTCAGTCGAAACTGGTGAGCTTGTTTCTGGCGGACACTTTGCGGCCATAGGCTCATGGCAAAACTGGCCGCCGACACAAACTCGGCCACTTAACTCTCCGTCGTCACCATCCATCTCGGACAAACTCTCCCTTCCTATCGCCCGGAGCCATAAGCTGATGAGCTTTTAGCTGCACCCCGTAAACTTTCATCGTTGCTACCTGCAAGCGAAGGTACAGCTCGACTGGCGGATGGTTGCCTCAGTGGCAGAGTTTTGTCCAACCAACCAGACAGAGGAGATTCAGCAAAACTGGTGGCGGCAGCAACAGGAGCTGCAATAGGAACAAGGCAAAGAAGAGCGGCAACACGCCTAATAATTCCATTAACTGGATCACAAATTTCAAAATGGAAACGAGCTCACGCCAGAGGGTAAACGGCGGCGCATCCAACCGCGAACAAACTTGTGCCTCCACAACTTCCTACACCTCCTCGACCATCTTGGGCCAAACGAGCTTCCGTTACGGCCAAATTTCTCAAAGAGCGGCCGTTGGGTGCGTCATCATGGTTTTCATTATCTCTTTGATATCGCTTGACGAGTTAGTACCTTTCGGTTTCAGCTCACAGATGAGCAAAGCGAAGTCGACTAGGTGAGCTCAAACTGGCTCAAACTTGGTTTCAGGCGCGAGCGGATAACATCAACGGTCGGCGTCGCTCTCTGCCCTCTACTTCCTCTCGTCTGGGCCTGTTGTCAGAGGTGACTCCTGAAATGCGGTTATAGTCACATTCAGGTGCCACTAGATCGGAAGGCCAGCCTCCCGTTGCTTCGGTGCATGAACTGTCCGAGTAGAGGGACGCTAACCTTAGCTGAGGCTAGTTTTGTCATTCCAAGCTGGCCACACACAATCTATGAGGCCAGTTAAGATTCGTTTGGTTGGAATATCGCCAACAAAACTGGATTTTACCATCGAGAGTCAAGAGTAGTCTCGACCCGCTAAGCGTGTTGCCTTAATGCCGTTCCATCCATTACCTTTGTGCGTTGCTCAGGTCTACTTTGTTTCTAGCCAGCAGATCGGTCAAAATTGTGTTAGAGAGAGAAAGAGAGGGAGAGCAAATTACCTGAGCGCATTGGAATCGTCGCCATTGCGAGATGTGTAAGCGGAAGTTTGCTTGCCGCCTTCTCGTATCGAGAACGGATCGTTCACGATCGGAGGTAAAACGATGGAAGTTGGTCACGATTTTAGAAGTCCCACTTATACAGTGTTCATTGATGGTCCGATGCATTGGCCATACACTTACACGAACGCTCATTTCCACAGCTCGGCATTTTCAGAGCCACAGACGATCACTTTTCGAAGGCTAGCTTGTGAATCAACGGATTGGCTCAGCGGCACACTTTCAGCTATTAAACAACGGCGCCGAGTCGCTCAGAAGCTTGCTCACCTGTTGCTCTGATCAAACTTTGATCAGATCGCCTTCACCGGTGCTAATGGGGTGTGCGCTACCATCCCCCCTCACAATCATGAGCCGTGAACTTTGAACTTTGAAACCAGGGAAACACATCCGCACTTTACCACGATCCTCTAATTTGAGTTGTGTTGAGGCAGTTTCAAGTTTTGCTTTCATTTCATCACCCGCTGCTGTGTTGTGGAGCTGAGAGGCCAGATTGATGGGGTATAGTTTCACAAATCGACGAAGTCAACAGTCCAGGAGCACTGGCTAGTCAGAGTAACTCAGCTCGACAGTTGTTTGAGGATCACTATGGATTGTGGTCTCTGTGGTGAGATCATTTCACCAGATTCGTCCTCAATCTTGATGGCTACTCGTCAGTTTAGGGGGGAATTTCTTAGCACTTACTGTCAGACTGAGTTTTTGACACTCATCTCATCGATATCAAAATATATAGGCCTTCGTTGGAGGTGGATTTGATACGTGCAAGGGATGAAAAGTCGGACTACTGTTAGGAGTGGCAAATCTTAAGAGGGATATGGCAGATGCAAGATCCTCGCACCACGTCGAGGATTCAAGAAAAGATAGAATGTTCAACTACCGGTTGGTTCTATACGTGCGTGTCTACTAGTAAAACAGTTGTGCCGTTGTCTCACCACAATTGGTTGACTTTGGTCATAAAAATCTTTTAATCCTAAATATCAACAATGTCGTCCAACTGATCTGGGGCTTGATCAGATGACTCTTTTAGACTTGCCGCAGTATAGCTTACTGAAGAATCTTGCATATGCTGGCACTTGGAGGATTGTGAATAGTTAAGAAATTTTATCCGGTACTGAGGTTTGCTTGGGTCTTGAGAACGCTGTTGATGCAAGTGCTCCACTGCAGCTAGTAGGACGCCAATCGGATGTCGGCCACAAATCGTGTTGCCGTAAGTTTTGATATATGACCTAAATGAGTCTGTCTTAAGATCTTTAATAGCTTTCATTCCTAGTTTATCCAATCGTTCAATACTTTGGTAGATCTTACCCCAAGATCTGTCATAGAATTGATAACTGAATCTTTGGCCCCAATGACAGAAGTCAGACGAAATAACGAACGCAATCTCAGGATCGGCCAAATATTTCGAGAGTATCTTCCCGTATTCAGCCTCTCTATCCGATTTAAGTGAACCAACCATCATTGGTACAATTGTGTAAGGTTCTGTGCGATTGCTCATGGCCTTGAAAATGAAAGGTAGTTGTAGTTCAATACTGTGCTCTTCCTCGTCGGCACTCAAAGTCATCTCCTCAAATAAGTTTGTTGCATACAGTTGTTGATAAATCTCATGGTCAATATTTAGATTACCAAGAGGGGTCTCGTATATTGTTGCTGGACTCAAAACAATTCCACTGAGTCTCACATAATGAGAGGGCCCCAATATGAAGATTTTAGAAACTCTAGAGTCAAGCTCCTTGTAGGCGTGAGCAGCACAACTCCCGCAGTATTGATAGCCTGCGTGAGGGGAAATGATTGCCTTTGCTGGACTGAATTGAGGTTGACCGGCCTTGCTGAGCCAGTTAGTTAGCTGTTGATCTAGAACTCTCGGTGACTCTTCATACCAAGAGCCGGCCTTTCTTGCCCGCCTCACTACGGGTTTCATTACGGTCGATGCCATTCTAGTTCGTTCAAGTTAAGTCAAAATATAACTTTTTAGTGGTATTTTGTGGCTTGTTTGGTTTGTGTCTGTCGATCTTGGGTCTGTCAAGTGTCAAATCTCTCGCGAATGGTGTATATGGCAAGTCCTGACTGTGTCCAGGTTATCTAGAAAAACAGGCCCAAGACTGTAAACTCAGGAGACTTTCGGCATCCGTATCTAATTCGTACAAACAATGCAAACCAAAACCAATGCTGACTTAGGCGTCTGTAACGTGTATTTTGATATTTCGGATACCAAGCAGCGTTACCGCAATAGGTAGTGGTTCTGATTTGGATAGTAGAGTGATATCTAGATTGGGTTGAGTTAGATGTTGGTTTATTGAATCCCCGACATCAACTGATTCGAAAATTGCTCGCTACACATCAGCTGTGCAAGTTGCATGTTGATTGCGCAATTTGACATGTTCACCGAAGGTTTGATTCCTCATCACCAATACATAGTCCCTAGCTTGCATAATTTCAATCAAATCGCTGTCTTGCGGTGCAGAGATTGATCCAAAAGAAGGGTCAAATGATAATTCGATCAATTTACATCTCAAAGGCACTGTAATCCTGGAGGAGTCAGGAGTACTGGCAATGTCAACTGCAGGTACGAACTTCAGACAGTAACCTCGCAACGCTGAGAAAACGTGAACCAGAAGGATTTCTCGTTAGGGAACGTACGTAATTGTTAAAGATAGCCACATTGAAGCTTAAGTTGATGTTCAAAGACCTGATAGCAACGGTAGCACTCTTAGCTTACAGCTGAATGCCATGTTGGAAGTTTCAGAAGAAATTGTGATCCACCTGACGTCCTTATCACGACGATGGTTTCCCTGATCTGAACTATCTCTTAAAATGACTACGAAGCTCCCGCTCGTTGTGGTCTTGGGTGCCACGGCGTGTGGTAAGTCGAAATTGGCCATCGAGATTGCCCGACGTTTCAACGGTGAGATTATAAGCGCCGACTCGATGCAAGTATACCAAGGATTGGACATAGTGACAAACAAAGTTGACGCGGAGGAGCAGGAACTAGCGAAGCATCATATGATAAGCTTCCTAGACCCACGGCATAGGTTTAGTGTTATAGATTTCCGGGACAAATCGTTGTGCATCATTGATGACCTGATGAAGAACAACTTATTGCCAATAGTTGTAGGGGGAACGAATTACTATATTGAATCACTCGTATGGAATAGTTTTTTGCTCGGATCGAGGGACAGTCCTTCCCGACTGGAACCTATTAAAAACTCTCTTCATGGCGAGGATGCTGACGGTTCCAAGGTTTCAACACTCATAGATTTAGAGGCCCGATCGTTGAAAGATGCCCCAAAAGAACATTTGCATAACGAAGAAGACCTCGAGGATGTGGATAAATTTTTTGGCAAGGTTATATACAATGACGCCTTTGAAAATGTTGAATCTGAGAAATTGTGGCGGATCTTGGAAAGGGTTGATCCCAGTTCAGCTCACTCTTACCACTTGAAAGATAAGCGTCGTATAATTAGGTGTCTACAAACTATCCAACGTGAGCAGAGAAACTATTCAGACATCTTGAGGGAGGTAAACAAGTCAGAGCAAAGTGATAGAATCAGTCTGGGCGGGCCACTCCGTTATCAACCTACTTGCGTTTTTTGGCTCAACTGTGAAACAAGTTTGCTTGAGGAGATTCTCGACAAACGAGTCGATGATATGCTGAATAAGGGGTTGTTGGCTGAGCTAGAGAAATTCCACGCTACCTACAATAGAGAAAGGATTACCGGCACCAATGAGCACGACTACACTAAAGGGATCTTTCAAACGATTGGATTCAAAGAATTCCACAACTATCTCACTTTAAACGATGACCTTGCCGGAACCGACGAAGCTAATGAAATTTTAAGAGCATCAATCGAGGGCCTGAAACTGTCTACCAAGAGATTTGCTAAGAGACAACTAAGATGGATTCGGAGAAGATTCTTACAATCCGGTACAAGAGACTTGCCACCGGTTTTCAAGTTGACTACCACTACAGACGAAAATGACTGGGATCAACAGGTCCGTCGGCCAGCATTTGAGATTATCGAGAGCATAATCGAGAGGCGGCCACTTAGTGAAGAGTTGGCTCGCCTCAGACAGGAGCCAGAGATTCAGCCAGTCAAAAACTACCCTGGCAAGTTTTACTGCGAACCATGCAAGAGAACATTCATAGGTAGCCACTACATTGAGGCCCATCTAAAGTCTAGAATCCATGATAGGTGCGTCTCTAAGAAGAAAAAACAAGAGGTGGCCTCGGAAGGCACCTGACCAAATCTTGGGTCTTGGTTGGTTTGGTTCGGCTCGCTGAGATCCTTTAACAGGAACTGATTCCTATATATTTATTTGTACTATCCACTAGGCCTACTCAGATATTCGCCTGCTAAAAACAATTCAAAAGCAAAACTGAAAGAACCTTCAATTTAAGACTTCTTGACCGACCTGTGACGAGATGGTCCCCGTTTTTAGGTGCCGTTTAGATCTCATGGCTTAAAAGTAGGACTGTGATAAGTTTGATTGTCCGTACCAAGAGCACTCGGTCAACTGACAGCTGCTCGCAAGTTCGAAGTTTGAACCAACGCGCTTAATATCCTATTTTTTACTGTTTGTGTGGATTTGATGGAAATAAATAAAAATCTCACCAAATCTCAAAGTTCGGCAGTGAGCGAATACGCCCAATTTGCATTCCGCTCGACATAAAGATACATATTGGTTGATCTCAATCTTGAGCATTTCGTTGTAGTTGATAATCTGTAACCATGGCTAGTAGAAGGGCTAAGGGCCGCGGGGTCACCAAAAAGCGAGCTCAGAGGGCCACTTCAAACGTGTTTGCTATGTTTGATCAAGCCCAGATCCAAGAATTTAAAGAGGCTTTCAACATGATAGACCAGAACAGAGATGGATTCATCGACAAAGAAGATCTACATGACATGTTAGCGTCGTTGGGCAAGAACCCTGATGATCAGTACTTGGAATCTATGATGAATGAGGCACCGGGGCCGATCAACTTTACAATGTTCTTGACATTGTTCGGGGAACGACTCCAGGGGACGGATCCGGAAGACGTTATAAAGAACGCATTCGCTTGCTTTGACGAGGATAATAGCGGATTCATCCCCGAAGAACGTCTACGAGAGTTGCTTAGTACCATAGGTGATCGATTCACCGATGAAGATGTTGACGAAATGTTTCGCGAGGCGCCTATCAACAAAAACGCACAATTCGATTACTTAGAGTTCACAAGAATACTGAAACACGGTGCAAAGGATAAAGATGATTGAATCATCGCAATCTCAATCAAAAGGGCATATCGAGCCACAAGACAGCCGAGAGCAACATTCAGGTTGGGCAACGCCGTACGCGCCAGCGCTCGGCCGCCAGATCATCTTATCTCAAGATCTTCCAATTAAACCGTTCCAATAGCCAGATTATCATTTTTGGGGCAGGGTGATACCCTTCTTACTCTAAGATAGGCTGTGATCCATCAAATAAGTTTACATAAAGATCGTTCGTAAAATTTATTAAGGAATTTACTGAACGATTCTGGTACCAGCTCAACCTAAGCCAGAACTTGCGTTTTGGGTCCTCAATTTCGACTGGCTGTGATTTCGGTAATATAGATCAAGTCGAATTAGAATTTTTTGAACTGCTTCTTAGCTCCAGCTGCCTTAGCAACCTTGAGGACGTTGAATCTGACGGTTTTACTCAAGGGCCTGCATTCGCCTACTGTGACAATGTCACCAATGGCGATATCTCTGTTGGAAAGGTTTGGTGTGAGGAAATGGTTAGTCTCAAAAAGTCGTAAACTAGTGATCGAAGGCATATCAATCTAGACATGGGGCTTCAGACAGGGATAACTGAATAGACTGTATCCACACGAAACTTTCTTTCAGTAGACCGTCGTGTTTATCATCATTTAAGCCAAGATGAAGCGATTGTTTCACCGAGTGCTTACCTGAAGCATGGGGAACAGTGGACAGACATGTTGCAATGTCTCTTCTCGAATCTATTGTATTTCCTAACATAGTGAAGGTAGTCTCTTCTGATAACTATTGTTCTCTGCATCTTCAACTTGATAACCGTGCCCCGGAGTATGCGACCTCTGATGGAGACATTTCCTGTGAACGGACATTTCTTGTCGATGTATTTGCCCTCGACAGCTTCACGGGGAATCTTGAAACCCAAGCCTACATTTCGTGTATACCTCAACTTTTTCTTGGGTATTTTCTTCTTCAATTCTGATGGCTTACCGCTCAGAAAAATAGTGGGTTGCTTTTGAAAGGCTTTTTCGGTCTGTTGAGGTAGAGGATAGAAATGAGTGGTCAGTCACCGAAATCTAGGCTTAGGCTTGACTACTAGTGTTCCGTCAATTCAAACTTTTGACTCACCTGTGCCTCCATCTTGTTATCAGCTTTTGAGCCTCAATATGCCAAGACTGTTGTGTTATCGTTCGGATTGGATAAAGGTTAAGTTATAATTTGGTGTTGGATGATCGCACCAACAACGACTATGTCCAGGAGAGGGATATTGAAGAGGCGAGACTGGAAGGCATGGAATTAGGCACATTTGCCAGTGAGCTCCTCGTGTATTCCCGGATGCAGGCCAGCGCTTTCATGTGCAGTTATCGCCACAACGTAAACGCGCAGGGGCTCTCATGCGCAAGCAGTTAGCGCGCGTAAATTTGAATTGTCCGACTGAATCGAGGCAGCGTCCGACCCTCGTTTGATTATTATCTACCCGTAATGCTTGGTTCATGCTAAGCTCCTTGAACCTACGTCCAGCTACGGAACGAAGGATTAATGTCCAATCGGGGTGCAAGCTGACCGGCCTGGTTGTAGAGGGTGGTAAAAAAGCTAGACAGCTAGCTTAGACGACGAATTGTGAGATGGCCCTTAGGTATCATGTGGTGAGGGTCCACCTGGATAGTGCCCTTGCCACTGAGCATTCAAGTCACCGTCCAGTCTATGTGCCGCCTTAGTGGCGAATCTGAATGCAACCGCTACTGCAGTCGAAGGGCAGCTCATACAGCTGGTGGTCTCGTACCTGCTGGTGCAAGAGAAACCCGTTGCTCGTCCAATTAACGCTCCACTACCACCGCTGCTGCCGCTACCAGCAATCTGCTATGAAGCAGGTAAGATGGCTACGATCAAACTCGCCAATTAGATGCTAAAGCGTTCGCATTTGCGAGCCAGCTTATAAAGAGCAGGTATATCTTTGCAGCCAGTCCTCTGACTAGCTGGGAGGAGGTTATGGAGGTGGAGGCTACATTCCACCAGTGAGGGTCGGCGAGAGATCTAGGGGGAGAGAGAGTGCGACTATGTTAGATAGCATCCAATCCCATACGAAATTAAGTGAGAGTTGCTTGTAAACTAATTCCGAAAACTACCTTCAACTTGTGACCACCTGCGTTTGAACTGATCACCTTCACCGTTACCAGCACTGACCAGTGCAATCCATTTAGAGAGTAAGCGAAAGTTTCTCAATCCTTGCTCACCATTTAGCAAGCTGGTCCAGCTGATAGAATCAATTAGGGGAGGCAAAATATCATCAGTTAACGGCGACCGGCCAGCCGAGGGGAAAGCTGTCTAGAAGAAGATGGACTACAGGCAAGCAGATGAACTTCCTCATCACGGCAGGTTGAATAGCTCTCGAGTGGGTAGGTGGGGAAGAGATTGAACGAGACTTAGGGAGAGAGGCAGGGAAAGTGAACGCTCGAGAGGTTGAAAGCTAGACTGAGAGAAATTGATAAGTTAAACAATCGACTTCCTCACTCTCGATTTACCTTATTTTTAAAGAGATTCGTGGTTGCCTCTCAATTGACCAATTGCACTGCTTTGATCGTCGCAATCTCAAAGCTCGAGTTTGAGTACAATCGCATAACTAGTCTAAAAATGTCTGAATACCAAGTCCGATCATATGAATGAAACGACATGGGTTGATAAGTAGATAGTTTGTCTAAGATTCCTATGATAGACGTATAAAATTTCTTCAGAATCTCTCAAAATGGAGACGAAAATTAAGCATTGGCGGGCGATTTCGCTTACCCTTGTATTCTTACTTAGTGCTTTAACCTCAGCCAATCAAACATTGAGATTACATAATGAGAATACCAGTGATAATCGTACACTTGAATTGTATAATCAGCTTACAATCGTGCAAGATCAAAACTATCAGTCACAAGCCGCTAATAGAACGAATAATCAGTCACATCAACCCCAATCAGAGAACCCAAGCTCATCCGAGACTTTGAATAGAAACTCGAAGAGGTCGAGTGTTTCAAGTTGTAGCTCGGCTTGCACGGAAGCCGAGTTTTCCGCAATTTTGCAGCGACTCGTCCAAGACAATGACATCCTCGGAAGGTTCAAGGAGATTGAGCAGCTGATTGAATCTGAAAGAGAGCCCAAAATCAAGCTACCTGCCAACACCGATGTCAAAACCATTTGCATCCGAGAACTGATAGGTTTGATCAAGAGTTTAGCCTCAAATGAGCTTGAAATGAAGACAATCTTTGAGTTTGTAAGCGACTCTAGTGTTCCTGTCAATAACTACCCTTTATCCATGAGCAAATCTTACAATCGAGATTCTGGCTCCAAGGGGGGCGATGATCAACCTATGTCAAAAAATTCGAGCGATACAGTACCTGACAGCCGCTCGTTGGACCTCGCTCAAATCAAGTGGATTCAATCTGGTGCATTGAGTTTTGATAAAATTTGCAAAAGCGATTCAGATACTAGAGATTTGGTCGATGGCCACAATGTCGTCACCCAAATTGGCTCACAACCAGAGGAGACAGTCCAACAGGATGGGGCTGAGAAGTCGCGAGTTCTCTCAAAGCTAGTTGCCAATATTGATCACTGGATAAACGCTTTAGAGGCCTTTACTCTTACTCGCGAGTGGTCCTCCCTGATGAAAGTATTTCAAGGCACTGAGGCTGTCTTGGATATGTTTGTAAACAAGACCAGAGCTGGAAGTGCGAAGGGATCGGCTTCCAAACAAGCGCTCACAACTGTCAAGCCGGCTGCCTTAAACACGTCTGTCTTGAGCATACCTGAATCCAACAACAGAGGAAGCCAGCAATCTCAAGTTCAAAAACACGACTCAACACCCGATGAATTGATAGACAGTTTGAGGGCAAATCTACCTAATCAGGTGATGATTATAACGACATCACTCAATAGCCTGTTTCCGTGGCATGTTTGGCCGTGGAACAATTTGGATTTGTATTCAACGATCGATACCTTCTTGAATCATGGAATCTTCGCTTTCAGTAAAACAACTGTAGGCCCAGAGAGGAGAATCGATCTCTTACCTGAACTATTGCAGACTCTATTCAAGTCCTTGAATTACGGATCTTTTCCAAAAAAGTGCAATGATTGGTCAAAGATAATTTGCGATCAGGCGGCCTTTCATGATAGACTCGTGATTCCGCCCCCAACCGACGAGCTTACACAGGATAACCTCAAAGAGCGTGAGGAGAAAGTCCGAAGTTTGTTATCAGTCAACAAAAATATTTTAACTCAAGAACTGACCTGCATCATGTTCAGTTCCTTGTCGATGCAACATTTTGGCGCCAATCAGACTGATCTCGAGCTTCTGTCTGGCATGTCTGGACAGTCTAGTCTACCGAATTTGGAGTCAAGCCAAACCAATAGACTTGCTTGGGATAGGCAGGTTCAAAAGGCATTGAAACTCTACACTCTAGCTCGGGAAGCTCTAACAGACCAACAATGGTCCTCGCTGTACGGTTTAATCAATGATTTATGGGCCCGACACAAGATATCTGACCGTGTGATAATGGTTAGCAGAGTTTTACAATTATTAACAAACTGTCACATGCCGAAGGAGATGCTCGAATCTGCTCTATGGAAAGATATCTACAAGTACAAGAACGTATTGAATCAGTTGATAGATATCGTCATTGAAGAGCTAAATCGTTCAAGTGAGAGCGGAAAGTTTCAAATCGAACAAATCTCATTCGGATCGCCTCACCTGAATGAGATTCTGGTCAAGTTTATAAAATTTTCGCCAAAATTGATCGAGGCATTATCGCAGACGGTTGTTGATCAGTTACCTGAACTGGTCAACCGTTTGTTCAGTGAGAGGATCGCTCTGTTCAGGGCGCCTTGCAAGGGTCATAGTTTCAGTGATATTGTGCCAAGTTTGCGACAATATCGTGCAGAGATTGTTGAGATTGAGGAGTTAGTTTGCCGGCAGCTCAAGACAAGACCGAACATTACGATGATGCAATTTAACATGCTAACGAACGAATTTCTGGCCATGGCTTTCAATTTCAGCAACTTCGGAAACGCCCTCGCCTTTCCAAAACTTCTCACCAACCTCGAACCAGGACCCAAACCATTGGTTGCACCGGCTGCAGTGGCTAGTATTGCAGGTGCAGTGATTACAGACGCAACGAAAGTTTCTCGCAAGGATGCTGTCGTATCTATCGAAGTCGACGGCAAAAACTCGACAAACGGAAGCAACGTGACCTCCATCATCGACGAGATGGCGGCAAATCCTCGTTTAGCTCCGATTGTAGCCATACTACAGAGTTCTGCTCTAGATCCGCCTGAGGTCCACGCTGTATTGCCTGAGCTTGATTGGGTAGAGGCAGGGACAAGTATAGCGCTCCTATACGAGTCCGTCCAGAGGCTCATGTCTCACGAGGAAAGTTTTAGCATCTTTCCAGAGCTCGAGGGATTTCAAGACGAGATGAGGAGTCAGATTGATTTATGCCAGCAAATGTTCAAGAAATTCTCGAAACGAGATCCCATCCGGTTGGTTGCTTATAGCTTGGATGCTGCGATGCCAATTGCATTACGCACCTTCAAACCGTTGGATTCTTTCAACGCTGAGTGTTCGTCGTCTTTCCGTGATATATTCAGCGAGGACTTTGAAGGGAAGGTCACTCGACAGTGGCAATGCGCGGTCTCGAGTTTAAATTTTGCATCTTGGGCCACCAATAACTTTATGAGAACATTTAACAATATGTTCAGGAACATTCTCGGCCAAATGTCTCCACAATCCGTAGATGGAAGCACAAGGAGCTCACCAAATCGCGCGGTCAATTATAGCGGGACTCACAATACCTGCATCTTTTTCGACGGCTCGGTCAGCATGATGCTGGACAATCTTCCACAATTCATAGACTTGGTGCTAGAGACTGTGCTTATGGCCTCGACAAATTCAGACCAGCAGCTGACCCTCTATGACATCATGTGCTCCTCGCAGTATATGCTCGACCCATTCAATCAAGGCTCAATCGAGCTGAAGGCAAGAATGAAAGATAAGATGTGCCATTTGTTCAACAAGAAGTCGTTGACAAAGTGCGCTGAAGTATTGGAACTAGACCAATGGACTCTAACTATGCGCGAGCTTAATAGCACCTGGTTTGAGGCTCAAGCAATAAGTATTGCACCTTCATTCAGGAATATTACTGTGAATGGTCATGAGTTCTTGAAACTTTTTGGCCAATTCAAGCCCAGCACAATGTCAGATAGCTTGATTGCGAAAGTTCTGAACGTCAATTCGTTCTGGACCAATCTACTGAATAGAATTGTCGGAATAATTGACAAATATCAGGAGAAAAGATTCGAGTATGCATTACAAACACTAACTCCCATCATCTACGACAATTTACCCACTTCGACCAAAACGGAAAGCAGCAATGATGGCGATAACGTGGAGAATCTTAAGGAAGTGAGAGAAACTCTCATTACAACAATATTGGGCGCCAAAGCTGTATTAAATTACTTGGACAACCTTTCGAATGCAACCTCAGCACCAGCAAATACGAGTGACCGATTTGAGAGCCAAATTCAATCTCTCTTCAACTGGGCCGATCAGTATTCGCTTATTAGTGCCGAAGTTCTGCTGAAAACAATGGCAAATAACATAACGAAACTTGAAACCATCTTCAAACCAAACGAATCTAACAGATCTGACATAGACTCGGCTAAACGTCATGAAAAGTTAACAATGAGTGAAATATGGACCAAGTTTTGCTCGTCACCTGTTGATAGGTATCTAGATTTGCAAAAGTATACAATCATTGAGACGGAAACCACTTCAAACGCTACCAATCTCACCATTGATCAGATGTATATTCAGATGGAATCTGGGAGAGAGAGCATTTGCAAATTTCAATGGCAATCCTTTTATGATAGACTTGGTGCCGACTCGAACAAGATCCTCGATCACTACCCTGATCGACAGCTGACCAGAATTGCCCTTACCAAGTGGGGCCAAGTGCTCGACGTCATGTTCATTGAATCGAAGCATATAAAACAACTGCCCAAGTTCTTCTATATGGACTACTGGCAACATTTTCGCCACAAGTTGCCCCAAATATCACCATTGAAGGACCAACCTTCAAATTTGGCCTGGATTTGGGGGGGACTCGAGCGCATTGTTATAGCCATGGACGCTGGTTCAAATCAGACCTCCGACTCACTAGTCAGGATACTGGATCAATTGAATTGCGGATTGGACGCTGTCAAGGGCGGATTGTCTTGGGAAAATATAGCAAACATTTACCAGGATAAACAGGACATTCTTGCAGCTCATTCCACTATCAACAATGGTTTTGCGCTAGCCTCTATAGGCGTCAACACTCTGTTGGCTCACAGAAATTTCCAAAGATTCTTGGACGAGTTCGTGAAACCAAGGGTTGGATTGAATGCATTTTGTGAACTGAGAGATCGGAACCATTTGGAGAGTATTTTCTCCATTCCAAGTGGAGCAAATTTTATGGAAGCCTTGGAGAGCTTCCAGGAATTAATCTGTGATACAAATTTCGAAACGCTAGCTCAAAACATAAATCCCATTTCAATCTGCTACCAGACGAGCTTTGCTGTTCAGCAATCGAATGGTACGAAGGTTTCGGCAACTACGCATCCTTTGGCCGACATCATGGATAGATTCTTCAAACTAGCCTCGCTGGCTATACTAGACGCGAAGCTAGTAGCTGCGAGTGATGCAAAACCTCCCATTTTGGACAAGAATCAATGGTCCACCTTCTGGAGCTGGTGGTCTGCTAAAGCAGAGCCGCAACCTAAGAGTGGCCTCACCCTAACTGTGGTCCGGGTGTTTCAAACAATAGATTCCATAAACTCGAATCATGTTGTTTGGAAGGCCTTGTTCAGGTCTGTTCACGAAATCTCCGAGGTTATCGCCTACCTATTGCGTGCAGTTGCAAAGAAACACCAAGAAGTGGACATGATAGGTGCGGTTTCGCGCCTTTCGCTCGTGAAAGAGGCAGCGACACAGATCGACACGGTGTTCAAGTCAAATGACACTAGCAAGCAGAATCAACAACAACAGTTGGCCTCAACCCTATCGAACATCATGTTCCCAGAGGTGAATAATTTTATCTCGTTCAGGACATTCAAACAACTTCGCTATATCAAGACAATATCGGACTATTTCACTAACACTGTTGGGGCCCAAGAATCAGTGTGTAAGTTAGTGGCAATAAGTGCTACTAAACAGATTAACTCTACTGATATAAGCAAGAGAAACTCAAGGTTTGATCTGATCGGTTACAAGTTGAATACAAACGAAAAACTACACTCCCTCTTATGCCATTATCATTCAACTCAATGGTTGACCGCATTGAATATCATCATATCTACCAAGACTTCTTCAATACCCAAGAAAGTTAACTATATGACCAAATATTTGTCGATATTTATTAGAAATTACAAGGATAACGAGAGTTTGGAAAGCTTTATTCATAGTCAACAGTTGGAGAATATTGAGAATGTGGCTAACACAACAGTTTCCTACTTGTTAGCAGCCTCACATTCGTTGAAATCTCTATCTTTTAGCAAAATATCAAACGTTTCTTGGCATTCAATACCAAACCTTTTGGACTCGATTGATAGGCACTTATGCGCATCTAAATACGAAATTGGAACATTTCATATACCAAGCTACGAGCCAAAAAAGCCCGAATTAGAAACAATCCTATGTAAATTACCACAATGGAACATTACTCAAGTTTACAGTTATTTAAGTGAAAATCTTGATCTACAAAATATGATCTCATTAGTGACGCAACAAGGCGGCCATAATTCAAGCATCAGCGGTCTAGCTAACAACAGTAGCCAAGTCAATCAGCATGAGAGCAAAACTTGTATTACCCCATTCAAGTTTGCCTCAAGATGGCTCAAGATTGGCCAAGAGACTGTGGACGAAATCATGTCCAAGTCTAGCAGGGATAAGTTAAGAAAGTGTCTGAATTTATCACGCAAAGGCCTCACAGTTTACTCTCAAATTTTGCGCTATATCAAGCTGGTCAATAGTTTACTCGCCTCAATCAACGATCTAACTGTTGGCAACTCTTGGCATAGTGTCAAGAAAACTTGGAACTCTGTAAGCTATCTCCTACTGAACCAAAACCACATGACTAAATTGTACTGACAATCGCTAGCAAGTGAGGAGTGTTAGAGCCGACACTGCTTAGAGGGCGCCACCGACTTCCTTCCGCTAACCTTGGCACAACCATGCGCAGTTCAGCGCACCACAAATCGTTTCTCTGTCGGGCTAAAGGCCCAAAGTTCGCGACCCGACTAAGAATTGAATTCTCAATCATATCGGATCGCCAATCAGATTGATATTAAGCTAAATTTTAGATTCTGGAAAGAATGAAGCTCTTTGTTGTGTTGTCCCTGTTATCTCGTAAAAGATGTGAGCAAAGGAACAGAGAGAAGCAAAGATGGCTGTGACAGATCCAGGTGAGCTCGAGAGAGGCTCACTCTCGGTGAGCGCCAGTGAGCCGGTAGATGATCAGCAAGACAGGTTAAATGAGCTCGAAGCTGAGCAATCGAACGAAAAATTTCGTGAAAATGAGCTGAGCCGGAGCGGATCCATTGTGAAAATATCCGTCCAACACCAAAGTCAAACCATTGAAGATCCACATAAAATTCATACGCCTCCTGAGGAACAAGTATTGTGCGTTTCTAATTTGGCCACTCAAGTTTTGCAAGAGACTAATGGTCAAGGAGAGCAGGAAGAATGTGGTGAGTTATTTGAGATTGATCTAAATAGGGAAGAGAATCGCCAAATTCAACCAGAAGAAGGGGCCCAAATGTTTATGAATTATCGTTGCGAAGAACCTGTGGTCTCAATTTCGATTCCCGTTGAACCTAGTCAACAATTTCGCGGTTTTGCTGATGCTCCGCCAAAATTGTCTTTCGCAAGCAAGCGCATGAAAGAATATTTTGAATCATTCAAGGCACATGGAAGTGAAACCGTCCGAGTATACCAATTTTTCAAGTCCACTAGAACCGAGCTAGTTGCTTGTCTTCTATTTACTTTGATAACCTCGCAAGCACTGATCACTTGCCGAACCCAGCAGTTAGGTTCGGCATCAACGTGGCCTTTGAAACTTCAGATGCCCGAAACACAGGGCAAAATGGGAGACAATTCAGGGGTTAAACTTTCTATTGGTATCAGCACTCTTGTGGGACGACAACAATCAATGCTTGCTGACTTGGCCGGTGGCCTTGTAACTTCGTTCACTGTGGCTAGTTTAACGCAAGTATTCGGTCACATAAGCGGCTGCCACCTGATTCCGGCCGTGTCCCTGGCGCTCTATGTCAAGGGGCACATAAGTCGCGCTCGATTAGGCTCTTATTTGGTAGCACAATCGGTGGGTTCAATTCTAGGCGTTTCAATGCTTAGTTTGTTGACCAGCTCACAGCTAACTGCACGAGAGTATCGTGAATTTTTGTCAACGTTCGAAAAACGTCAGCACGAGCCATCCAGTGGCCAATACCAGACGGCTTCAACAATGCAAACCGTGGCGAAGCAGAGCAACCAGAGAAGGCGGAAGAGACGAGAGGCGAGCGAGGATATCAATTTGAGCGACGTTCAAGGTAGTGAGACAATTTTATTGTCAATAATGGAGCAGCAAGAGAACGACAGGCGCCAGAGGGGCCGGCAGCTTGAGAGGCGAAATCTCGAAGGAAAAACCATTACTGCAGATGTTGGCGGCCTCCAGGAAGGGCCCTTGCCGATGGAGGCAACTTTTGGCGTTGAAGGCGGTAATGCTGGCTTGCAAAGTGCGCAACGACAGAGTCTTGGCGCCACGAGAACAATCGAGTCACGGAGCAAGCTGCCACCGGAAACAAGGCCACTCGTTAATGATAAGTCACGCGCTCATAACGATCCAACTCGAGCGTTAGAGAACAGCACCGACGCTGGACCTTGGAATGGAGAGAGTGGCCAGAGGTCCAGGGTTCAGAGGCGTAAGAGGACCCGGCGGCAGCAGCAGCAGCAGCAAATACAAGTCCAAGATACTGGCACTGGTATTGGCCCCGTAAACGAGACGCAACTCGATTCGGGACACTACCTCAACCTGCTCGAGTTTAGCTTGCCCCTGCCGATCATGGCCAGCGAGTCAATAAGACAGTGCATTGACAAACAACAACAGCAGCAGGCTAAAGGTGGATCACAGCCGTCTGGGCAAACAATGGCCCAATTGGCAAGTCAAAGTTTCAATCAATGTTTATTATTGTCCAATTCGAGCCAAATGTTTATCTTCCAGCTACTGGCTACCTCGCTCATTGTGCTCACCTACCTCGTTAATGTGGACCCACGTCGCACTGATCTCGGATTCAAGTCGCTTTCCATTGGGCTTGCTTACTTTGTGGCGAGCGCTTTAACGGTTAGTAGGGCTGACCAGCGTAAATGGAGAGCCATTTTGCTTGGCTATCAAAACAAGCGGCCAATCAATCAACCGATTGCCCCCCAACTTACCACTAACCAAAGAGCTCCTTTCCACTCTCCTCGATCCTTTCGACTTGGTCCGTTCAACTTTAGCTCCAATCGGGCGGCTTCTATGGCAATCCGTTCCATTTGTTATTCTTAAGCTTGCTATCGTCTGCCGGCGAATGGCACACTGAATGGGTACGATCCCTTTTTTCCCTTTGGCGATCCATCGCATCAACAAACAAAACTGAAGCCAAGTAGACTAAACCCTTTCAACTATCTCTCTCTCTCCCCCCACCCTCCCACCAACAAAACCCCTCCCATGTGCTCCAACAAAACCCTCCAAACGCAGTTCATCTACCTGGTCACTCCCCTTATCGGCGGACTGTTTGGCGCCATCTCGCACGAGTATATCGACTTCACCTCGTTGCGAAATCGGAACAAGCAGCTGCACTTGAGAAGATCCTTCTTCTCCCTCGAGAATCTCCATCATCCATCCGCATCGATGGGCGCCAACGAGGAGCCGGCCAGCGCGGGAGCCCGCGGGCTAAGTGATCCGGGCGGCAGCATTGGTGTCCATACAAGCGATCGCCGGCGAACGAGCTCCTCGAGCGACAACTCCGACTCGGTCACGCCCATTTCTATTGTGCAAACTCACATTGCCCACAAGCCCGACCATCTGGATTCTGGAGCAAACAGGCGACTGGGCTCCTCTTACTCGCAGCAAGTTAGATTGGAGCAGGAGCGCATTTCGCGCCAAGCAAAGGCCAACCAGCTACAGCAACACCAACAGCTGCTCCTACTGCAACACCAAGGCCACCCGCCAGCTAGACAGACCTGCCATGGCCGGGCCAACGCACGCCAATCAGACTTCGACTCAAACTTTCTAATTAGCTCCACGTCGTCGCCCACCGCAAACCTGCCTCGCTGGATGGCAGCCTGAACTATGAGGCAAGTGTTCGAGCTGGACTTGTTACAATTAAATCACGACCAACCATTCCTGCCGCTAGACTGGCCAGAGGTGCGAGAATTTGTTTTCCCCTCCCCCACTCGTTTGGGTTTCTCTCAGCCCAATCGAGTGTGTTACTTTCGGACCAAGAGGGTTGCTTTCTCGGCTGTGCACGAGCAGCAGCCAACTGCCGCTTGATTTCATCATTTATCATCCAGATTGAGACCTTTCCTCTGCTCTGGTGCAAACTCGGCCGTTTGGCTCCAAAACTCGTTGCTCTGTGGCGGGCAGCCAAGTGGAGCAACCGGCGCAATTTGTTCACATTCCAAGATAATAGGCATTCCCTGGGGCCTTTATTTCATTGCCATGCTTGTAGTGGCTTGCGATGGTGTTGTTTTTGTCCGCGCGCCCAAAGCGTTTTGAAAGCAAGCGTTTTGCGACTCGATAGCTAGCTTGTAAATTCTAGCCAGTCCGAGCGAACACGATCGAGCGAGGCTTGCTTGGTTATAGGGGACGAGGAGCGCGGAACTGGCTGACAGGATGACAATTGGATTGCGCCATCCATCACGAGCGGCCGGCTCTCAATTTGGAGCCGGTTTGCTGAATACCGGATATTGGCCCTCCCCCCCCCCGGCAAAGTGGAGGCTTCAGCGGGGTCAGCTCGCGCACAGGGGCCGGTCGATGTAGCGAGCGGGCGGACAAGTGTGCTGGCGGGAAGAGTGACAACATTATTGGTTTTGCGGGCGCAACCGCTACCTCGAGCGGACCGGCGAGCTCGCCGAGAGTCCATCGGGGCGGAATATGCGCGCTTTAAGGGGCGGATGAGGCCGACTAGCATGACTACGACAATACCATCGATCAAAAACAAATTCAGCCCGAGGCTTTGGGATTGGTTTGGTTGGAAGTGGGTCTTGGCTGCTTGGCTTGAATTATGTCACTGGCAGGCGGGTGCTTTGGGCGAGGGAGGCGCCGTAAAAGTGTAAAATGTTCCCCCTCCTCGCAAAATGGGCCAACTCGAGCGCGCCCTCCCTTATCTGGCCGATTGTGTTGGCTGGCCGCGCCTACGCTGGTCCTGCACAAATTCAATTGTCTTCTAGTCGGCCGAGTTTGGCGCCAAGCTGAGCGCGCTCCAAATCCGCCGCGAGCCGCTCCTAGCCGGCCATTAAGTCCTGCGCTCGCAGCCCCGCACCTGGCCGCGCAGAGCCGCCCATCGGCCCGCCCGGCCAGACGGGGTAATTCGTTTTTCACGAGCAAGGGCGCCAAATGGGCCGAGGCCGGCCTTTGGAGGCGGCGTGGATAAGAGTCGCGCTCTTGTATGGTCTTGGCGGTTGCCTGCGAGCGCGCGGGCTTGTCAATTTAATCTCGCCCGGCCGAGCTTAGCGCCCTTCGAACGCCAGTTGCGGCCGCGCTGGCGCCACACAGAATCAATACGAGCGCCCAAAGGAGGCTCCAATTTGCCATGCGTGTGTGTGTGCACTAGCCGGATTCCTCGCCGAGGGGCCCGCAACAAACAAATTGAAAATAATCTAGCCGCACGGAGCGAGCGCTCGGAGGGGACAACAGAGTGTTAACTCGCCGCCCCCCCCCCCCGCCGCTTGGCCCCCAAACCCTCGGCCGGCCGCCCTTTCGGCCACCAACAATCAGCCGCCAACACGAGGTGCAGGCCAACAACAAAGGCCAATTCACCTAAACGACGCGCGCGCTCGACTCGACTCGACTCGACTCGACTCGACTCGACTCGACTCGCTCGCATGGAGGCCCAAATCGAGTGGAGCAGAAAATTAATTATTCTTGTCTCGCCGGATTGACTGCCAGTTTGGGCCGCCGCTGCCGCTGCCGCTGCCGCCGCCGCTGCCGTCGCTGACTCTGCGCAAATTTGGCCGCAAAACGTCTCCCAGGCGGCCAAGGCGCTTCGAGGGCGAGCGAGCCCGATTTTGTGCGCTAACGAGTCGCCTAGCGCCGTTCGCGACCTCGCGCCCAACAAGCCGCTTTGGTGGCTGAAACTTGAAACTCGCCCCAGCGCAAGTTGGGCGGCCCGAGCGGAAGTGGGCGCGAAGCAGGAGGCAGCCGGGCGGCCTCAGTTCCGCTAATAGCCGCGCGGCGCTCACATCAAGCCGCCGGGTTAATTATCGACACTCGACACTGCCGCCGACAGGAGCGAGCGGCGAGAGTTGGAACCGGAATCGAATTAGCTTGGGCAAAGTGAATTCCTGATTAGACCAACGCGAGTTCAGTGTGGCGCCGGCCAAAAGTTGCCGCCGCCGCCCCTTCCGCCCAACGGAGCTCACGTTTCCTCCTCCCTTTGTGGGCGCAACCTCGCCTCTGCCCGAACGCAGCCGACCGCCGCCGTCGTTGTTGGCCGGCGCCAATCGGGCGCGAGGGCGCCCACAACATCGGAAGACGAGATTTATGGCTCGCTTGTAACTCTCTGGCGAGCTTATCGGCGATGGTTCTGTTGGCCGCCAAAGCGAGCGAGCGCCGCCAGTGGAGGACCACTCAATAGACTCGTAGGCGGCGGCGGCGGCGGCCGAGGAGAGTGAAGCCCAGAGGGGAGCTCCAATTGCTGTCAAGCACGAGCAATCTGGAGCCTCGAAGGCGCACGGGTCTGGCCGCCAAGATCAGGGGGGGGGGGCAAAACGGGAGAGTTTTGGAGGCGAATTCGAACTGATGCTGCTGTCATGACTCGTGAGCTTTGTTTAATCGTGAGATCAGCGCCTATATCACTCAACCTCACTTTCCGTCAAACATTTGCAGGTGATGCTGGTTCAATTTGCTGCCGTTGTTGTCATCGCTGTTTTCGTTGCCGTTGACGCTGCCAAAGTTAGCGCTGCTGTTGCCACTTTTGTTGTCGCCACTGCCCAAGTCTTGCAATGGGTTTTGCGAGCGAAATAGGAGGGGGCTTTCGTCTGCTTGGCGATTTAAGCAGAGCAGCGACTCTCTCACAGCGCCCAAATATTTGCCGATTATTCTCTGCGCAAAATAGGGCCGCTTTGGCCATAGGATGCCGTCAATGAAGGCCATGTGTCCTCCGCGTTTAGTTAGGATCATGCAAAGGTTCTTGTTGGCCCTGATTTGTTCCAATGGAAGCAACTTCATTGGAGCCATGAAATCGTCCTCGCTGCTCAGGCACAGGGTTGGCGTTGTGATGGATCCAAGATGATCCTGTAAGCGGCTGTCGGCCGCGTAAGCCTCGCTGCTGGGATAGTTTTGCAAAACTCGATTAAAATTGTCCTCGAAGTCAACCAGACTCTTGATCTTGGGCAGACTGGCCAGGTTCACCATGGAGCCGTTGTAATTTGAGATTGTGCTCAAGTTTGAGTCGGCCCGCTGGCGCTCGCAGGCAGAGGAGGAGGAGGAGAACATTGCCTGGTAGAGTTGTTTGCCGAGGTTCTTGGCCAAGTAAGCGTCGATGCGCCGGTTTAGCGCCCGCTTTCTCATGTTCCTGCCGCCCGCCTCCGGGTCGAAGGGACAGGAGATGAGTAGGGCCGAGTCAACCTGCGACCTGTGGCCGCTCATGGCCAGGTAGCGGCAGAGCTCGATTGAGCCGAAGGAGAAGCCGACCGCAACAAGGCGCGCGCCCGGCCTCTGGCGGCGGACGCTCTCAACTGCCGCCTCGAAGTCGTGCCACTTTGCGGGCGAGAAAAACTTCCTCGAGCTTAGCTTCAACCCGCCAACCCCGCGCCTTATGAACACGCACACCTCGTAGCCGAGCTGGTCGAGCGTTTTAACTGTGTCGGTGACGTACTTCTTGTCGCTGCCGGTTGTCATGCCGGCCGAGATGAGCGCAACCAGCTTGTTGCTGTGGTAGTTCCTGTGGCTCGAGATGTGCCAGTCCAGCGCGCACTGTCCGAACTCGAGCGCTTCGCGCGGGTTCAGCTGGTTTTCGGGCGCCGAGTTTGCGCTGATGGGTGGCGCCGAGAGTTCGAGTTGGAGCTGGGCGCTGTCGTGGGTCTTGCAGGAGCATTTGTAGCCGGTTTCAATGACCACGTCCGTGAGCGAGCTGGCCGAGGAGGAGGAGCTGGAGCTGGAGCTTGAGGAGGTGTGGCCGGCAAACATGCCCGAGTCCGAGGAGGAGCCCGAGGAGGCGAGGTCGCTGTCCTTGGTCCCCTCGAGCCTCGCTAGTGTTGCCTGGGTTTGGGCGCGAGCCGAGCGATCCTCTAGGCCGAGGGTGGCGCGCTCGTGTAGTTGCTGCCCGTGTTTCTCGGCCGCCTTGCCATTCCGCAGCATGTCCGCGAGAGCGAGACGGATGTTCTCGTCCAGCTGGCTACCGCCGCCGGCCTGTCCGCGCAAAACAACTGCCTCGTCCACCTTCAACTCGAGCGGCCGCCCCCGTTTGCTCAAACTCCTTCGGCCCTCCCGGTAGTGTTGGCTGAGATCAACGTTCGAGGTCAAATACTGGGCGTCGCTGACGTAGATGTATTGGCGACGAAAGTTGTCGCGCGGCATCTCGTCGATACTCAGCTGGCCCTGCAGGTAGCCGAATAAAGCTGTTTGCGGATTCGTCCCCCAAAAGTAGATAAGCGGCGAGAAACGACTACTCAGGGTTGCCTCTAGATGCTCTCCAATAAACTGCACAAACTTGCTCCTACTGTTGCCAACCAGCCTTGGTCGCTGGCAGTTGGTTTTGGTTGCGGCCGCGAGGTTTTCGAGGTTCTTAGGTTAGTGGGTTGGCTAATTGGAGCTAACACTCACCCATCTCTCTCTCTCTCACCAGATGCTTACCTTTGAAATTTGACTAAAGTAATATATTAAATAAGTTATTATCACACAAATGATTAGAAATTCAACCAAGTTTTGAGCAATCATCTTTCTCACTAAATTAAACACATCTACATATTCAAATAATAAAACATCACTAGCTGTTCGATTGGATTCAATTGTTTCCGTTTTGTCTTGGGCTCCCATTGCAAGTGTTTGGTGCGCTTTTGTTAGGGCGCCAGTGGCTCCATTTCCACCTGTTAACTCAATTCTGGCGCCCACTCGCTCTGGCGCTGGGGCTCGACCGTCTAGCATCAGATTGTTTGCCTTTTGATGGTGGCTCGAATCCCTTGAATGCGCCACTAAATCCGCGCTCGCTGCAAATAAATCCCGAACGCCCATGAAGCCAAGATTAGGATTCTCCTCCATTTCAATGGGCATCACCTGGGAGCCGTCCCAATATGACTAATGCGCGCAATTAGTTAGCGCGGAATCTCTTGATCGCCAGTTTCTTATGCGCGCCGCCCGTCTAAGCTGCAGTGGCTTCGAGGGCAGAATTATAGTCGGCTATTCCAGCCACCTGTCGCTTCCTTATGCAACGAGCGCGTGCTCTCCCTCTCTGCTCGGCTCGGCTCGGCTCGCCCGGCCTTGCGACGCTTTTTGTCCTCAAGCAAATGCCAACCGCTGGCTAGAGTCTAGCTGCCGGGACCCAGACGCAAGCGGGCATCCTCCTCGCAGCACTAGATCCGGCTTGCTGGGCTGGCTAGCTCGCTTGCCGCTGAACTCTGTTCTCGCCGCCCTCCTCGCTCGCTAAGCTCGCCTCCGCTCCCACCTTTCGGCGCCACTTTTTCACCACCTCAAGCTCTGTCAGCGCAGCGAGCGACTCTAGAGGCCTGCTTTCTCTCTCTTTCTCTCTGGCCCAGCTCAGGCCAACATTTGTCGCTCGGGTTCGTCTGAGCGCTTGCTTGTGCTGCAAGCGATATGCAAATCTAAGCTTCTTGGCAAGAATACCTGGAGACGTAAGCGGGTTTATTGTGTTAGTTCGATCTGGCTCGATTGGCTTGCTGATGGATGCGATTTGTTGCGCGTGGAGCTTGAATTTGCTGCTAGTTGGAGGTGAGCAGTTCTTGCGCGAAACTTTGATTCGAGACGCGACGGCAGCGGCCGACTAGTTGGCCGACCAGCGGCGCCACCAAGCAAAACGGCGAGCTTCGAGTAGGTAAAATCACGACAACCGCAAGCGCCACAGATAAGGAGCTCTGACGAACACGACCACTGGCCGGCCGCGACGCGACCCTTGGAGGGAGTGTTCAAAGGTGATTTATTGAGTTGGTTCGTCTCAAAACGCGCTCGAGAAGCGCAAGCGGCTTGCAGTGCACGATGACAGGAGGATGGGACGAGATAAGAGGGGAGCTGGAGTGTGGAGTTTGGTTGAGTTGAGTGGAATGGAATGGAATTGAGCGTAAAGGAGTGGAATGGAGTTGATTGAATTGTGTGGAAACTGCTGGCCGGCTCGCCCTCTCAGTCTCGCTCTCGCTCTCCTGGTAAGCGACAGGAAGGCTCACTATCACCCGCTTGGCTCTCCGGTCTCGAGCGGATAAGAATCCGACTTAGTATGAGCGAGTAGGGGAATTAATCGCGCGCTCGGCCGCAAGGAGAAGGAGCCGTCAAAGCATCGGCCGGGTATCAATCGGGTGGCGGCAGCGCTTGCATAGGTGCGGCCTGTTGCAGCCTGGCGAGGTGGGCGTGGCCAACGGGCTGGAGCTAGAGCTGGAGCCCTGACGCCAGGCGCCGGCGGTGTGGCCAGTTGCCAGTTGCTAGTTGCCAGAGACAAGCAAACAAACGGGCCACTCGCTCGGCCTGCAAGCGAAGCCCTTCTTTCACAGGCTCGAGAGGCGCGTTCGAGGCGGGCAGGCGAGCGCTAGATGCGACGGCATCCCTCTTTCTCGCAAGCGCATCTCCACAGACGAAGGTTATTCGACGCCACAACTAGGTCAAGTTAACTTTTCACTTTTCTTGCTCGCAATCTTGCCGCTCAGCTCGCCCGCCTACCTGCAAGCTAGCCGGCAAGCTAGCCAGCCAACCAGCCAGCCAGCCAGCCAAAGTCCGCCGGCTTCAAACTCGAGCGGCCAGAGTGGAGGGCGTTCAGAGCCACAGCTCTGGCCGGCGCATCATCATCATCATCATCATGCTGGCGATCATTAATATTATTACCACTATCGATGCCGATTATGTGCCCAATGTCAGGCGGCCCAAGTATGCTCACTTGGACACTGCGCCTCTAATGGCTCCAGCGGTTCGAGGTTGGCCGGCTTGTCGGCCGCTCGATAATAGCCGCTCGCCGGGCCGGTCAAGCGGCCAGATTGGCTGGACGATAAACGGAGCCATGTAAATTGGTCGCGCAAGCCAACAGGCGGCGGCGGCGGCGACGGAAAAACTCGTTTATGATGGTCTCGTACGTTTTCGTTCCAGTTTCAGTGCTTGCAACGGTAGCAGCCTGTAGCTCGAGCGGAGGGAGAGCGGCAATCACGACGCTCGCGAGCCGCATCCTCCTCATGGTCGTCCCGGCCAGTTGGCTGGCGGTGGCCACCACTTGTTGCGCTCGGCTCAGAGACGATAAGCGAGCTTTGCGAGCCGAGATGGCCGACGGATTTCGCTTTCAAGCGAGAGCAGCCAGACTGGCCCGCTCGCTCGCCGGCCGCTCAAGGGAAGGGCCGGTTCTGAATGCCACCGGCGCTCGTCTGGTCGCGCTGCTTTGCTCACGGATGGTCCAGCCTGAACGCGGTCCTAGTCCACCTGGAGCTGGCCGCCCTCGGCCGCCAGCCTCCCTCCCCGGCCGAGTCCCATCCAAGCCCATCAGGCGAGGCGCGAGGGTTCCCCCAAGCCGCTCGCCACTTCCCGCGAGCCTTAATCAATTCAGCTCGCCCAAGAGAAAACTTGGCATTCCAAGTCCACAATAATAATAAAAATAACACTGCCGCTCCCGTTGGATTGGCGAGCTCGTCTGGCCGGACGATGGCTCGGCTGTGCGGCGGACAGCTATCGCCTCTCTCGCCCGCCCGGCCGCAAGCGAGTCCTCGCGCGCACCTGGCGCCGCTCACGCCGAGCGCCTCCCACACTCCGCTCGGCGCCGCCGGGCCAACCGAACTCGGGACCCAACGACCAGGCAGCTCTGGACACCAGCTCGAGCAGGCGGCGCCGAGCCAGCCGGATGTGGCGGCCGCGCGAATAGGTTGCACCTTGTGCGCTTGCGGTTGCGGTCGCGGCTTTGGTGGCGCTGGCCGGCCGGCTCGAGCTCTGACCGGCCGCCGCACGGGATCCAGCTCGAAGATCAATCCCCTTCTCTCTCTCTCTCTCTCTCGCTCGCTCGGCCGACTCGACTGGCAGGTTTGCACAAAACATTGAACTTAAACTGGCCCGATCAACCAGTTTAAGAGACAACACTCGAGTGGTCATTCCACTGCCGCTTGTTTGCAGAGCCCCGCTCAAACTGGCCGCCACTTCCTCGTGAACTTCACTTACCTCCTTGAAGAGCGGCCGATGTGGCCGACTGACTTGAGCTGCCCTCCTCGTTTCTCGCAAACTAGCCCCACTTCTGGCTGCCCCCCTCTGAGCTTGAAAACTTGCGCGCCTGTTTGTTGCGGCCAGTTGCTGGTGCGGGCGGCTAGGTCTCAGCTTCCGCCGGTTTCATGCGCTGGAAGTGGCGAGCAGACTGGACGCGCTCCTCTTCCCTTCGCTCTTCGCTCTTCGCTCCAACCTAAGCCGACTGTTAGCGAGCCGCTCCTTCTTGCGCACAATTTCGCACTCTTGCCCTCTGAGCTTCTATGTCAAACTCGCTGACTCTGGAGGCGCGACAACTGTTTCCGCCACAAGTCGGCCAAATTGGCGGCTGCCCGACAAACTCGTTTTTATTGGAGAAAGATCCCAGAGTGCGAGTGGCTCGTGGAGGCGAAGCAGTGGCGGCGGCGACAACACTGAGGAGCCTGGAGGCGGCTCCACGAACGGGCGCCAGTGCGCAGACGCGGCAACAAGCTAGAGCTGCGACTAGATTACCTGTCGGCTGGAACATTTTACGGCTCAATTTCCTCCCGCCCGACCTGCCCGCTCTGTACTGCCTGCAATTGGGCCGCTGACGCCCGGCTGGCTGGCTGGC
>ENA-UOVY01000275-UOVY01000275.1-plant-metagenome-genome-assembly--contig:-NODE-275-length-31421-cov-594.162533_pt1 | contig 31421 bp, 22 predicted proteins | sample MGYA00249840_ERZ761561 | MGnify/ENA primary metagenome ERZ761561 (study PRJEB28882, sample SAMN05720143) | plant metagenome | isolation source: Guanajuato, Mexico | place: Mexico:Guanajuato, Mexico...
GAGAGAGAGAGAGAGAGAGAGAGAGAGGCAGGGCAGCTGGCCAGGCGCCAGTGCTCGAATCACGGCCAGCGCCGACTCCAGCTCCACTCGGCGAGTGCACTCAACTCCAACCAAAAGTAGGCTCGACTAGACTCGACTCCATTCGACTAGACTCGACTCCACTCCACTCCACTCAACTGCGCCCGGCTCGGCTCGGCCAGGTGAGCCAGTAATGAGTTGGCCGGAACGGAGCTCAGAGCGAGCGCAGTTCCCCCCGGCCAGCGGCGGCGCAGAGCGCTCGGGCCGAGAGGGCCAAAGCACTCACGCAGCGCTCCACTGATGAATGGTTGGCTGTTGCAGCGGGCAGCTTGGGCGAGGTTGGCCAAGCGGCGCAGTCTCATTGTGGCCCATTGTAGTGGTGGTCCATTGCGGGGTTGGCCTGCGCTGGCTCGGCGCCGAGCGGCCAGCGCGCTCGCTCCTGCCTGGCTGCCTGCCTGCGACGGGCGGGGGCAAGGCGGCCGCGCAGACACGACGGGCCGAGCTGGCACAATGGGCCGCTCGCAGCATCCGCCGCCAGCTCGCCCCTCCCGAGTCTGGCCGGCCGCCGCGGCCGAGTGGGAGCCTCGAAGGTCTCGGCGGCGAGCAGAGGGGGCGAGGCGGCCGCGGCGGCAGCAGCAGCGCCGCCGACGAGCGCGGCCGACAATTACGGGCGACGAGCGACAAAGGTGCGCGAGATATAGTTTTCTCGGGCCAGCCAAATGGCTCGCGGCCTCAGCGGTCGCTGGCTGGCTGGCTGGCAACAATTATCCAGCTCGGCCGCGCTCGGCCAGGTATCAGCGGATCCATTATGTAGTAATAATGAGCCGCGAGAATTCGCCCTCCTTGTTCTTGTCGCTGGCTCGGCGGCCGCGAGACAGGCGAGGCGAGAACAGCCAGGCCGAGCGAGCGGGCGAGAACAATGACAGCGCCGCTCTCTTCCTCTTCGCTCGCTCACTCGCTCGCTCGCTGGCAGCGGATGAGGGGAGCCAACAGGTGGCTGAGGGGAGCCAGTGGCGCCGGAATATTAAGTTGCCCGTCCAACTCTGGCCAACTCGGCCTTTCTAGTCTCTCGCCTGGGAGCCGCTCTGCTGCTTGAAGCCTTGAGTTCGGGCGGGTTCGCTGGCTGCAAGTCGGCGCCGCTTGTTTGTGCCTGCGCGCTTGTGCGTGCGCCGCAGCAAGGGCGGCTCGCCAGCAAGGAGGCTCACGCTGACAACGAGCCCAGCGCCGCCAGCAGGTGAGGGCGGCACCGCGAGGATGCTTGCGGGGCAGCGCCACTTTGTCCAGCCGGACGGGCGCGCCAGTCAGCCAGCCAGCCAGCCGGCCGGCCAGACGCAATTGTTCGTCTAGTTGAGCGCGTCAAGATTGGCCACTCAGCCAGAGAGTAGAGCGCGCAAAGGGAAGAGCGGCCCAGACGAGACAGGCAGCCGAGAGGGGATTTGATCTGAGCGAGCGAGCGAGCGTAAAAGAGAGAGAGAGAGAGGCGCAAGCTTGGTCCTAGCGTCGAGCTCGGTTGTCAGCGAGCGGGGCGCCCTTGACTCTCGAGGGCCTCACTGAGCTTGGCGCGTCCGGCCGAGCGGCGCCATAGCAGCAGGTCAGTTGCCCGGCAACCAGTGGCGAGCAAACAGGTGCCAGCGGGCAGGCGTCTCGTGCAACACGAGCGAGCCACAGAGCTGCACCTCCCTTCGTCCCCTCAACCAGACCCAATCAGACCAAACAAGCTCGAGCAAGAGGAGACAAGATGGCGATAAGAACTAGAAGCTCAGAGGGCTACCAGCAAGTGGAGCTAACCTCCGAGCTGCTGCACAGTCAGAGCGGCGCAACCCAACAAGTGATATCAGCTGTTCCCTGCACCAAGCATTTGCCCTTCTTCCTCTCCGTCCTCCTGGCCGACGTGTTCCTCTTCGGCTCGGTGCTCCTCTTCGCCATTTACGCGGCCCAATACGGCGACGGTTTCAGCCTCGAAAAGCAACCTGAGGCGCCCTACCGCCAGTTCAACCTCCACGCGCTCGTCATGCTAACGGCGCTCGTCTACTTGAACGGCCAGGCGATAACCGTCTACAAGTCCAACTACCTGGTCAAGCACAAGTCCATAAACATGCTCTACCACTTCCTTCTCCACCTGCTCACCATTTGCGGCATCCTAGCCGGCCTCTATCTCACCTACAGCGCCCAGGAGGCCGTGCAACACTTGCGGCCCCGAGTGTCGCACTTCTACTCGGTCCACTCCTGGACTGGCCTCGTCGCGATCGGCCTCTTCGCGATCCAGGTGAGCGCAACCTCCCCTCCTCCCGTCGACCGACCGATCGACCAACAAACAAACCGACCCACACTAACCAACCCACCCGCCCAGTTCATGTTTGGATTCTTCAGCTTCTTCGTAACCCTATGCTGCCGGAAGCTAACCGCTCGAATTCGGGCGCGCGCACTTCCAATCCATCGCACCTTCGCCATGCTGGTCCTTTGCGCCTCCATGTCGGCGGTCATAAGCGGCCTCTCGCAGTTGGCCCGCTTCCAGCTCAACGGGCTCGACGGCCGCCTGGACTACAGAGATCTGCCAACCTCGGCCCTTTTGGTCAACCTGAGCGCAGTCTGCGTGCTCGCCTCGAGCGTCCTCATCTTCTTCATCACCTTCATATTCAAGCGGCGCCAGGCGCACGACCTGCCAGTCCTCTTCAAGATCATACTCTTGGTGACGCAATTCGTTGAAATTGTGCTCATCCTCGTCGTGGCAGAGTTCATATTCCAGCTTGTAACTCCGCACGTAAACAGGGTCATCAACAGCCAGTTCATTGGAAACACAACGCTCACTCATATCTTCAACAACGCAACCCAAACCATAAACACATTCATATCAACCGCAACACAGCAGCTTGGCGGCGCCGCAAACTCGCTCCCCACTCAAAGCGCCGCCCCGACCACCACCACCACTGTCGCCCCAACTTCCGCCTTAGACCAAGCAGATGGCGCCACGTCCGTGCTTGCGGGCGCAAACGCAACCAGTTGATTTGGGCCCAATCAGGAGTCCCCCTCAGCACGCATAAACACACTTTTAGCCTTGCTAGCTGGCCAAACAGTTGCCAAGCGCCGCCAAGCAAAGTGTGCACGAAGATCTCGCTCGTCACCACAAATCTCATAGGAAAAACTAGAATCAATGCTGGACTCAGTGCAATAGGAGTAGCCGGGGCAATTCAAACGCTGGCCAACACTTGCTTGCGACCTCTAGGCGCTGAGCTCGACGAGTCGTACGTGAGACGAACTCTCGCCCGAGGAGAGGTCATCGCTCGCTTGTTGCGGCCAGACAGTTGGAGCGGGCGGCGAATGTAAATAGAATGGAAGAGAAGAGTATAGGTTAGGATAGGATAGGATAGAATAGGACTGGTACGGAGATGTACTATCGCCTCAGGGCGGCCCCACTGAGGGCGCAGAGCTCGCCGGCCAACCTCATTGTGGTGGCCAACAGAGACAGGTCTCACGCTTAAAAGTTGCCGTCCACGAACTTGAAGACATGTAAACATTCAGACACTCAATTGTCGCCATTGGATTTGCCGGCTGAACGCGAGAGCAAGTGGAAGGAGCTCGGGCGCCAACTCGAGCGGCGGCCAATCCTGCGCCGCCTCCACTCTCGGCCGGAACCAGCGGCGACCCAAAGATGCTAATCAAACCAAAAATGCGACCTCCAGACTGGAGCCAACAGAGGGCGCGGTGGGCCCATGAGCGGGCTCATTCGGAGCCCTGAGCGCGAGGCTCCACTTGGCCGCCAACTGTTGCCTTTGAGGGCTGGATTCGTTGTTGAAGCCTCCAAGGCTTGCATATGAACTCGTGTATAAGAGGAGACTCCATGCTGAGCGCGTACTGTAAACCCAAAGCTCGAAAATATTTGCCCAACAATTATGCCAAACTTTCACGGAGGAACGAAAGAGAGATGAGGTTGTAGGTGTTTTTGGTGCGCGAGATCGAGACGAGGATGGAGCCACCAGCCCACCGTTTGCAATGAATAAACACATCACCCAACTCTCAGCTCTCAAATTCTCTCTAGCTTGCAAACAAGGACGAGAAGAAGCAGAGATTACAACAACAACAACAATAACAGGCTTTGTTTCCGTACAGAACAGGTCAAAGTTTGAGATGGCTAACAATCCGTCCGAGAGTCCTGTTGGCCGGCCGGGTTGAGCTTGGCGACTGAGAGCTCGCAGCAGTTGCTAGATTCGTCCTCTTGCGCGCAGCCCCGCTCCACGAGCGTGGCCTTCATTGCGGCCAAATACTCGTTGCGCGTCACCTTGAGGTAGGAAGTGTTTGCCATTATTTCAACAGTGTAGTCGGGCACAAACTGGCCCCCGCCAAGACGCTCGAGCGAGCATATAGAAGTTTGCGAGTCGGCTCCCCTCAGTTTGGGCGCCCCAGTGAGGCCAGTCTCGCCCTCGGCGAGCGACTGTTCGAGTTTTCTCATTGAAATTGACGCCTCCCCATCAAGCGGCTTACTTGCGGCCACGACAACGACGCTCTCGCGCCGCTCCAAGTTTGCTTGCCTGTTGTTTGAGGACTCCTTTCGACGCGGGCCGGCCGATTGGGGAGTCGCTGCGGGCGGCTTGTCTGCCGCGCCAACTGCCAAGGCAGCCTTCCCAAAGTAACTGAACGGGCCGCCCTCAAAGACGAGACTCTCGCGGCCACAAAGCACCTGCACCCGGCCCTCGAGGATCATTATGAAATAGTCGGCCGCTTCGCCAGCCGTGTAGAGGAACTTCTCAACCGACTCCTCCGGACGCACCTTGTAGTAGATCTTCTGCGAGAGGAGCCGCTTCAGAATGTTGTCGCTGATAAACTTGGACGAGAAGGGCTCCACTGTGGTGGCCAAGTACTGGTAGGCTGCCAAACAAAGCTGGGCGCTCACAACGTTTGAGCTTGAATCGCCGGCGCCCAAATTGGTGAATTGCGAGTAGTCCTTCCGCACTTGGGCCTCCTTGCGTCTCCGTTTGCGCCTGTTGTCCGATAGGGTGTCAGTTTCGTCGTTGATCTCCATCTGCATGATCTCCTCGATGACGTCCTCGAGCGTTACGATGCCCGTGATCTCGTAGACGGGATCCCTGTCCCCATCGTCCAAAACTCGGCGCACGAAAGCCATGTGCGACTTTCCAGTCTTGAACTCGTTGAGCGCCAAGTCGAGGGTGGTGTCCTCGAACAGGTACATGATTGGATGGTTGTAGAAGGTAATGAGCGTTTGAACTGGAGTGCGGTCGTCTGGGTCGAGCAGGGCGAGATCCTTTGCGAAGAGGAGGGCGACAATGTTCTTCTTGTTGCCGGCCTCGTGGACGGGAATGCGCGAGTAGCCGCGCTCAATGATCGCTTGGATGGTGTCAAAGTCTAAGCAAGAGTTCACGTCTAACATGTAAACATCCTCTATCCTTGTCATAACCTCGCTTAGTTGGATTCGTTTTAGTTTCAATGCTCCCGAGATTATGTTTACCTCGTCCGTTTCAAGGTTGTTGTAATCGCGAGTTATCCTTATGAACTCCATGAGTCGCTCGCGGTCGTAGGCGTGGCCGATCTCCTCGCCGAGGACCCAATCCAAACAGGAGGAGACTGGATAGGAGAGTGGGAAGGTGACAATCATACAAAAGTAAGTGATTGAAACTGTCTTTGCCCCAACTGCAAGCCCGTGGCGCGAACAGAAGGCTTGGGGCAGGATTTCGCCAAACATCACTATGAATATTGTGGATGTCATGACTGCAACAATACCGCTAGTGAGCTCCTCGAGCAGGACGGCAATGGTCGAGTTGACGAGCACGTTTGAGAAGAGGATGGAGCAGAGGAGGTAGTTTCCGCGCCTTCGAACTGGCTCGATGGCTCGAGCGTAGCGCTTCTCCGTCTCGGAGCCGCAGGTTATTATCACCCGAAGCTCGTTCTTGTCCAGCGCCATGAGGCCAAGATTGAGGCCCGAGAAGAGGCCGGAGAGCATGAGAAGGCAGGCGATGACCACTATTTTCATGTAGAGCGGAAGGAGGTCCTGCTTGATGTAGATCTTCATCCAAGGCTCGGCGCCCTGGTGGAACCAGCCGAGGCCGTCGCGCGACTCGCGCAAGCACAAGTAGAGGGCTACGTTTGCGCCCGGCGACGGCAGGTCAATCACTACCTGTGCAACGCGCGAGCTTATGTTGCGGATTTGGAGCGACTTGACGCGGTCAGTGTGCGTACAGTCGTCCTCTGCTGAGCCCTCGCTTGGAGTCAAGGCGATCGAGAGGTTTGAGTCGAGGTGGCGGCCAATGAGGAGGACGCTCGTTGGCTCGTTCGCCTTTATGACCAAAACCCCGTCGCCTCTCACCTCGGCGGCCTCGTCACAACGAAGCCCAAAAACGGCCGCCCGACTCTCGCATTGGGCGCCACTTGGATCGGCCAGCGAGCGGCCAAATCTGCGCCCGACCAAGTGGCCCTCTTCCATTGTCTTTGCATCCAAATTTCTCGTCGGCTTCCTCCAAAGCCCAGAGCTACGCCCCTCGGACAGCCTAACTCTGCGCGGCGCCCCAGACTTGCTAACTCCAGTCGCTGGCTCTATTTGGTTGTTGCTCCTCCTACCATTTGCGCTCCTGCTGCTGCTGCTGCTCGAGCCGAGCAAACCAGTTGGCGGGCGCGAGCTGTCTGTAAGCAAGAGGCAGGAGGTTGATGCGGCCACTGTGAGCAGTAGGACAGCGATTCGCATACTTGGGGGACTCTCCACGGGCGACTATCACTCTCAATTCCGTTGCATCTTTGCGCCGCCCTTTCTCACTTAACAATGCGCCACTTTTGCCGGCTGTTGGGTTCGCTTGGCTTTGGCCTAGATTGAGCAAGTGAAGCTGCTTCCTTGGAGCTGGCTGGCTGGCTAGTCTGGACTCGAGTGGTCTGGTTAGGTAGTTCGCATTGTACGTGGCTATTAGATGGATAGAGGAGCTCGAGCGCGCAAACTAAGGCAAATTGGGATCAATGTTTGTTTTGCTGTTTGAGAATATTTTAGATGGGCTCTGGTTTGCGTTTGAGAGGGGCATTTTGCTCGCATGTTTGGGTGGTTGTTTTGGCGTCGAGACAGCTAGGTGCCGGCGGCGCGTCAGCACCAGTCATCGGGCGGAGGCGGCCGCGCAAGGAGGCGGCGAGAGGAGCGCACATGCAGGCGCAAACACTTGGCGAGCAGCAGGCGCTTGCTCGGCGGGCAGCTCACAACGTTATCTGACTCCAACCACAACAGCCCGGCGGCCCGCCGAGCAGGCAAGAAGCGCGCGCGAACCCCACAAGCGAAGGCTCACACAAGTCCGCCTGCAAGCACTGTGCCGGCTTGCATTGTGAGCAATGGTTGGCGCCTTTGCGCCGCTAGGCGACGCAACGAAAGTGGGTCGCAAACTCGCCTCCTCCTCCCACCAGGCGGCCGCCCAAAATCGCGCCCAATCTCTCGCTCGATCTGCCAGCAGGTGGAGAGTTCGGCCGGCCGAAGTTTGAGAGCCGCCACTTTCGCAGAAAGCGAGGAAGTGCGAGCCTCTTGCTGGCCGACGGACAACTGGCGACCTTGACGCTAGCAAATTGTTTGCGCGAGAGGCGCCAGTTCAAGTGCAGCGTTGACAACGAGCGCACTGGGAACACTTGTCATGTTTTGTCTAGCCAGCCAGCAGCTGCGAGTGGCGCACTGGCTTGCCCTCAGCTCAGTGCTTCATTGTTTCATTGCGCGACCTAGTTCACTCAGACAGAGCTGATCGGGCTGCTTGGCCCGGCGAGCGACTTGGCAATCTGATCTGTGGCAAACTTGCGACAGACTGAGCGCACCAGCGTCTTGCCAAACCGGAATGTCTCTCTCTCTCTCTCTCTGCTGAGCATTCTCGTTTTGGTTTGCCGACCCTCGCCGGCCAAGCGAGCAAATGTTGTGCCGGCTCCGGGGCCTTTCGCGCGGCCGAGAGCGCAATCGGCGCTAGATCCGCCAAAACCGGAGCTCCCACTCTTGGGTCTACTCGAAACGGGTAGCCCAGTGGTGGTTTTCACTGGCCTAAGTTGGCTCTCGTCAGCCTGGCAGCTGAGCTCTCGCGGTGAGCTCTCGAGTTTATTGAATTTGGCCCGAATTGAGGCTGAGGCTGGGACTGGGACTGGGACTGGCAGCAGGGGTGGCAGCCTCAGCCGAGCCGACACAGCTGAGCGCGAGGAGAGAGTTTGAGTTGCTCCTGGCGGCGAGCAAATGGGAGGATCAAAGCCGACTGGTCCGCTTGGATCTCGAAGGGCTAGCCACTGCGAGATCGGTGTTTTGCGCGGTGGGATTTACAACAGACGAGTCCCCCTTCAACTCGAGCAGCTCGTCGTGAGAGCTCCACTGTTCTCAAGTTACTCAAGCAGCAACTCATGCGAGTTGAGTCTTAATTTGGCCGCAAGCATAATCCACTGAATGCGCTCGCAATCGACGCGGCCAGAGTCCGCCCGAATGAGAGTGCCCATGCATCTTGGGGGCCGAAAGGAGTGTTTGCATCTGAGGTGAAATGCAAGTGCACCTGAGCCGTGTAGCTGCAGTGCGACTCGCCGTCAAAGTGCCGCTCGCATTGTTAGTCAATCCAACTCGCACGATGCAAAGCAACGATGTTCGGAGGAGGAAGTCATCTGTCCAAGGGCTTGTTGTTGCTCCTGTTCGCCGGCCTCTCCTGCTCGAGTTTGCGCGCTGAATCGGACAGACTGGGCGAGAGAGATGCCTCTGAAGTTGAGAACGACGAGCCTCAAGGTGGAGAGGAATCGGCGGCCCCTTTGGGCGCCAGGAGCTCAGCAAGCGAGCATGGCGCCCAAACTGAGACGGTGAAGAAGGCCGAGTATGAGGGCGAGGAGAGAGCGGCCGACACTCCCCTTGAGGGAGGCAGCGCGGATTCGGGCGACGAATCGGCCGCGGCCGAGCCGCCCAGCAGCAGCTCGAGGTCGGGCTTGAGGGCAGCTAGCACGGAGCAGCGCCGGGATGAGCCGGCCAGTTGGGCGGCCGAGAGCTCAGAGGGCTCAAGGCTTGGGCTGTTAAAGGGTCTGTTCGGCCACAGACGCAGAAACTGGAACCAGAACCCGAAAAGGGAGAAAATTAAGAATATGAACAATGACAAGAAGGAGCCGGCTGCAGCTGCCGCCAGTGCGAGCGGGGCCGCGAGCCCTAACGCAGCAAACGGCACTCAGATTCCAGACAAGGTTGTTCAGGCGGTCGCAACTGGAGTGCTCAGGCTAACAATCAGGGAACAAGAGAAGCCGAAGCAAGACAAGTCCACTGAAAGTCCGAGCTTTTGGTGGACCATGAACACTACGCTGAGGCCGGAGCAACAGGGCAGCCCCACAGCCATGCCTGAACCCACTGCGGCAAGCGAGTGGGCCACTAGCGCGCGGCCGGCTGCTCTGCCAACGTGGTCGCCCTCGCCGCCGCCAGCGCATAGGTCCAGCAGGGCGCCGGCAAAGCCAGCGCAACAGGCCTGTAACTGTCCTGGCCAAGCTTGCAGCTGCGAAAAGGAGATGAGGGATTCGGATCGGCTGCTTGCCGTCGTGATTACGAGAGACGGCGCCTTCAAGGGTCGCCGTTTAAGCGTGAAGGCAATCGAGGACATCCTGCGGAGCAAACTGAGCGGACAGCAGATGGCCGACTTGGAGGCCAAAAAGCCAGTTCTTGTGTCACCAAACAACACCTTTGTCTTTCCCGCCGGCCGCTACTATTTCCCCTCTCCAATGCGAGTGGTCGGCTTTGCATCCTCGTAAGCAACTCGATAAAAGCAACAGTTGGCAAGAGCTTTGCAAGCCAAGAGAAGGTTTGCTTGGTTGCTGGACTTTTGAGCCTTGGGGTTGGTTGGTTTATTTTGTGAGAGTTAGACCTGTGGCCGTTTGGCCGATCCGGTTTGAGGCCCTGCAAAGGTAGTGGCCCTGGGTTTTGTTGTTCATCGTTTCAATGGTCAACTTGCAGAGGTTCGCCCTCTGTTGGCAGCTCTGCGCGCCCCTTGGACACTTGGTGGTCGCAATGGTGGTGTTGTTGTGCAGCCACTCGATTGTTGGCGGCGGGTTGCCCACAACCAGACAGACGAGTCCGGCTCGCGAGTGGCAGTGCGGCATGGAGTCGGTGAGCGTCTGGAGGAAGACGGGCGCTTGGGGGCTGCCCTCAAAGGGCGACTTGGAGACGGACCTGCTCAGGGTTTGCGACGAGAGCGGCGACTCGAAGCAGCTCACTCGAGGCTGGTTGCTCGAGTTGGCCGAGCTGGCGCTTCCAGCCCCAACTCTGGCGCCCCTCCCGCCCCCGCCCGGCCCAGAGTGGCCGCTTTGCGCGACCGGCAGCCGCTCTCTGCTCGTCGTTGTCTGCGTGATCCTCGTGGTTGTTGTCTGTGTTTCCGTTTCCGTTTCCGTTCCTCTCGCCCTCTCGCCGCTGGAGGAGGGTTGCGGCCGGGGCCCACTGTCTGGCGGCTGCTCTGCGCTTTGGATAATGCGAGCGATGCCCTCCCTCTCGGTGCTCCGCTCGCTCGTCACCTGAATGCTGTTGTTGTTGTTGTTGTTGTTGTGGTCGCCGTCGCCGCTCGCGGGCCGCCACTGCGAGAAGGAGCTGGCGGTGCTGGCGGCCGGACTCGAGATCAGGAAGCTCGGTTGCGGCTGCGGCGGCGCCCCCCTCCTCCTGGCCGCCCCAGCGAGTTGTCCGCCCTCCTCCTTGGCCTCGTCGCGCCACTGATGCGCCTCCTCGCGCGTCTCCCTGATTCCCAGCAAACGCAACCTGCACTGGCTGACCGCTTGGCCGGCCTTGTTCGAGGCGCGCGCTATGTAGGTGCCGCAACAGATTGGACTGAAGTTGCTTATGGTCAGCCGGTGCCTGTTGTTCTCGCTCCAGATTGAGTGCTTTATTTGGGCGGGAATCTTCTTGAAGTTGTTCATCAGCCACTCGAGCTGATACTCGTCGCCCTGGACCTCGCACTCTAAGTTCACGCTGCTGAAGGGTTCCGCCTCGCAGTCGACTAGGACGCGCGTGAACCTCGGCGGATCCGCCTGCTGGGGCCGCTGGTGCGCCGGCTGCCCCTCGGATTGGCTCACTGTTTGGCCGTAGGCGCGCCGCCTCTTGCCAAGATCGAGCAGCGCCGCCTTTGCCGCCCCAACAAGCTGCTCCTTGTTGACCTCGTTCGAGTCAACCCTAGTCTTTGCTTGCTCGGCCTCCAAGCTGAAAGCGTCCACCTGCTTTGCCAGCTGAGCCAGCTGCCCGTCGATGTTGGCGCAAATGTCCTCGTCAGTTTGCTCGCCGCCCATCGGGGCGCCCGACTTGAACTTGTCCAGCAAGTCGAGTTCCGCCTCCAGGCCGCCAATGGTGGCGCAAATGGCCGCGTACCTCTGCGCCAGTTGGGCGCGTTGATCGAGACAGTTGGTCAGCTCTATCCAGTCGGCTCGCAACTCATCCGTCAATCGCTCGATTTCCTCCGCCCGCCTACTTTCGGGCTCAAAGTGCTCGATCAGTGTTGGCAACGAGCGCAAAAGAGCCTCCACCTCGAGTGTCTTCGTCTGCAACAGAGTGCGCACCTGCTCGTGGCTCTCGCAAAACTTCCTAACCTCTGCGGCCTCTCCACTTTCAATCCTGTTGTTCGAGAGGAGAAAACTTTTAACATTGTTTTTGAGCCAGAAGCTCAGTTGGTTGCATTTGTTTGTAAAATTGTTTGCCATTTTCGTTGCATCCTCGTTGAGGAGGACAAGTTTTCGTTGGTTCAGGACAGATTTAAGGTGGGCCAAATCCTGGTTAAGCTGGTCGATGACTGAACGGATTCCGCTCGTAACCAAGCTCAGGTTTACTATTCGAGATCTCTGGCCGTGTTGTTGGGCCAATTGCAACTGTTGCAGCTCGCTTATTATTGTCGCCCCAGACGCAACCACCGACGACACATCCTTCGCCTCGAGCTCGTTTGCAACAAACTGGATCGACTGAAGCGAGTCCTCAACTTGGAGGCGGCGCATCAGCTTCGTCAAATCGGTCGTCGCTTCGAGAGCTCGCGAATAAAAGTCAATCGTGCGCCGGAGGAGCACAATTCGAGCCTCAAGGATTGTGATCACGTCTCTCGCTTTAACAGCCAAAAACTTTTGCTCCTCAAACAAAGATTTGCTCCGTTTCCCATTTGCAGCGCTCTCCTTAACGCCAACAGCTTGCTCGAGCGTCTTGATGGCGTGAATGTTCTTCCCCTTGAAGGTCAACGTCGCCTCCTCGATGGCTCGACACTCGAGCGCAATTTGCTCGTGTTTGCTCAAAATGGTCCTGGAATCGGAGATGCAAACTCCCAAACTAGAGAGCAGACTTGAGTTCAACTGTTCAATCTTAAGCTCGAGCCAGTTTCGCACCAGATCCAAATCGTTGAAGTCTTGAATCTCTCGTATGCTGGTGTACTTGTTGCTCGCCTGCTCGCCGCCTTGGTGCTGTTGCTGCTGCTGCTGCTGTTGGGACCTCCAATGTGTTTGCTCGCTCGAGTTGCTCGTCCTTTGGCTCGAGTGGGAAATGCTGGTGCTGGTTGTTATCACACTCTCCAATTGGAGCCTCCTCCTCTCGAACGGATCCAAGTAAGCGCTGATGAAACTGATCAAGCCTCGCGCCTCAGGAATAATCAGGTTCACTCGGCTGTCGCCCAGATTGCCCGTTCCAATAATTCCAATGAGCTCGATCAGCTTGCGCTGGCTTGCGCGCGCAAACTCGTACCGGTCGAGCGCAACCCTATTCAGGGCCTCCAGTTGTTGGCACACCTGGTCGAACTTGGCCGAGCTGGGGCCCTCGAGGAAATGGTGCCGAAACTGCTGGACGTGCTGGTCGGCCTCGTCCAAGGCTCTGCCCAGTTGCTCGGCTAAATCGTAAAACTTGCACACGCCCCTCAGGAGTTGGCTCCTCTCATCAAGCTGATCCAGCAACGACCCCCAGCAGGCTTGCAAGCTTTCAGCCATACAAGCAAACACTAGCCGCCTCTCGGTTGACATCTCCGGCTCCAAGGCGCAAATCTCCTTGTACTTGGCCATCCAAGCTTCGATTGGCGCCCGCTTTTGTTTGCGCAAGTTTGCCACCAGCCGCTCCTGCTCCTCCAAGTACCTTGAACATTCGCGATAGTTTTCGCCAACCTCGAAAATGCCTGGCCCCATCTCCTGAACCTTGAGTCTTAGCGCCAGCCCATCCTTGAGCAGGGCCAACACAATGCGGCTTTGGCCTGATTGTGCGGCTATGGTACAAATTGTGGTCACCAGCTTGTTGCCCTCAGCTTGCTTCTCCTCTCCGCCTGTTTGCTCGCCAGAATCAGGCCCATTTGTGCCTCCAGATTTCCTGGCCGCCGCTTGGCCAGCCCGCTCGCCTCCACTCGCCGGCTCAAAGCTCGAGTGAGCCTGCTTTCCAAGGTCCTCAACCAGCGCAACGGTCTCCGTCTCACCAACTTGCTGCTCCTGCTGCTGGCCGCTGCCGCCTCTGGCAACCCGAGTTGGCTGCCCAAGCGACAGCTCTGACTTCGTGGTTAGAGTTCGGACGGTTGTGGTTGTGGTGACTGTCTTTGAGGAGCCTCCAGCTGCCGCTGCCGTTGCAGCCTGGCGGTCAGCTGCACCCCTCTGACGTGGCTCTTGGTTCTTGCTGTCGGCCATCAAGGGCTCGCCGAGGAGGTTCTTGGTGCTGCTGGCTCTGGTTTGGCTGGCTTCAAGGCTCTAGGTCGGCGCGCTCAGTTCTGGCCGAGTTTGGTTGAGTTGAGTTGAGTTGAGTAGAGTTGAGTTCAGGTCGGCGCTTTGAGGAGCTGGAGCCGTCTGCGCCGTCACAGCTTGCAACCCGCTCGCTTGTTTGCGACTCAACGAGGCCTCGGCGGCCTTGTCTTCTCTCCGTCACCTAGCCCCTTTTGCCCTTGGAATGTGGCTGGCTCGCAACTATCAATCGATTTGTGGGCGGCGCTGGCAACACGGCGACTCTGCACTTCTCTCGCTCGACTCCTCTCTCTCTCTCTCTCTCTCTCTGGCTCTGCCTCACTCTTGCCCTGAGTTGCTCGGGCCGGGCGGGATTGATTTGCGCTTCACCTACCATCTGCTTGCTTGGCCCATCGCAAGAGGCCTCGGCTGCGTCTGCGCCCCATTGGCCTCCAGGAGGATGGTGTTGGATTTGCGGCGTTCGCATTGTCGCTAGCCTACGCGCGTTTGCCTGGCATCGCGGATTTATTTTGTAAACTTTGAGCTACATTCTCGCGGCAACTTGGCCTCGCTGGCCGCAGCGTGAGGCCAGAGCGGCTGAGAGACGGAGAAGGAGGATCGAGCGATGCACAATGAGCAGGATGATTGGTAGCGCACATTTGAGCCTCCTCAGAAAGACAGGCGGCTGGCTGTTGCAGCTGGAGCGTTGCTTTGCCGGGCGCCTAGCTCAAGCGCGCGACTGCATGGGGTCGAGCGCGCGGTGGGCGCGCCTGCAGCGCCGCCCCCTCGAGCATGCTGGCCAGCGGGCGTGAGTCTTCGGCCAGCCCGGCTGGGATTGGCCGCGCGACCAGTTGGGCCCCAAGCTCTCTCCTGTCCAACCCAGCAAAGGCCCCCTTCCTCGCCGAGTTCAAAGGCCCACCAGCCGGCCCGCTTGGCTCTGGAGCCTGGACTTTGAACTGGCTGCCAAGGGGCGTCGCAGCCAGGACTTGGAGCGCATCCTCGGTTTGCGCGCGATAATGATCACAAATGGTGCCCCACTCGAGCTAGCCGAGCAGCGCAACCAGAGTGAACGAGGAGCGCCACAGTGACAGATAATCGGAGCTCCTCTCTCCAGGCTTGAACTGCTCAGAGCTCGAGCTTTGAGCTGAGGCGAGAGACAAACGACCGTTATAAGCGAACTTGTAAAGTTGGACGCCCGAGATACATGAGATAAGTTTGGCTTTATTTTGGGCTGAAACATTGTGGATCAATTTTGGGCAACAATTTGGCAAAGGGACGATTCGTGCTCCTTTAAGGTGAGACATTGAAAGAGGACTTGTTGCAATTGTGCCTGATAATTGCGCAACAGTTTGCCGATAGAAGAGTATTTGAGTTGCTCTGTTTGAGGGAATAGTTAAAATTTTGAAATAAGGCTCTCTCTCTTCCCCCATTTGCACTTTTGCTGACGCGTTAGCTCGCCAATAAGTGTTTGCGCTTGAAATCCTCTTCGTCTATTTACAAAACAAACTCCTTTTTTGCGTGGAAGTGGCGACACTCTTGCGTCCGTTCAACGGCCAGAGGGGGCCACTCGTCGCCCATGATGCGCGAGCTTGGAGGGGCGGAGGAACAATTGTGGTGGTTGCGATGCTAGGTGGCCGGCAGGAGGGGCGTCGGGCGCCGGGCTGGCTCACCTGCGCCCGGCCCGCTGGGCTAGAGGCGCGCCTCTGGCCGCCTTGCCGCGCGAACGAAGCCGAGCGGCTCGCCTCCTCAACTCGCAGAGCCTCTTGCCGGGTTGCGCGCTCCAGTCGAGCGGCCGGACCGAGTGAGAGTTTCTCGCTGGGGCGCCCAGAGCAAACTCCTTATAGGTTTGCCCGCTCGGCGGCACCTGCCGGCCTCTTGCGTGGCTGACCTCTGCGCCCGCCAACTGGCGAGCGGCTCCACTGGGACTCCCGCCGAGCTAGGTGGGTTTGGCCCGCGCAAATCGGACACGGCGCGAGACTTGCAGGTGCCGCTTGTCGCTCGTCGCTTGCGATTGGAGCCGGCCAAGACGGGCTGCCTCGCAGTCGGCCGCTCAGTGGCCTGAGGAGGCCGACGACGAGTGGGCCGCCGAGGAGCCCGACGTGGAGCCAGAGCTTGGACTTCGGCTGCCGCCAGTCGCCTGCTCCATTACGCTCGCAACCGCCCCACTTGCGACTGCCTGCGCCGCCTGGCCGAGCACGTTCGAGTGGCTCGAGGAGGTGGAGGAGGAGGAGGTGGAGTGTTGGTGGTGGCTCTGGTGGCGCCTGCTGCTGCTGTAGAGCGAGCGGCGTCGCAGCTGCTTCAGCATCTTGCGCACCCAAGTTGGAAAGGTCTTGGACCAGAAGGACACGTAGGACTGGGCCGAGAGGGGCGACTTGTTTGGGCTTGAGGCGGCTGCTGCGGCCGCTCCACTCGCCGCAGAGCTAGACTGCGAGCCAACGCCGGCGGCCTGCGCAACCTGGTTGGCGCTGTTCACCATTGAGCTTGCGGCCGAGAGCGCGCTGGCCAGGTTTGGCCGAGATCCTGAGGAGGAGGAGGAGGCTGAGGCTGAGGGGACGAGCACGGCCGCTAGCGGCGAGGAGGCGGCCGCAGACATCACGCTCGAGGCCAGACTTGAGGCCGAGGATCCCGAGGCCGTGGAAACGGGCCGGGTTTGGATGTAAACGTCGCGGAACTTCTTCAAGAAGTCGATCACTCCGTCCTGGAGGATGCGCGGCGGCGCCACCGACGACGAGGTGCCTGCGTTTGTTTGATTGGTTGGCCGTTCGAAGGCGGCGGCGGCGACAGGTTGTTTTGGTGGAAGGCGGCGGTTGCGTTCCATTTCGTTCCGTTTTAAGGCAGCGCCAGTTGGTGGCGGCAGGATGCGATTGCGGGAGGGAGCAGCGCCGTTTGGAGGCGGCGTTCGTGTGGCGAGAGGAGGAGGAGGAGGAGAGATAGAGGTGGAGATTAGAATCGAGTTATTACAATTCCTCGAGGTTTTACGGGCGCTCTGAGTGGCTGTAAACGGGGCCGTGCAATACTCGCCGGCCTCGTCCGCCTTGGTTGGCCGAGGGGCGAGCAGCGAGCGGCCGAAATGGCCGCCCGCCAGCCTGAGCCTCCGAACCGGGAGCTGCTGGAGCCAATGGGGCAGATTTATTTACTCGCTTAGCCGGCGCGTAAACAAATCTCGCTAGCTCCAGCGCCGGCCAGCCTTTGAGTGTCTCTCCAGCAGCGCGGCCAGGCGGCCAGGCGGCCAGGCAGCCGGGCAGCCGGGCAGCCGGAGAGGCATAAATCCAAAGCTTTATCTCCTCGTACGTCGTTCTAACTAAACAGAATGACGCCGAGAGGGATTCACCCCGTTGACCTCCTACAGTCTGCGGGGCGGATTTTGGCGCCAGGCTTGGTGTTGCCAGTTGGCCCAGTCAGTGGGCCGACGGAGGGGGCAAGACGCCCATCGAGCTTGACGTGATCCAGGCTTGTTCAATTGGACAAGCGCTGGATAACAGCGCTCGGCGGAAGATTTCCGACAGTCGTAAGTCAAACAAACTGGCTTGCATTCGAGGCAGCGGCGGCGGCGGCGGCAATTTGTTTGACTCTCACTCGGATTGCTACCTCTTTGGGCGGCCGCAGCGCCGATTGCATTGCGCTCGCGGCCAACTCATCGGCCGTTTAAAACTAATATTGATGTCACGCAACGAAATCCGCCCGCCGCAAGCTGGCCAGCCGCACCTGGCCGGCGGCCACACAGTTGCCCGCCAGTGAGCTCGCCGCCGCCACTGAGGCTCCTCCGCCGGCCGCAAGTTAGCGCAACGACCTGCGTCTAGCGTGATCGATGTTCGATTCGCGGCGGTAGGCGGGGCGCGAGCATCGCGTGGGCGGGGCGCGCCGCACCCGAGGCAGCAGCCACACGAGTGCAGCGGCAGCGGCCCATTGTGCGCCAGGCGGAGATGTCGTGTGCCCGCTTGGCCTTTGTGAGCGCGTAAGTGTGAACCGCCGCGCCGAGCTTGAGCGTGAGCCAAAGGCCGAGCTCACCTGTTGGTGGCGCGCGCAAGCAAGCCGGCCGCCGCACAGGTTCATTCATCATTTGACTCGGACGGCCGACATTCCTTTATGCGTCCGCCGGACAAAAGGCCTCGAGCTCATGGCTTCAGAGCTCAACAGCCGGCGCCTTCCAATGATGGATGCCCGCGCACAGCCGGCGATGAGTTGTTATTACAAGCGAGTCAGCGAGCGGGCAAAAGCTCGATGGCTATATCGCATCGGGAGCTTCCAACTTCCTGATCTCATCATTCATTAGCATCAAACAATTTCGCTTCATCTGCATGAGCGGCGGCGATCGCTGAATACTAATCTAAATAATGGCAACACCGCCACTCTTCCGGCCAAATGTTAAGATTGTTTCAGGCAGGCTGGATGAGAAGCGGAAAGGGGGGCGAGATTGGCCGGCCGAACTGAGTGCAGCTCATGGCCGCCGCCGCCGACAGGAGTCTGGAGGGAGCCTATTCAATATTATTGTTCGTCCGCTTTGCAAGGGTCGGCACAAAGGCCGCCCTGGCTGCAGCGGCGCCGAGATGAGAGGCCGCTCGGCTCCCGAGGCGAGAAAGCCGCCGGCTGCGGCCGTCGGTGAGGATAGAGTTGGCCGGCAAGCGAGAGCCCAGAGCGCAATGGACGCTCTCTGCTCCGCTCTGCTCAATCGGGCGCCCGGCGGCCACTTTCGCTTTCACTTAGCCGCATGATGGCGCAAATTTGCCAGCATCCCAGGCAAACAGGCCAACATGGCTCCCGTTGCAGTGGCCCGCTTAAAGGGAGTGCAAGTGGATTGCGCTCGCCAGATTAACGGCGATCTGTGTTGGCCCAGCAAGCCGCTCGTTACCTGTCGGCGGCCGGGCAAGAGGCGCAGGTAGCAGGTGGCAGGTTAGCGAGCAGCCGGGCGAGAAGCGCGCCTGAAGCCTCCACGGCCGAGCCCGTCTGCTCCATTCAGCTCCAGGCAAACTGTGCATCTCGTTGCCATGCAGAGAGGAGCCGGCCGAGAGTTGAAAGCCAACTTTAGCCCACAAGCTGGCTCCACTCTGAGCGCCCCTTGGCCAGTGAACTATGTAAAGTTGTGTCAAGAAGGAAGCCGGCGGGAAAACAAATTGAATTTGCTGGACGAGTTTGCTGTAGCAGCGGCGAGCTCGGCCATCGATCAGCGGCGAGCGCCCACTCCGTGGAATGGCAGAGCAGAAACTGATCGGCGTCTAAACGGCGAACGAGCAATCTAAACGGCCGCCGCTTCCTCCTCCTCCCATTGAGCCGCCAGCAAACTATCGGCACCTGTTGAGCTAAATCAGATATCATTTGCGCCAATGCGAGCGCGTGGGCTGCAGTGGAGCCGGGCGGCCGGATTTGGCTCCTTGCGCTCGGCTCTCGACTGCGCCTGATCGGCTTAAATAGAGTTATTGGCTGCGCTCGCTTCCTGTTTGCGTTGCGCCCGTTAGCCCGTTTGCGGTGCCAGATGAACGCGCTTTGCTCAGATCGATCCATTAGCTGGCTGGCGGTCTTCATTGCAAGCGGAAGAGGAGATCTGGCGACGCAAAGTCGTTTGCTCGCTCGCTCGCTCGCTTGCGGCCGCCAGATGCGCCGACGCTCGGCCGGCTGAAGCACATTGTAACTGCTAATAGGGTTTCATTGTGCGGGTTTTAGGCTGAGCGCATTAGTATGCGACTCGGCTCGCCAGCAGACCGGCCGCCCGGCGGAAACGACCTGGCCAACTTAATTAACGATCGGGCGTTCTGTAATTAAGTTTAAACTTTGGGCCGAGCAGATTTGTTGTTGTTGTTGTTGCCGAGGCTGAGGCTGGGGCTGCCGGCGCCAGTTGGCCGGCTTGTTTGGCTTCAGAGCCAGAACGGCGGGCAAGTCTCTGGCCGGCGCAAATGATGACTCGGCCGCCTGGAAGCGAGCGAGCGAGGGCCGAGCTGGCCGGCCAATCAGATCGATTGTTTGCACTTGCTGCTGCCCGCGGACAGAGCGGCGCCCTGATGGTCCGCTCGCTTCCGCCAGGAACACGCCCCCGCCAGGCGAAAGCCGGCTGCGGCGGAACGAGCCGCTAGAGCGACCTCCTCTCAGTCCAGCCCAAGGAAACCGGCAAGCAGGCGGCCGCCAATAGGAACCTCTACTCACCCCTGCTCGATCTCCTCTGCACTCCCGAATTGAACGGCTTCAAAAGCGACCTCCTCTCCTCCTGGCCGGCGCTCGGAAGCGAGTGGAAGGCTCCGTCTACGAGCTTCTTCTCGGACCTGAAGTAGACTTTCTTGTACTTGGATGGTGTTGCTGCGCTTCCAGGGTTGCGGCGCCGGACGCACACGCAGAGAGACGGCGGCGGCCACATTAGGAGACGGGGATGATAATTGTTTTGTTTTGTTTGTTAGCATGGTTGTCAGTTTGGTTCCGAGTTTAGTTGGCGGCGGCGGCGCCAGTGGTGGCGGTGGGCGAGTTTAGAGGGGGAGTGGGTTAGTTGTCATTGTGTTCGCGGTTTGCAAGTCCATTGTGGCGGACATGTTGCGCAAACAGGCTTGTTGGTTTGAGAAAATTATTAGTTTTGCTGTTCCGGCGGGAGAGCGGCAGCGGCGGCGGCGGCGGCGGCGGCGGCGGGGGAGCGGCCAGGCGGCTTGCGGATAATTGGCCTCAGGTGGGCCGAGCGAGCGGCCGCTCGCTGGGCTGGACGCGCGCGCTCGTGTGCTGCGCCCAAAACCCGGCTTGCCCAAAAGAGACCTCGTCTTTGCCCAAAACTCTGCCCGAACGCCCCCCAAAAAGCCAATGACTCTCGCCAAGTGGGCCAAGCGCGACAGAGGGGAGTTGTCGCCGCCGCTTGGAGGCAGCCGAGTGAGGCGGCTTGACCGCTCCTCTCGTTGCTCCGCTTCTGCCCACAAGCGAGTGTGTGTTTTGCGGACTTGTACTTGTGAGCGGCAGCTGAGGAGGCCGCAAACTCTCTCGCCCTCTCACCTGCAGCCCGAAAGTAGCGTTAAGCGGCCGACGGCTAACGATGCACTTGAGCCCTACAAACGGCTTGCTGGCTAATTAGAGCCGGCCAGCCGCTTCAAGCGAGTTCGGGGGGCGCCGACTGGTCGCTCGAGTGGAGTTTGCGCCTTGAACACGGAAGGCGCTCGGCCCGTTTCGAGCGCTCGAAGGCTCCGTTTGCGAGCTTTGAGCCAGTTCCGGTTGAATGACATAAGCCAGCGCTGCGCCTCGGGAGCAAACTGTCGCCCCATTGGTGTTATTGAATAATGCATCCCTCTTTGGCTTCAAGCAAGCAGCTCTCGAGGCAAACTTTCGCTCCTCGGCTTGCTCGGCCGGCCGCCCGCCGAGCCCAGCCCAGCCGAGCCGAGTTCAGCCAGCGCAAGCTGGCCGACAGGTGCGCGCGAAGCAGGTGAAACTGGATTCTGTGCCGCTTACTGTCTGTTACACTTGCTAAATTGCAGCGGCGGCATAATTTATTCATCAGCTCATATTCCTCTCGCGGGCGGGCGCGCGGAGAGAGTTGGCGCAGAAACGGGTTGGCGGGGGGATGTGCTCCTGATTCAGTGTGCCACAATCAAACGTGTTGGCTTTGGAGGAGAGGAGAGGAGAGGAGAGGAGAGCTGAACCCAGTGCAGCGCTCTATCTGCCAATCTGACCCGCGAGCTTGCCTGCGAGCGAGCTGGCCAACTTGAACTGGCCGCTACACACCTGGAGCTGGCGCTGGACACATGGACGCATGGAGCCAGCCCATCAGCGGCGGCGGCGGCCGAGGCGAGCGCCAGTGTGAGCCAATCAGGCTACATCAACTGCAACAAATTAATCATAGTTCAACAAACCCAATCCAGAATTAAATGCACTCACTTTTCTCGCCGGCTCGCTTGATCTCTCCTTGGCTCGCAGCGATAACTCTTCACGGCTATCTCGCAATCTGGCCGAGCGGCCGGCGCCTGCCAGGGGCGCTGGGCTGGCCGGCGCGAATGCTAACACCGCGCGCCAGCCTGTTGAGCCGCTAGGCCGGTCAACAGCCGGCCAAGCGAGCAGAGAGGAGCAGATTTGAGCCGAGCCGGGCCGAGCCCGACCGAGAGTGGCCCGCGCGGCCTGGTGGGCGGGCGAGCCCGAAACTTACCCATGGAGGAAATCTTGAGCACTGGAATGGTCTCCTTGGGGTTGAACCACTGGCTGCTTGTTCCGCTCTTCAGGTCAGCCTTGTTTGGTTGCGCCGAGCTCGCTTGGGCTCCCGGCGAAGTGTCCAGCTCCATTATGGGGCCGGCGCGCGCGCCCGACTCAGAGCCCTGTTGGCGCGACTCCTGCGAGCTCGCTTGCTTGCCGGCCGGAGCCGCCTGGTTGGCGGCCTCGTCGGCGGCCGACTGCGCTTGGGCGGCAGCCTGGGCAGCGCTGAGCAGCATGCTAGCAACCGAGCTCACCGACAGCGGCTGCTCCTGGCTGGCCTCCTGCTTCCCTCCGTCGGCCTGCTGCTCGGCCTGCAGCAACTCGGCCATCTCCTGGCTCAGCTGGCTGGCTTGGTCGCGCTCATCCTGCTGCTGCTGCTGCTGGCTGTCGAGCATTCGCGCGTAACTCAGACGCGCCAGCCGCTCGCCAATGATGCCAACGATGTCCTTGTCGGCGCTCTGCTCGCTGCTTCCGCCTTGGTCGTTGTAATACGGCGACAGTGAGCCCAAATCTGGCTGGTCGACGAGCGAGGAATCGTCGAGCAGGTAGTTGTGCGGCTGGACTAGGATTGCGCTCGCACAGGTGAGCGCGGTTGCCGCGAACAGGCCAACTAGGGCGGCGGCCTTGGCGTTTAGCTTCATCCTCATTGACTCCTACTGCTGCTGCTACTCCTTCCGCTTCTGGGCCTCCCTCTGTCGCGCGCCTCAGACTTTCGATGTCGCTCGCCGGCCAAGCTGCTCTGGCCACCCAAACTAGCGCCACCTCTTCAAACCACGCGCCTCGCTGCTAAAACTCGCTCGCCTTGGTGGGCCCCGCTGTTGCTGCTGCCGCTGTTGTCGCCTGGGCCTCTTGTCGCTCCAACACAAACCCTTGCCGCTGCTCCAAAGCTCGCTCGATTCTGGATGACTGGATGGACTGGCTGGACTGAGACGGGGGCTGCGTGTTCACTATGGTTGGTTGCTCGCTTGATTGTTGAGCGCTCGCCGACTACCTTGCGAATGAGACAGTCGGCGGACAGGTAACGGTCGCTCTGGCTGGCCGGCCGGCCGGCCGAAGGAGGAGGCGGACGAAGGAGATCAATGCCGCAGAAAGATGCTGGCCGAGTCAGCTCAACAAAACTCACTCTTTCACTCTCACTCGCACTCATACTCACACTCAAGCCGCTCGTCCGCCAGACTCGCCGCGCTGTCCCGCCCACAGCCTCTGCCTCTCAAATTGGCTTGCCCAATGTTTTCCATCCAGAGACTCTCCCTCTCTCTCGCTCGCTTGCTCTTGCCCGTTAGCAAGTCCGCTCGCCGCTTCAAAGTCGCCGCCAGTGCCGAGCGAGCTTTGCCTGCGCCATTTTTGCGCGCTACAGCAGCAGCAGCAGGTGAAGCCGCCAAGTCGGCCGAGCCAGCGCAGGCCGCCGCCTGTTGAGCGAGAGGCCAAGATGGTTGGCCATTCAAAGTCTAGCATCATCTTGTTCCCACCTCGTTGCTGCAGCGCAACCGATTGAATAAAGTCGAATGAACTTGTTGCGCGCAAACTTCCGCAGAGCCAATTCCACCCTCGGCGACAAAACTCGCCCACTCGGCCTGGCCGACTCTGGAATCGGGCGCAAGAATTGTCCGTCCCGCCTGTCGTTCAAAGAGGCCTCGAGCTCGAATCCACTCTCCAGCGATCCTCATATCCTCCAGAGTCGGACCCCCGAAAACTGCCGATCGGCCGCAAACTCTCACCGAGATCCCCGCATCCAAGCTCACCTTCAAACCGCCCTGGCTGGCTACGAGCGCCCAGACGGAAGCAAGCGGCCGAGCTCTGTGTGAAACTGGCCAGAGCTCTCCGTCCAAGGCTGGCGCTTCGAGGGGCGCGCGTGCCTAGCTGGATTTTGAGTTTTGTTTGAGCAGGAACATTGGACCAAAACTAGAGGGCTCAAGCGACGCCTAGCGGCCCAGAACGACACTGAGCCGGTTAGCTAGCTCCACCTGTTGAATGGCGCAACAAGCTGGCCTCGGGGCGGGAGGCGGCGCACAGCTAGCAAGCCGCTCGGACCACCTTCCTCGTCTGCCAGCCAGCTTAATCTGATCTTTGCAAACTGCTTTACATATCCGCTTGCAATAATTTCCAATTGGCTAGCATTGAATGCAAATTTGAGCCGCCATTGCGCGAATGCGTCCCGATGAAAACAGATCGACCCTCTTTGGTAGCCAAAGGGGAAGAGGCGAGCGAGCTTAGGATGGAGGAAGCTGCGTGTTGGTCCTGAGAGCAGTTTTGGTTCACCCGGAAGCAGCTGGCAAAACAAACGTCAGCTTGGGAGCGCAGGTCTGCATATAAATGGAGGATTTAAAATTAATCTTTTCGCCTGGCTTTTGGTTTGCTGCCGCCCAACGCGAGAGCCCCAATCGTCCCAAGTTGACAGCAGCCGATTGGCCAACTTGGGCCAGTTCAATCCAGGTGTCAGCACCTGTTATGGCTCTGCTTGGAGCCATAACAGAAGAGCTGCGAGTATGGCGAAAACTCTTATCTCCCCGCTCGCCCGTCCGCCCGCCCGCCTGCCTTTGGCTTGAACCCTCTGCTCTCGTTTGAGCTTGCGAGCGAAGCTGGAGTCGGCAAATCTCTCGCCACTTGGAGGAGATTTGGGAGTTCTATCCATCTCATGCGAGCTCTTCGACGGGAGGAGAGGGATGGGAGGCTGCGGCTGAGATAATTTTTCATTTTTGTCAACTTAGCCGGCCGGCCGGCCGACCTGATTTTGGCAAGCTCGAGCTGGGAGACGCTCACAACTTGGAGGGCAAACGCGGCCGAGTTCAAGTGGCAACCTGTCGCTGCCAAGTGGGGTTAAACTCGCCCGAGCTCGAGCGACGCGGCCCAGATGACAGCCATTTGATGCTGTCGGCTCGCCCCTCAGCGGGCTTTCAGTTTGTGCAGGTGAATTAGTATTCTGGTGATCATGGTGGCAAAGTTGCGCGCGCGCTTGCACAAACTTGTCGCCTATTGGCCGCGACATTATGGCATCACTCTGACGTTCGGGCAACGTTTGCCGAGGTCGACATCGGCGCGCCAGCAGTAGGCTGGCCGGCTGGACTTGGCGCTCGACCTGGCCTTTTATCTCGGCCCATCTAAGGCTTCGCCGATCCTGCTCGGCCGCCAGCGCCGCCGCTTCAAAGCCCCAAAGGCTTGGCGGCCGAAAGGCTCCGGGCGGCGACATGGCGCTTTCACGGATCTTACTGGCCGCAGGTCGACTTGCGCAAGGTGGGCCCTCGCTCGCTCAGTCTGCGCTGCGGGGATCCGCCTGCACACCTGGCCAGGATTCAATCGGCCCAGAGATCGTATCTCACGCGCTGAATGTTGGCGCAAATCATTGCAACTCCCCGAGGTGACCTTGTTGGTGCTGGCTGGCGCGTGAAGTGTGAAATTCGGTTTTATTTTATTTTGCCGCCTCCAATTTGAATGGAAGGGCGAGGAGCTGGAAGCGGACTTATTCCTTTTGAGGCGAATGGGAAATGTTGGAAAAAGGGCAGGAAAGTTCCAATCTAATCGTCGGATCGAATTGAATTTCTATCCTTCCCAGCGCGACGAGTTGTATGGCGCTCGCTCGCTCACTTTCTGACTGACTGACTGGCCGGCCGGCCGGCCGGCTGGCTGGCTGGCAAGCTAGCTGGCCGGGCGCCATCAAGGGGCTCGCTGTTGGGCGGCGGCCGGAGGTTCCGTTTGCAATCTTATCGCCTTCTCGCGGCTTCTCGCTGGAGCCGTTACAACATTTGGCCAAGCGAGGCTCTTATTCAATTTGGCCAGTTTTAAAGGCGAGCGAGTTGATGGATGGACGGGCGGCGGCGGCGTCGGCTGCAGAGGGCAGCGAGGGATAGACTGATTGAAGGCGGGAGTCGCGGGCAACACAGATGGCTACCGCTTATTGCCGGCCCGAGTGACTAACTAAGCTGAGCGGTTGCTCGCCCCTCGAGAGCCGACGGCTTTCTTAGCGGGCGAGCGAGCGAGCTAGAGAGGGCCAAGTTAAAACAAGCCGGCGTCTGCTCGCTCGCCAGAGTGGAGCGACGCCTAACGGCTTGCTGAATGTCCCTCCTAGCGCGCAGGCCGAGCCAACTGGCCGCCCTTTGTGAGGCTCAGCTCTGGCCGGCAGAAGACACTGGCGAGATCAATGTTTGGCCGCTCGGTCTAGTTAAGCGGCGGCCGGTTAGAAGCTTGCTTGCAGCAGGTGGAGCCGACTGCCAGGTCGCAGCCTCTTGGCTCCTTCTGCTCGGCCGCTGGCAAGGCGCGCGAACGCAAGCAGGGGGCGGCAGCAGCTGGCTGGCGTGAGGACGATAGATTGTCGGCCCAATGAAAAGGCAATTCGTGGCGAGGAGGCTTGAGAGAAAGGAGGGAGGGAGGGAGAAACTAATGGACAGACCAGCAACAGGTTGCCCCCTCGATCTGAGGGTTGCTCCCTTCGGCTCTGCGCCCCACCGATGGCCAGCCCTCGGTTGCTGTATCCAATGTTGCTCCAGCAACCGGCTGCTGCTGCTGCAGCTGCAGCTGGCTCTGCTGCACTGCCACGGAGAAGCCGCGGCCAGTGCTGCTGATCTTCGGATTTGCGGCACAGATATATCTATGCATGGCCATCCTTGGCCGCTCCGACCGGCCCGCTGGCCGAGGAGCAAGCGAGCGAGCGAGCCAGCCAGCCAGCCAGTCTGCCTCCAACTGGCTTGCTCGGCCGGATCAGACTAAATGGTAAGTTTATTTGCGGACTTTGATCGATTCAACGGCGCCAAGAGCTACAGTTTGGCCTTATGAATCAAAGCTCGCGGGGAGACAGATTGAGCCAATTGGGAAAGAAGCTCTGGTTCCATATAGAATAGAGGTTTGCGCGCGTTTTGTTGTATATTTTGCACAACATCTGCTTTGTTGTCTTAGCTCGCTCTTTGTTTGTTTAGATCAATTAGAAGAACGAAAGCAAGCAAGCCGAGTGGGGAGAAAAGAGAGGTTAGCGTTTTCGAAGAAAACAAAGATTTTCAGGTGACTTGTTGGCTTTCGAATCAAGAGTGGTCGGGTTGGCCAAAGAAAGGCAACAAGTCTATCGTCGCTCAACGACGGCGCCATTAGCAAGGCTCATTACTCCCTCCAAGTTTCTCCCTTGAAAGTTCAAACTAAACCAAACTCACATTCTGAGCGGCATACTCTGCTCGGTCCGAGCAAATTGGGATTTAGTTATTAGTTGGCTATTTAGAGTGAAATAATTATCATCGCTGGACAACGAGTAACAGGCATCGCCCGTGCAAGCATCACCATAAAAGAGCGCAGCAACTTACCATTGTGCGTTCGTGTGTGCGCTGCCCTCCATTGTCTTGAGTGGGCGCACGCAAGAACAGGTGACCGAGGGTTGGATTGAGGATTCAAAACCATATCCAAGAGAACTTTTCTACTCCCACCAGACACTCAAGACTGCTCACATTCATGTCATCGATACTATTTAGCTGCGAACAAATCTATATCAAGCAACATTTCAACACTCATTTCGACTAAAAACTGTCCATAGAAAGGGACTGTCCGAATTCCAAGCCTACAAACAGGTGATTTTAATCCAACCGCAAATCCTCAAACTCCAACAGAATGGCATGCTCGGCCGTAACACTATCGATTGCAACCATCATGTCAATCATGGCTATTGCATGCTTAGTCATTTCATTCACCACTGACGATTGGTATGAATATCGACTAGATAGAAACAAAACCAGAAATCAAACCATCGGTAATGATGGTCAAGTTAAGCCAGAATTCGACACTGATTTGAGATACTTTAGCCGTGATGAAGGATTATTTAGATTATGCTTTGTTGATAAGAAGCCAAAAAATCTCAAGACCTATCTATCGCCAACGCAATCAGAGTGCATCAACATCAACTATCACATACCCGAAGATGAGGAAACTGACCAATTTGATAACTTCAGATGGCACCGTCTCCACATGGCCCGTTCAGTTGTTGCACTTTATATTGTTGGTTTCTTTTTCTTGTTCCTCTCGTTCTTTACCGGTTTAGCCGGTTGTTGGAAGCGATCGCATGCCAATTTAGTCGCAACAGGCATATTACAGTTACTAGCTGCCTCCTTGGACACTGGTTCAATGGCGTTATTCCACGCTTGTCTATATTATGACCACCATATATTAAAGGATAAGGAATCCTATGCAAACTGGCCAGAGGAACTGAAGTACGCGACTGAGGCTAACTATGGCTGGTCATATTTTGTTGGTTGGGTTGGAATCTCGGGCTGTCTTACGGCCGCTATCATGTTCATTTCCGCGGCTAGATGCATAAGAAGCGAGAAGAGAAACGAGCAGGCAAAGAATCTCCAATATTTGATGCCAGTTTACCCGGATAAGAGGACACCATACGCCTACAACTATGCCTATCCAGGTACTGTCTACAACTATCCCCAACAGCACGTGACAAATCCCTACAATGCGATGCCGTCGCCCTATTCCGCCGCATATTAACTAGTTGATGGAACGTTGTTGTTGCTGTTGCAGCAGTAACAATGTGTACAGTGATCTATCTGAAACATGACATTGATCTCGCCAAGTAGTATGAACTTTTCAAACAAAAATCACGGATTGCACACGATCATCTGGCTGCTGTCAGTGTGACATCACCTATTACCTTGGCCCTTACAAATTTAGAATCAGGGCCCCAGACATCACCGCAATGTTCATACACAAGAATACTGTTCAACTGTCAGAGCCTCATCGATATGTTGCCGGCAGTAATAATTTTAATATGTACAATATATACAGTGAATACTCAGTTTGGAGATGAAATCCATGAATTCCCTCAACTTAGATGGAAATCCATCTGACAATCGGTTCATCGTCACTGTGAAGCCGCTGTTTGTACGGTCTTACCACTATTAATCCTCTGCGAACCCAGATAAAATTGCTCAAACATAACGCGTTGGGATATCATTGTTCATTGTACTGTTCGTTGGAAAATTTACGATCACCGCTTGAGCGAGCCGTAGAATGGCTCTGTTCGTTTGAGTCACCTAGAGTCTGGGATTGCCCATGTTCTCCCTGTTGTATTGTCTCCTCTTCAGCATTCTGTCCCTCTCCAGTGGCGCCAGTGCCAGCATGTTCGTCCCCTCTCTCACCTCTAGGTGCATAGTATCGATTGCTCTCTGGTGCGCTGTCGTTCTCAAAATGGTTGACTTCCCTTTCATCCTGCACGTACTCAACGATGCGACCACCTGAATTCTCCGTTCCGTAAGTCGATTGGCCCGAAGATCCAACCCTCGGCACGTTTGGCGGCCCATGGGCTTGGCCGAGCGATGAATCGTGAGTTTCTGGGGTCGCTAACAGGAGAGGGTTAACTCCTGTAGAGGTTAACTCTGGAGACTTGGCGCAAATGCTGCTCTCCAAGCCCGAGTGTTCCTCACAATTGATCACCAGGCTTGCACCAGGCCTTTCTCGGGTGGCGACTATCTTGACTCCATAGTCTCGCCTGAGTTTATCCAGAACTGACAAGACGTTGGTCGGTTAATAGATCTCGTTAATTGTGTATATGGGCAACTAATGAACGCAACTTACCCTCCTGTGGCATATCTTTTGCGGGAACTTCCGTGAGAATTGTTGCCGGCATTCCAGAGCTCTCAGAGATCATGTTGGCGACGCTTGAGAGCCCAGAGCCATAGTGTTTCAGCTGATCGTTTGAGGATCCGGCAACGCCACTCTCTCGAATGTACAATATTCCTGAAGTTTGGTCATCCTCTCTGGCCCTCGTTCCTGATGGAGCCTCTTGCTCAGAGACGGTTGGCGAGTGGCCGACTCTATGGTCACAATAGATGTTGTGTTGGTGAGCAGATGGTTGCTGCATGGTGTTGGGATCTGTTTCAAGTGTTCGTCCAGCCAGTTCGTACTCAACAGGCTGGTACTGGACATATTGCATAGGATTTTGGCTTTGAACACTATAGTGCGGAGATGGCTCCTCTGGATTGGGAACAGCCTGGTCCGCGTTGCTGTGTTGGATTTCGCTTGGCAAGGCAATCAGAGGATCCCTCTTATCGTCCTCTACGACTTCAGTCACAATAGCCTCTTTACGGCCAAAAGGTCTCGCGTTTGATGGTGTTGAAGCGAGAACTGCCGCTTGCACCACTAGACTCACCAGAACGATGAGTCTATATGCGGGAGTCTTGTGGATCATATTTGATAGCTTGGATTTCAGCAGAAACAACAGTGGTTTGACGAATTCGTTTCGGCGACTGTTTGGGATATGAATCACAAGTTCATCCTAGCTCTTGGATTAGCTCAACTCGCATGGTCAAAAAAGATCTGTTGCCAAATCAAAGGATGCCATGGCCAACTTCTGATTCATCAGCCATCCAAAGATGGAGCGAGGAAGAAGTTGAGCGGGGAGGAAGTTGATCCACCTCCCTTGAATCTATCTGTCAACTCTCGCCTGCCAGTTCGAGAATCAGTTCAATTTAATTGCCTTTGACAGTTAGGATCCAGGACTAGAGTGACGGTTCGAGTAAGTATAAGCTTGCAACTGTAGGCACAGGGTTAATCACCACTAGCTGATAAAATTTTGCCAAGACAAGCCTTGAACTGCTATAAATCAGCGGCTGATTGTAAGATGGTGGTCAGTTGATTCGAGATTCATCCTGGGCTCTAAGGTGAATGAAAGCGCAAGACTAGAAATCATAGCCAGCGTCTAGTTTTCTTGACAAAACGAAAGATACACATCATCCAAGCGTTATGATTGAGCCAATTACAAGATCTCCTATCAAACTGGTTGCCTGCATTGATCGTTCCCATCACCGGTGGACGACGCCTGGTCACTCGCAGTGACCTTGCTCATGCCGCCGGGCGCTCGAGATGTTGACATTCACGGATTAAAGGCTAGCAGGCAGGAGGCTAGTGGTAAGCTGGCTCAATCAAAGAGAGATGACCAGCTAACTGTTGCGGCTGCAGCCACTCGGTTCGGACGGTGAGAAGGAGGGCCTGAGAGTGCAATAAGGCGGGGGAGGGGGCGGACAAACCCTTAGTTTTTACTATCAGCTTTGGTCGCGCGAATCTGTCATAGCCTTGTAAACAAACAAAAGGTTAGTTCGCGGTGGTTTGGGTGCGAACAAGGCCTCGTCAAAGAAAGAGTTTTATCAGAAGATTATGATCATAACGCACGGGCTAGCGAGCAGGCTCGCGAGCAAAACTTTACTCCGGCACTAAAATAGTTATGACTTCCGTGGTCACCTTATTGCAGCTTATTAGTATTGTTGTCGACTGATTAATCACTAATGAATGGGGTCACAAGGAGAATCGTGTCAGAGAGATGGCGTTCGGCAACCTAAGGCTTGCCAGATTTGTTCATTCCAAGAAAAGGAACGGCATGGATTTTGTTCGCAACCAGGATGCAGATGGTGCTGGTGATGCCCGGAAGTGGGGTAAATCGAATCTTCTCGTGAAGAAATTCGTTCGCAAACATCAAACAGAATGACGGACGGCTTCAAATGTCTAACATGGAAGCTGAAAAGGATAATAAGGGGGAGCACCTCGGCGCTATCAATGGACCGCAATGAGCGAATTTCATCCGAGGATTAGGAAGAGATGGCACAAGTGTTTTGGTCATCGAAAACAATTCCGCTGGGCTTGACAATCGAGGTTGAGGAGCTGAGGGTGGCCTACAAGTACCGCGT
>ENA-UOVY01000276-UOVY01000276.1-plant-metagenome-genome-assembly--contig:-NODE-276-length-31371-cov-609.630189_pt1 | contig 31371 bp, 17 predicted proteins | sample MGYA00249840_ERZ761561 | MGnify/ENA primary metagenome ERZ761561 (study PRJEB28882, sample SAMN05720143) | plant metagenome | isolation source: Guanajuato, Mexico | place: Mexico:Guanajuato, Mexico...
AGTTTGAGTTTGAGTTTGAGTTTGAGTTTGAGTTTGAGTTTGAGTTCGAGTCTGAGTTTGAATTCGAGTTTGAGTTTGGGAGTTCCGAGTTTGGAGTGAAAAATGGGCGGCCGATGTTGTGATTTGAATTTGATTTGCGCGCCAAAAGCCGATGCAGAATGCGCAATTGATGGCCGGCTCAACTTGTGCGCGTGCCGCCTTGAATTGCGCGCTTCAAGCCCGAAGCCAACGGCAACCACCTCGCGCTGGCCGCCCGCCAAGCCGGCCAACATGCACGCGCAAGCAGCCCTTTGCCGGCCGCCCAAAGTGGCGCCATAAAGATAAAAGCCCGCGACTGGCGGCCAGCTCAAGGCGGCGGCGCAATTTAAACTGGGCCGCACTTTGCGCGCGCCCACGTGAGCCAGCGTGAGAGCGCCGCCGCCGCCACCAAACGCCAGCCCCCACTTCCGGCCGAGCCAAGTGGTCCAGTTGCGCGCGTTGGCCATTAATTGGCTCACGTGTAATGTTGGCGGCGCTGCCCTGGCCAGCCGAGCTGCTGGCGGCTCCTCGCAGCGGCCGCCACCGGCTGAGTTATGGCCAGTTTGCGCGGCCAGTGGCAATCGGCGGCGCACCTAGCCGCCAGCGAGCGCCTAAACGGATGATTAGTGGCGCCGCTGGGCCACGAGCGCGAGTAAATGGAGACGACTTGGAGTGGGACGAGGAGGCGGCGGCCAGGGGCGGGGGGGGGGCGGCCAATCAGGGGGCCAATAAAAAGATATCGAGCGGCCAGCTTCGGGCGCCATTAGCGCTAAGTGTGATGAAAGTTTCCCCGCCCACAACGCCCTCTGCTGGCCAACTGGCCCTCCCCGCGATCGTGGCCAGGAGTTGGCCGAGGAGGGGGGCGCCACTTTATATGCAGTCGGGCGGCCACTCGGCCGAGCCTCTTGGGTTTGTTTTCAATTTACATTCTAGTTGGCCATCCGGCCAGCCAGCGAGTGGCGGCGCCGCTCTAAGCTGGCCGCCATTTGCCATAAAGAACCGCAATAAAGGAAATCGGAAGCAGGAAACTCATTATACGGGCAAACTTTGTCTGCTCCGGCCGCCAGCAGTGGCGGCGAGCGCGCCATGGGCTGCTCATTATCGCGCAATTCAATCTAGCGAGCGAGCGAGCGAGCTTGCTGGGCCCACCGACCGCCCCACTCGGCCGGCCCCTCCAGAGTGAGAAGATGCTGGCGCGAGATTAGGCGCCCCGTTGTTGCAGCAGCCGCCGCCGCCGCCGCCGCAGCCACTGGCTCTGTTTTTCACAAAACGCGCGCCCTAGGTGCTGCGCGCCGGGCCAACTAATGAGCGCTGGCTGATCCCCGGCCGCCAGCAGGGAATTGGCGAGCTGAGTGCGCAAAATCGATAGGCGCCGCCGCCGCCAACCTGGGGCGAGATTGAGCTCGAGTGGGGCGCACTCGAGCGGCCGGCCTGCCCCTCGCCGCGCTCAAAAACGCCTCCTCGGCCCGCTAAGCCGGCCGCCTTGAGCCCGAGCGCTCGGGGCGCACTGAGCTCGGGGGCGGCTCTCTCTCTCTCTCTCTGGGGCGCTGACAATCTGCCTGGCCCGCGCGACGTGTTTGCGCGCCACCGGCCGGCCATGCAGACCCGCCAGCCAGCCAGTCGGCGGCCTCGGGCGCCTTCATTAGGCGCCGGCGGAGGGGCCGAGCAAACAGAGCAGAGCCGAGCCGAGCGGCGCCCTGTCGCTGGCGGCGCCACACTCGCGCTCGGCCCCATGCAAATCCGCTCCCATTAGGCCGGCTGGGCAACCAGCCAGTCAGCCAACTTTGGGGCCCAATCAATCTATTAATCATTCAATTTTTCTCCACACCAAGCGGGTCAATTTTGGTCAATTGCGGGCGATTAACGTGCGCTTGGCCGGCGGCCAGCGGCCAGGCTAGGTGAGCGGCTCCGCTGGCGACAGCGACGGGCCGGCTCGAGTTTGCAGTGGAGGCGGCGGCGGCGGCGGCTTCCTTAGACTCGCGCTGGCGCCACATAAATCATGTCGCGTCGGCTCCAATGCTCGTCTCGCGCATTTGTCAGCCGGCCGCAGTTGGCCAACACTCCTCGCGGGCCGCCCGCCCGCCCGCCCGCTCGGCCCGGATCGGCCTAGCCAAAGTGGGCCGGCCTCGCCGAGCCCGATTACATGAGAGCGCGCGCTCGGCGGACACAAATGTATCATCATTAGGGCCAGTTTGCGCAGGCGTTTCAGCTTGCCCTAAAGTTTCGGCTGGCGGCGCCACTGGCTGCGCGACAATAACAAGTCTCATTAGGCCAATTCGAGTGCGCGTGACTCGAATGGGGGGTCGGTGGCGCCCCCAAGCAGCCAGCCGGCTCGTCTATCTTGCCAAATGGGCGCCCTGTTCGCCTCTCGCCGCCAGTTTGCTCGTTGGGGGGGGGGAGGCGGAGACAGAGGGGGGCGGAGAGAAGGGGCGGCTGCCAAAGCAGTGTCAACTTGGGCGCGAATTTGCTCGCACTTTGCTCGAGCTGAGCAAAGCCTCCTGATCTTATCTCTGAGCTCCGGAGGCAGCCAGCTTCCGGCCGCCGCCTAACCTGTTGTGGCGGCCGCCCCTCGCCCGAGTTGGAGCCCCCAAAGCCCGCGGCTGGATGTGGCGGCTGGCGCTTGGCTTGGGCCGGCTGACAGGCGCCGCTGCTCGCAACGGCAGGCGGCCCTCGGAGGGCAGAGGCGCCGATCAAAACAGTTGGCCGGCCGGCCGCCTTGCTCGGGCGCCATTCAAATTCTCGCGCTTCAATTAGTTTCTGATTGACGCCGCCGCCGCCAAGCAGGCCGGAGCTCGGAAGTGGGCCGCTTTAAATTGGATTAGCGGCGCCAGTTTGGGGACGTTGGGCCGGCCCGTCGGTTGGCGGGCCCAGCTCGGGTGGGCGTGTCTGCTCGCCGCGATCCGGAGCGCGGAGGGCGGGCGGCGAGGGCGGGAGGGCGGGGCGCCGCAACGGCCGCCACGACAACAAGTCCGCGGCCACGGGCAGCGCGAAATTAGAAATTCTAATCTCATGTTTGCAATCGAGCGCTGATTCTCGCTGGAGCCCCCCGAGCTCTCGTCCGGCCATGGCTGCGGCGGCGGCGGTGGCGGCGGCCACGATGGGCGCAAAACTGACTGCGAGCAGAACAAGTGACGCGCGCACTCTGGCAATTTCAATTTCCGCCTCCAGAGTTGGATTATCGCCGCGCCAGAGCCACCTGGCGGCCGCGCGCGGCAGCCGGCCAGGGGAGGCCAAAGTTTAGAGCCGCCACCTCTCCGCTCTCCAAGATGGATGGCCTTCGAATGTTGACATTGGAGCCCCAATGGTCGAGCGAACGCACGAGTGGCGCCGGCCGGCGCTGAGGTGGCTCCGGTTTGGGTTTGGCCTTTGGCTCTGGTTATGCGATAGCGGCGGCTGGGGCGGCCCAAGTCAAACAGCGCGCTGAGTCAGAGCTGACGGGCGGCTGGTGTATAAACAAAGCGGGCGCGTTTCAGTCCGCGGGGACCGACCATCGCAGGCGGCGCGCAAAAGTGATTTAAATTTGGCTCGCAACTCGCAAACTCGGCGGCCCCCTCCAATTGAGTGCAAACTTGCCCACTACCAACCTCATCACGCGCTTCCCCCGTCGGCCGGATGTGCGCGGCGCCAAGCGGCGAGCTGAAGCTGAAGCTGAAGCAGCAGCAGCAGGGGCAGCTGCATGAGGAGGAGCAAATTGGAGCCATTATCGTTGGCGCGGGCGGCCAGCGAGCGAGCGAGCGCACCTGATCGAGGGGCTGGCAGTTTGGTTTGCGAAATTAAATTGCGACCATCGCCGCCACTGGCCAAACAATAATATTTTCCGCTTCCTGAATCCAACGAGGGCGGCGGCGGCGGTGGCAGCAGAGACAGAAAGTGATATAAAAATGCGACCATTGATTGAAACTGATCCCGCTCGCGTGATGGATGAGCGCGCGGCCGGAAGTGTCGCAAACAATGGCGGTCGGCGTGCGAGTATAATTGTTTTGCTAGCTCAGCCTCGGACACTTGTTATTGGGTGCGCGCGGACGGAGGCGCGCCGCTTGCTCCCGGCGGACTTCCTGTCGGCGTGCGACGTTTTCGGGGCGCCGATTCAATTTCACGCTATTGCGAGCTTATATTGGCGCTGGCACGCGCGCAGTATGCAAATTTCTTCTCCCCTGCCGCTGAACTAGCTCAGCGCCAGCGCCACTGCCGCCGCCGCCGCCACTGCCGCCATTCGCCGCAACTCGAACGGATCCGTCCAATTTTACACCCAATTTGCGCCACACACGTTGGCCGGCGCGAGTCGTCATCGCGCCGCCAGGTAGACGCAAGCGGCCTAGCTTGTCCGCTTGCCCGCCGAGTTTTGGCCCGCTCAGCGGGATGTTGGCCGGCCAGTGACACACATTCGGGCGCCGGGGTCAGCGGCTGCGGCGGCTGCGGAGGCCGCGTCAGCTCGCCGGCACCACCTCGCGGCGGCCGCGGCGAGATTGATTCAAAAATTGGATTAGATTTGGATCGGCTTCGATTGGGCGGACGCAATTTGCATACAAGTGGGCCAGCAGCTGGAGCTCGGAATGCGATGCTTATCTGGCCGCCGCCTCGAGTGCGCTATGGCCGCGCGCAAGCGGAGAGACAGCGACAGAGGGAGAGGGAAGGCCGAGGAGCGAGCGCCACTTTCGCGGCCCGCTCGAGCCGGCGGACGCAGCGAGCGCCGCCGCCGCCGCCACCTGAGCGCCCTCCTCTCGCTCCGCCCGCAAGTTTTCAATCCGCCATTAACCTGAATCCATCGCTCTCTGGCCGCTGGATTTCCGGTCGAGCGGGCCGAGTCTTGGCGGCCGAGTCTTGGCCCGCTCGCAGCGACGAGCGGACTCGCCGGCGAGCGTGATGAAAGGTTTGCAACCGCAAGCCTCCTCTCCCTCTCGCCGCCCAGTCGGCCCAGTTTGCCCCCCCCCCCTAATGAAGGCCAGTCATGAAGACCGACTCGCCGGCCAACTCAATCCAGCCTAATGATTGTTCTCGGCGCACTTTAAACTCGAACTCCGGCCAGCCTTCGCGGCTCGAAATCGAGAGTTCCGCTCAAATTTGGCGAGCAAAACTGCGCAACCATTAGCTTCCATTTTGCTCGCCTCCAGTGGCCAGCTCGACGTGAGAATTTGCATCCACTTTGCTTGCCGCACCGCTCGGCCGCCATTGTTGGCCGCGCGGCAGCGGCAGCGGAAGGGGAGGAGCGCCGGCCAGCCGCCCACTCGGGCGCCCCCGAGCTCGAGGAGCCATAAGGCTCGCCGCCCTATCTGTTGACCATCGGCCAATAAATTCGGCCGTGTCAACAGGTGCGAGAGTGGCCGGCTGGCATGGTGACAGCGCGTTGATTTGTTTGCGCAAGCTGGGCGAGCGGAGCAAAGGAGTGGCCGGCCAAGAGTCGGCGCTAAATCCAGCAGCTTATAACTCACGCAGACTGCGAGGCTGGCGCGCTGAGGGGCTCGGCTGCTGGCTGCTGGCCCGCGAACCTGTTGGCCCTGAAAGCCGAGCTAAACTCGCTCGGGCTGAACTGAACTCAACTGAACTCGACTGGGCCGAGCCGAGCCAGGCTGGAGCAAACGATGCCAACGAGAGTAATTGAAATGATAAGTTGACCGTAAACAAAGTTGGCCCCGATCGAGCTGCCACAAGCGGCCGCCGGCCGGCCGACGAGCGCGGCCAGAATGACAAAACTCGGCCAGATTTGCAAGAGTAAATCACAGCGCCGGCCAGCTGAGGCTTGAAAGTTATCAATTATTGCGTGCGATTGGGCTTCTTTGGTTTGGTTTCAGCTAAGCTGAATGATGATTGCGGCGGACTGCGTTGAGAGGACTGCGCGCAGCTTGAGCGTTAGCTCGAATGCCTGCCTGGCCGGCCGAGGCTTGAGTTCAGCTCGCCTGGCGCGTCCGCCGGCCGGACGAATGAGTAATGATACATTCGGGCGGATTCAAAGCTCGAGATGGAGCCAGCTGATGAGACGAGCGCCGCGGAGAGCAAAGGAGAGCAGAGCGGAGCTCCTCTTTCATTAAACAAACGCAACCATCTCGCCTGAAATCGGCAAACACACTCCTCCCTCTCTCTCTGCCTTCCAGCTCAACAGGTTGGCCAATATTATTTATTGTTGCTCGTTAGCCAGGCGAGCGGGCGGCGAGCTCAGCCGGCAGAGCGGCGCGCGGGAGCGACAGCAACCTGCTTGCCGCCATCCAAACCGAACAGAGCCTGTCGCCTCGAAGCGCCGAGCGAGCTTCCAACGGCCGCTCTTGGCGCCCTACTTGCCGCCGAGCCGCTGCGGCCGCGCCCACACTCGCAGCCGCCAATCAGGTGGCGCGAGACAACAATGATTTAAACCAGCCCCAATCGGCTGGATGACAGTTGAAGCCCTCATCTTGCAGCTCATCTCGCTGCTCATCTCGCCGCTCACCTGGAGCAAGCAAACTTGGCCACTCGGAGGTCAGAGGCGGGCGAGAGTTTTGGCGCGCGGCTAACGCCACCTGGCGACGGGCCCAGCTCGGCCGGGCTGCCACTCACAAGAGCGGCCGCTCGAATTGCTTGGCATCTGGGCGGCCGCAAAATGGCCTCTTGGCGCCCCACTTGGCCACCGCTGAGTGAACCGCGAAATTAGCGGCCAGCAACGTCCAATTGCTAACTGGATTCAATGTCACTAGCGCGCCGATTCCGCGTTCAAACAAACAAACGGAGGAGCAAACAAACAAAAGTCGTGATGGACAGCTCGCCTTGTTTACGGTCGCCTCAGTTGGACAGCTTGCTTATTCAATTCACCTGTTCTGTGTCGCCTAGAACCGGGCGAGCAACTCTCTGCGGAGGCGCAAAGTTTGATCGGCCGCCGCATTGCACTGGTGACAGGATAATTGGAGACTTCCATCCGCCTTCCAAGGCAAGAATTACCTGTTACAGCCGGCAGTTCCAGCGGCCACCCGAGCCTCGGCCGGCTCCTTGGCCACACGGAATGGCGGCGCCAAGGGGAACCGGATTTAGCGGCCGGAGTAGTGGCGCGAGAGTGGCCGCGTTCGGCTCGCTCCAGCTTCAGATTGGAGGTCGCAAGGCTGGAGCGGCCGGCTAGCTGATGGGCGAATTGCGTTGCAAGGCCGGCCCGTGATGGGCGAGCAAATCGGGCAACCGACTCGAGCGCACCAACAATGGGCGGCTGAATGGGCCTTCGAGGAGGCAGGTAGAGCGGCGCCAGGTAGAGCGGAGGCGAATTAGAAGGAGGAGGAGGAGGAGGAACACACATCTTGCTGTTCGTTGTCGCAGCACTCGAGTGCAAAGTGCTCGTTGGCTGGTTTGCGGAAACTGATGGCCGAGAGAGAGGGAGAGATAATTGAATGGGAAAGGGAGATTTTTCTCATCAAGTTGAGAATGGGGCCGCCAACAATGAGCCCGCTTGCCCCCGGCGAGGCGAGCCATTTTGGGCAAAGTCCCCTTGAACCATTTAGGGCCGAGGTTTTGGTAGGGCAAGTGCGTCTTGCTTGCCGCCGTGTGTGTTCGCCGCCCGTTTAACTTGAGCTCACTCTCTCGGCTGCCAAGTGAGTAATTAGATTGACTTAAAATTCAAACACTCTCAGGTGGCTTACCTGCGAGCGTTTAGCGAACTCGAGCTCGAGAGCGCAACTGCCAGCTTGAAGAGTGGATGCGCCTTCAAGGAGGCTCGAAACGCCCACTTCCCTCTCTCTCTCTTTGTTTTCCAGCGAGGAATCAATTTTCATGCAAACTCAATATTGGCTCGCCGCCGGCACCGCCAAGAGGGCGCCCACCGCTTGGTCGGCTCCCTCTTGGCCCCGCCAGCCTCCTTGGCGCTCCTTTGGCCGCCCCTCCACTTCCACCTCCACCTCCACTTCCCCTCCGCCCTGGCCCACGCTCATAGTGCACGCCCCTGGCCAGGGAGCGAGAACTGGGCCGGGCCAATTTCCGCACTCTTACGGCGGCCAGACGAGTGCCTTACCTGCCCGCCACTTCAAAGCACCGAGAGCGCGTAATCGATCATTCAACGATCCTCGTTAATAATGCAAATTTCTACCAACTGGCCATCGCAAAGCCGCGGCCAGAGGGACGAGCCCCCGTGCACCTGCCCTGGAAAGGCCATTGTTTGGCTACGACACAAGCGAGCTACCTGAACGCTCGCCGCTCTGCCGCCAAATCGGCTTCCCCTTCTCTCCCCGGTTAGGGCGCGCTAATTCGCCTGCCGCGCTTGTTGGCCACCGAGTCTCTCTCTCTCTCTCGCCCTCCAGCTCACTAGCTTCGTTAGCAAGAGCAAAACACTCGCCTTGGAGCGAGACAAGTGCAACAAGCTCTCGAAGCGAGACAATTGTTGATTTATCTCGCAAAACGAAGGGCGATTAAAAGTGGCCGCCAACCCGCTGCCCTGGAAGCCACTTTGGGCGCCACCTGTCGCCCTAAGGGAAGGAGTCGCAACGCTAAATTGGAGGTACGAGCTCTAAAAACAGACATCAAGATGAGCCCACGCTCTTGCTCTCCTTGCGCCTCCGCCGCCCGAAAACTAGCGCGCCGCTTTGAGTAGAACAACAAACCAAGTCTCCTTTGGCCAACTAACAAACCACTAAATCTAAAGTTTGTGTGATTCACCTCGATCAGCCCGAACGAAGGAGCCTGAAATGGCTAAATTTATTCACAGGCCGGCCGATCGATAAAACCTATCCATCGGCAGCCTTTCATCACTCAAGCAAGCAGACAACCTTGCAAATGTTTGCCAGCCGAAAGCTCGGCCAAGTTAGCTAAGTGGCTCACTTGCAGGTACACGGAGCTTGCTGTTCGGGTTGGCCTGGTGAAACTGTTTGTCTGCACGCCATTGTGGTATCAATCAGCGCTCGCTGGCTCGCAGCCGATCGATTTTGGCCGGTCGGCCGGCGAGCGAGCCTAAAGGTGCCGGGCGAGCTCGCTTGCTCGCCCGCCCGCTCACCAATCTCAGTCCACGTCCATCCGCCCGGCCGAGCATAATTGATTGTCCAGCTAGGCAACTGATGCGGCAGCGACCGCCGCCGCAAAAGTCGACTCTCCCCCTGCCTGGCCAACCAGGGCGGCGAGTCATTGTTTTGCGAAAGCCGGAAAGGGCGAGAGTGGCCCCTTCCCCTTTTTGGCCAACCAAATGGGGGGAGCCAGCGAGCGCCTTCTGGCCAAGCACCTGGCTCAGCGAGAGTGGTATGCAAATTTAAGGCTATGCTCCAATTTAGGCGCCGAGCGAGCAACAGGATCTCTCCAATGAGCCAAGGATACTTCGGCTTTAGTGGCACAAAGTTCCTTCCTCTCGCATCAGCCGCTTTCCGCCAAAACTCGCATTCTAATGAGCGCTCGCGCTCAAAGTTAGCGGATTCGCCTTTATTATGCCGAGAGTTTTGCTTCGCAAAGCGGCAGCCATTTTGCCTGCTGCCAGTATAACCTTTTCCGCTTTGCTTCCAATCGCCGAAAGTGGTTTGAGGTAAAATTTTGAAATTTTTGTGGGAGAGTCGATAACTTGTTGGTTCCCGCCTGCGGGCGCCACCTCGTGGCGGCCGCGCGCTAATGGTGGAGCTCAAACTCGAAGGTTGCCAACTCGCTGGCTCCAAATTTGCCGCTCGCCAAAGAGGGCGAAGTTGAAAGTGTAACCGAGATGAAAACTAAAACTCGAACTAAAACCCAGAGACCAAAGCGAGCAATCGAGCGGGCAGTGAAGAGATGAGAGCTCGACTTTCTCTCTCCCACCTGAAATGGTCGTGAGCGGCTTTCCGCGATTCCGCCGGCCGACTGGCAACCAATCAATCAATGGGCTCCTCTCTCTCTCTCTGGGCTTCGCGCCGCTGGCTCAGCTCTGATCTAATTAATTGATTGACTTGCCTTCAACGACTCGGCGCCACTCGGGTCAGTTTACGCTCGCCTCTCGCTCGAGCTTCCAATGGCAGCCGTAGAGCTCGCTGGGCTAAAATGGAGTCAGTTAAATGGGCAAGCTTGAGGGGATATGCAAATAGTAGAGGCAGTGCCGTTTACTCAAAAGGCTCGCAAAGTGGGCTCGCTGCTCTCGGCGAGCCAGAAATCAGAATCAATTAGCCAGACGGGCGGCGTGTGTGTTCGCGCTGGCAAGATCCGCATCCAATCGAGCGCGAGCCAAACAACAAGCCCCTCGTTTGGTTTACCTTTGTTAATCCAATAAAGGTGAGCAGCAGAAGGCGGAGGAGGTGGAGGTGGAAATGGGATAGAGAAAGTGGGAGCGCCGCTGGCCAGCTCCTAGACGCTTTTGTGCTCATAAAGATCAGTCATTCGATCTTGCTCGCTCTGGCCATTTATCATGATCAATTCAGGAGCCTTCTCAGAGCAAAACATCGCCCCGAGCTATCTCGCTCGGCCTGGTTCAGGGCGGGCGGTGGCCATTTGCCATGCGATCCCATTTGCAAGCTCGTTTTGAAGTCAGTTTAGCAAAATGGCAACAACAACAACAGCAACCGACGGCCCATTCGCCAATCAGCCATTGTTGGCCAGAGGAGGGCTGCTCGCGCTGGTCACAATCGTTTGTGTCACTCGGCCGACAGCCAAACCCGCCGGTATCCATCATCTTCGCCTGTCCCGCGGTGGCCGCCGCAACTAATGCTGGAGTTGCCGCCGCCGCTGCCGCTGCCGCTTCCATGGCCAATGATCGGCGCGAGCATTGACACGACTTGCGCGCCCGGAACCGACAACCCTGGGCGCCCAATAAAATGCTAATGATGCGACCGCTGATTGATCGAAGCCACGAAAGCCGTGCACGCTGGCAAGAGGTTGGCGCCCATGGAGGAGGGAAGCTTGCAAATCAACTTCGTTCGTGATGGGATCCCCATGGTTGTGCGCTGGGTTGGCAGGAGCCTTCGAGGCGTCGTTTGCGTCATGCGGCCGCCGCCAGTCCCTCCGCTAGTTTCTGCTTGCTTCGGCTTCAGCCTGCAAGTGTTTCTATTTTGCGCGGCGAGCAGCCGAGGGCGATGTGCAAGAGACAGGCGTTCTAAATTCACACCTAGGTGAGGAAGGAGATGTCAGTAGTTTGTCGGTGGCCGGCGAGCGGCGGGCGCAACAGTTTGATGGAATAAAACTGCCAATCAAACAGATCGAACTCTAAATCCTACACTTCACCTTGCTTGCGCCGTGAAAAGTCTCTCGCCAAAAAATATGAACTCTAAATTGGACTTCCCAGGCTGCTTGCTGAGCTTGCAAGCGCTAGCTTTGCGATTCGGCTGATGGCGCGCAAGTTTGGTGGTCGTAAGCGCGAGAATCAATCACCTGTTAATGATTCCTCAGCCAAAACTCAACAATACTAACCCCGAAACATTCAAATCCACGCCAGAAGCGAGCAACATGCTGTGAGCCACCCAAAGCTCTGTCCACCAAACCTGGCCACCTTGCCCGCCAACTACCGGTCAGCGTCAAGTTTGCGAGTCAAACACAAATCAGATGGTCACTGCGCCAGAGCGCAACCTTCAGCTCAACCCACGAGCCGGCTCCTCGCCTCCCTCTGGCGGCCAGGAGGAGTTTCGTTTGCGCTAAGCGCCCATTAAGCGGCCAGTTAGCGACTCCTGCTGGCCTCGAACAAAATAACTAGATCTACAGATATCGGGGCCAAGAGCTGAAACAATTGAACAATTAATCATAATTTGCGCCATCTTAAGCCGGTGGAAACCGGCTGTCGAAGTTCAATGGCTCGACAGTTGTTTTTAGTTTGTTGTTGCTGTTGTTCTGGGCTAAATTCAGGAAGCAGTTCAGGAGGAGGAGGAGAAGGAGAATGTTGCTTGGCGACGAACGCGCTCTGCGCAAGGGAGGACGAACAGGTGTCTGGCAAATTTAATTGCAACAACCAAACAACTGAGTTACTCGGGCAAGCTTAGCTATTTGGCTGGACTTGAATACGAAATAGATGGCAAGTTCAGATACTGGACGATAAAACCGCAATCAATTTAGCCTGCTAAGTCTAAATGTAAGCGACTTGGGGCTTCCATTGCTTGGCTTCTGCGGTGGCTAGTCGCGGCCAACTTGCCATGATTAATATTTGTTGGAGCTACATTTGAAATTACGCGCTCAGATGGAGCCGAATTGCGCACTAACGAATTTGGTAAAATCAAGCATGAATAATTGGCGCTTATACATGCGCAATTCCTGCCCTTGCCCCTCCGTACTATACTGGCCATCTCCTATACTTTGCGCTAACCAACCGCTAACGCGCGCCCCAAACTCCACCAGTGCAATCTCATAATTTGATTAGATAACTAGAGCAAGTAGAGGGATTAGATTCTTGAACAAATGTGTATGAATCAGACTTCCGCTTCCAACTACCTAGAGACTGTTGTTTCGTTCCAAATATTAGTCAGTCCCTTGCGCCTCACTTGCAACCCTGGTCTTACGTTGGGCCCGACGCAGGGGAATATAAATTAGACTTGAGTAGAGTGTTCGCGGGAGAGGATGAGACAAAAACAATTCTAATGATAATCACATCACTCTATTATTTGTGTGTTTTGGCGTTCGTTTGGACGGCCAGCTAATGACGCTTCCACTGGCTGCCCTAACCCCAGATGGGCGCAAGGAAAACAATGATTTATGGTAAAATTGGCCACCGTTTACAATAAATCGTTCTATGGCCCAAATGCGCCTTTGCCTGGTATACTACCATCTCTATTCATCACCACACTCAACGTCATCCCTCTTGGCACTTAAGTTAGAATCCCCAAAAGTGGTTTGCTAGCAGCCAGTTCTCTTGCCTTCCAAGCAGCCATATTATAATGAGCAAGGCACACAAATCGGCATACAGCCCATTGGTAGATCTAACCACTGAGGGTAATATGGAGGCGCAAAATCATCAAGGGATTGGTGCCCTTAATGGCTCAAAAGCCTCGGTCGGCAGTTGGCGGTTGCGTCATCATCAGTTCAACAACCTGCACGACGATCCAAGACACCTTAACTAACAAAATTATTCCTATCGCGACTGACCAAATCATGGCAACTTCATCGAGCTATCTCGTTCTCCTTAAACCCAAAACAAGTGGCACCTCTGCAGTAATCAATGGACCAAGCTTATCAGCTGATTTTGGCAGCCAGCTCTCGTTCTATGGAGGACATCGCGACTGAAACTTCCGCCCGGTGGTCAGCAGTGTGAATTCAAATTCCATCGAGAATATCTCTTGCAGCGATCGCTTGGTTTTTGAACACTCACGGCGTCAGCTGTGGAAGGGCTTGTCTGCCAATCGAGCGCAACTTTTCGCTTCAATTCACTCCACAGGATCCCAGCCTATTTGCAATGGGACTACAACAAGCGGGCGTTGCCAGTATATCACTTATTCAATGTTTAGAAGTGTTGGCCGGAAATTGAAGCTTGCGCTCCTCTCGGATAATGAGCAACCATTCCGCCCTTGTTAGGTGTGAACGGGCAGCTTGTTTAACTGGCGTTAGTACACTAGTATAGTAGGGCTAGAGCCATTTCCATCTAGAATTCAAGTGAGTTATAATACACGCTGGATCAGTGTCGCCAGCTGGCGGAACAAAACCTCCAACAAACTTGACCGGTTGGAATGCTACTTCATATTGCATTGGAGGTGTCATTACAAAGCTGACAGCTAAATTACTGCTGGTTGTCCGAAATTTTATCTCCTGGCTTACACCTGAATGAACCGAGAGACTTAACGCCGAGCGTGGCCAGGTTTCAATTAGCAGCTTTGGGGATAAAAAAGAGAGAGAGAGAGGGAGAAAGCGGACGGCAAGACAACTTAACAGAGATATTCGCCTCCACAGCTTCACTTGGCCTCCAACAGTGGTCGGATCGAACGAGGAGCAACAAACCCAGTGAATTCATGGTTCGCTTACCTTCAAAAAGAAAGTTTGCCTCATTTTATCTCTTTATCCCTCTTTTCAAGCTCAACATTTGTGACTTGAGCTGAGCGCAAAGCCTTGAATTGCTCTTCATCCTGGACAGAGTCTCCTCCTCATCATTTTGGACTTTTTTAGTGCTAGCACAGCAGGTGAATGGAAACATATCAACACTTTTATAAATGAAACTAACGAATCAATCAAACGATTTGATTTCTAGAGGCTTAAAAACAACAATCTGAATTGGTTTGCTCGGACCACTAGCGCTAGAACGCCTTGAAATCCATGATTGTGGCAATAAATGAAAAAAGGAGCGAATTTCTCTCGATTTCGACTCTTGTTTAGAATAGTTTGTATGAGCCGAAATCAACTACATCGCCCAACCCATTTCTCCTGCTTATATTGCTGGCCAACAGGTTGAGCTTGCTACCTTTTTCTCGTTGTTTCTGTCAGCACCCAGACGCTAATCGGATTTGTCTGGTCATTCAAGCGCGGTTGGCTAGAAGCCATGGACGTGCTAGTCATCAGGGCTCGTTCTGAGCTGAAACCAAATTGCAAACGCAAGCCACAAATCAAAATTATCACCTCGTTAGATTATTCGCACAAGGAACCATGTGAACGTGTATACAAACCAAAACTCCTATCTAGTTGCGAGATAAATGGCTGAAAGCCACCTGATCTGTCCGAGAATGCAAATTTTAACTGTGGGTCGCAAACAAATCATCACTCTTGGGCGCCTGTCCAATCTGAAGCCAAACTAGCTCACCATTCTAATCAGCTGCCAAGCGTCTCCTCGTCCCTTTCCACCTGCTTGACCTTCAGCTAGCCCACAAAGCGACCTTGCTTCGCTTGTATTCAGATCAAATGTTGGATTAAATTTCACAGTCTTTCATTCACGGGTGACAAAGGCCAACTTGTTCAAAACGAACAATCAAGTTTGGATAACCAGCATGTGAGACTTCAGAAGCTGAGATGGCGACTGTTTAATTCGGTAGGGTGAATAGTGAATCATGTCAATAATGTAGACCACATAAAGGCTGCGCAAAAGTTGATAAAGTCGTTGACAAGTTGTTGACAATCTTTATCTAATTCAAAATCGTGACTCGATTTTGTTTGCGCCTTGTCGGAAGTCTTGCTGAGCTCTTGTTTGTTCTTGATCAGCATATTCAATTCAACACTACCTCGCTCAGAGTCTATGGCTAGCAGAATAAAGGCTACAGTGCAATTAGGGTCGATGTACAGTAGTAGGAGCCTTGAAGCCTTTACAGTGTAAATCCTATGCTGATCGCTGCTCGACTGCCTCAGATCACCAAAGGCCTTCAGTAACTTTGAATACCAATTAATATGCATGGTAGTGAAAGTTGATAGTTGAGGATCCAAACTTGCTAAATCTATGGTATCAACAATTTTTAAAAGTTGAATCAATTCCTCCACAGTCAGAGGTAGCTCGTCTTGCTTTGTGTTGCTTACTGTTCGTTGCATTAGCTTGTGCCAAAGATAATCACGACAGTAATGAATCTCCGCGAGACGAACTATATGCTCGACGTGGATCTGGAGATTGGTCGTCTTTTCTTTCAAGAACTTCAGCATGTCCATTTCGTCTGAGGAAAAATAACCAAGGTAAGTTATCTCTTCATCACATATTGTTCGTTCTATCTGTGCATTGCTGTCCGCATTCTTTCGGCTACTACTCGTTGAATTATCCTTTCTTCTCCTCGCCCTTCTCGAGAGAGTTCCTCCCTTAGGGTAGCTTGTGTCCTCTGAGGATGAGACCAGAGGGTCGTTTTCACTCACGCTCGACTCGGGTGGTCCTGGCCCAGGTAAATTCGTGCTTCCTTCCAAGGAGCTCCTGGGAGCTTCAGATTTATCCTCGTACCTATCAACTTTGATCTCAGGTAACTCCTGGCTGGGAATGGAGGGTTTGTTTGAAACTGCTCTGTTTTGTTCAGATGGGTAGCCGAATTGCAAGCCAGATGATGATGAGTGGATTGAATTCGTCGATATAATACTTTGCGGACCTGAAATCTCATCCGATGATTGCAACTCAGACGATGGGACATCGTCTTGATCACTGGTTTGGACTTGCGCAGTCTTGTGTTCTGCTTGACGGCTTTCCACCTGCTGGGGTACGCCTATTCTGATAGGTCTATGGCAGCCTAGGCTGATTATATTGTCATAAGTATGGATCAATTTGGGGTATAGATCTCTTTGGTTTGTCAACATGAGAAAGTATTTGAGCGTGAGGCAATCTTTGGACGAGCTATCATTCTGAAAGTCATGTGTAATCAACAAACCACAATCAAATATATCTGGATCTTTGCCATCTCTATAGCGGACTTTTTCGCGTTTCAGTTCTATTAAAACATAATCGTTCGCGTGACTACTTGATAATGTTAACTCTTTCAAACCAGCAGGAGCTAGTTTTGGATTTTCGTTCAACGATCGGCCAATTGAGGAGGCGGTATTGTTTGATATAGAGCATGACATCTCTAGGACTTCCATGTTATAAACTGAATTATGAGTAACCATGTAATTGTAGAGCTGTTGACCAGTTACTTTGATGTTGGTTACGCAAACCTCCCCACAAAGTATGTGATTTCGGGCGTAGTTTGGAGCTTTCTGGTAATACTTGCGGAAATCGTCCAAGAACGAAATAAGGTGGTAACCAGGACTAAATGTCATCTGTCTTCCCGATATATAAGAGTACATACTTCTCAAATGGTAGTCATACGTAAATGAATGAAGATGCATGGTGACCTTAATATTATCTAACTCGTCCAGAAAAGCCGCCATGTTGAGCTTCATGTTACTATTGTTGAATCGCTCTCCTTCTATAGAATATAAAATGCTATAAACATACGGTTTACAAAAGCCCACCTTGAACACTAGACAACCGCTGTTCAGAAACTTGATCAGATATCCGGTATTATAGGTAGAAGAGCTAGCCGAAAGCGAAGTGTTTGATGTTGAGAACGATTCATGCCTCAATTGGACTGTTTCGTTGGCCTTTGAACGAGATCTAGCAGAGTATGAGTCTGGATGGTAGACAACCTGAGGGCTTGAGTATCTAGATGTTTTTCTTGGACTCCTCTTAATTGCACTTGAAGATTGTGGCATGGCAGCGCCCTTAGTGTTCGATTGACACCTAACTTGAACGGAATTGAAACCGAGTGTCTGTATGTATTGCTCGTATTCCTTTATGTAATTATTGCAAACCGTTTGATGCCAGCGATCATCATCCTCTGAACGGGCCATCGGTTGCTGACTCTTTTCTGGTGGAGGCGAACCTGTTTCTGTAACAGAGTCTTGTCCGGATTCGTTAGTCCTGGTAGGGGAATTTCCAATGTAGTTGTCGTTTTCAATAACCCGATCTGTTTCGATCGTATGGTCTCGAACTGGCGCGAGTTTAGATCTCCAAGAGGGACTAAACAGGAGTGGTGTAAGACAGAAGTGTTCGAGTCGACCGAGGCTGTCGACTCTTCGTAGGGCTTGATCGATAGCACTATGCGACTGGCTGTAATTAGCCTTAGATTTGAGTACACGGCGATAGTGATGAGACTCCCGTCGCTCGCCAGTCCTGCGCAAGACTTCGGCCATATGTGCCTCATGTCTTGAACTTGCGTCACCAGTCATGTCGAATACGTCTGCAGGGATCTCTTCGATTGGGCAGATCTTGGTGCCTCTGAATGCCTCGAGAATGAAGTTTTCATTGAAAGAGCTCGGAAGTCCGTTTAGAGTAGAGCTGGAGCCAAAACGTGGTTGAACCTTAAACCTTTCGGAGAAACTCCCGCTCGGCGACCCAGTCGCCCCAACGGATCCGCATTTAATCTCCATCAATCTTGTTCCATCTGTCTTACCCAGCGAAGAGGTAGTTTTGTTCATGACTGGGCCAGTGCTACTTGTGGAGCTCAAATTGATATTTGAGCCAGCAGTTGATGAGGCTGCATAGCTTACGGAAGATCTGACAAATCTACTTAGAAACTTGGAGCTCGCTAGGCTCTCTTCAAGTATCGGCAAGTCAACTTTATAGTTGCACCGTATTAGATTGAGCAGTTTCTTGTCGTGGATTTGCCTCATCAAAGGGTTAGACTCATCGAATCTTGCGATTGGTTGATTTATAAACAGGCCACACTTTTGTAAAAGGATGCTGTTCAAAAGCTGGTTGCAAGGTCTTCTAGGTTCCTGTGGGAGCGAATCGATATAGTCTTCGTAACTTTTGATGAATTCTGATAAATTCTTGAGTTGTGATGAGATGTGGTATTTCTTTTGAGTTTCCAAGTCTAAGTTGTTCATGTAATAGAGAATATCGTCCCTATGTATGAATATTTCACTCAAGTAGGCATCATTCAGTGAGCTGAATCGTGACTTTAGGACAGTATTTTTAACCTTCCTCAAGAAGGCCCGGAAGTGAACTACCTCCAAGGTCTTCTCGTCTGAGAATGTCTGATTTAGAGCTCCATAACGAACTATAGGCAGCATTTCTACACTCAATTCGTCGTTAAATGTCCTCAGCTTGCCCATGTATTTACATGGTTGACCTAAATGCAGTGAGAGATCCATTTCCAGATCCGACTTGGGTTGAAGCACTCTACCATTCATCTTGAGGCATGACAAAACTCGATCATTTATCATGGTGCTCGAGCATCTAAAGACAAATATTGGACAAATTGGGTCATGTGTCGATCTGTTCCCTTTTTTTTGATTCAAATTGTTAGCTGAATCTAACCAATCATTCACATCCGTGAGAGTCGCTGGAATAAATACAATCATGAGATTTTCTTGGTTCCCCTTTCGTAAAAAACAACGCCAGTTTATACAATCTTGGGATGTTTTCGGTTGATTATAGCCTGTTTCATTGAAATCAATGGGATCGGAGAGGGTAGATTCGAGTTTAGAGTAGAATGTTGGGTCTTTTGTGAAAGAGCTGTCAGTGGGTATTAGTGAACTTCTACGTCTGAGATAATTTGGTAGTCTTTCTCGATCATAGTCTGAAATTCTGATTTCTTTGTCATGCATTTGCTTCAATCGTTTGTGCATAGTTTCGAGGAACATATGATTCAACGATTGGTTAGACAATGGATTGTATGGTGATTGGAATCCAGAATAATGGGTCTCATATTGATAGGAAGATCGGTGCTCCTTCCTCGAGTGCCTCTCTTCAAAATCATTCTTTATATCAACGGACATTTTTCTCGAACTATCGAATTTGTTATGTACCGGAAATTCATTTGTTCTATCGTTCAGAGGCCTCTCGTTTGTGATACCACCACTTGATTTTTCTTTAGTGTCCACCAAGTTTTGTTCGTAGAAATCGGATCGATCTTTGAATAATAGGACATTTAAACTTGCTAATTGACAATGATCTAAAAATTTTACGAGCCTGAAACGGTACTCTTTCTCAAATAATGGAACTTTAGAATAACCGTCTTTAGAGTTCCCCTCGATAAGCTTCGACGGTAAGCCTCTAGCTGGTGCTGTGCTATCGTCGACCGTGTTTGAAGATGTTGTTGACATCGTAGGACTGACCATAGGACCCTTCGATTTGTTCTTAATAACGTATGAGTCCAAGTCATGGTAAAGTGATAACTTATCACAGAAGAGTTGAAGTAATTCATAGGTTAGCAGACACTCAAAAATAGTGGCGTCCGTAGCAAACAGATGATCGACAATTTCAGGATATCTGAGGTTGCTCAGTGAATGATGATAACCTTCTGATTCTGCAGAGAGGCCATACTGTTGCTCGATCCAATATTCCCTTACCACCTTGATCTCGCCGCCGCCGCCGCCTCCCCTCATGTTTTGGATTGAATCTTGGGCACCTTGGTGACTTTCAGATATACCGAGAGAACCGCTACAGCTTGTCGGCTTACTCGATACGCCGGTGGTATGGCTGGTCAAGACTGCTTGCATAGTTGGATTACAATTGATTACAGTGGGGGGAAAGACTATATACTGACATAGACAACTCGATTCGTGATCTTGGTTACTAATATCCTTCATAGCGAGCTCAACGACCAAATTCAATATACCCGAATTGTTGAAAGCTATATGGAATCCTTGCCTGATGCGTGAGTTCACAAGAATAGCCGAAATCTTTGAGATAACATTTGCAGTCAGTGAGGAGACAACATCTTGAGGTAGATCGCTTATAGTTTGTATCGCCCTCACACCATACAAATATTTTCCGAATACTAAATTATAGCGATTTACAGAGCTATCCATAGTATATTCTTCGGGCTGCTCTTTATCCGTCTCGGATCTTGGTCTTTGCTGCCCCGACAGGTCAGAGTTTGGGGCTGTCACTCTGAAGAGCTGCTGAGTGTTGTAGGGGCACGAACCCGGCAAACCATGTGCCCAATTGTGTACCAAGAAATCGTTGACAAAGTTTCTACTATAAACTTTCAACATCCTTTCGAGAGGCGATTTTATCAATATGCAGCAGGCTTCGCTAGATGGTGATATCGTTTTGGACTTCAGAATATTGTCAATCTGACTAACTGAGGGATTCCTCGCAATTCTAAGCTTACAATTGGTCAACTGTTCTTCGATGTAAGAGACTATTTGAATCCTGTGAGAATCCAAGATACCGCTGGTGAACATCAGGTATATAACCAATATTGGAAGCAACTTGTTGATCCTTATAACAATGAAACCTTTTGTGGCAGATGTTTCGATCTCTCTCAGATCATCGTCTCTATTGAATATGAACTTGATATACGTAGTGTCTTCGAGTAACGCAAACGAAGAGTAACTCTTGATGAAGGTTGATATAGCGCTTAGAGCCCTTCGACATTGCACGTGGGTATATCGACCATTGACGTTTTGATAATGGATATTTTTATGCTTTGGTTGATCATGTTCGAGAACTAGTCGTAAGGTGTGAATGTGCATTAGATTCTTCCAACTTTTTGTATCCAAACACGAGATCTTCTGCCAATATTCTTGGAATTCACTCGTCTTTCCTTCTTCCATGATATTATCGATGGTCGACGTAAGTCTATGTGTATGAGGTTGTTCATAAAGCAAAGAGTTGCCATGTAATAGAAATGATGGGACTTTGGAGAGTGACGAATCATTGTAAAATTGACTAAGGTATTGTAGTCTCTCATAAGTTTGCAAGACGCCCTCGATTAGATGCCTGAATTGTCGATAAGATGTGTCTCTGAATTCAGTTCTTCGCTTGGTTCTCCTGTTGCAATAAAGATTATGAAGAAAGCTGTAACTTCCGTGTACAATCAATTCGCAGTATGTGTCTCCATAAATGGGAGTTTGGGACGGTTTTACCCTGAGTTGACTGCTATCTTTCATGTCAAATGGATCCCAATATGGCGCTGTTAACTGATGTTCTAAATCTAAGTTATGTCGCCAATGAAGGACGAGACGAGCGGTGATGATCGAAGTTTCCTTGTGCTTGAACTGTATGTTCTTAATCAGATAGCCTTCTCTGAGTAGGCACGAGAGAACCTGCTCGAAATCAGCATCCAAGTTTCTATCCAGTTGACGAAACGACCTCCAATCATGATAACTGTGTCCTATACTGAGATTTGAACCGTCCTCATTCGACAGTTGTGATCTGTGAGAAGGCTGATCAACGTAGAACAATTTTGATATGTGCTCTAAATCGGATTCTATCGGTTCCGGAATCGGTTGAAGTTGTGGAAAATTTGCTCCCCTTGGGGTATAACAGAAGAGATGGTCATCAGTCTCACTATGCAATGTCCAACAGAACAGCTTGTGTAGTGGGTTGCTCAGAAGAGGCACTTGCATGGCCTGGGATATACTCTGACTGTAGTTTGCGAGATCGTGATACGATATATATACTCCAAGCGTGGTCTTTGATATAAATCGCATCAAATCTACATATGGAGTGTAACCGAAGCAAGAATCAAAGTGATTGGTTTCAGGTCCCAACGATACAAATGATACCGCAATACTCTTGAGTCTGAACACGCTCAGATTATTAGTTGAGGCAAACAAACCATCGGATATGATAATCACAGATAATCTCGATCTCCGTGGCATCAGGCTTGAGGAGAATAAACTTATCTCATACATATCCTCAAGGACTGCCCCTGGATGCCTGATTATTCCGTTGATAGGTTGGGGAAAGACAAATACGTTTTCATCGGATTTAGTGGTCTCAAACTCAAGATTCATTCCACAAGTGCTACTGACTAGGTCGTGCGTCTCTTGTGTAAGTCTGCTCAAACAAATCCATAACTCAACCAAGACCTGATTGATGTTCGAGGACGATATCCGCCGATTTTGAATTAGAACTTGATTGTTTTTCGCTACGACAAAAGGTGTGTAGGCTACCACGGACAGAAAGACTTTAGGCTCTAGAATTAAGGGCTTGGATCCAGATGTGTCCGGAACCTCGTGAGACATGACGAGTAGATGTAACACTCTCTTCAAGGCATCGAACATTGAGTCTAATAGCACACAATTGCTTTGAGAGCTAACTGATACCACTGAGGGACTGAGATCTAGTATGATGGATGTGGCGATACTCCTCGATAGGAACATAACTCGAGTATTTGGAGTGACAAGAAACTGCCGGCAACTTTCGTTTGGTCGTGTATCATCGTGTTGCTCAGCACGGTTGTATCTTACAATGGACACCAAGTTAATATCTGGTCCGCTAGAGTCAACTAACGATTCGTCATCGTTTTCTTCGAGGTCTGTACTCAGCCCCTCTCTAGCAGACAGTCTTGCTCTAGCTAACTTCAACTGTTCAAGGGTGATTATCTTATTCAGCTGACTCAAATACCATGAGGCTCTGTTTCTTCGTGAGACGGGACGCTTGTCAGTTATCAGGGCGTACAGGCAGCCAGCCTCTTGATGATATTGTTGGCTGTCATTGTTCAAGGCCGACTTTGGCCGTTTATCATGAACCATCATAGTTGGATGTTTGCTCGAATTGACTAGATTGTTTGATGAGGTAATTTGGGGGAACGAACCATGACAGAGTCCTTTTGTTGCCAGCTAACATAACTATAACTAGTTTAGGGCGTATGTAACTGGGTTTGATAATGATTCGGGTGTATCACATAAGTCCGGATGTGATAACATAGCAATAGTAAATAGAGATTTTTATCGTTTACAATCATACGCTTGTGGAGCCAAATGGGAATATCACATGTGTAACGGCCGCGACAACTGGATGACCACTCTTATGTCTAATAACTTCGATATACCGTGGAACTAAAGGTGGTGTTGGAAATGACAACAAGTCTATATTATCTCGACTGATGAAATGATCAAACACTAGCGTGGGTTCAGTTTGGAGCAAACATGTATGACGCGATATGCTTTCTTTCAAGGTGTTCGCATGCGTCGAAATATTCTCTAGCTACCATTTTTAACCTCGGATTATTTATTTATAATTTATGATCAGATCAATCAGAAGAAACTCACCGTTGGGACTATTTATGGCGATATCAGTATGGATTCGATAAAAGGATCAGGGTTGTACAATGCACATCATGTTCTAAGTCTTGGCCGAAGGAGACTGTTGCACAGTGGCTAGCTCATGTATCGAATCAAGTAACTAGCTATGAAACGATAATTGTGGCCTAAATTTGCCCCCCATTTGCACCTAATTAAGCAGACCACACCGAGCATCATCGAGGACCTCAGGATTTGTACGTTGGGCTTGCAGTAGTTTGCCACAGAAACTTCGGGTTTAACATTCTTGCCATCAAATTCCGAATAGAGTATCAGGCAATCGCCGGCTCGCCAACTCAGATCTTACAGAGATGTTCAAGACACAATATTCATTCAGATCACTGATAAATGACGACTCACCCATCGAACCGAGCTTCTGGAATAGGTTCTGCTTCAAACTTAGTGCAACCCAAAGACTAATCTGTTTTGCAGTTTGTCTAGGAACCGGTCTATCATGTTTCCTAATCTCATCGATGTACATTCCCTTTCTATTATTTAAGGCGAGGAAGTTTTGCATTTTCTTCAGCGTGGGAAGTCTGATGATAATGACCAGGTGAGTTTGAGTTGTTGCTTTCATCCATTAAGGTTACATCTATAAGTGAAGATTCTAACCAAAGTCATAAGTTTCGCCTTCCTATTCGGACCAATGAGCCACATGAAGCACACATTTTCTAAGGAACGCTTACCTTTTACATCAACTTATATCGGATCTCTGTTTGCTACCCTTTATGTCTCGTTCCATCTGCAATCAACGATATTGACAATCTTGTTCGCAATCATTCAAGTTCTATCACTGGTCTGGTATTTCATCAGCTACCTACCACACGGTCATACAACAATGAAATTCTTCGCCTCAATGTTGACTCGTTCTGTCTCATCGAGTCTTCCGGTTTGAAGACTGGAAATGAGTGATGGTCGTCCAGCTCGTCACTGTGAATCTTATTATAAATAAATACTAATCGTCGTTTGTCGTGCGTCATACAACAAAATACTAAGATACCAATTTTTCTCTCCCAAAACCCGTCCTCCATGGGCAAAGCCATGGACAACCCGCTCAATTGATTGAGTCTATTAGAGTTGCTAGTACGAGCTACCTTTTAATAACTTGGATATCTGTGAAACAACAACAGTGCAAACTGTCGTATAGTCATCGATGATGCCAAAATGATTTCGTTGTCTGTACCAGTTTTGACCGGAAACAGGCCTCCATCCAAGTATTGTCCGGGTCGATCACGTCTATACTTGAGCAAGGCACGATGAGACCTCCTACACGGGTATTTCCCGTCCTGTCTAAAGAGAGATTCAATATCGTTCGCGTCAAACAAATGAAGTATGGTTAAATTTTCGGTAAGTTGTTTTATCACTATTGGACCATAATGTTTCCTGTTGAATTTTGCGTTCTCAAACAGTGCATTGGGTTTGTAGTCACCAATTATTGGTAAACATCTCCAAACATTGCCGATTACTGGCAGAGGTTTTAGTCCAGGTATCATCTCGAACGGTTGCATCCCATTTCGAGTCACCTCGGCTGTGGGCTGTAGTATCTTATATGCAGTTTTCGCACTCGTAATTGGAGTGTTTCAAAAATACGAGGGGACGATGCGAAGCTGCAACAATTAGTTATATTGAGATGAAACGAATTTCCGGCAGGCTCTGGATCATAGGTGATCTATGTAGTTTGAGCAGACTCATGGTCAGTCACCAAGTGACAAACACAGTCATAAATAAGAAAGACGAACGAACTAGATAGATTGAACTAGAGTCGACTCTCAGTTCCGCTTCTTGATTAGGAATGGTCTGAAACCTGATTTACTAAATCAAGCAGTGCTTCCTGCGCTCTTGGCCAAATGAAGGTAACAATTCACAGCTTCTCTGGACAAATCGCCATTCAACCGAGTTGAGTACGCAAGTTTTATTTATATTATTTTGTCAAAGCTTAAAATTTAGACGACATATTAGGAAGGATGTCAGTTTTTGTCATGATATTGCAATATCGACTCGGGAATCCAGTGAGCTCGCTAAGTCACGTTCGACAGTTCGATTCCACCCCTAATTGTTCTGCGTACTGGATTAAATTTTAGTGTGAGATTAGTAGGAGTGAGTGAAAAATATCAAGGTAGCAAAGTTAGACTGGCACTTACATGACTTCCGATCGCAGCTAAATCGACTCAAGATTCTACTCCTCATGCCCTTATTAACGGCTTGCTGCGATCCGCTTGTTGACTTGTTGGCGTGCGAACCAGTTTGAGTGCTATAGCTGCTCTTGGCAGTAGCGGTTCTCACAAGACTTTGCAGGATATCATCATCACTATTCTGTTCCTGCTCCATTTCACTATCAACACACCTTCCACTATGCAAGTATTTGTAGTATGATGATTGATGACGGCCAGACATATCTGGCTCATCATCCTTTGCTGGCGAATCCATACTAGCGGCCCGTTGCTTTGGCCCATGTAAAGGCCTATTGACACGAGCCATGGTTGACGACCAATGGCTCATCTGATAGAGGTCATTGCAGGCACCATCGAAAGACTTGCCTTCGCCAAGGACGCGACGCAACTGTTCGTCTTTCTTGCGATTCCGCTCCATCTCATCCCTTTGTTGCCGCTTTTGCGCCTCATCGTGACCACTTGACGAGTTGTATGAGCCGGGAGATGTATCGTTTTGTGCCGAGCATTCTCTCCGGCTACCATGTTGATTTTGCAGATCGAGCATAGAAATCGACATTGAGTGAGGTCTACGGTTGAGGTTCTGATGACAGCCGAGCCTGTCAGAGGGAACCGGGGTCACAGATTGCTGGCGCGAGTTGCAGCACGACTGATCCATGAGATAATCGCTATAGTTGCTGATCTGGCTATACTCTGAGGGGGAGGTGGCACGGTTGCTCCCCATTGAGTGATGCTGATTACCATGGTGATGGTGATGTTCCATTGATTGGCGTTGCTCTCCAGTCAAGGAGGCTAAACACATTGAGTCAGTGCAAATAGAGTTGTTAGTGACATAGGAGGAAGCGCATGACGAGGTTGTTGAGCAAGGCCGATGTTGATGATGATTGTAACCTATGGAGTCGATGCACTGTTGGCTTCCAGCCCAACGAGTTCTGTTCAACTGCCACCTATTTGAAAGATGGTGATGATGGCACTGTTGCTTCTTCATTAGCATATCCCTGACGCGCTCTCTCTTGGTTTTATACTCGAGTGCAAATTCATTGATTATCTTAAGTATTTGCTGAGGTTGAGTCTGTTTGATTTGATGCGACGGACAGCCGAGATAAACAAGCAGTTTCTGGAACCTGTTCATGACTCGCCGGTGAATAACCATGAGAACCATAATGCGTTCAGCGCAATCCGTTAGAAAGTCGCTTACTTTTGTTTTTAGTTGCCTCGCAGTTGGACCATCTTGTTGTTCACCAACTGAAATTGAGTTAGAATTCTCGGAGCTAACTATTGTTGTGATCATTGATAGCTTGCTCAGATTGTTGAGCTTTCCAGAGGACTTTGGTTGCTGATTGGAGGAGGGCGAGTTGTCGTTCATCGATGATGAGCTACAAGAATTCATGAGATTTGCTAAGCCGTCATGTTTAGCTACTATTTTTAAATAATCCCAACTGGCTTTACAATCTTGCTGCATCTTCTTAAGATTCTTGGCAACTTCGGTGTAATCAACCTTGCTTGCCCGATTCACTGCACTAAACTCACTATATAAATCGCTTGTCAGTTGGGTATCATACTTTTCTTGTATAAATAAGCACAAATGATGCAATAAAGAATGCTTGTGAACAGTATCTTTCACCTCCGGCACCTTCTCCAAATAGTCGATCTGGAATCCTTTAGCATTAGTTGAGTTTAGGAAGTTTCCAATCGCAAGAAGAGTTCCGAGAATTATGCGAAAAGTCTCGGATCTTTCAATCTCCTCAATGGCCTGCTTCAAATCCATCAGCGGCTCGGCGACTTCCTTCTCGATCTGAGCATAGTCCAGTTGGAAGGCCCATAATTTTAAACGGGCCTCCAAGGCGCTAATACTAGCCAAGTTGAGCAGAAACTGCTCGGCCGTTCCAAGGGGTGTATCTGGGTTTGCCAATTGAGCCTCGATGATACGAGATTTTTCCTCCTCAGTGGGCATCATTGTTGTAAGTATTTTCTCTATGCCCTCTCGGTTCATTATGCTGGAGTCCATTTTCAGGATTGCACTCTTAATCGTGCGCATAGGCGGCAACTTTGTCATACCGATGTTGATCGCATTCGATCTCTTTGCGTCCAATACCGTGATCTTGACCTTACGCTGATTTAATCCGTCGAGCCCGTTCCTCGATTTGCTAAGGAGTAGATCCTTAGCCTTAGACTCGAACAATTGTTCCAGTTTCTGAGTATCAACTTGAACCGGTTTAATTTCGTCCCAGATGGTCCTCTTCCTAGTTAACTTGGACAACAATGACCGATCCTCTCGCACCTCCTTCCAAAAGAGCTTCATGGTCTTTTTACGCTTGTTACCATACTTCGAGTTATTTCCGAACAACAGGCTTGACATGGAGGATGCTGATCTCAAACTTGTGAGTGGCTGTAGGGTATTGTATTGATGGTGAGCAGAGGGTTCCCTGGTTGGGGTACTTGTTTGGGGAACACATACTGAATTCCTACTGTAGTTTGAATAAGTCGAGTTGGCTGGTGATTGATCGCGATTGAATTCAGCGGACGATTGTTGTTGCGAGCCAATGTACTCGTAAGGCGGCGATGGGCTGGACATGAGCTGACTGTGCGGCCTACTACCGGCAATAGTGTTAAACCAAGGCGAGATTGGTGGTGGAGGCATGGGTGGTGGCGCGCTGGCGGGAGTTCCCGGCTTTGCGCCAGTTGATTTAGTGGGATCTACGCTGGAGCTTGCATCAAGGGAGCCATTCAGGATGAGCGGATCCTCGATTTGTTGTGCGTTAGGTATACTGATGGTGAGCGGCTCACCGGTAGCTTGAACGCGCGCCCTTGAAACGGCACTTCCACTGTTGCACGGATTCAAAAGGTCACAATCGTCCTCATCCCTCAGATCGGTGAAATCGAGATCGTTAATTAATAAAGGGCGAGTGACGCCCTTGCTGACAAGTTGCTCCCATTGAAAGAGGTTGTGATAGTATGGCTCTTGCTTTGTTGATTGACTTGAGGGAAGAGCTGACGTAGTGTTAGCAGGGCTGGAGCTTTGGTGCTGCTGCTGCTTCTGTTGTGGCTGTGATGATGACGATGTTGTTGATGATGAAGAAACGGACAAGGCAGTTTCAGTGGCGGACGATGCAGATTTGTGGTTCGTTCTAGCGACTTGGGTCTGGTAAGGCGTCTCGCTATTATTTATGTGACGAGTGGGATAAGTTGTGGTTGTTGCTGAGAGAATCATTTGATTTGTAGAGGTTGGGGTGGCCGAAGTTGAGCGCGATTCATTGTTTGCAAAAACTTGTGCTTGAAATCTTAAATCACCCGAGACTTCGTTTGCGGCCGATGATAAACCAGATAAATTGCTACCAGTTGATATAATACTGCTTGAATTGCTCGACGTTGACTTGATAGTTGATGAAAAATGCTTACTAGTGGATTGAATGGGCTGATTCAGGGAGCCAAATATATTTCTACTCGCTAGATCATCAGTCAACTGTTCCAGTTCGCTCAGATGCTGATTTAACTGTGACTCTTCATCCTCCATGGTCCCTTGGCCCATGTTAGCGCCAGAATCAACTGATGGTGGCTCAACTGATTGATCACAGCCATTAACGACGGGGTTAGTTAAACTCTTTTGTTTATGCTCGTGATCAGTACTGTTACCGCTGCCGCTAGCGTAACCTGAGCCATAGGATGCATAGGAGTCACTAGATGAGCACGAGCTGATGGAGGCTCGTTGCTGTTTACCCCTGGCTAAATTGTGTTTTATCGCATCGTTACTAGGCTGCTGCTGCTGGTGAGTTGGCTGGCCCTGTTGCTTGTGCTGCTTGTTGACATCAATTTTCACCTGCGCTAGCTTGTGCGCTTCGCTGGAGGCCAACTGGTAGCCGGCAGCATCCATTATGACGTTCTCACTCTTGGCTCCCTCAACTTGCTGCTCTGGCCTCTCGGTTTGCTGTTGCGCCTTCGTTCGGTTTGATTTGCGCCGCTCGCTTGGCGCCGAGGAGCCCTGAGGGCCGTCTTTGGCGACCATGTCTGCCGTGGCAAGTGGGTTTGTCTTTGTGGTGCTTGGAGATGAATTGTCCTCGTCCTCAGTCCTCAGAACTTGCTCATAAATCTCGAACTGCTCTCTCAGTTGGCCGTCTAAGTGCGAAAACTTCTTCATAAACGATTCAATGCCCAACTCTTCTAGAGGACCAACAAAGTCGTAGTAAGTATCTTGATCGGGGATTCCAGCTAGGGTTTTGTTGACCAAGGTCATAGCGTCAAGCAGGAGGCCAACATCCTGTTGCTGCGTCTCGTTTGCGTTGCTCTTGAATATCTCTATCAAGTTTGTCCACAATTTTGAGCCTAAAGTTGTTCAATTGCAAGAATTGGATGTCAAGTTAAAAGGTCGCTACACTTCATTGGGATTTGACTTGGTGTTGAAATATTGAGAAATTTGTCGCGCCAACACATGTGCTTCGGTTGCATCACTTGAGCAATACAACGTTTAAAATCCACTCGCGCTCTCCCAGCGAACCACTTGGCGCCCAAACTCTGCGGACGAACACAACACGTTGCCCTGCTGACCGAACCGGCGCAACCTGTCACAAAGCATTAGGTACTTGATGCTGCAGCACAGAAGGGGATTTCTCGCTCTCTCCACTCTGGTCGCGCTAACCGGCGAGTGTGCTTGTCTCCGTGTTCAATTGTGCAATGCAAGCAAACTCGTTGTTCCTCGACAAACATAAATAAGAGAGCGAGCGAGCGAGCGGGCGAGCAGGCGAGCAGACTCTCCACGCATGCGCAGATACCCGCACAAGAGCTGGCCGGCCGATTGGCGCGCAAAACTGCGGCAGCCCCCTTTGGGCGACCTGCGGGCCGCGCGGTGGATGAAGTCGACAACCTCGCCTAGCTTGATGGCACAAGGAATCAGGCTGGCGCTCAATATCGCCGTTCACTGCGGCACTTGGGGGCCTGCACGATCGAATCGGGGCACTGATTTTCCGTTCGGCTGAAGTCTGCAGGGAAGGTGGAGGCTCGCGCTCGAGTTGAGCTTAGTTGTGTTGGGCTGAGCTGAGCTGGGGGCCACTAATGAGGCTGACAAACTCGGCCAAAGACTCGCATTGACGGCCCCCAAGTAGGGCGAACTCTATGGGTGTGAGGGCGATGAACTTGGCCACTTTGTAAGGCTAAATTTGTGATCGTTGCCAGTTTGCCCTCCCCTCCATCGGGGAGGCTCCCAGTTAAGGTGCGAGCGAGCCCCTGCAACCAGTGGCAAGCTCTCGTCTAAGGCTCGCTGGCAAGCTAGTTGCGCTGGGCCATTGCACCAACTCCGCAGCACTAAAGTGGCCACCCAAAGAGGGAGCTCACTCGGCCGGCCAACATCCTGCGCCCGCCGAGTGGGGTCAGCGGGCGCGGGGCCAATAATTGATTTTCTCATTACGTGATATCAATTATCCACTTGCTGGCGGAATAGGCGAGGTTTGTCTGTCGCCTCAGCCGCCACTCTAAGGCTGCGTGACTGGAAACTTAAGCGGCGAATTAGGATTAGAATGATAGCTTGGCCAGTCAGCCAGTCAACTGGGCGGCCACGAGAGGAGAGCCGTGGGCTGGCGTGAGCTTTGGAGGGACACACACTCGCACTCGCACTCGCACTCGCACTCAGTCGATGGGATGCTTAACGACAAGTGATTGATTTTCTCTTGCGTGTGCAAATGGGATTGCCAGGTAAGGACGTCTGGATTTGAGATGAAAAATGAACTCATAACTGGCCGCCTTAAGGCCGCTTTGTGTAACAAGCCCCTAATTGATACCTCTCCACTAGCTCGCTCGCTCACCGGCCAGCCGGACGGACGGGCGGCGCCAGTTCGCTGGCCGTGAACTGACACTGGCGAAATCTCATTGTGCGACCGTCTATCGCTCTCAATGGCTCCCTATCCCTATCCCTATCCCTATCCCTATC
>ENA-UOVY01000277-UOVY01000277.1-plant-metagenome-genome-assembly--contig:-NODE-277-length-31275-cov-625.789270_pt1 | contig 31275 bp, 21 predicted proteins | sample MGYA00249840_ERZ761561 | MGnify/ENA primary metagenome ERZ761561 (study PRJEB28882, sample SAMN05720143) | plant metagenome | isolation source: Guanajuato, Mexico | place: Mexico:Guanajuato, Mexico...
GGACGAGGACGAGCAAGAGCGAGAGGGAGGAGGGTTGCGCCCAACGCGCCGCTCACATCATCCGGCCAGTCATCTCGCATGGGCCTTCCAATGGCGAGCCTCGGCCAAGAGATCGGGCGGCAATATCCAAATTGCCAGCCCTCGCTGGCACTGCTCGCCCCTGAGTCGGCTTTGCTCGCTCTTTCATGGCTAACGTTCACATTGGAAGGCGAGGATAGCGAGTAGAGCTGGCTTGGAGGTGAACAGAGCTCAAGCCGACGGAACAAAACAAGACGAGAAGGGAGGAAAGGAGACGCGATGAGACGAGACGCGAGGGAGCAAAACAAAGCCGCCAAATGGACTCTCTCTCGCGCTGGCTAACAAAATGAGCTAACGCAATAAGCGGTGCCAGTAGCTCAATTAACCTGCCCGCCAGTTCGCCGATTTACTGGCCGAAGTAAACAAACAAACAAACAAACAAACCATCGGCCAACTGGCTGGCTGAGTCGAGTGGCAAAGCCACTAAATGGTGGCCATTTGAGCGGACTAGCTTGGCCAAGCAACAGGTGGAAGCACGATGATCGATTTCGTTCTCACTTTCGCCTCAACTTGTGCGCCTCGCGGCCTCATTGTCTTTGCCGTGAACGCGCTTGATTTGCGCAGATGTTTACCTGGCGCGGGCCAAGCTCCATTACTCATTAGCCAAGCAAATAGGCGAAGGCCAACAGCTGGACAATGGGGAGTTTTGTTTCACTTTTACCTGCGTTGCACATCGTGGTGGCCATCGATGAATACGCACCACCAGTGCATGGGTTCGGTGAACTATTGATGGCGGCGTGAATCTTCAATTCAGCAATGTCGACTCTCCAGCTAGAGTTGGAGTCAGAGAGAGAGAGGGTCACTCGGAGTTAGATTTGAAATCGAGTTTTGAGATCTGTTTGTAAAACGAGTGAACGCTTTGCCAGCTCACCGCTAGTTTCAAATGGCGCCCAAATGGATTTTTCAAGTTTGAGGTTAACGTTATTCTCCGAGCAACCTGCTCAACAAACCAGCCAATGGTGATCTGTTTACAAGCTACAAGAGCTCGCGCAACAGATCACAACTAAAGGTTGCCGATTCATCTATCAAGCTGGCCAACAAACGATTCAAACAGTGAATATTGACTAGGATGCAACAACTTGGAACGCGATTCAAGTTGGCGCCGCCACCAAACTATCACTCTCGCGCTCACCTCTGGCCGCTCGACTCCGGCTACCTTTGTTAACCTCGGCGCAACATCAGCTGCTATCACTGGGCGACCAATTAAAAGCGTTAGTCTTCCAACTTGGACTCTTGGCAATGCTCAGTCCACAGTCCACAGTCCAATCGATCATTCGGCTGTAGAGGAAGAGGAAGAAGACGAGGAAAGAAGAGGGGGCAGGAGGAGGAAAAGGTAGAACCAGGGAGAGACTTGACAAGCGGATTGGTCGAGGCCGTTAGACGGTCACGTTGTCAGTCATTTGCGTGCATCAGCATCATCACTTTGCTTCCTCGGTCATCTGAGTGTCTTGTCTAGCTTGAAAATATCACACAATGCTCGCAATCAGAATATCGCCGTCTATTCGCGCCTAATAACAGGTGTAATGGACGCTCCTCGCAGTGCTGACGCAACGAAGGAGGCGGTGTCATTATGATGCCGCTTGCGTTCTTATACGAGAAACATGAGAGATTTCTCTCTAAAAATTGCAATGCTCGTCATCCAGATCTTTCGAAGAGTGGAGGCTTCTTCTCTGCAGTCTTTAGTTCCCTCTAACCTGGCTCGACAAGAGAATATCATCCGGGTTTCACCCTACTCATTGTGTCGTCCAATCCGGGACGACACCAATAATGAGAGGACACCCGTACGATGAAGCGAACGAAACCGGAATATTCAAATTCTGGCCTAGTCCACCGAGAGCTCATGCTCATCTCTCTAACAGTCTCTCTGTCCGCCCGTCTGTCCATCTTTTCGAGTTCTCACGTTGAAGTAAATTAGAAAATCACGTAACTTTCAACAGCAAATGAGCCCCGTCCATACTAGAGTGAGAGACCCGACTGGCTTCCCTCAGACCTAGTTTATTTATTACTACCATAGGTTTGAGTGGAAAACTTCATTTCCTTAGATAGTCTTCTGCTTGCCAGAGACTTCATTGAATATTCATAGGCTCTCAACATTGAGAGAGCTATCAATGTTTGGAAATTTTATTTTGTTTCTCTCTATGGGAAACTCTTGATTGAGCCTTCTCTGGGCTAGTGAACGAGGCGAAGAAGCGTCTCAGTTTTCGGCAAGACTTGTTAGTTGATCGGGATCCGTATTTTTGCGGTGGCCAGACTCACTGTCTCTTTAATCAAGCCGTCAGTTTTCCAATCAAGAGTTGCCGACTACAACCGTGGCAAACTCGTCGACATGTAGGCCCTTTAAGCAAACTAAACAGCAGCATGTAACCTGGACTGAAAATTAAATAGCATGAGATCGAGAGGCATTCTCTAAGAAGCTGGCCTTCTGAACTGATCCAATTCTCATAGTCCGGCTGGTCGAATTTTGCATTCGATCGCATTACTTAAGACAACAAATAACAAATCGAATAGCTTTCCGCGCTCAGAAATTTTCACTCCAAACATGTGATCGTCCAAGCCTTTCGTGATTTTAAAATTGAGTTTCTCTCATCCAATATTAGATTATACCATCTTTATCTGACGTGTTCACCGAAGAGGCAATGATCCTGCTAACCGGGACATTAGCTCCTGTAACAAGTCATAGAATCAGCTGATTGCTTTCTGGCATGAATCCAGCGATACGAACCTGATTGGAGTGTCTGGATCGAGTTCGGCGGCCACTCCAATCAGAGCATATATTAGGAACCATGGAGTCCTCGTTCCAGATCGCTATTTGCGAGTGTCCAGACATAAATGCCAGCACTATGGCAGTTGATAGCACTGGCCGTTATGCAATTATAAGCGGGCGAAAGAGCATCGTCTTGATTGATTTAGAGGGCGATTCCGATGTCTCGCAGGATCATGCTGTTCAACTTAAGAACGGTCTAAACTCAAGCAGCAGAGGAGCACCAGTTAGCAAGAGATTGGCTAGAAATACCAAATATGAGCCCACTGCCTGCCAATTCAATCGTCACATGGTTGACTTGTTCGCAATAACATCCAATCAAATTGTTGAAGTCTTTTCGATAGAGGATTTAAACGTGACCCAACCGAAATTGCTTCTAAGGGGTCATTCGCGTGCCATAGCTGATCTAGAATGGTCCCATTTTGATCCGAATTTACTCGGCTCGTCGGCCGCCGATTGTTTGACAAATCTTTGGGATGTTCGCGATCATCGACGCCCATCGGCTTCTTTAACTTCTGTTTCTGGTGCCACTCAAGTGAGATTTAGCAAGACATCCAGCAACCTAATTGCCACTAGCCATGAGATTGACGTTCGTATTTGGGACATACGACAACCGAATCTACCTCTCTACTATATTGCTGCTCATTTGCAAAAGATCAACGGGATGGACTGGAACCCCAGCAAAACCAGCTGCGATCACGAGCAGCTAATTACATGCTCTCAGGACAACTCTATCAAATTATGGGACTTAAACTCCAACAAAATCAAGCCAAGTGCAAACCTACAAACAAGAACTCCAGCTTGGCGAATCAGGTACACCCCCATATCCTCCAATGCCATCCTCACCTCAACCCTACCTCAGTTGAGATCAAGAGCCGAGTGTATGTCGCTAAAGTTGTGGTCCATGAGACCAAACAGATTCGAGCAAAAGAAACTTGAGCTCATGTTGGCTCTTGTTGGCCATACTGATGTTATCGTGGACTTTGATTGGCGAGCGAGACCAAATGACTCAGGCTGTGAGATAGTGTCTTGGTCCAAAGATCAGACCTTACGAGTCTGGCGAATCGACCAACAATTTATTGAGATGAATGTCGACAATTCTGACTTCGAAACTGAGTGCGAGACTCAAGAAATGGCTAGTGTATCGAACCAGAGTGAGTCTTTCGTCAGTAATAACTTGGACGGAAGTGTAAATCACACGATCAATAACTCTAATCGGGAAGCTTCTGATACACCTGTTGATGTAACTACTATTGCGCCGAAGCCCATCAAAGATGCCAGTGAAGCAATGGAACCAGAAAGTGATATCGATCAAGATGACCCACCGTCAAAGAATCTATTGTCCATTAATGCGTTGAAACAGGAATTCAACTTAATCAATAAGAATATACCAAATATAGAGTTTGAAGAGTTGAATTCACTACGAAGGGTGTGCCTTGTTACGGCTCGCGCCAAGAATGTCACATGTAGATTGAGAATCGCGCTACCGCCTAATTATCCTCTGAGCGAATGTCCTACTTTCACTATCATTGACTCTAACCAATATGGTGGGGAAAGTTTGAACAAGGAGGCTAAAGAGAAGCTCCTTTATTTACTCAACGAGACTGCTAGGTCACAGTTAATTCGGAGCAGGAATTGCCTAGAGCCTTGTCTGAGAAAGTTCATTGCAGCTCTCCAGAAGATGGCCAGTTTCAATTCTTATAGAAGACACAAGAATCCTAGTATGGAGAATGATCATAAAGACGATCCAATAACTTTATCAGCACAACGAGACCACTCAGTTCCGTTTCCACCCACATCTGGTGCTAGATTTTGTGGAAACCTACTGGTCTGCTTTGGTCGCCCCATCATTCCTATGACCAAGACATCAGCTGTGAGTGGTGATAGTGCAAATTGGTTGGTTGAAACTCCTCGATCAATGGCCCAACTGAGTGCTCAACTTGATAATATGCGTCGTCAAGGCTCCTATAATCTCTCGAATATTTCTATATCATATTTCTACTATGGTGCTATGCGCCGCGCAGAGCTCCAAAATCGGAGCGGGAAGAATCCTACAGTGAACAGCAGAGCTACCTCCAAGTATCTGCCAGGAAAGGCAAGATCCACATCCCAAGTTCAATCAACTATATCCAAAAACTACAAATGTGGTCCTGTTATCGTCTATGATGTATCAGTCCTTCTTGGAGGCATTTGCAGGGAATTGGCAGAAAACTATGTGTTCGACAAGGATGTGATCAAAATGTGTAAAAAGAACGCTGAGATTGCGGCCACATTCAATCGTAGAGACTTGGTCCAGATCTGGTCGTTGGCCGAGTTATCGTCTGAGGGAGTTCTTCACTCTTATATTCCAAGCAAGGATGACGAAAATCCATTCTCGCTCATGAACAGCAATTCTGATTTCGGGGATAGACCTTGGACGATGCATCCATTTGGGAGCAAGCTCATTCAGTCACTCATTGATCACTATGTTAATAACTGTCATGACGTTCAAACAGCCGCCATGCTAGTCTGGACCTTTTCGTCCCCAAAACTTGGCCGTTTTATAAGAAACCAGAGCATGAAGTATTCATTGTGCTCCGACAAGGGTAACTCCCTCTATGGGGTCACCTCAAGCTATCATACCGTGATGCCGACCATGTCAACCTATGCAACTAAAAAAGCCAATTCTGATGCATTGTCAGATGATTGGAACTTTGTTAACGGACCTGAGACTCATCTTTACTCCAACTCTTGGTCCAACTCAACTATTCATGAGTATGCAATTGAATCAAATTTAAGCAATGATAACAAAGACTCGAAAGCGAGAAACGAAAGCTGTCCGCGTAACAACGGTTTCCCAAAATTGAACATACTTAGTCCGGAGAGGAGTCTCCAAAATGATCTCATACTGCACATATACGCCGAAGTACTTTACAGGTTGAATTTGCTCAATCAACGAGCAATGGTGTTGAAGAATGTCGGCACCAATTCAGCCTACTCGGAAATCTTTGGTAACCGTCAAACTTCGAACGAAGTGGTTGAGGATCGTCTCCCGAATCTTAGCATCCAGTGTTGCAGTCAGAAATGTCGAAATGTATGTCATTCAGCTCAATGTCCGCAATGCAAAAAGTATAGCCTATATTGCAGCATTTGCCGCCTACCCGTGAGGGGCTCTTGTTCGGTATGCTTAAAATGTTTACATGGCGGCCATGTCAACCATTTCAGCACATGGTTCGATAGTTATGATTTTTGTCCCACCGGATGTGGTTGCAAATGCCTGATCGCTCGATAGATTTACTACTGCTCAAATCAATCAGAATAATAAACAAAAACAATTCAAGCCTTGGTTGCCTGATCGAGCAGAACAAGATCGGCCAAAACCATCTCTTCGACAAGTGATTCGAACGATATCGTCGGCTTCCAGCCCAGCTCTGTGCGCGCCAAGCTAGCATCTCCAACCAGATGGTCCACTTCGGCGGGGCGGAAATACTTCTCACAAACTTTTACACGTATCTTGCCTTCCTGGTCCACTCCAACCTCATTCAAACCTGCCCCAAACCAAATTATCTGGAGCCCGATCACCTTGAATGCTTCTTCAACAAATTCTCGAACTGAATGCGATCTTCCGGTGGCTATCACATAATCTTTTGGGATTGGTTGCTGAAGGATTAACCAGATGGCATTGACATAGTCTCGGGTGTGGCCCCAATCCCTGCGTGAGTCCAAGTTGCCTAGCTCGAAAAATTCGCGCTTGCCTAGTTTAATCTCGGCAACAGATCTTGAGATCTTACGTGTAACGAAATTTTCACCCCTCCTCGGGCTCTCGTGGTTAAACAAGATTCCATTAACGCTGAACATCTTGTAAGACTCTCTAAAATTCACTACGAGCGAGTGGGCATAGAGTTTAGCACAACCATATGGTGATCGCGGATGAAAGGGAGTGTGTTCATTTTGCGGAACTTGGTCGGCATATCCGCCGAACAATTCGCTTGTTGAAGCCTGATAGAATTTGATCTTGGCGGATCCAGGAAATGTTGTCTCATAGTAACGTATGGCCTCGAGAAGACGCAGAGTTCCTAGTCCATTTGTATCGCCCGTCATTTCTGCCATATCAAATGATATCTTGACATGACTCTGGGCGGCCAAATTGTAGACCTCATGCGGTCTTATGTTGGTGATTAATTTGAGCAATGAAGTGCCATCGGTAAGATCACCATAATGTAATTCGAGATTCTTACTTTTATGGTTAACTTTATCTTCATACAGATGGGTCAATCTAATGCTGCTCAATGAGGACTCGCGTCTTATCATTCCATGAACTGAGTAGCCTTTGGCAATCAGAAGCTCGGCCAGATAAGAGCCGACCTGCCCGTTTATGCCAGTGATGAGGGCTCTTGGATTCTCGGAGCTTTCGTGGCAGTTGCTGCCGTTGTTGCTTGCCAGTACAATGTCGGACGCCTTCGCATCATGGCCAGTTTGGTTTGCTTGCAAAACCATCATGTCACCCAAAGCTCGACTCGACTGCTCGGCCATACTCAAACTTGTTGATCCGCTCCTCTCTGTCAACGCTGATACCAACTCATCTTAGAGTTGGAAGATGGAGAGCGTTCGAGTGATACTGTCACATCGCGTTAGTTTTTCACCTGTGATGACCAATGGTCACTCCTACAGGTTGTCATCTAGGAGTTTAGTTGTGAGTACATTTTGGTGTCCCTTGATGGAATAATTTTCGAATAATTGCGCCTCCAGTCTGGGCGCATGAGCTGCAGACCGCAAGCCGCAGTGCTAGGGTCAGTCAATTACCCTAACTACATCTGGAATAGAGATTCTGACAGCGAGGGTGCCCGTTCTCCGTGCGCACGCAGCAGCTGACGCGAACTATTCTCGAAAAATCCCCGCTTCAGAGCGAGAAGAGTTGAGAGAATTTGTGCACCGGGGAGAAAACCGGGTGGGGAAAACGATAGATTCATACACTGTACACACACGGGCAGGCGGGCAAGCGTCCGAGCCGAAGCTGAAGCTGCAACGAGACGGCCAATCGGTGGCCCGTGAGAGATTGAAAACAGCTGCGGTTGCGTCTGTATTGAAACCAATTCCGATATTCGCAATAATTGAACCATAATTACATAACACATCACGAGGCTTTTAAGATGGCAGAGTTGTCAGCAGGCCAACAGTATCAGTGCGTCAATGTATGCGCCACAGCGTCAACATCAGATAATTTGTCTAGGCATGAAATGTTAAATTGGGTCAACGATAGCCTGCAAGCCGAGTACAAGAAGATCGAGGAGCTTAGTAATGGGGCCGCGTACGCGCAACTTATGGACCTTGTGTTCCCTGGAACTGTGCCCCTCAAGAAGGTGAAGTTTCGCACAAATTTGGAACACGAGTACATTCAAAACTTCAAAATCGTTCAGGGCGCCTTCAAGAAGGTTGGCTGCGACAAGGAGATACCTGTTAACAGGCTTGTCAAGTCGCGTTTCCAGGACAACTTTGAGTTTTTGCAGTGGTTTAAGAAGTTTTTCGACTCAAACTACGACGGACACGAGTACAACGCGCTTGAGGCGCGCGGCAACATCCCACTGGGCAGTCAGGCTGGACCAGGAGCTAGAGCGCCAGCCGCCACCCATCAACCCCAGATTGCATCGCGCCCAATAAGTGGTCGAACAACCAGCTACTCAACCCACACAAGCCACCCGCCGGCTAATAACAATATATCGCCCTCGCTTAGTTTAGCTAACAAAGCTAGATTAGCACAAAATGGCTCGTCGACTGGGTTGGACCAAAGTGCCCGATTGAAGTACGAAAATGAGATAACACAATTGAAGGCCAACATTGAGGCCATCGAGCGCGAACGTGACTTTTATTATGGAAAACTAAGGGATTTAGAGGTGTTATGTCAGCAATCTGACGATGAGGCAAATGTGGATAAGAAGAAAATTTTAGAAATTTTGTACGCTACTGAGGACGGGTTTGCCGTTCCTGAGGAGGGCGCTCCCGAGGCTGGTTAAAAGCAAGAGAGGTGACCAAGAGGATATACCAACCAAGTAAACAAGCGTCAATTGACTTTTAATTCTCTTAGGGAACCAGAGGCCAAAGCAACAACCAAAAATAAAAGCACGCGAAACTTAGATACTTCGATGTGAGTCGGGTGAGCAGAATTTGTTTTCATTGATAGTCAAAACTGTTAGATGCAATCAGTTTCCATCTCATGATGCACTTAAGAACTGCCATATTTCGGTGGTAATCAAAGGCGGGAACTCGACACCACAGCTCTTATTCAAGTTCAAATCTGTTTATCCTTAATCAATTTTGATCGCTAGCACAAATCGTTTATCGCCTATTCCATCGCATGGCAACAGCCGGATTGCTTGCTGGATCGGTTTTTGTCAGACTTATTAATTTCACAAGCTATTCATTGTTGTAAATAAATGACGCCAGTTTGCTTGGAGCATAAGAGGCTCATATAAATCAGTGTTTCCTTTGCACATCATTGGTCGATTGTTAATTCTCAATCGGTAGATAGCCTCTCATCTATATCTCCAACGGAAGCTTGATTCAGCGAAACTTTAAAGTCATGTCCTCAGGTAAGTTAGATATTGCAAGTTGGACGAGCTCTCGTCCGGCCTTACCCAACCAACCCCATCCTAATCGGTTCGTCTTCCGACAGTCAAAGGAGAACTCTTGAGCGAGGGTAAGACGAAACAAATCTATCAGCATGCAGAGAACGAAGATTGGGTCTATATTGAAAGCAAAGATCGCATAACGGCTGGCGATGGAGTCAAGTCGCACGAAATGAAAGACAAATCAGAATTCTCCACCCGAACGAATGCAGCAGTGTTCGAGTTCTTGAACGCTGTCGGTGTCCCCACTTCCTTCGTATCCAGAGTTGATGGCTCATCAAAGTCTTTCATCGCCAAAAACTGTGAGATGGTTCCGATTGAGTGGGTTACTCGACGACTTGCAACAGGATCCTTCCTCAGGAGACACCCGAATGTCAAGGAGGGATACCGATTCGCACCCATTAAATTGGAAACCTTCTTCAAGGACGATGCTAACCACGATCCGTATTGGTCTTTGGAGAGTATCAAGGGTGCCTCATTTGAAAATATCACTCTAACTGAGTCTGACATCGAAAAGATGTGCATGTTGACCAGGCTCGTATTCCAGTTACTTGAGAGAGCTTGGCAGACGCTCAACCATTCACTCGTTGACATGAAGGTAGAGTTTGGAGTGGACAAGGGCACAGGTGCTATCTTGCTCTCGGACGTTATCGATAACGATTCGTGGAGACTTTGGCCGAATGGTGACAAGCGTTTAATGCTCGACAAACAAGTTTACAGAAACCTGACAGAGGTTGATAGTGAATCGATGGAGAAGATACGCTCCAACTTTGCGCTCGTTGCTTCAAGAACTGAGCAATTGTTCAAATCGCTCATCCCAAATCCAACAACTGATGCGACAATGCTTGTTCCTCCCCAAGTTGGAATCATAATGGGCTCAAAAAGCGACGAAAAGTTTGTGGAATCGATCGTTAAAGCATTGGAGAGATTTGGAGTAACTCGGGCGGAAGTGCATATCACATCCGCACACAAATCGACCGACTACACCCTAACAGTGATTGAAAGGCTAAACCAGTGGCCAACTTGTAAGTGCTTGATTGCTGTGGCCGGCCGAAGCAATGGGCTAGGGTTAGTTGCCACAGCCAATTCTACCATCCCAGTCATCAACTGTCCGCCTATGTCGGATTTGACTGCCACCATGGTGGATGTCTGGTCCTCTCTTCGAGTGCCATCTGGACTTGGTTGCACCACAGCTCTCGGTGCCGAGAGCGCATCCATGGCCGCAGCCCATATAGTAGCTAACGGAGACTGTTTTGTATGGTCCAAAATTAAGACAATCCAAACAATGGCTGCCATCAAGCTCGTAGCAGACGATTCAACTTGAGCAACGTAAGCTAATGGTAGCATGGATATTTGTTGCCATAAACGTGGTCATGAGTTACTAAAGTTTAAATGGTGCGAAACGTAATAATTGTGTGAGTTTATTGTTCTTGGCGAGAGTTCTTATGATAGTCGCTCTCTATCTCGGCGATCCTCTATTGCAACAGCATTCACGAATCGTTCTAATGTGCTCAATCTAAAAAAAATGTGCTTCAACATATTCCATAGGATAGGGTCTTTATAAGGCAATTTCTTCATTAGCGGCAAGATAACCCTCCTAACGTAATTGATACAGAATTGTTTGTTGTCTAGTTGTAGGGCTGCTAGGGCTGCAAAAAGGTGACACATCACTTCAAGACGCTGGTCACCCAGCAGTTCCGCTAGTTGAAGTTGTTGACCGAGTGATAGAGTCCCAGCTCTTAGGGAAAATTTCGAGTCCCTTTCGCCGAGTGCTGAGAAGCCTCCACCAACGGTCGACAGCCACGAAAAGCTTTCTAATAGCTTTGCTTTGTTTCCAACCAGCTCGAGTATCTTTTTTGACCAGGAGTGATCTATAAGGGACATGTTGAAATCATATCGTTCATCGTATTCGCTCTCGCAAGGATCATCAATTTCTGAGGACTCACGAGCATTGGCATGCATGATAGCTAATTGATTATTTCCGTTTCGTTTAAGCTCGATTGATTCATTAGCTGAGCCCTTGAGTGCTATATGATCGCGCGCTTCAAGCGCGTTGTACTCGTGTCCGTCGTAGTTTGAGTCGAAAAACTTCTTAAACCACTGCAAAAACTCAAAGTTGTCCTGGAAACGCGACTTGACAAGCCTGTTAACAGGTATCTCCTTGTCGCAGCCAACCTTCTTGAAGGCGCCCTGAACGATTTTGAAGTTTTGAATGTACTCGTGTTCCAAATTTGTGCGAAACTTCACCTTCTTGAGGGGCACAGTTCCAGGGAACACAAGGTCCATAAGTTGCGCGTACGCGGCCCCATTACTAAGCTCCTCGATCTTCTTGTACTCGGCTTGCAGGCTATCGTTGACCCAGCTCAAAAGGCAGCCAGCTGAGGCACTCTCTGGCTTGTTCAAGGCCTCAGTTAGTCTTGAGATACCAGAATCGGGCCCTTGGTCATGCGCTTGCTCCTGTAAGCACTCCATCCTGTATCGAGGGCTTCATACAAAACGTCTATCATCTACAAATGTACATGGCCAGTGTATATAATATCATCGGATTCTTCTAGACAGTTCGAATCTTGGCTGTAGGGATAAGTGGTAAAACTTCAGCTGATACTGTCAGAGTTCCTAATCCCTTTGGTTGAGACTTTGAGTGGACTAAGAAAATCCGCTAAAAATCTGTGATCAGCTGTTCGACGGACAACTTTCGCGCCTTGTGACTCACACAGCTCGCGCAGATTCTCGGCCCAAGAATCGCGCTCTGTATGGAAATCTGCTCACACATGGTTTAGGCCCATTGAAGACGCACTAATTTTGCAAACCGTTTGTTTTGGCGGCGCGTAGTCGACCATTGTGTGCGAGTATGTGCAGAAACTTTTAGCGCTAGAGCGCAAACATCGCACCAACAGTGGCATTTTCGCGCCCTCGTGACCAGCACAAGCCTAGGCACTAACCAGTATATTTTTAGATGGCTACAAGAATCGGTCATCTAAACTAGTATTTATTATCGTTATCATTATCACCATTGATATACATCGTAACGCGTCGTGTTGATTGTTGCCCCAAAGTTTCACGGTTGTAATATACACAGGCCCCAGCTAGCAGTTGGACCCGATGGACTACGTGAGAAAGTTCCTCCATGTTGATGGAATCATAGGTCAAGGTGCCTTCGGCCGGGTTCTCGTGACAAGTCCCTTGCAAAACCAGATTCCGCAACAGCACCAACCAACTCGTCTAACAAACCGTTCGCCAAATCGAACGTCTCCTGAATCTCATCGAGCGATATCATGCGAGGAGCAACAGGCGCAGCAGCAAGGGCAACAAGTTATTCCAAAGTCCGTTGGCTCCAAAGGTCATCTCCCCGATGGGGCCACTGGTGGAAGTCGATTTGCTCTCAAGTGTGTCCACCCTATTCTAAAACCACAAAGGCTAGTGAGCGAGTTAAGGCATCTAAGAGATTTGGGCGGCACCTGTAATGTGGTACAGATGCACGCTGCTCATTTCTTTCAAGGCTCCCTCTACATAGTGATGGAATTGATTGAACACGACAGGTTTGTAGATGTTGTTGCCCAATTAGATTATAGCGAAATTGTGATTTATATGAAGAATCTATTAATTGCATTGGAGCATGTTCACAAACATAACATAATGCATCGTGATATAAAACCAGCAAATTTTCTCTTTAATAGGAAAGATAAAAAATTTTTATTAGTTGATTTCGGCCTCGCCCAGGTAGTGCGAACAAGATCAACGTTGTTCGCCAATCGTACAACCCCAGCAACCGTAACAACTAATCCTATTTCACTTCTGAGCTCACCAACTACACCTACCTCAACTGGACGGCGGACGATAGCGCCTCTATTTCCTGAGCTATATGAGAATCGGAAGGACATTCAAAGCAAACTCAACTACCCTCAAAATGGTAACCCTCTTAAAGCCAGCGTTCCCTCCATTAACCTCAAATCGAGTCATATCATCTACCAGAGTCCAGCCCGTCACTTCATTAACTTGACACCAACTGGGTCGCCTAACATACCTAACGTTTCAACTAAGCGATCTTCCGAGATGCTTAACCCAAACGACTTCAACTCCATGCTCAAAAAACTGCGTGTTTCTAACAACGAAGAGACTAAGGAGCCTGTAAAGCTCACAGTGGGCGCCTACGAATCGCCAGTAACCAACACTGATAGCGGTCAAAAGCGACATATAAACTTTCACCATAAATTTTCTACACCAACAATTCCGTCCAGGCGCAACCCCGGTACCAAATGTGACTGTCGTGGAAAACCAAGGACTTGCATAACATGCTTAGCGAGACCCGACTCAAACGCACCTAAATCCGGTACACCTGGATTCAAAGCACCAGAAATTCTTCTTCGGTATCCAAATCAAACGACTGCCATAGATATGTGGTCTGCTGGAGTCATACTCGCTTGTTTACTATCTGGACACTCGCCCTTCTTTCGGGATGTTGATGACAATGTTTCTCTTGCGGAAATCATTACAATTCTTGGATCACGCAGGGTCATACAAGCTGCAAGAGCTTTGGGTTTAAGGTTGATTGTTGAGCCAAAACGGGATCCTATCGATCTCAGGGCTCTCTGCAAATCAATACGAAAACTTAATAGCGACAAGCGCCCCCTCGATATTCCAGACGAAGCTTTTAACTTGCTCGACCGGATGTTGGACCCAAATCCAATGACTCGAATCACTGCCAAGGAGGCTCTTCAACATCCCTGGTTCAATCCCATGACAGAAGTTTGAAGATAATCTCAGGTCGACTTTTCTATTTCTGATTGATTCACAACCATGTTCAAACATCCCACCATAGACAATATTTACGATAACTATGATCTTCTCACACGTGTAGATTCGATTCCGATAAGGGGAGAAAAAAATAGAAATCATCTCCCGTAATAAACAATCAATTCACACCCATAATAAGTCAGAAATTCAAAAGTTTCAATCAGATTTACTCCCGTAACTTAAGGTTAGCTCAAACATGTCGCTTGATTGCTACCCTTTCGGCAAGCGAGGAACTATCGACCTAACGGAGCAACCAATGGCACTTGATGTTTCATATAGCGACAATTTATTTATTTCAGTTACAAACCAGTGTGGATCTATATCCATCTACGATCTCTCAGTTGATGGTGATGAAAGACTTGCGAAGAAGTTCAAGCTTGGAAATGAGATCGTAATCGATCAAATTATCTTTTGTGAGACGGGTGATTACCTAGCTTGTGTAGGTCATAAGAATGGCATCCTATCAGTGTATACAATATTCGAGTGGCGCACCTCGGATGAGCCTCTGGTACTTGAACTCGGCATAAATGTCCACTCGGGGGACCAAGACCGACGAGAGAAGTTAAACTGTATTGATTGCTGCCAGAGAACAGGTAATTTGAGTGTTAGTTGTGGAGATGTGGTGTTAATTTACAAGTTTTTGGGTAACGACGATTCCAACAGGAACGAAGATACCACAAGTTTTAGTTCGAGCCCAGAGACGATTCGGAACGATGCTACGATAACAGATGGTATCGATGAAAGTTTTGTCAAACAACATTTTAAACATATCATCAGCATCAAGCTAACTATCTGGGCTCTCAAGATTCGTCTCCTAGAGAACTACCTCTCGATCACTGCAGTAGATCACGTTCAGGTACTCAAATTGGAGATTCTAACACTTCAAATTCAATCAGATGGCTTGGATGCCGAATGTCAAGCCCCGCCAATGGGTCAGGCTAGTGGCTCTGGTTCTGATCCGACTAACTTTAATGGTGCCCAGAGTGAGGCAACTTCAACCTCAACAACAATCGCAACCTCATGCTCGATGGCATCGGATTCCAACTCTACAAGAACAAACTTCTCATCTCTGAACAATAATATCGGGGAGCAATTAAACAACAGTGATATTAGCATTATCACAGTAAACCAACGACACCAATTTGGGTCCGAGTCGGATATCAACGGTAACTCGAACCAATCCGCTGATGATTGCATAACTTGGAACTTGAATACCAAGAAGTTAGTCAAGTTGCCCACACTCATGCACAATACATCAACAAATCTATCCTCGTATCATATCTGTCATCCACTGGAACTTTTGGGCCCGGCATCTGAGTCGATTGCGTGTCGTGTTAGTGCCTCCATTTACTCATCTGATTATTGCCAAAACCAACTGGAAGCTGTGGTGATGCTCTGCAAGCAGTTTGACTTCGACAGGGATCCAGTCAAGTCGACTCACCTGCAGGCAATCTACTTGAGCAGTATGGATGATTACAGGAGGCTCAACAAGGTTGCCCTTGTTTCAGATGATGGTTGTGGTTGCGCTCATGCTTGCGCTTCCGGAGGAGAGACCTTGCTCAAGTCTAAGGATTATGATCTCTTGACAACAGTGGATTGTTTTATTTCTACCCTGAAAAACTGCTTCATTTATTCCCTTCACGGAAAGAAGGTTGTCCGAACGCAAACAATAACCCATCCGGATATGTGCCTAGACTTAAGGCCAGATTTGCTGAACGTGTATCTCCTAACACCGCTTGGGCTTCAGATTTGCTCCTCAGGTGTTTGCGATTCAACTTTCCACTACGATTGGTCATCCTCTTCAGATCTAAACCTGAGTTTCATTGCTACCGATCGTATGCGTGTTATAACAACTTCAAGATATGTCATTATGGTTGCATGCTCCGTGAATGGCAAATGTCTGGTAGACTATATGGAGAAACCGAGCCTCTTTGCGTTGTATGATAGCATCTTACATGTTGTGAATCGTTGCGACAGTATCTCCATCCGATCGAATCTACTCACCTACTTGCATGCAACCGCACAATTGAATCTATCCACTTCATTCAAGCAAAGTGCCAACCCTGAGACGATTGAATTGTTGAAAAGTGTAACCATACTGCTCTGCAAGCAACTCACGCAAAAGAAACAAACAAACATCATAACAAACACAAAGGTTGACAAGGCAATCAAACACTTGCTTAACATATCCATGTGCGATTTGGCGGAACTCATGAAACGTCACCTTGCAACACGATCCCAACCGCTTGCGGTTTTAAGAACCGATGATAGCAAGTTTAGGCACGATAATTTAAGCGACTTTGAGAGCTCGGGCGATGAATGTAGAGCTCGGCCAGAGAGGCAGTCACCGGCTAGAGGTCGTCGGCCATTGAGCTGTAACCTTAGGCAGGACGGCGACGACGACGACGACGACGAGCCCCTAGACACTGATTACGAGCTGATAAAGATCTACCTGAAACATGCCAAGAACAGCCAATCCTTCCTCGATTACCTGATTTCAAACTCAAACGATGAGTCTATTTGTGCGAGGATAATCAGGTACATGTTCGAACATAACCCGCGATTGCTCATCAAGTGCGCGCAAAAGTATTCTCTCAGCGCCAGCAAGATGGATGAACTGAAAGAATCTACCTGTATGGTTGAGCTTGTGGAAAAGTTAAAACAGTTAGCCGAATTCGATTCGACTGGAATCAATCGTGCGACGGTTTTGTTCACCTTGGCCAGCCTCTATAACGATATGAACCAGAAGCAAAAATGTCTATACACTTTGAATCAGATAAAACCCTTCAACCATCTTGCCATCACCATGTGCTCCAACTACGAGCTCAGCCATTCGATGGCGAGTTTAGTGCATGAGAAATACCCCGATGTATTTGAATTATTTCTTGTCCAATTGGAGAAGCGTGACCCATTGGCCGCAAGCGAGTTCAGGATGCGTTATGTTGGCATCGGGAGTACAGTCCAGTCAAAGGGACGAGCGGGCGAGGGTCTTCTTCCTGGGTGGCGGAAGGAGTCCGCTCAGGTTGCTTCAGATTTTAGCAAACTCAAGGAGAACAATGTCAACCTTTCGGGAGAGTCAAATCTTGGCAACAGCGGTGAAGAGGGGGAGGAGGAGGAGGATGACGAAATCTACGAGACAAAGCTCAAGTTGGTGGCCGAAATTCCCACCATTGAGCTTGTTGACTTGTTAGCTCCAGGTGAGGAGCCGACGAGTCAACGAGCGACCGACGGTCAAAAATCATCCACCCGCGCCTTGATTGAAGCTTCAATCAATATCCTGGAGTCTCAGTTCATTTTGGCCAGATTGCGCGAGAACTCTCATTAAATTCATTGCCACTCCAAGAGGATCTTATTAAGAGATGGAGGGCAACAATTTGTTACCTTATAGTAAAAAGTCACAAACTTGCTTAGTTTTCGTCAGGTGGTCAAAACGTCATCTGTAATGTGAGTCAGGGTGGTCTTATGGGTTAGGACGCCGACGTGGTTCGTGTTCATGATCACAATGTGCTTCACCTTATCGGGTAACGTTCTAGCCCAATCATCGCAAACCATTAGTGACTCGAAGTTAACTGTTCCATCGCCCTCGCCCTTGATGAGCTCATAGTTGCCATTGGGAAAGTCAGATTGTTTTCTAAAGAGAATAGTCTCTGGAGTGGGCGAGTTAAGGCTGTGAATGCAATCAACCCGGACATCTAAAAGTGGTTCCAGTGGCTTTATAAGTGAAACGCTCGCTTTATACCAATCTAGTTGGTGTGTTAGATTTAAATCGAGCAAAAGTTGGTCGATATTTGAAACCCGGTAGTCGCGTTCGGGAGTTCTAACCAAAATTGGCCCGCCAGGCAAGGGTAAATTCTTGTTAGTGCGCGAGAAAATCTCCGCCTGCGGCAATAGGTAAGCGATACTTGGATAAGTTCTGGCGAGTTTTCTCATCTTTGACTCGCTAATTAGAGGCAAATCTAGCTGATCGCCGACCACTAGCGCCTTGAGCGCCTTAGCTGATCCGCCCCAAGGCGAGGAGATTGCAATCATTTTGCGTACTCTACTCTGGCGCCAAGCTGCTGATTGGAGGCGCAAAAAGACTAGCAGGTGAGTGCAACCCATTGAGTGGCAAACAAGTGTCACCTTTTTACCGCTTGGCGAGCTCTCTTGCGCCCTCTCGATCAAACCCTTGAGCATGACGAAATAATCTCCTAGTTCTTGGGGCGCCAGGCGAAAGTCGTACGGAGCTGCGAGGAGATTTTGGTCGACAGTGTAGCCGAGTTGCTCGTAACGCTCTATTATGGCGGCAAAATATTGGGTCACAGTAGGTTGGCGCAAGTCCAACGAGCTCACCGACTCGACCGAACCAAAGTCGGGCACTCGGCTCTCAACACCCGGCGGCTCCTTCGTGAATCCGGTCGCTGGATCAAACTCTAGCCTTACGTTGTCTATCCAACAATCGACCGCCAGCGGCAGCAGCATTCTAAGCGAAAGCCACACATCCTTCCAATCGGCTTGCTTGCTGCAAAAGATGTTCACATTCGTCAGCTTGTCCGTCTTAACTTGCAAACGGGAGCCAAGTAAACCAGGAACAAGAATCACCGGACTCAGGTGGCCGGCAATTTTTGGTCTGTTGTTGTCAATGAGCTGATGGAAGCGCCCGTCGCCCATTAGTGTGTTTATGTTCTCATGGAATTCAACCATTTCATTGGTGTCAGGCGGATTTGCTGCATAGTTAGCCGGCGCCTCTGGGTCAACCAGGTAATCGGAAAGGAACTTGTTGTTCAGTGTTGAGCGCTGTTGTTCTGTTTGGCGTTTAGTGAAATTTTTCCCACTATTTCTGCGAATCTCCTCCTCGTCAAAGATCCAGTTGACAAACTCAAGCCGACCCTGCCTGTCCGCGCTCGATTCCATTGGTTTAGAGCGCTTGAATTGGCTGAACAAGAATAGACAGACTGCCGGCACCTGCACAGGCAGCGGGTGCTGCAACTGAACCTGTCCATCCCTCTCCTCCTCGAATTTAATCAGGTATTCAAGTTGACGAAGCTTCTCATCGTGATACTTGGCGCACTCCTCCGCCAATCCGGTTTGATGCTCGAAAATTGTCTTTAGATTCACGTTCGCTTGCCAATCGAGCAGCTCGCTTGCGCCAGCTTGCCGCTTATACCTTCCTGCCGGCGTTAGCCTCTGTGGTTGGCCGTTTGAGATTGCTTGGACGAGAGTGGACAGGGCGAGCAAGCTCAAAAGGGCCACAAGTAAGCCCGACACCGACGACTCGTGACGGGCAATCATATTTTCTCCCAACTTCTGGGCTCCCGTTTGCGGCAAATGTGGGACTGGCTGCCGGAGAGGAATAAAGCGCAGAGCACGCAGCCTGGCCGCCAGAGCAAAGCTAGTTGGGAGAGCTTGCACCAGGAAGAGCGCAGGCACCAGATTGGATAGACCTGAAACGAACCGCCCGGCTGGTTTGAGGTTTGGCGAGCGAGCTGCTTGCCGCCAATGGCGCGATTTTATCACTAGACGCTCGGGCGCATCTCTGACTCACTAGCTTTGGTTGGCTGGTTGGCTGGCTGGTGACACTCGGCGACAGGCCGGCCAGCGAGCGCAGAGAGTGGCCCTGGGAGTCGGGAGCGCGGTTGCAGGGAGCGCTCATGAAAACACTACGACAAAAGGCCATTTGTTTTCGGCCGCCCCAAGCGCCACAAACAATGGGCGCCCTCTCTCGCCTGTCCACACGGGCGCCCAGAGTAGGAATCTGGAGGATCTCTGGCTTGGAGGCGGCTCCTCCGCTTTTGGCAAGATGTGTTTCTGTTTCGGTTCTTTGTGTTTATATAACTAATAGCGCGAGAGGTGGGAAATTGTAAGCCGCATAGATTTTGCCCGCCGAGACCAATGAACGCTGCTCGCGTGGGCGTTCGAGCCGAAGAGGAGTGGTTGGCTAAATTTTTATCATTTAGCTCGGCAGGATTCTAGGGCACAAGTATCGCCTGTTTCAATTCTATTATTCGCCATTATCCAGCCTCCAGCCTCCCTTTCGCCCGCTCGCCGTGTCCATTGTGAGCGGCCACTTGCGCTTGGCCCGCTCGCCGGCAAGCCGAGCTCGCGGAGTCAAGATCCAGTTCCAGCTCCAAATCTGAGAGTCATTTGAGTCCAGTTACATCGGCGGCCTATGCGGCGGCAGCGGCGGCGGCGGCCGAGGCAGAGGCAGAGGCAGCGGCCGAGGCAGAGGCGTCTCGAGGCTCCATTGTGGACGAGGGTGGGCGAAACAAACTGACAAGTTGTCATCATTAGAGGGCCGGCGAGAGTTGGCCGCCAGCTTCAATGGATCCAGCCGCTGCAACGGTGGCGCCGGCCGGCCGGCCGCCAGGGCCAAGCCGAGAACAAAAGCCCATAGTGTCGCGCGGACGCCAACTGGCCTCCGTCTGAGTGGTTGGTCTGTGTTTGTTGAAAAACAGAGCACTCCTGGCCAAGCCGATGGTTCGCGATCCACTTTCAACGCGCCAATAATCGAATAAAAGCCTTTTTGTCTGGCTCCGCTCTGGTTCTTCGTGTTGCCATCGACTCTCTGCTGTTGTCGTTGTTGTTGTTGCCGCCGCTCACTCTCATTGGCCGCCTTCAATTGAACACAAACTTGCGGGCCGCCAAGCTAGCCGACTTTCTCCGCCGCCTCCCTGCCGGCAACAATTGTCCATTAGCTACCTGGCGGCGCCCGCTCACCAGCCAGCCAGCCAGCCAGTCCCGCCGAGCGGCCAGAGTCGTGCTGTGTGGCCGCCAGGCTAGCAGGGCGGCCCTCTCGAGGTGGCGGCCGCCAGCAAACGAGCAAGAATTGTTACGTCACGACTCTCTGCTCGTCTGACGAATCCATCGATTTGGCCGCCCGTTCAGCCGCGAGGCTCGAAATGTGAGACTGGCCGAGCTCAACGTTGGCGGCGCCACTGCGGCCGCCAAGCGAAACCATGGCCATTAACCCGCTCGTTTAGTTCAACTTTGTTTGTTTTCCTGCTCGCCCGCTCGCCGGCCGAATGGTCGGCGAGCAGCTCGCTTGGCCAGTCCCATTCAATCCACTTCCCTCATCAGGCCGATCGACGATGATTTGCTCCATCGGCGCTGCCTCTTTGCGCCTGTCAGCCCTCGTCGGCTTGCTAGCAGCCAGGTGAGGTATGTAAATGAACTCCCCTGCATGCGCTCCAGTCTGGGCGGCTCGGCCAGACTGAAGGCCGGCAAGAGCTGGCCCAAATTCAATTAATCATCGTCCCCCCGAGGTGCAGCTAAGCGGGCGCGATCGGCCGGCCGGCCAGCCAGCCAGCCAGCCAGCAAGCCGGCCAGCCAAGCGCTCAACCTGGCGGCCTGGCGTTGGCTCGATTAATTTGTCAACAGCCGACTCGAACCAGAGGCGGCCGCTTGGAGGCGCGCGAATTAGATCGTTAAATCATTGACAACCGATATCATCTGGCCCGATAACAATCGACTCGGGCCCATCCGGCTCCAGCGCTCGCAGCGCCCCTTCATTGGAGTAATTAAAAGCCGCCCGCCTTCGCAAACCCGGAGAGGCCAACTTGGAGCTGGCAAAATATTCCCATCCCCTTTGTGTGTGGCAAGACGAAGCGGAAATAGAGGACACAGAGAGGGCCAATCCGTTTGAGTTGCTAGTGTCCGTGTTTGCTGGTTTGCGCTGGTTGAAGGGGGCGAGCTAGCATGCTCGCTGCTGGCCCAAATCCATTAACGTCGTAATTCCCTGAATTGGATCCCATTTGAATCGGGAGCTCGAATTTGCTTCTAATTCAAGTCCAAGTCTTATGTGCGCGCGCCTAAGCCGCCATGCTGCCAGCTTCCGCTCGTCCGCCGCCACGCGAGTCAGCCAGCGAAGGTTGCCAAGCAAACAGTCTGATCCCTCGAGCCATTGAAGCCGAGTCGCGCTCCTCGGCCTCTCACTTGATTTGTGCCGAGTTTGCGCCCCGAGAGACAGGAAGTTGGTGATTAAAACGGCGACAGCAAAGAGGGAAGCACCAGGCCCGGCTTCGTGCGCTCAAGTCGGCCCAAAAATGGCCCCCAGCTCGTTCCAAGGTTGCCCACTGAACAGCCCCGAGCAAATCTAGTGCAAAATCTGATCCGACGCAAAACTGATGACAAGGAGCTTTGCATAACAGCAGCGAGGGCAGCAGCAGCGGCAGCGACGGCAACAACAACAACTGTCCATGTCATTTGCATGCGAGCGAATTGCACCCTTGGGAACCTGCAAGTTGGCCGGCCGAGCGAGCTATCGAGCCAGCTAGCCAGCCGCTTAGCCGGCTCGGCTGCAAACAAGCCTCCCAAGCGCGAGCCAGCGACAAACCCGCAAAGCTCCACTGGCGCTAAACTCGAGCTTAGGGGCCCCGAAGAGAACAAGTGGCAAGCGCTTATTCTATTGGCGCTGGCCAACAAGCCCTTTTAGCTTGACATGATCGACTTGGCGACTTTTGGGACCGAAAGTCATTATGATCATTTCTCATTCGATTCCCTCCACTTCCGGCCCACTTTTGGCCAAAGGAAAGTGAAACTTTTCACTCTGCTCGGCTTGTTGGCTCGAGGAGGCGAGAGTTTGGCCTCTCTGGGTGGTTTGAGTGAGCCAGTGGTGTTGCCTTAACGCGCCTCACTGATTCGCGCCGACTTTTGGCTCCCCAAACCAGAGGGATGGGCGATTTTTATCGCTCGCTGCAAGGCTGCCGCTTATGGACCAAAGGGGAGGGAGAGTCCGATGCAAATGGGTCCGCTTTGGGGCGGAAGGCGGCTGCGTTGGCCGGAGAGGAGAGAGAGAGTTGGAGTCTAGAAGTAAGCCCTCTCTGACCGGATTGTTGCCGGCTGAGAGGGCCTCAGAGGCTAGCGGCCGAGAGGTAAAGCTGGCTGAGGGATGAGCAAACGCATCGCGCTAATGAGCCAAGCTCCCGAGGGCAGCCGGACATCCTCTGGGAGCTTGGGGTCCATTTGCTAAGCTGGGCCGCCGCTAGCGCTAGCAATGGCGCTGCCGCCGCTACCGTGGCCGCAAAATAATAAGTTGCGGCCAATTTGGCTCAGCTGGAGCCATCAATCGGTGCGGCAGACCTGCAACTGTTGCGATCCGAATGCCACCTCTGGAGCCCCAAAGTGTTGGCCCTCAGGTGAAGGCGGCGGCGGCGGCGGCGGCAAACAAGGGCTGAGATTTGGGGCGCCGCTAATGACGATCGCCAGGTAATGGGCCGCTCATCCGGCTGACCCACTGGGCGGGGCGCAACTTCCGCCGCTGCCGCCAGCTCGCTCGAGCCAATCCCAAATCGGCTGCTCGCGCTCGAGTGGCAGCTCATTAATGGGCCATCGATGTTGGCCCAACGAGAGCAGCCAGCTTCAGTCCGCCAAACAACTGGCCCAATTTGGGCACCCGGAAACGGGCAAACAAACTGAGAGCGGGCCGCTCGTCTTGCTCTTGGGGCCAGCAAGCGTTCGGCTGAGCTCCTGTTCTTGGGGCTGAGCGTGTTTATATTTATACACTATTGGGCGCGCAGGTTCGCATAGGTTACTTTGTAGCGGAAACCACTTCCAGTCTCAGTGGCCTCCTCGAGAGGCTGGCTCAGAGGCGCTGGGCGCAGTTTTATTAATATTCATGGGAGCCTGTCCAAGTCTCAGCGTCCCTCTCTCTCTCTTTCACTCGGTTGGTGGAGAGGAACTGTCGCAAAGTCGCGCGACTTGCTCCTCGGGAGCCGAGAGTGACTTTGCAGCGCGGAGAGTCTATTCAGCTTACGCGTTCGGGGATCTTCCCTTTCAATTTTATTCAAATTCAATTCAAAAACTAGTGCTGCCCCAAAACGTGCTGCTCTGGTTGCCACCATCCGATTGGCCACCATTGGATCGGATCGGATAGAATGGGATTGGATGGGCTAGGATCGGTTGGTGGGCAAGCGCTTGTGAGTGGAGGGGGGTGGGTGGGCATTTATATGTTAATGTGCGCCTTTGAGACACGTCGAGTGGGCGAAAATGTTGCTTATATCAAATTGAATTATATTATATCAGATATATAAATTGGAGGCGACATTTTACAAACGACAACGATAAGTTGGCCAGGCTTGAGTGTGCGCGGCGGGCTTTGTTGCTCTTGGGGTTAGATCTCCAGGACCCAGCCATTTGGATCGATGGCCACGAACTCCTGTCCGCTCCAAGCGCCCGAAGCAACGCAGAGTCTGCCGATGGGATGTTGGAATGTAGGATGCTGGCTTGAGTTGGGCGTCGCCGGACTTTGGAGTTGGAGCTGCTGATGCTGCTGTTGCATTTGGAGTTGCAGTTGTTGCTGCTGCTGCTGCTGCTGGAGTTGGAGGTGCTGGTGCTGGCTCAGCAGGTCTGGTGGCGCCTCGATGGAGGCCTCGAGGTCGCAGTTTGAGAGCTCGTTGGGGCCAACATGGCTGCTGCCGGTTCCAGCGCTGCCGCTGGCGCTCGAGCCACCGTTTGAGCCAGACTCGAGGGAGCTGTCTCGCTGCGAGAAGGCCTCGTCCGTGTTGCGTCGGTGGCGCATTATTAGCGAGTAGATGAGATAGAAGTTGGCTAGCATCAGGAGGCCGGCAACCATGAGCAGCACGTAGGGCCAATTTAATATCAGGTAAAGCGGGTAGGTGGGTTGCGAGCCGGCGCTTGTTGCGGAGGAGGCGTGCGGCGTTATGAAGGCGGACGGGAGTAGGGCGGTGGGTCCTGTTTGGAGTTTGGGCAAGTTTTGGAGGTCGCGCTGCTGCAGCTGGTTGGCGGCGGCCTTGCTCGCGCCAGACGCAGCAAGCTGCTCTTGGGCCCATTGGAGGCTTTGGTTGGCAGCCGATGATATGCTTGGTGTTGTTGTTGTTGTTTGCGCTGGCGCTGGCGGCGGCGGCAGCGGCACCTGCGGGCGCACTGTGACCAGCGACTTTGCGATGAAGAGCTCGTGTCTGGCCGGCCCAGTTTGCACTGGCACCGCCTGGCATTCGTAGTGGCCGGAGTCCTCGAGGCGAACGCGGCGCAGATCCATGCTGAAGTCGCCCGCCGCCTGGTCGCCCTCCATGAAGTGGCGCTCGAAGCCCTTGCCCTTCTCGCCGTCCATGAACACGATGTGTCCGTCCTTGAGCCACTGGACGGTGCCCGTGTGGTTGTCCAGCTCGCACCTTAGCCGGGTTGAGTCGCCCTCGATCAGGCTGACCAGCTCGCCCGGCTTCTCGCGAAAGGCTGGCCGGCGCGCCTGCTGGCCGCTTGCTTGGTTGGGCGGCATTGTGTCTGGCGGTGGTGGTGGTTGGATTGGATTTCGGTTGGTCGGTTAGTTTGCTGCATGGGTGTAATTTGTAAGTCTTTGGCCAGCTCTAGGCGGAGGGTTTAAATGCGCGACAAGATAACAACAAAAACAAGTGGCCTTTTCCCTCCGATCGCTCGCTTGGCTCGCCCGTCGTTGGTCCGCACAGGATTTCGGTTTTTGGGCGAAGATCGCATGTCGCCGGCGGCGCCTTCGCAGCGAGCGCGCGAGAGAGTTGCAACGCGAGCGCGCAGCCCGTTGCCTTTGTTGGCCGCTCGCGAGCACGGGGCGCTGGCAGTCCGCTCGCCCCTCAACTGCAGCGCTGCTCTCCCCTTGGAGGCGGCGGCGGCCAGATTTCCCTCCAGCCGAAACGCCCTTCCAGCCTCCAAAGGAGCGCGCGCGCGCACAGCGCCACTCTCACGCGGATCTAACTCGCGCGCCGCCGCCGCCGCCGCCGCCGCCGCCAAATTAATGGTCGCCGGAAGTGCGCGCAACCCCTTGTCAATTCGCGCGCCCAATTCGCCGCCCACTGATGAGTCAGTGTCGCAGCGGCGGCGGCCACTTGCAATGCATTGCATTGCATTGCAACGAATTGCATTGTGCGCCGCCCACGTCGCGGCTCAATGGATGCAAATTATCGCCGCTTTGCAGCCGGCTGCATCGGCTCGAGTTGGATTAGCGGCGGCCGCCTGTCGAGGCGCCCGTTGGATTAGCCGGCTGAACCCTCGACTGGCCAGCCGAGCGGATTGCCTTGCTGGCGCGCTCACCTGGCTCGTGCAAGGCGAGCATGTCGCGCTGGCGGCCGGCCCCAAACTAAAGCGGCAAACTCGTCCTGTTTGCGCCACTCGACTGGCCCCACAATCTGAGCTTGACAGGCCGACAATTCGCGCGCTAATTTGTCGCTCGCTGTCGGCCGGCCGGCCGCTTCCGGCCGAGAGCTGCGCGCAGTGGCCAGCAGCCAGGTTGGCCGCTGGCTGCTTTGCGCGCGATAAAGCGACTAGAGTGCCACCTGCGCCACTTCATCGCCCATTGATCACGCGGCCAAAATTGAATCGGAGCGCCGGTGGCGCCAGGAAGCCATTGATCAGGCATAGACGGGCGGGCCTCTTGCGCTCTTATTATCTTGTTGGCCGCTGGGGCGCCCAAGTGGAGGGTTGCGCGCTCCAGTTGGATTCGCGGATCTGCCAAGTTCGAGTTCCACTTCCACTTCCAGCTCGAGCGCGAGCCTTTTGGCCGGGGAAAGAAATAATGATCTTGTCATGGGTCTGCGCTGGCGGCGCAATATGGCTTTGGGCGGCCGAGTTTAACGCTATCAATCATGATCAGCCCGGAATGCGCAGGCTGGGCGCCGCGCCAAGTCTGCAGGAAGCGGCGACGCAGGACTAGGGGCTCGGGGCGCCGATTAGATGCGCTAATGAGAGTTGGCCGCCTGTGGGAATCTTCTCATGACCTCGCCTGTTTGCTTAGCTTCCGCGGCCAGCAAGGCGGCGGGCGGCAAAGGCGACCGGCGAGCCCTAAGGTCGCATCCTCGTCCGCAAGCGACAATAATAGAATTATAAGATTCATTGTGTTTCGCCAGCTGTGATTCATTGCGCGCGGCCGGCGCAGGTAAAGGTGCGGCGGGCGGCTCTAATCTGCATACTGAGACCAGCACTAATTACGCTCGCTCAGGAGCAGCGAGCGGCGGCGGCGGCGGCGGCGGCGGCGGCAGCAGCAGCAGCTGGCCGCGCCGAGTTGAACTTGGCGCTCCGGCTCGACTCTTTGCCCTCGGACGCATGTTGTGGCGGCGCAAGTCGGCCAGCACGCAGGATGTTGCGGTGGCGCCGACGGGTTCAGCAAACAAACGGGCCGCCTATAAGGGCGCCGGTCGCGCTCGGCCGCCTTGGCCTTGCGGTTTCGAGCTGCTGGTTCCGTTTGTTGGCCTGCGAGCTGGCACATATCGCCCGCTTGGCCGGCCAGCCAGCCTGCGCCCTCAGGTCGCAGGTGGCTGCCCTCTGCTCGCCCACTCGAGCTCATGGCTCATGGCTCATAGCTCATGGGTCGGAGCTCGGAGCTCGGAGCTCGGAACTCGAAGCTCGCCGCTCAGAGTCGCAAGCGCGGCCCTCGCGCTCCACTGATTGAGCCAATCAATCAATGATCTAGATGATTCATCGGCGCCGCAAGACCCATATCGCGCGGCCGAGTCAATGGCTTCCGGTCGGCGCAATACTCGCCCGCCGAGCTATCAATCAGTGGCGGCCACTGCGCTCGGCTCGGCTCGGCTCGGCCCGGCTCGGTGCCATTTGATGCCCTTTTTCCAAACCCTCGGCCTTCCTTTCAGTGGCCGGCGGACAAAAAGGGCCGGGCAGCAACAATGTCGGCCTCCCTCTCGCGAGCTCCTGTTGCCTTTTTTGGCCGCTCACCAAAGCAGGCAGAGAGTCGAGCGCAGGAAACCTGAACCCTCGCTTGGCGAGCGGCAGCTTTGTATCAGTTTTGCCAGTTTCTGCCAAAAATATTAATTTCCGCCAGAGCGAGCGAGCGGCGGAAGCAGCGGGCGCACAAAGGGCGCACCAAACGAGCTGGAAAAATCAATTAGCCCAATTGATTGGGGATCATCGTCCGTCCGCTCTGCTCGGCCGGCCTCTCTCTTGTTGGCGCGGCCGGCGAGACCTCCGACGTCGCCGCCGCCGCCGCAAGCCAGCCGGCGGGGGCGCATCCAGCCGCGCTGCAATAAATCAGAGGGGACGAGCGGGGTCGGCGGCCTGCAAGCGTCCGAAATGCGAGCTCCAGCCGCCCGGCGCAACTCGAGCAGCCTGAGGCTCGAGTCCGAGCTCGAGGCCTCTCGCCTCGTCGGGCGGCAAATATTTCGGCCCGCAAAACAATATCCCGTCCGCCCACTTGTGCGTGCCTCAGCCTCGCCGGCTCGGCTGGCCAAGCGGCCGGCCAAACTGAGGCCGGCCGTCTGCTTCGCGCGCCAGCCTCCCCCAAAGGCGCCGCCCCCATGACTCATCGGCGCCGAGGGCCAACACAAAAGAGGCCAAAGCAAACACACAGCCAACCAAAACGCTTAACTCGCTAATCAGCTGACCGGAAGCCAACTTGACAGCGCTAATTTAACATTCATGGGCGAATTCGCCGCCGGCAAGCCAGTTGTTGTGTCTGCGCGCTCGAGCTTGCTTGACCATTTGCATATCTGAGCCGCCCGTTTGCGTTTGGCCAATTGTTTCTGGACCAGCAAGTGCGTCCGCGCTCGCTCTGGGCCCCACTTCCGGCGCGCTCGCGGACGCAACTGGGGCGGCGTCACGTTCGCTCGGCCGCCCGCCAGTTGGGCAACTCGACTGGCGGCCAGCTGGCGAGACCTCCGCGGCAAACTTGGACTTGCGCCCGATGTAAACAAACCGGCCGGCAGGTGAGTGTTGCGGGCCGGCTGACATCTTTATTGGCCTTTGTTTTAGGGCCAGCAATTGTGTGTGTTTTGAGCTTAAAGTAGTCGAGCCGAGCCGAGTCGGGTTGAACTGAACTGAACTGAACTGGACTGGACTGGACTGAGCCGAGCTGGCCAACTGGGCGGCTTCACGCAGCCAGCCAGCCAGCCTTCCTGCTCGCTCGCAGCCAGCTTTGCTAACTGGATGGAAACAATTAGCTTGCCACTGTTTGCCGTCCAGGGGCTCAATTAGAGCGCCAAGGGGAACAAAGGAACTGCCGAGGAGAGGAGAGTGGAAATCGGGTTGGAGCGATCGAGAGGAGCGCACTTACCTTGGGCCAGCACGAAACTCGTCCTTGGCTTGCGACTATCACATTGCTTGCTGTTGCTGTTGCTGTTGCCGCTGCTGCTGCAGCTCGTTGTGGTCGTTCTAGTGAAGGTGGAGCTTGGATCCGAGAGGAGTATGATGGGCAAGAGTATTAACACATTTCTGAGGATGAATGCGGCGCTCGGGCTCGCGTTACACTCGCCCGACCTCTGCCGGCGCCGCGCGCACTGTTGCGCCCCGAGACCGGCCGACATCCGCCCACAACAACAACAACTCGAACAACAACTCAAACTGCACCCAAAACAACGGCGACGATCCTCTTGCCGCAAATCACAGCTCCAACCCTCTTTGGGGCGCAACTCGCCCGCCAGCCTCAGCTGGCCCCTCCACTCTGGCTCCACTTCCACTTCCTCCTCTCCGCTAGCCTCCTCTGCGCCAGCCTCATCCTCCTCGCTGGCGGACGAGGCTCTGGTTGCCGGCGCTTGTTGCTGCTGCTGCTGCTGGCGGTATCTTCGTCGCCGGCGCCGCTTGTGGGCAGCCTCCTCCTCCTCCTCGCCGCCTCCAGCAAACCAAAACTCGAACATACTCGCTCGCGTTCGCGCTCTCACTAAACTCGCGCCAACTTGTACCTGCCGGCGGCGACAGGTTGCCTGGGTTGAGATGGGCCACTTGAGTTGGCCGTCCAAAAATGTGTTGACGCGACCGAAACTCACTCGCTACTGGCGGCGGCGGCAGAAAGAAGGCCAGAAGCAGGAGTCGAGCAGTGCTGCTGCCGCCGCTGTAGCTGGGGCGCCTGCGCGCTGCCTGCCGTGCAGTGGACGGCGCCGCCCGCCAGCGCCACCTGGCGTCGCCCCCGCCAACTCAGCCGGGCAGCCCAGATTCCAAGCTCGCCACCAACTCGCCTCCGCCGCCAGCCTCACCTGGGCTTGATTGACAATCAGCGGGCTGACACAAAGTTTCAACTCTTGTTTACTCTCTCCTCGCCCGCTCATGCAAATTGGCCGGCCGGACGCCAGTGGCCTGCATGCAAACGAGCTCGGCCAGCTGGCAAGGCGACGCCACTGCCACTGCCACTGCCACTGCCGCCGGCTACTCGGCTCGAGTGGAGCCGCTAAAGTTTAATTAATTGTCCCTCTCGGCGCGGCCAAGCCAGCTGGCCGAACGCGAGCCGAGCGCTGAAAGGCGGCCAGTTTGGAGCAACAGGTTGTTTATCAGTGAGTTTGCGCTCCAGTCTAGCACTCGTTTCCATTAGAAGGCCGATGGATTGAGCTCAGCGAGCGATGGAGTTGCCGAGTTAGGATCCTGTTGCTTGGCTTCGTGGATTGCGAATTGGAGGCGCAAATGTGTTAAGTGACTCGATGAGCTGCCGATCTTGTTTCTGCATGTTGGAGGAAGCGAGCAAAGTTGGAGGGAGGAGGAGGAGGAGTTGAGCTGAGCGTTGGTTTGGCCAGGTGCATTTTGGAGCGCCATTGCTCGCCCACGTGCGCCTCATCGGGCCAGTTTGGCGCTGAATCCAGCTAGCCGGCGGCGGAATCGACCGACGGCTTCAGGGCGGCCGCAGAGAGAGAGAGAGAGCGCTCCTTGCGGCCAGACGGGCGCCAATGGAGGCCATTCTCCTGGCTCCCGCTCGGCCGCTTCCGGCCGACGAGCATCGCAAAGGCCGGATCATTGTTCTAGTTTGCGCGCTTTGAGTTGCTTCTGTTTTGAGCTCGCCGATGAATACATTGAAAATGGATGAATATTTTGGCTGCTCCAAAATGGAAGCCGCTCGCCCCTGCAACAGCATCATTAGCGGCCAATGAGCTCGCTAGCCATTCATTTGGCGCCGACAAGCTATTCTGGTTGCGTAAAACAAGCGGCCGATGGCCAGTTTAAGGCTCAATTAATCAACTCCGGCGGCGAGCAATGTTGCTCCCCTGAGCGGCCCATTGCAATAAATAACTCGCCTTTAATTTGGCCAAACAAGAGTTGCGCGCTCGCCGGGCGAACAATTAGCATAGCTCACCTGGTTTCGCGCGCAACTTGGCCATCGGAGCCAAAATCCGAATCCCGATTCAGACTGAAGCCAGCGAGCAGCTA